>Ga0265328_10000102_pt1 | contig 41869 bp, 34 predicted proteins | sample 41624metaG_FD_202086 | JGI IMG/M metagenome (GOLD analysis project Ga0265328, IMG submission 202086) | Rhizosphere microbial communities from Carex aquatilis grown in University of Washington, Seatle, WA, United States - 4-16-24 metaG | ecosystem: Host-associated > Plants > Roots > Rhizosphere...
CCTGCGCATCAACGGCGACTGGGACGCCTATTGGCGGAACCTCGCCCAAAAACCCGACGCCGCCAACGACAACGCCCCCAAATCAAAAAACCACGCCGCTTGACCGCACAACTTTGGTTCGCACCCGCTTCGGCGGCTCGTCCTTGCCGCGGAGCTTCTCGCGCGTCTTCTTGATCGACTGCAATTGCCAGAACGCCAGGGCCAGCACGACGCCGAAGGAAAACGCCATTTCGACGAGGCCGTAATATTGCTCGCCCAGGGGCTCACTCGCCATAGCGTTCGACCCGCTCGAGCCGCTCGAACATGTCGAGCACGCAGAGCAATTGACGTTCGATCTCGCCGAGCGCGGAGGAAGGAGCGGGCTTTGGAACCGGCGCGCTGCAGCTCGCCTCGACCAGGAAGGCGGCGGCGGCCAGCGGCGGCGCGGCGCAATCGTTTTGCAGCAGCGGCGCGACCGCCACGGCGCGGGCGAGAAGCGCCAGCTTGCGCGGCGTCGACACATGGGCGCGGCGCGTGATCGAATCCAGCCTGTTGCGTTCGACCTCGCGGCCGATTTCGGCATAGAGCAGCGCGGCGGTCAAGATCGCGGGACGGCAAGTGAAGGGCAGCAGCGCGATCCCCGCGCGTGCGCGTGCGTACAGCTTCTCGGCCTCGAGAAGCAGCCGAGCGACGACGCTCCGCACCGCGTCGCCAGGCTGCGGATCGGCGAGGAAACGCGCAACGTCGATCCCGGCGTCGCGCAGCCAGTTCAAGGGGAGATAGACACGGCCGGCGCGCGCGTCTTCCCCGACGTCGCGGGCGATGTTGGTCAGTTGCATCGCGACCCCGAGGTCGCAGGCCCGCGCCAGCGCGCGCGGATCGCGCACGCCCATGATCAGCGTCATCATCACGCCGACCGTTCCGGCGACCCGGATGGCGTAGGCGCAAAGCTCCTCGAAGCTTTCGTAACGCCGCCCCTGCGTGTCCCACGCCAGCCCTTCGAGCAGCGCCTCGGGCGCGACGCGCGGTATGGCGTGACGGCGCACGATGTCCGCCAGCACGCGGTCCGCCGCATGCGGCTGCGGGCGCCCCTCGTAGACGCCGTCCAGCCTTTCGCGCAGCCGCGGCAAGGCCGTGGGGCAGCCGCCGCCCAGATCGATCGCGTCGTCGGAGAGGCGGCAAAAGGCGTAGAGCCCATAGGCCGGTTCGCGCACCTTGGCCGGCAGGATCAGGGACGCGGCGTGAAAGCTGCGCGAGCCCTGGCGAATGGCCTCGGCGCAGCGCCAATGGTCGATACGCCGCGCGAAGGCGGTTTCATGCGAATATGCTTGCATCGGGCGCCACCTTGTCCAAGATCCGCGCCGACGAGAGCACGCCGGGCAGTCCGGCGCCGGGATGCGTGCCCGCGCCGACGAGAAACAGATTGCGGATGTCCTCGCTCGCATTGTGCGGCCGGAACCAGGCGCTTTGCGTGAGGGTCGGCTCGAGGCTGAAGGCCGCGCCGCGGAAGGCGAGGAGGCGCTCGCGAAAATCGATCGGAGTCGCGATGCGCTGCGTCACGATCTGCGACGACAGCCCCGGCAGGATCGACTGCTCCAGCGCCGCCGCGATGGCGCGGCGATAGTCCTCCGCGATCGCCGGCCAGTCCTGGCCGCCCGCGAGATTGGGCACGGGCGAGAGCACGTAGAAGGCGTCGCAGCCTAGCGGCGCAACCGAGGGGTCGGTCGCGGACGGACGGTGCAGATAGAGGCTGAAGTCCTGCGCCAGTTGCTTGCGGTCGAAGATGTCGCGCAGCAGACCGCGATAGCGCGGCCCGAGCAGTATGGTGTGGTGCGCCACCTCGTCGTAGCGGCGGCGCGTGCCGAAATACCAGAGGAAAAGCCCCATCGAATAGCGCGAGCGCTCGATCTTGCCGTCGCTCCAGCGCCGCCGCGCGACGGCGGGCAGCAGATGGCGATAGGTCCAGGCGGCGTCGGCGTTGCTGACGACGATGCGCGCCGAAATCGTCTCGCCGCTCGCGAGCCTTACGCCGGTGGCCGCGCCGTTTTCGACGAGGATCTCCGCGACCTCGCAGTTGCAGCGCAGCTCTCCGCCTTGCCCGCGCACGAGATTTGCGAGGCCTTCGACGAGACGGCCGGTTCCGCCCATCGCGTAATGCACGCCCCAGCGCTTTTCGAGCGAGGTGATGAGGCAATAGATGGCGCTGGCGCGAAACGGGTTGCCGCCGATCAGCAGAGGATGGAAGCTGAAGGCGGTGCGCAGCCGCTCGTCGCTGAAATAGCGGGAGACGAGGCCGTAGACGCTGCGATAGCCCTGCAGGCGCAGGAGCTCGCCGGCGATGCGCGCCATGTCGAGCGGCGAGCTGAACGGCTCGTCGCCCAGACGGTCGAAGCCGATGCGGCGGATTTCGTCGCTCATGCGCATGAAGCGCTCGAAGCCGTCGACGTCCTTGGGAGAGAAGCGCGCGATCTCGGCGCGCATCGCCACTGGGTCGTCGCTGTAGTCGAGAGTCGCGCCGTCGTGAAAGCGGATGCGGTAGAAGGGGCGCATCGGGCGAAGCTCGACGTCGTCGGACATTTCGCGTCCGCACAGCCGCCAGAGCTCTTCGAAGAGAAAGGGCGCCGTGACGATCGTCGGCCCCGCGTCGAAGGTGAAGCCGTCCTGACGGTGCACCGAGGCGCGGCCGCCGGGCGCGTCGAGTTTTTCGAGGATGGTGACGCGATAGCCGCGCGCGCCGAGTCGGACGGCGGCGGCAAGGCCGCCGAAGCCGCTGCCGATGACGACGGCATGCGGCCGCGCCTCCAAGACATTCGACTCTCTGCTGCGCGGGGCAAGTGTCAACATATGATTACACTAACAGTGTAACGCCATCTTGATCAAGCGGAAAATGCGGCTATGCGCCGAGATTTAAGGTCGCCCGGCTGGCGAGGCCCGCGACGAGATCGGCGAAGCGCTCCGGCGCTTCCTCATGCGCGAGATGGCCCAGCCCCGCGATTTCCACCAGTTCCGCACTCGGGAGCAAGGGTTTGACCCTGCGCGCCGTCGCCGGCGGAATGGTCAGGTCGTTGGTCGCGGCGACGAGGGCCACGCGGGTTTCGAGCTTCGAAAATTCGCGTCGCAGCGGTCCCAGATCCCAATTCGCCATCATCCCGAGCGCGCCCTCGACATGGGCCGGATTGCGGAACAGGCGCCAATAGAGGTCGATCCCCTCCGGTTCGATGCGCGAGCCGGTGCCGTCGAGGAGCCGCGACACGGTTTCCCGGTTGGCGGTCCAGGCGAAGAAGCGCGGCGTCAGCGGGTTGAGGAACACGAGCTTCGCCAGCGTCGGAAACACATGCCCGCCGGCGCCGGCGAAGGGCTCCAGCGCGCCGTTGAGCGACACCAGGAGCTTGGGCGCAATGGCGCCGTCGAGGCACAGCCGCGCCAGCACGGCGACGCCGGCCGAATGACCGACGACGATCTGCGGCGAGAATCCCATCTTTGCGAGCAATGCCGTCAACGCGCGCGCCATGCCCGGTGGCGATTGGGTCGCGGCCCCGCGCGTCGGCGTGAAGCCGTGGCCGGGAAGATCCGGCGCGACGACGCGAAAGCGCCGCGCCAGCAGCGGCGCCAAGGCGCGCCAGGAATGCGTCGATGCGCCGGTGCCGTGCAGGAGCAGCAGTCCCGGGCCGTCGCCCATGATCTGGACGTGCCAGCGCAGGCCATGGGCCTCGATCAGGGCGCTCGCCTGTCGGTTGGGCCAGTCGGCGCCGTCGCGTTCGAGCGAGAGACGGGTGTCTTCGGCGCGCCAGAACACGGCCGTCATCCCTCGCGCTGGGCGGCGCGCACCGCATGCGAAATCGTCGCGGCGTCGGCGAGCGGCAGTTTGACGTAACGCGCGTTCATCTCTTGCGCGAGCCGCAGCGTCGGCGCGTCCGCCTGAGCGGCGAGCAGCGGCGACGTGTCGATCGCCAGCGTCGCGACGCCGAGCGCCCGCAACTGCCGGCCGGCCTGCAACGCGTCTTCGAGCGCCTGCACGCGGCCTCCCGCGCCATTGCGTCCGACGTTGGCGCGACCGTCGCTCATCAGCACGACGAACGGGGTCTGGCCCTTGCGGCGCACGCCATGGGCGAGCGCCAGCGCGGCGTCGAGCCCGCTCGCGAGCGGCGTGCCGCCGCCGCCCGGCAGCCCCTGCAGCCGGCGCTTGGCGCAGGCCAGCGAGCGCGTCGGCGGCAGCACGATCTCCGCCGATTTGCCGCGAAAGGCGACGAGCGCGACATTGTCGCGGCGCGCATAGCAATCGCCGAGCAGCAGCTCCACAGCGCCTTTCGCCTCCGCGAGCCGATGCATCGCCGCCGAGCCGGAAGCGTCGATGACGAAGATCGCCGTCGTCTCGCGGCGGTCGCGAAAACGCATGATGCGAAAATCCTCGGGCCGCACCAGGACGCGGTCTTGCGGCGCCCCGGCCGCGCCGCGGCGGATCGCCTGCCAGGGCGCCGCGGCGCGCAGCGTGTCGACGAGCGCGAGGCGGCCCTGGCGCAACGAACCGCTGCGTGCGCCGATCGGACGTCCGCGTCGCGCCGACGGCGTCGCGGCGCCGGCCTTGCCGGAACTCTCGGACCGCGCGCCGCGCAGCCGGTCGGCGCAAAGCGCGGCGAGAAGATCCGGCGGAATCGCCGCGCGCGCGGCGTCGAGCACGACGTCTTCGAGTTGAGACGGCGCCTGCGGGTCCTGGTCGTCTTCCTGCCGCGCGCCGGCGTCTTCGTTGCTGGGCGGCGGCTCTTGCGGCTGCGTCTCGGCGTCGTTCTGCGGCAGAACCGTCGCGCGCGGCGCCAGCACGTAGCGCGCCGCGACGGCGAGGTCGTCTTCGCCGACGGCGCAATCGCCGCGCAGCGCGCAGGCGGCGCGCGCGACGCGCAAGGCGAGGAGCGGCGCCCGCAGCGAGGCGACGCCGAGCTGCGCGGCGACGGCGACGAGCGCGCCGATCGCCGCGGCGTCGGCGGCGACCTCCGGGAGAAGCCGGCGCGCCGCCGCGATTTCCTGCGCCGAATACGGCACATGCGCGAGCGCGCGATGATCGATCGTCGCGAGGTCGATGCGAAAGGCGAGGCGGTCGAGCAGCGCGGCCGGGGGCGATTCGTCCTCGCTCTGCCCCTCGTCCAAGGCGACGACGCCGATGCGGGCGCGATGGCGCAGCGTCAGGCCGTCGCGCTCGGCGAGAATCCGGCCGAGATCGAGGACGCTGCAAAAATGCGCCGCGGCGGATCGCGGCAGGCGCTCCGCCATCGCGAGGACGACCACGCCGCCGTCGCTCTGCGCCAGCACCCCCGCCTCGGCGACGGGACGCCCGGCGCGCAGCGACGCGGCGAGGTCCAGACCGCCGAGCAGGCGGTCGTCGCCGATCTGCGACGGCGCGCGCCGCAGGGGCGTCTCGGCGGGCAGGAAGGCGCGCAGGCCGGCCAGCCAGGCGTCGCGCGCCGGGCCCGGACTGGCGCGCAGCGCCACGCCGTTCATCAGCGGATCGACGGCGAACAGCGCCGCCGCGCCAAGGGCGTGCGCCCAAGCCGAGGCGGAACCGCTCTCCGTCGTCACGCGAAAACCTCCTCGACCGCACGCGCCACCCGCGCTCGGGAGCCCACGTCGTCGAGCGGGTTGCGGCGCAGGCGATGCGACAGCCCGAGCGGCGCCACGCGGCGCAGATGCGCGTCGTTCACCGCGGCGTCGCCCTCCAGACTGGCCAGCGCGCGCGCGGAACGCATCAAAGTCAACTCGCCGCGCAGGCCGTCGGTCCCCAGCGCGACGCAGAGCCGCGCCGCCTGCTCCAGCGCGGCGACCGGCGTCGCGACGCAAGACAGCCGCTCGCGCGCGGCGACGATCTTGCGGCGCAGCTTTTGTTCCTCGGGGCGCCAGATTTCGATGAAGGCGGCGGAATCGCGTTCGAAGGCGTCGCGCCGCAGGACGACCTCCACCCGCGTCGCGATCTCCGTCGGCGTCGCGACCTCGACCGCGAGGCCGAATCGGTCGAGCAGTTGCGGACGCAACTCGCCCTCCTCGGGGTTGCCGCTGCCGATCAGCACGAAGCGCGCCGGATGACGCAGGCTGAGGCCTTCGCGCTCGATGAGGTTTTCTCCGGAGGCGGCGACGTCGAGCAGCAGATCGACGAGATGGTCCTCCAGCAGATTGACCTCGTCGATGTAGAGAAATCCTCGATTGGCTCGCGCCAGCAGCCCCGGCTCGAAGGATTTTTCGCCATGCGACAGCGCGCGCTCCAGATTGAGCGCGCCGACGACGCGGTCTTCCGTCGCGCCGAGGGGCAGCTCGACCACCGGCGGCGACCGCAAGACGACTCGCGCGCCGGCCGCCCGCGTCCGGCAAGCGTCGCACAGGCCCGAGGTCGCGGCGGGGTCGCAGTTATAGGCGCAGTCCGCGACGACCCGCATCTTGGGCAGCAGCGCCGCGAGGGCGCGCACGGCCGTGGATTTTCCCGTGCCGCGGTCGCCGAAAGCCAGCACGCCGCCGACCGTGGGGTCGACGGCGCAAATGAGCATGGCGAGCTTCAATTCGTCTTGGCCGACGATGGCCGTGAAGGGAAAACTCGGCCTCGCCGGAGCCTCGACCGCGGCGGCCGGCGACGCGACGGGCTTGAGCGCGTTCTTCCGCTTCACGGAAGCGCGGTCGACGCGCGGCGCCTCGAGCGGGAACGTCATCCTCACTCCTTCGATTTTTGTCTTTACACCCTTTATGTAATTATTACTTTACACCAAGCGTGAACCAGGCGCAAATCAATTCGCGCAAATCAATTCGGAAGCGAGTTTCGCTGCGCGCGGATCGAACCGCCGCCTTGACGATCGCCCTGCGTCAAAAACGCGCATCGACGCCGCGCGCGCGGCGATCCGAGAGTTTTCGATTTGCAAAACTTGCATCATTTCATCGTTTTGTCCCGTCATCTGCCCGACGAAAGGGGGCCCGCCGCGCGCCGAATCGGGATAGACCACCGGCAAGCCGGCTTGACACTTGAAAATACGGCGTCGAAGCGTATAACAGCTCTACGCGACGGGCGGCGTCGTCACAGGCATGAGACACCTGCCCAGGTGCGACGATGATTCACCCGACCTTCGCGCGACCAGACATCACCCTGACACTCGACGTGGAGGGCGTCATTCGCAACGCCGTGCCCGCCGAGGCCCTGGCGGAAGAGAGTCTGGAGGCCTGGAGCGGCCGTCGCTTCGCGGACATCATCGATCCGGGCGCCGATCGGGCGATTCTCCTGTCGATTGAAAACATGCGCGAAAACGGCGCGTCGACCTGTTTTCAAGTCAAGCAGCGCTTCCCGAGCGGACGCGAATTCCCGATGGAGTATACGGCGATCAGCCTCGGCGACAACGCCGGCTTCGTCGCCGTGGGACGCAATCTGCAAATCGTCTCGGATCTGCAGTCGCGGCTCCAGCTCGCGCAGCAGGCCAGAGAGCAGGACTATTGGCGCATTCGCGAAGTCGAGACGCGCTATCGGATGCTGTTCGACGCCTCCAACGACGCCGTCGTCCTCGTCGCCGTCGCCGATTTGCGCATCATCGAAGCCAATCTGGCCGCCGAGCAGAACTTCGGGCTCTTCCCCGGCGGCGATTTTCGCGCGCGCATGCAGGAGCGCGACAAGAAAGCCTTTCGGGCGATGCTCGACAAGGTGCGCGAACAAGGCCGGGCGCCGGGCATGGCCCTGCATCTCTCGATGTTCGCGGAGTCTTGCAGCGTGCGCGCTTCGATGACCAGCACGGACGCGGGACAAGCCTATCTGCTGCAAATCGCCGCCATGGCCGGCAAGGAGACCGCCGCGGAGCGCAGCGCGCAGTTCGCCATGTCGAGCGTCGTTCAACGCTTGCCGCAGGGCTTCGTCTTCATCGACCGCAGCGGCGTCATCCTGAGCGCCAACGAAGCGTTTCTCGATATGGCGCAACTGCCTTCGGAAGCCGCGGCGCGCGGAAAAAATCTCAAGCTCTGGATGAACGATCCCGGAGCGGACATATCGGTCGTCCTCAATCTTCTGCGCAAACATGGCTCGGTGCGACGCATGGCCGCGCGTCTCGACGGGGCCTTGGGCGCCACGACCTGCGTCGAAGTGTCGGCCGTCGGCGACAAGCCGGAGGATTTCGAGGTCGCCGGCCTGTTGCTGAACGAAGCCGCCGGCTTTTCGCAAGCCCGCGCGCCGTCGGCAGGACGCGAGGAAGGCATGCCGACCACGGCGGAAACGTCGCTGGATCAAATCGTGAGATCTTCGACCGAAGCCCTGGAGCGCAAAACGATCGTCGCCGCGCTCGAACGCTTCGAGGGCAACCGGACCAGCGCCGCCAAATATCTTGGATTGAGTCGGCAAAGCCTGCATGCCAAACTGCGAAAGTACAATTTCGATCCGAAGTAGGCGCCGTCGCGCGTATCAGTCGCTGCTCTGGGGAGACCGTCGCATTGTCGCAGGAACAGACGGACAGCCCGGCGTTTGGAGCCGCCGACCTCACCAATTGCGAGCGCGAGCAAATCCAGCTCGCGGGCTCGATCCAGCCGCATGGCGCGCTCCTCGTCGTCTCGGAGCGGGACGGGGTGGTGGCGCAAGCCAGCGCCAACGCCGCCGAGTTTCTCAAGATCGAGGGCAGCCCTCTCGGGTGGCATTTGCGCGATTTCGGCGGCGACCTCTGGAAACAGGTTCGGCGCCACATCGGCGATTCCGGCGCGATACCCGTCTCAGTGCGCTGTCGCTTGAGCGACCCCGAGCGGCCGCTCAACGCGCTGCTGCATCATGCGCCGGGCGGCGGTTTCGTCGTCGAACTCGAACATGCGGGTCCGATCTTCGACTATTCGGAGGCCATCGGCCAAGCGATCGAAGCGACGCTCGCTTCGTCGAGCCTCAAAACGCTCTGCGACGAAACCGCGCGCATCGTGCGCGACCTCGCGGGCTACGACCGTGTCATGGTGTATCGTTTCGACGAGGCCGGGCACGGAGAAGTCTATTCGGAATGCAAGCGCGCGGATCTCGAAGCCTTTCTCGGCAACCGCTATCCCGCGACCGACATTCCGCAGATCGCGCGCCGGCTCTATGAGCGCAACCGCGTGCGGCTGCTCGCCGACATCGATTTTACGCCGTCGCCGCTCGAACCCAGACGCTCGCCCTTCACCGACGAGGAGCTCGACATGTCGCTGTGCTTTCTGCGCAGCGTGTCGCCGATCCACGTGCAATATCTGAAGAACATGGGCGTCGCGGCGACGCTCGTCGTGTCGCTGATGGTCGGCGGCAGGCTCTGGGGCCTCATTTCCTGCCACCATTACGCGCCGCGGGTGATGCATTTCGAAATGCGCGCCGTCTGCGAACTCCTGGCGGAAGTCGTCGGCACCCGCATCGCCGCGCTGGAGAGTTTCGTTCGCGTGCAGAGCGAGCTTTCGGTGAAGCGGCTCGAGCAGCGCATGGTCGAGAACATCTCTCGCGAAGGCGACTGGAAAGGCGCCTTGCTCGACAGCGAAGGCTCGCTGCTGCAGCCGCTCGGCGCGACCGGCGCGGCCTTGCTTTACGAAGGTCGCATCCAGACCGTCGGCGAAGCGCCCGGGACGGAGCAAATCCGTCGCCTCGCCGAGTGGATCGACGAGAAGCGCAGGACCGACGTGTTCGCGACGGCTTCGCTCGCCGCCGAAGAGCCGCGCTTCGCTCCGCTCGTCGGCGCCGCGAGCGGCGTCGTCGCGGCGCGCATTTCCGGCGAAGCCGGCGAAATGCTGCTGTGGTTCCGCAAGGAGCGCGTGCGCACGATCACCTGGGGCGGCAATCCGTTCAAACCGCCGAGCGACGGCGACGATCCCCTGGAGCTGTCGCCGCGGCGCTCTTTCGCCCAATGGCGCCAGGTCGTGGAGGGCACGTCCGACCCATGGACGGCGGCCGATCTCGCCGCCGCCCGGCTGATTGCGACGAGCGTGACGGACGTCGTGTTGCAATTTAGAGCCGTCCGCATCCTGATCGTGCAGGACCAATTGGCGCAAGTGCTACGGCAGGTGCAATCGGCCGATCAACCGGTGGTCATCGCCGATGCGGAAGGACGCGTGCTGCAAACCAACCCCTCCCTCGACGCGATGCTGAAGACGGGCGGCGCGCATTTGAAGCATTTGCTCGAGCTCTCCCGCTACTTTTCCGACAGCGAGACGGTCGCGCGCAAGATGCGCGCTCTGCTTCTCAAAAAACTGCCCTGGCGCGGCGAGGCGCTGCTGGAGTGCCGCAAGGGCCTGTCGCGCCCTTTTCTGTTGCGCGGCGATCCCGTGATGTCTTCGCCCGATCGCGTGCTCGGCTTCGTCGTTCTGTTCACCGATTTGACCGAGCGCAAGGCCGCCGAGGTCGCGCGCCGTCATTTCCAGGACGACATCTTCCGCCGCCAGCAAATGCTGCAAGGCCGCATGGGTTCGGAAGCCGACGCGGTCTACAGAGATCTGATGTCGACGGTCATAGAAAACGCGCAGCTCGCGGCGCTCGAAATCGCCGACGGCCTGGACGGAACGAAAATGCCGGAAATGCTCGAAAGCGTGAACAATTCCGTGGGGCGCGCGGCCGAGGTGCTCGAGCAGCTCTCCGCGAATGCGCAACCGTCGCGCCCGCGCAAACTCCATTGAGACCGCCGCCGCCTCCGTGCTTTGGGGCGTAAGCCGAGCGCCGCGGGGGAGAAAGGAAGCCATGGCCGCCAAAATCATCGTGCGCGATCGCCTGCGCCGCGCGACCGCCGAAATCCACGAAAGACTGCATCGGCATGCGGGCCTTGCGTCCGCCTCGAGCGGGTCGATCGCGGCGGAGGACTATGCGCAACTGCTCGCGCGCTTGTACGGCTTCCATCGCGCCTACGAAAGCGTTCTTGCGCAGACGGCGCGCCTCGACGCGATCGAGCCGGATTTTCGGCCTCTCGCGCGGTCCGAACCCCTCGTCTTGGACCTCCTCGGTCTCGGCGTCGACGCCGCGGCCATCGCGCGCCTACCGATCTGCGCGGCGATCACGCGCCCGTCCAACGCGGCGGAGCTGTTGGGATGCCGCTACGTCGTCGAGGGCTCGACGCTCGGCGGTCAGCTGATCGGGCGTGCGCTCGAACCGCGTTTTGGCGACGATCGGCGTTTCTTTCTCGCGCAACCCGGGAACGCATGGCGCGCCTTGACCGACCGTCTCGAAACGCTGGCGGACGATTCGCTCGCAATGGAAGCCGCTGCAAGCGCCGCAGGCGCGATGTTTGTCGATTTCGAGAGATGGATGGACGGGTGGAGAGACCCGGCTTGGTTCGCGGGCGCCGCGCCGAGCGTCGAGCTTGCGCTCTCGGCGCGCAGCCGCGTTTTTTCGAGCCAAGAGGGGGCCGGTTCGCGAGGAGAAAACACGATACCGCAGGCAATCTAAATTGCTTTGGTTTCAACCCCGCACGAAAAAATCTCAGGCCCCCTCGCTCCTTCGAACGGCGCCGCCGCCCATGGCGATTTGCTGGATCAGCAGTTTCTTGGCGAGCAAGGTCGCCGTCGGCGCGTCGGGAGCGGTCGCGTCGGCGCCGACTTGAATTGCGAGTCGCGCATTCGCCGCGAACACCCGCCCACCGACCATCACCGCGATGGATTTGTTGAGCGAGGCCCGGCGCGCCGCGCGGATCAGCTGCGCGACCGTTTCGAGTCCCTGTTCGGCGCTCAGCGCCACGCCGAGGACGGCGTACCAGTCGCTGGCGACGGCCTCGACGTTCTCTTCGAGCGAGACGCCCTTGAGCACGTCGACCTCCCAGTCCGCGGCGCGCATGAAACTTGCGACGATCTCCACCCCGAACCCATGCGCTTCGTGCGGCGCGGTGACGAGAAGCGCGCGCTGCCGCCGGTCGCAAGCCATCGCTGTTTCGGCGCAGCCGAAGATGCGCAAGACTTCCTGCAGACGCGCCAGCCCAAGCGTCACATCGATGAAATCGCAGGCGTCCCGCTCCCACAATTCACCGAGGCGCCGCGCCGTTGGCGCGAGCAAATCGAGAAACAGCGTGTCGAGAGAATGCCCCAGCGCGCGCATCTTTTCGAAATAGGCGGAGACGGCGGCGCCGTCGTTTCCCATCGCAAGCGCGCCGAAATCGGATATTTCCTGCTCGCCCAAGGTGGGCCTCTGGTCGCCGGGGTTCAATTCGTGATGCATCGCTTTCAAGCGCGGGACGATTTCCGCGACGATCAGTTCGGTCAGATTTTTCCGATCGTCCCGCAAGACGGGCCGAACGGGGAGGTCCGGAAACGCCGGGGGGATATAGTCGCACTGCCTCGCATAGGCCGCGAGCGCATCCGTTTCGTTGACGGTCCCCGCCTCACCCTTGAACGCCATAACGGCCTCCCTGGAGGTCCAAAACTCGCTCGTCCCTTCCGATCGAAATGGCCTTTTCGGATCGCCGAACCCAAGGCCAGAGGCCCAGGAATTCGGGAGGTTGCGTCCCAAAATGCCGATCGGATCGAGCGAACTCCCTCATCGTCCTCGCGCCGCTTCGCGGCTTGGAACCGAACGTCGCTCAGCCCAGGCTTATTCAAACCCAGAAAGCAAAAAGAGTAAAGTGAGGCTTACTATTACATCCCCCGTCAATTCGAATTGTCGCAACCAAGCTCAAGGTGTCCATGTGGGTTTACGTGCGCTGCGGCGCCGATGGCGCCCTGGCAAAGATCAAAGGAGTCAATGCATGAGTCGGCTGTCCTGGCGTGCCTGCGCGGCGATCTTCGCAGTTGCAGCAAGCCTGTTCGTACTCGCGACCGCGACAAAAAGCCTCGACGTGTCGACGCATGTCGTCGGCGCAATTCCGGTGACCGTCTACAAACCGCCCGGAGACGAGCGGCGCCCCGTGCTCGTCGTCGCGCATGGTTTCGCCGGGTCGCAGCAATTCATGCAGCCCCTGGCCGTCACGCTGGCGCGCAATGGATTCATCGCCGTCACCTTCGACTTCGCCGGACACGGCCGCAATGCGGAACCGTTGCACGGCGGTCTCGCCGATTTGACGCGCAGCACGCAAACGCTGCTGGGCGACCTCGATCGCGTTTTCGCATTCGCCGCGGCCTTGCCGCAGGCCGATGGCCGGTTGGGCGTCGTCGGCCACTCCATGGCGGCCGACCTCGTCCTGCGCTACGCCGAGACGCATCCGCAAATCGGCGCCGTCGTCGCCTTGTCTTTGTTCGGCGCGGAGACGACGCCGGAAAAACCGAAGAATCTGCTCGTCATCGACGGGGCTTGGGAGAGCGAGCCATTGATACGCGCCGGCTATCGCATCGTCGACGCCGCAGCCGGAGGAGCCGGGAAAGAGCGCGTGACCTATGGCGATTTGGCGCAGGGCTCGGCAAGACGCTTCGTGCTCGCTGCCGGCGTCGAACACATCGGCGTGCTCTACAGCGCGGACGCTTTGCAGGAGACGCTGGCGTGGATGAACGGCGCCTTCGGACGCCACGAGTCCGGCTTCGTCGATCGACGCGGCCGCTGGCTGCTCCTGCTGTTCGTCGGCCTCGTCGTCTTGGCGCGGCCTGCGTCCATGCTGCTGCCCGTTCTGACGACGGCGCCGCTGGGCGCCGGCCTCCCGTGGCTCAAGCTTTGGCTGCTCTGCGTCGCTCCGGCGCTGCTCACGCCTTTCATCGCCTTCACGCTGCCGACGGGCTTTCTTCCCATGCTGCTCGCCGATTATCTCGTGGCGCATTTCGCGATCTACGCTTGCCTGACCTGCGCCGGTCTCTTGTGGCTGAGGGCGCGCGCCGCCCCGCCCTACGCCCTGCGCAGCGGCGCGTTCATCGCCGCCGCCTCGGGCTGCGCCGCCTTTTACGCGCTTGCGATGGGCGCGCCGATCTCGCTCTATGCGGCGGCCGTCGCCCCGACCATTGCGCGGCTGCCCTTTCTTGCGATTCTCTTCCCGGCCGTCGCGGCCTATTGCGTCGCCGACGCATGGCTGACGCGCGGCGTCGGCGGCGCCTACGCCTTCAGTAAAGTCTGCTTCGCCGCCTCGTTGGGAATCGCCGTCGCGCTGGATCCTCGGCGCCTGTTTTTCCTGATCGTCGTGACGCCGGCGATGTTGCTGATCTTTGCGATCTTCTGGAGCGTCGGCGCATCGGTGTTTCGGCGGGTCAACGACCCGCGCGCCGGAGCGCTCGGCGAGGCTCTGGCGCTTGCGCTGGCGATCGGCGCGGTGTTTCCGCTGGTCGATTGACGCGCTTCAAGCCTTGGTTCTGTGCGCGACGTGGCGTTTGGCGCGCGGCGCGCGCTCGGCGCGGAAGATCATATGCGCGGGCAAGCGCAGCGGCGGGCGCGACCAGCGCGTGAGCAGGTCCGCCGCATGCGCGACGAAGGCCGCCGAGAGACAGGCGGCGACGAAGCTCCAATGCGCGCCGCCGAGGGCGCCGCGCAGCGCAAAGAGCAGGAAGGCGCCTGCGAGAACGTTGAGCAGGAAGCCGAGCGGCTCCGGCCCGCGGCCCGTCGCGGAACGATAGGCGAGGACGGCGATCGCTTCGGCGAGGACGAGCGCGAGGATCCACTCGACGATCGCGCCATTGACGAAAAGCGTCTCCATTTTCAGCTCCTCCCGAGCGGCCAGTGGGTTTCGAAGGGCTTGTTGAGTTCGACCATGCGCCAGTTGAGATAGCCCGCGAAGGTCACCCAGAGGAGGTAAGGCGAGAACAGCTCCCCCGCGAGCGTCGAAATGCCGGCGATGTGATGCAGCAGCGCCGCGATCGAGAGCCAGTAGGGAACGATCTCGACCAACGCCCAGTCCGGGCGACGCAGCTTGAAGAACAAGGGACTCCACAGCACGTTCAACACGCCGTTGAGCGCGAAGAGGCCGATGAGCCAAGCGCGCGCGGATTCGTCGGGCGCGTGCTTATAGGCGATGACCGCAGCCGAGACGACGAGGACGTAGATCGTCGTCCAGACGGGGCCGAAGAGCCAGTTCGGCGGGCGCCAACTCGGAAAGCGCAGATTTTCGTACCAAGGCCCGACTTCCGTCGCGAGCCCCCCCAACACCGCGAGCACGACGGATATGGAGACGGCGATGGCGACGAGGCCGGCGTTTTCCCAAACGAAGTCCATCATGGCGGCGCCAGGCGCAGCAGATGCGCGAGGTCCTTGAAGAAAATGCGCACATGGGCCATGGGGTCGGAACGCACGAGTTCTTTGTTCATATAGGATTCCCAAGTGAGGCGCTGAACGTCCGGATCGCGGCAGATCTTCACGAAGGACTCGCGCCGCCGGTCGCTGCTGTACCAGAAATACTGCAGCACTCCTAATATCCAGAACACGCGTCCATGCACGCGCATGAACCGCTTTCGCGGCTGGGCGAGCGCGCGCGCCGCGCCGGTCGACAGGAACTCCCGCGCAGCGTCAGCCGCGAGGCGTCCGCCGTACATCGCATAATAGATCCCCTCGCCGGACGCCGGCGCGACGACGCCGGCGGCGTCGCCGGCCAGCACCACGTCGCGGCCGTTGTCCCATTTGCGCAGCGGCTTCAGCGGGATCGGCGCGCCCTCGCGCCGCGCCGTCGCCGCATCCTCGAGCCCCGTCGCGGCGCGCAAGGCGCGCACCGAATTCTTGAGCGAGAAGCCTTTTTCGGCGCTGCCGACGCCCACGCTCATCGTGTCGCCATGCGGGAAGATCCAGGCGTAGAAGTCCGGCGACAGCGCGCCGCGGTAATGGATCTCGCAACAGTCGCCTTCCGCCATCCGCGCCGGCGTCGCGACGATCTCGTGATAGGCGAAGACATATTTGGTCTTTTGCGCGCCCGGGATCTCCTGCCGCGCGACCTTCGACAAAGCGCCGTCGGCGCCGACGACCATCTTCGCGCGCAGTTGCGCCGGGACGCCGTCTTTCGTTTCGTAATGGACGGCGACGACCCCCGCCTCTTCGCGCGTCAGCCGCTCGAAGGCGCCGGCGACGCGGGTCGCTCCCGATTGCGCGGCGCGTGCGCGCAGCCATTCGTCGAAATCCGCGCGATCGACCATGCCGACGAAGCCGCCGTTGATCGGCATGTCCACCACGACGCCGAGCGGCGACACCATGCGCGCCGATTTCACGACGGCCTTCAGCATGTGCGCGGGGATGTCGAAGTCTCGTATCAGGCGCGGCGGGATCGCGCCGCCGCAGGGCTTGATGCGGCCGGCCTTGTCGAGCAGCGCGACGCGCCTCCCGGCGCGCGCGAGATCGTTGGCCGCGGTGGCCCCGGCCGGGCCGCCGCCGATGACGACGACATCGAAGATTTCGCCTGCCTCCATCATGACTGCCTCATATGTTCGACGTCTGGGAAGAGCCGAGCGCCAACTCCGCCCCTGCGCGCGAGGGCCTGTGCTCGGGGCCGGTCACACGGCGCGCCATGCCCGCGGACACGAGGAACAGCAGGGCTTCGAGCAGAAAGACGAGGGCGTAGGCCGCAAGCGGCGCGCCGACGACGAGGCGCGCGGCGTCGACCAGAATCGTCGCGAGAACGCCGCCCATTCCGAAGGCGATGGCTTGCGCCGCGCCCCAAAGGCCCATGCGCGTGCCCTCTCGCGAACGCGCGCCGGCGCCGGCCAAGGCCATCATCGAGCCGATCGCCGCGACCGCGAAGGCGCCGTTGGAGAAACCCAGCGCGAAGACGCAGACGCGCAGAAGGTCGCCTTGCCCGACATAGCCGCTGGCGGCGACGGCCGCGAGCGCGACCGCCGAAGCGATGCATCCGCCGACCGTCCAGAGCCGCAGCGAACCGAAGATCGGCCCCCCGACGAAAGAAGCGCAAAAGGCCACGCCGAGCATGCCGAGCAGCACGCCGCCATGCTGAAGCCCGGCGAGCTTGGTGGTCGTTCCCGGCGTCATGCCGAACACCACGCCGGCGAAGGGCTCGACCAGCAGTTCCTGCGCGCTGTAGGCGAGCATCGACACGAAGATGAAGATGGTGAAGCGCCGCGCCGCGGGTTCCCCCCAGACTTGCGCCAAAGCCTCGCGGAACGGCGGCTTCTCGGACTTCGGCGCGGCGCCTGCCGCGACGTTCGTCTCGACGCCCCAGATGGCCAGCGTCGCGACGCAAAAGGCGATGGCCGAGACGCTCGCCGTCACCGCGACGAGGCGCATGTTGGAGAAGGGATCGAGGAAATGCCCGGCGAGCGGCGCGGTGAGCGCGAAGCCGAAGATCATCATGACCCAAACGGTCGTGGCGGCCCCGGCGCGGCGCTCCGGCGCGACGCGCGTCGCGAGCATGGCCAGGACCGAGGTGCCCGCCGCGCCGACGCCAAGGCCGACGAGAAGGAAGGAAAGCGCCGCGACCGCGAGGCCCGCCGCCGGATGGGCGGCGGCCATCGCCGTGCCCAACGCGGCGCCGGTTCCGCCGAGGGCGAGCACGGCCATGCCGAGGATGATCCAGGGCGTGCGCCGTCCGCCCACGTCGGCGCGATACCCCCAAGCCGGCCGCAGGAGCTGGATGGCGTAATGCGAGGCGACGAGGAGTCCCGGAACGAAGGCGGGCAAAGCCAGCTCCACGACCATCACGCGGTTGATCGTCGACGTCATCAGCACGACGACGGCGCCGAGCGAAGTCTGCACGAGGCCCAGCCTGACGATGCCGAGCCAGCTCAAGGTTGCGGCGTTCATGGCGCCCCCGAGACGCCGGAGCGCAGGGCGAAGGCGGCGATCAGCATCCCGAGCACGTAGAGCGTCGTGCCGGTCGCGTTGTAGAAGGGCGCGTTCTTGCGCGGATCATCGAGCAGCTTGCGCATCAGGCCGAACTGCCCGACCAGCAGCGCGGCGATCGCCAGGGCGTGCAAGGGATGCGACCAATGGGCGAGCAGGGCCACGACGACGATCTGCGGCGCGGCCATGACCCAACAGGCGAGGCGCGCGGCGCGCTCGACGCCGAGCTGCACGGGCAAGGACATCACGCCCATCCGCCTGTCGCCTTCGACCGACTTGAAGTCGTTGAGCGTCATGATGCCATGCGCGCCGAAGCTGTAAAGCAGCGCCAGAACGAAGACGCGCCAGTCCGGCAGTCCGGCCGCCATCGCCGCCGCGCCGGTGAGCCAGGGCAAGCCTTCGTAGCAGAGCGCCACGGCGGAATTTCCCCACCAGCCGTTCTGCTTGAGGCGCACCGGCGGGGCGCTGTAAAGCCAAGCGAGCACCAGGCCGAAGGCGGCGGCGATCAGCACGAAAGGCCCGATCGTCGCGGCGACGGCGAGCGACAGCGCCGTCCAGACGCAGGCGATGTAAAATCCCCATTCGCCGGGTATGCGCCCGGATGGTATCGGGCGCTTGGGTTCGTTGATCGCGTCGACGTGCCGGTCGTACCAATCGTTCACGGCCTGGCTGGTCGCGCAAACGAGCGGTCCGGCGAGCAAAATCCCCAGAACGACGATGGACCAGCGCGTCGATGGCGACGCGCCGGAAGCGACGACCCCGCAGCCGAAGGCCCACATCGGCGCAAACCAAGTTACCGGCTTCAGCAGCTCCAGCACGGCGGAGGGTGAGGGCGTTCGCATGGGCCAAAAGCTAGCCGCGACGCCCGGATGTGTCAAGTATTAATTACACTCGCCTGTCAAGCGGAATTGCCGCCTCGTCAGGATTCCGCGTCGCCTTCACCCTTGTTGTCCTTGTCGTCGAGCTCGCCCAGGCCATAGCGCCTCAGCTTGGCGTAGAAAGCCTGACGACTGAGGCTCAACATCTCCGCGGCGGCCGCGCGATTGTCCTGCGTGAGTTTGAGCGCCGCCTCGATGCAGAGGCGTTCGATGAGATCGGTGGTTTCGCGGACCAGGTTCTTCAGCGGCACGCGGCCGACGAGATCCGTGAACTGCTCGGCCGTGCGCGGCAGTTCGCGCCCTCCGAGCCTTTCCACGCCGGAGCGCCAGCCGCCGCCGCGCAGCGTGAAGCCGTAACAGGGCTGCGCGCCCTCCAGGGCGGCGGCGGCGGAAATCTCCACATCCTCGGTCGAGCCGTATTCGCCGCGCAAAACTGTGGAAAACTGCGTGACGACGCCATGCGTGCGCAGATTGGCGAAGATCACGTCTAGATCGACGGCGGATCTCCCGATCCAGCGCTCGAGCGATTCGCCCTTGAGCCGCTCCGCCGTCGTCGCCTGGACGAGGTCGACGAAGGCGCCGTTCGCCGACAATATTCTGCGTTGCGCGTCGGTCAGAACGAAGGCGTCCGGCATGTGCTCGACGATCTGCAATATGCTGGCTTTCTCGGCGGAAATCGCGACGGGGGCGTCCTGCCGCGCCAGCAGGACCAGGAGGAAGGACGCGCTCTCCTGTCGAAACAGCGATCCGGAGAGCAGCAGCGATTCTCCCGTCGCGGCCAGCTTGACGTGCACGTTGTCGATGCGCGGCGCGACCTTCAGCGCCGCGAGGAAGGAGCGCAGCGCCTGAGCGCTCGAATCGTCGAATTGTTCGGCGAATTCGCGCCCGACGACCTTCTTGGCGGGGACCCCGAGCAGCGCGCTGGCGGCCGGATTGACCTCCGCGACGCGCCCATTGGCGAGATCGACGATCAGAACCGCCTCGGAGGCCAATTGGAAGAGCAGGCGATAGCGCTTCTCCGCCCCGCGGATGCGCGCATATTCCCGCTCCATGGACTGCTGCGCTTCGGCGAGGCGCTGCTGCATGGAGGCCATCGCCTGCAGGTCGCGGCCGACGACGATGACGCGATCCTGCGGCCCGAAGCGAACGACGGCGACGCGCACCGGAATGTCCGGCCCGCGCCGCGACGGATAGTTGATTTGCCGCCAGCGCGAGACCGCGCGCGGCGCGGCGTCGCGCAAGAGTTCTTCGATCTTCGGGCGGCTGTCGATCGTCACCGTGTCGACCAAGGAAAGCCCGATCCAGTCGCGATAGGCCTCCCGGGCGAGGTCGGCCGAGCCGAAGGCGACATCGAGGACGACGCCGGCTGCGTCCAAAACCAGGACGATGTCGCAGCAGGCGCCGAGAAGCGCCGCGAAGGTTTCGGGATCGGCCGCGCCGAGACTCTCGACCGGCGTCGCAAGACGGGCGAAATCCGCCACGGGTCGGGTCGAGTCGCTCACGATTTTTGATCCTCCCCTGGCCAACGCGCGGACAAGCAATTTGTGCGCGGACAGCTACACATTTTGGCGCTTGGCGAGCAAGTCGCGAGGACCGTCCGCGGCGTCGTCAGGGAGTGGGGCCAGGTCCCTGCTCAAATCGGAGGCGTCCACCGCACGGCGCACGCGGCCCCTCATGTCAGACCATACAGTTGTGTAATCTAAATTCAACGTCAATATAAGTTGACACATCTCCGCCGCCCGCCTAAACTCCAACTCGGTTCCAAGCCCGAACGGGGCCGGAGCGAAGCGGCGGCGCCAGAACCGCCGCGTGGAGGGAGCGTTCGATGAGCGTGAGCTCGGCCTCTATGGCGCCTGCGAGACCCCTTTACACCGCCGAGCAAAGGCTGCGGCGCGACCGCACCGTGTGGACTCTCGTGCAGGGTGTCCTGGCGCCTTTACAGTTCCTGGTCTTCCTCGTCAGCCTCGGCTTGGTCCTGCGCTATCTGCTGACGGGCGCGGGGCAGGAGCCCGCCATCGTCTCCGTCGTCGTCAAGACGCTCGCGCTTTATGCGATCATGATCACCGGCGCGATCTGGGAGAAGGTGGTTTTCGGCCGCTACCTGTTTGCGCCGGTCTTCTTTTGGGAAGACGTGTTCAGCATGCTCGTGCTGGCGCTGCACACCGCCTATCTCCTGGCGCTGTGGCAAGGCTGGCTCGACGGTCGCGGCCTGATGTTTCTCGCGCTGGCGGCCTATGCGACATACATCGTCAACGCCACGCAGTTCCTGTTGAAGCTGCGCGCCGCGCGCCTCGAGGCTCAGCTGCGGCCGGAGGGAGCAAGATGAACGCGCTCGCTCCCGCATCGCATTTCTCCCCCGCGTCCAAGGCTCCGACCGTCGTCGAAGAGCGCGGACAACGCCAAGTGTTTTGCGGCCTGACCAGCATCGTCTGGTTGCATCGCAAAATCCAGGACGCCTTCTTTCTCGTGATCGGCTCGCGCACCTGCGCGCATCTCATCCAATCGGCCGCGGGCGTGATGATTTTCGCCGAGCCGCGCTTCGCCACCGCAATTTTGGAAGAGCGCGATCTCGCCGGCATGGCCGACGTCGACGACGAGATCGACCGTGTCGTCGAGCGCCTGCTCGAACGCCGGCCGGACGTGAAACTGCTGTTCCTCGTCGGATCCTGCCCGTCGGAAGTCATCAAGATCGATTTGAGCCGGGCGGCGGCCAGGCTCTCGCGCCGGCACAGCCCGGACGTCCGCGTGCTGAACTACACCGGCAGCGGCGTCGAGACCACTTTCACTCAGGGCGAGGACATGTGTCTCGCCGCGCTCGCTCCTTGCCTGCCGGCCGAACCGGCCAATGCGCAACGCTCTCTGCTCGTCGTCGGCGCGCTCGCCGACGTCGTGGAAGACCAGTTCGCGCGTCTCTTCGATGTGTTGGGGATCGCGCCGGCGCGTTTCCTCCCGATGCGCCGCGCCGCCGATCTTCCCCCGGTCGGCCCCAACACGTCGTTTCTTCTCGCGCATCCCTTCCTGCGCGATGCGGCGCGCGCGCTCGAAGAACGCGGCGCCAAGCGAATCGACGCCTGCTTCCCGCTCGGCGCCGAAGGAACGACGGCTTGGCTGCGCGCCGCCGCCGAGGCTTTCGGCGTCGCGCCGGAAAAATTCGAAGCCGCGGTCGCGCCGGCGCGGGCGCGGGCGCTGGCGGCGCTGGAGAGCCGGCGGGCGACGCTCGCGGGAAAGAGCGTGTTCTTCTTTCCCGACTCGCAAATGGAGCCGGCGCTGGCGCGCTTCCTCTCGCGCGAGATGTCGATGCGTCTCGTCGAAGTCGGCACGCCCTATCTGCACCGCCAGCATCTCGCCCAGGATCTCGCGCTCCTGCCGCCGGATTTGCGTCTGACCGAGGGGCAGAGCCTCGACGACCAGCTCGATCGCTGCCGCGCCGCCAAGCCCGATCTCGTGGTGTGCGGCCTCGGCCTCGCCAATCCGCTGGAGGCCGAGGGTTTTACGACGAAATGGTCGATCGAGCTGCTGTTCTCGCCCATTCAAGGCTACGAGCAGGCCGGCGATCTCGCCGCGCTCTTCGCGCGCCCGATCGAACGCCGCGCCAGGCTGGAGGTCTAGGCCATGCAGCTCACGCTCTGGACCTACGAAGGCCCACCCCACATTGGCGCGATGCGCGTCGCCGCCGCGATGCAAGGCTTGCATTACGTGCTGCATGCGCCGCAAGGCGACACCTACGCCGATCTCCTGTTCACGATGATCGAGCGGCGCGGCGCGCGTCCGCCCGTCACCTATACGACCTTCGAGGGACGCGATCTCGGCTCCGATACGGCGGAACTCTTCAAGAGCGCGACGCAGCGAAGCTATGAGCGGTTCCAGCCGCAGGCCATGATCGTCGGGGCCTCCTGCACCGGCGAACTCATTCAGGACGACCCCGCCGGTCTCGCCAAGGCGCTCGGCTTGCCGATCCCCGTCATCGGATTGGAGCTTTCAGCCTATCAAAAGAAAGAGAATTGGGGCGCCGCCGAAACCTTCTACCAGCTCGTCCGCCATCTTTCCGGGCCGCGCCGCGCGCGCGGCGCGGAGGCGGCGCGCCGCTGCAACATTCTCGGGCCGACGGCGCTGGGGTTTCGCCATCGCGACGATCTGCGCGAGATCACGGGGCTGCTGCGTCGGCTCGGCGTCGAGGTCAACGTCGTGGCGCCGCTCGGCGCGACCCCGGCGGATTTCGGCCGCTTGGGCGACGCCGCTTTCAACGTCGTCCTCTATCCGGAGATCGCGCTGCCCGCCGCGCAATGGCTTGAGAAGAATCATGGCCAGCCCTTCACGAAGATCGCGCCGCTCGGCGTCGGCGCGACGCGCGACTTCGTTGCGGATGTGGCGAGGCTCGCCGGGCTCGATGCGACCGCGCTGCTCGAGGAAGAGGCTCCGCGCGCCGTCTGGTGGTCGCATTCGGTCGATTCGACCTATCTCACCGACAAACGCGTCTTCATTTTCGGCGATGCGACGCATGCGATCGCCGCGGCGCGCATCGCCGCGACCGAACTCGGCTTCAAGGTCGTCGGGCTCGGAACCTATTCGCGCGAATTCGCGCGCGAGACGCGCGAAGCGGCCAAACTCTACGGCGTCGAAGCGCTGATCACCGACGATTACCTCGAAGTCGAGGCCAAAATCGCACAGGCGGCGCCCGAACTCGTGCTCGGCACGCAGATGGAGCGGCACATCGCCAAGCGCCTCTCGATTCCCTGCGCGGTGATTTCGGCGCCCGCGCATGTGCAGGATTATCCGGCGCGCTTTTCGCCGCACATGGGTTTCGAGGGCGCCAACGTGCTGTTCGACGCCTGCGTGCACCCGCTGATGATGGGTCTCGAAGAACATCTGCTGACGATGTTCAAGGGCGACGAGGAATTCCACGAAGATGCGCCGGCGTCGCATCTCGGCGCCAAGGCGCCCCAGTTCGACCCGGCGACGCCGATCGTCGTGAATTGGAGCGCCGACGCCGAAAAGGAACTCAAGCAGATTCCCTTCTTCGTGCGCGGCAAAGCGCGCCGCAACACCGAAAACTTCGCGCGCGAGCGCGGTCTGGCCCGCATCACTGTGGAGACTCTCTACGATGCCAAAGCCCATTACAGCCGCTGAGGCCCCGCGCCTCCGCTTCGTGATCGTCACGCTCGACAATCATCTGGCGAGCGCCACGGATCGCGCCCGCAAGTCCCTGCTGCGGGACATCCCTGGGCTCGACCTGCGCTTCCACGCCGCGGCGGATTGGAACGATCCCAAGGCGATCGCGCGCTGCGTGGGGGACATCTCCACGGCCGACATCATCGTCGTGACGATGATGTTCATGGAGGAGCATGCGCAGGCGATCCTGCCGGCGATCAAGGCCCGTCGCGAGAGCTGCGACGCCGTGGTCTGCTGCATGTCGGCGCCGGAGATCGTCAAACTGACCCGCGTCGGACGTTTCGACATGGCCGGCGAGCAGGGCGGGGCTCTGTCGCTGCTGAAGAAACTGCGCGGCGGCAAGAAGCCTTCCGAGACCGGCGGCGCGCGGCAACTCGCGATGCTGCGCCGCATCCCGCGCATTCTGCGCTTCATTCCCGGCGCGGCGCAGGACGTGCGCGCCTATTTCCTGACCCTGCAATATTGGCTCGGCGGCTCCGACGACAATGTCGTCAATCTCGTCCGCTTCCTCGCCGGCCGATACGCCAGCGGCGCGAATGCGGGACTGCGCAAGAGCCTCAAGGCCGAGGCGCCGATCGAATATCCCGAACTCGGGGTCTATCATCCGCGCATGCCGGGCCGCGTCGCGCAATCGGCGGAGGCTTTGCCGAAGCCGGCGACCGGCGCGCGCGGAACGATCGGCCTGTTGCTGATGCGCTCCTACATTCTGGCGCGCAACACCGCCCATTACGACAGCGTCATCGGCGCGCTGGAGACCCGCGGTTTCGCGGTCGTTCCGGCCTTCGCGAGCGGCCTCGACGCACGTCCGGCGATCGAGAAGTTCTTCATGCGCCAGGGCGGCCCCACCATCGACGCCCTGGTCTCGCTCACCGGCTTCTCGCTCGTCGGCGGGCCGGCGTTCAACGACGCCAAGGCCGCCGAGGAAGTGCTGGCGAAGCTCGACGTTCCCTATGTCGCGGCGCAGGCGCTGGAGTTTCAGACGATCGAGCAATGGGAGGCGTCCGACGGCGGACTCTCGCCCATCGAAGCCACGATGATGGTGGCGATTCCCGAACTCGACGGGGCGATCAACCCGATGGTGTTCGGCGGTCGCTCGACGCGCTCCCTGGACGACGTCGCGCGCGACATCGCGCCGCTGCCGGAGCGCATCGACCGGCTCGCCGAGCGCGTCGAGCGCCTCGCTTTGCTGCCGCGCCGGCCGATGGCGGAGCGCAAGGTCGCCGTCGTGCTGTTCAATTTCCCGCCCAACGCCGGCGCCGCCGGCACGGCCGCCTTCCTCGGCGTCTTCGCGTCGCTCTACAATCTCCTCAAGAGCATGGCGGCGGCGGGCTACACGGTCGACATGCCCGCCAGCGAGGACGCGCTGCGCGAACGCATTCTCGTCGGCAACGCCGCGCGCTACGGCGCCAACGCCAATGTTCATGCGCGCATCTCGGCGGAGACTCATGTCCGCCGCGAGAGGCATCTCGCCGAAATCGAGTCGCAATGGGGTCCGGCGCCCGGCCGTCAGCAAAGCGACGGCTCCGCGCTGCTGGTTCTCGGCGAGCGCTTCGGCAACGTCTTCGTCGGCCTGCAGCCCGCCTTCGGCTACGAGGGCGATCCGATGCGCTTGCTGTTCGAGCGCGGCTTCGCGCCGACGCACGCCTTCTCCGCCTTCTATCGCTACATTCGCGAAGATTTCGGCGCCGACGTCGCCTTGCATTTCGGCACGCATGGAGCACTGGAGTTCATGCCGGGCAAGCAGGTCGGCCTCTCCGCCGCCTGCTGGCCCGACCGGCTGATCGGCGCGCTGCCGAACGTCTATCTCTACGCGGCCAACAATCCCTCCGAGGGGACGATCGCGAAGCGGCGTTCCGCCGCCACGCTCGTCAGCTATCTGACGCCGAGCGTGACGCAAGCGGGCCTCTATCGCGGACTGCTCGATCTCAAGGCCTCGGTCGAACGCTATCGCGCCAGCCCGCCGGAGGCGGAAGAGGAGCGCAAGCAGCTGGCGGAGCTCATTCAGACGCAGGCCGCCGCCGTCGACCTCGCGACCGCGGAGCCCGCTTGGGGCGCCGACGCGGCGACCCGGATCTCCAAACTGACGGGCGCGATCGTCGAATGCGAATATGCGCTGATCCCGCACGGCATGCATGTGCTCGGCGAAGCCATGTCCCGCGCGGAGCGTTTGGAGACGCTGACGGCCATCGCCGAAACGTCGCTCGGCGTCGGCGACGCGCGCAAAGGCGTCGGCGCGCTGGTGGACGGCGCCGGCGCCGAGGCCGCGGCGCGCGCCTGCGGGGATACGAGCGAAGCCGCAAGGTCCGCCTTCGAAGAACTCGCGCGGACGAATCGCTTGCTGACCGAGGATCACGAGATTCCGGCTCTGCTGCGCGCGCTCGAAGGACGCTTCGTCCGGCCGGCGGCCGGCGGCGATCTCATGCGGACGCCCGACATATTGCCGACGGGCCGCAACCTGCACGGTTTCGATCCCCTGCGGATTCCCAGCGCCTTTGCGATGCAGGACGGGGCAAGGCAGGCCGAGCGGGTGCTCGCCCGCTACGCCGCCGACGGCAACCCCACGCCGGAGTCGGTGGCGCTGGTCCTCTGGGGCACGGACAATCTCAAGAGCGAGGGCGGACCGATCGCTCAGGCGCTGGCGTTGCTCGGAGCCAAGCCGCGCTTCGACGCCTATGGTCGCCTCTGCGGCGCCGCACTGACGCCGCTCGCCGACCTCGGTCGCCCGCGCATCGACATCGTCGTCTCGCTCTCCGGCATTTTCCGGGATTTGCTGCCGCAGCAGACGAAGCTGCTGGCGGAAGCCTGTTTCCTCGCCGCCACGGCGGAGGAGCCGGAAGAACTGAACTTCGTGCGCAAACACGCGCTGGCGCATCAGGCGAAACATGGCTGCGACATCGAGACGGCGGCGCTGCGCGTCTTCAGCAACGCCGAAGGCGCCTATGGCGCCAATGTCGGCATGCTCGTCGACGCCGGGAATTGGAGCGACCCGGATGAAATTTCGGAAGCCTATTCGCGGCGCAAATGCTTCGCCTACGACCGGCGCGGGCGCGCCGCGAAGCAGACGGAACTCTTGCAAAGCGTGATGTCGCGCGTCGACTTCGCCTATCAGAATCTCGACGGCGTCGAACTCGGCGTCACGAGCATCGACCAATATTTCGACAGTCTCGGCGGCATGGGCCGCCTGGCGACGCGCGCGCGCGGCGGCAAGCCGGCGCCGATCTACATCAGCGATCAGACTTGCGGCGAAGGCAAGGTGCGTTCGCTTTCGGAACAAGTCGCGCTCGAAACCCGCACGCGCGTCCTCAACCCGAAATGGTACGAGGGCATGCTCAAATTCGGCTACGAGGGCGTGCGCCAGATCGAGGCGCATGTCACGAATACGGTCGGTTGGTCGGCGACGACCGGACAGGTCGCGCCCTGGGTCTATGAGCAGATCACCCGCACCTATGTGCTCGATCCCGAAATGCGCCGGCGTCTCGCCGAGCTCAATCCCACCGCCTCGGCGCGGCTCGCGCAGCGCGTCATGGAGGCGCAGCAGCGCGGCTATTGGAGCCCGAACGAAGACCTCCTCGCCGCGTTGCGTGACGCAAGCGACGAACTCGAAGACCGCCTGGAAGGCGTCGCCACGGAGATCGCGGCATGAACATCCCCTTGAGAAAAATCGCGCCGGAAGGCTCCTGCCAAGTCGAACTCGATCCCGATCTGTCGATCGGAACCGCGAAGGTCTTCGCGATCTACGGCAAGGGCGGAATCGGCAAGAGCACGACGTCGTCCAACCTTTCCGTCGCCTTCTCGAAGCTCGGCAAGCGCGTGTTGCAGATCGGCTGCGATCCCAAGCACGATTCGACCTTCACTTTGACGAAGCGTCTCATCCCGACGGTCATCGACGCGCTCGAATCGGTCAAATTCCACTCGGAAGAGCTTCGCGTCGAGGATTTCGTGGCGGAAGGCTACAATGGCGTCATGTGCGTCGAGGCGGGCGGACCGCCGGCCGGAACCGGCTGCGGCGGCTTCGTCGTCGGGCAGACCGTGAAGCTGCTCAAGGAGCATCATCTGCTCGAAGACACGGACGTCGTGGTCTTCGACGTGCTCGGCGACGTCGTCTGCGGCGGCTTCGCGGCGCCGCTGCAACACGCCGAACGCGGGCTGATCGTCAGCGCCAACGATTTCGACTCGATCTTCGCGATGAACAGGATCGTCGCGGCCATCCAGGCCAAATCGAAGAATTACGAGGTGCGCCTGGGCGGCGTCATCGCCAACCGCAGCGCCAAGACCGACGAACTCGACCGCTACAACGCCGCCACCGGCATGAAGCGCCTCGCGCATTTTCGCGATCTCGACGTCGTGCGCCGCAGCCGGTTGAAGAAGTCGACCCTGTTCGAAATGGAGCCGTCGGCGGAGCTGGAAGAAGTGCAACAGGAATATCTGCGGCTCGCCGAGAACCTTTGGAACGGCGTCGACGCTCTGCCCGCGACGCCGATGAAGGATCGCGATCTTTTCGAATTTCTGGGGTTCGACTGATGACGACGCCAAGCTACATCGCAAGACGCGGCGAACTCGAAGCCTATTTCGACCGCACCGCGTCGGAGACCTGGAAGCGCCTCACTTCGGACGCGCCGGTCGGGCGCGTGCGGGCCACGGTGCGCGCCGGGCGCGACGAGATGCGGCGGACGCTGCTCTCCTGGCTTCCCGACGATCTTCGGGGGACGCGCGTGCTCGACGCCGGCTGCGGCACCGGCGCGCTGTCCATCGAGGCGGCGCGGCGCGGCGCCCATGTCGTCGCGGTCGACGTTTCCGCCTCGCTCGTCGCCCATGCGGCCGAGCGCGCGCCCCGCGATCTCAATGGCGGCTGCATCGAGTTCGTCGTGGGCGATCTGCTCGATCCGGCGCTCGGGCGCTTCGATTACGTCGTCGCCATGGACAGTCTGATCCATTACGACGGGGCCGACATCGCTGCGACGCTGGCGGCGCTCGCGCAGCGCGCCGGAGAAAGGATCGTCTTCACCGTCGCCCCGCGCACGCCGGCGCTGAGCGTGATGCACGCCGTCGGGCAATGGTTTCCCCGCGGCGATCGTTCGCCCGCCATCGCGCCGATCTCGCTGCGCGCGCTGGAGCGCGGCTTCAATGCGCAGGCGCCGTTGCGGGGCTGGGAGCTGGCGCGCAACCAGCGCGTGGCGAAAGGCTTCTACATTTCGCAGGCGTGGGAGGCGCGACGCTCATGAGGCTGGCGCGCGGCGCGATCGTCAAGGGACTCATGCGCTTCGGCGGGGGCCTGCTGCCTTTCGCCGATGCGGGCACGGCGGAACTGCCGATGCCGCGCCTGCTGCGCCTGTCGCTGTTCCAAGTGACGGTCGGCATGGCCGCCGTGCTCCTGATCGGCACGCTCAACCGCGTCATGATCGTCGAACTCTCGGTGCCGCCATGGATCGTGGCGCTGATGCTCGCTCTGCCGCTGCTGGTGGCGCCCTTCCGCGCCCTCGTGGGTTTCCGTTCGGACACGCATCGCTCCGTGCTCGGCTGGCGGCGTTCGCCCTACATCTGGTTGGGCGCCATGGCGCAGTTCGGCGGCCTGGCGATCATGCCTTTCGCGCTGCTCATCCTGTCCGGCGACACCACGGGCCCGATCTTCGTGGGACAGGCGGCGGCGGCGCTCGCCTTTCTGCTCGTCGGCGGCGGCTTGCACACGGTGCAGACGGTGGGTCTCGCGCTGGCGACGGATCTCGCGCCGCCGCAAGCGCGGCCCAAGGTCGTCGCGCTCCTCTGCGCGATGCTGCTGCTCGGGATGGGCGCAAGCGCGCTCGCCTTCGGAGCGCTGCTCGCCAATTTCAGCGAGCTGCGGCTCATTCAGGTCGTGCAGGGCGCCGCGGTCGTCACGATCGTCCTCAACGCCGTCGCCCTGTGGAAGCAGGAGCCGCGGCGCCCGCACGCCGAGGCGTCGCCGCCCGCCGATTTCGCCGCCGCATGGACGAGCTTCGTCGCGACGGAACGCGCCCGCCGCCGCCTCTTCGCGACGGCCCTCGGCACCGCCGGCTTCAGCATGCAGGACATTCTGCTCGAGCCCTATGGCGGCAAGATTCTGCATCTGCCGGTCAGCGCGACGACGGCGCTGACGGCCATGCTCGCGGCGGGCGGCGGCGCAGGATTGCTGCTGGCCGCGCGCGCGCTGTCGCGCGGCGCCGACGCGCATCGCGTCGCGGCTTGCGGCGCGATCGTCGGCATCGTCGCCTTCGCCGCGGTGATCTTCGCCGCGCCGGCGGAATCCGCCGGGCTCTTCGCCCTCGGCGTGATGCTGATCGGCCTCGGCGGCGGCCTGTTCGCGCATGGAACGCTCACCGCGTCGATGGAGCTGGCGCGGCCGGAGGATCGCGGCCTGGCGCTCGGCGCCTGGGGCGCCGCGCAAGCGACGGCGGCGGGCCTCGCCATCGGCTGCAGCGGATTTCTGCACGAAGCAGGCCAGGCGCTCGCCGAAAGCGGCGACCTCGGCGAGGCGCTGCAGGCGTCGGTCACCGGCTATTCGATCGTTTACGCGCTCGAAATCGCGCTGCTGTTCGCAACGCTCGTCGCAATTGGTCCGCTCGTGCGTTTCACGCGCGCGCAGCGACCCAATTTCACCCTCACCCCCTCAACCTTGAACTCGCGAGGCACGCCATGATTCGCGGAGCGATCACGCAGCATATCGACGTAGCGCAGGCGGTGCTCTACGCCTTCTTCCTCTTCTTCGCCGGGCTGATCATCTATTTGCGCGGCGAGGATCGTCGGGAAGGCTATCCGCTGGAATGCGAAGCGACGGGAAAGAAAGGCGACCGCAACTCGCTGTTCATTCCCAAGCCGAAAATCTTCCGCCGCGCCGACGGGCGGACGATTCTCGCGCCGGCCTTCGACGAAGACACGCGGCCGATCAACGCCGTAAAGGCCGCGCCGTTCCCCGGCGCGCCGCTCGAGCCGACGGGCGATCCGCTGCTCGCGGGCGTCGGCCCGGGCGCCTATGCGCTGCGCAGCGACGAAACCGAAAAGACCCATGACGGGCGCGATCTCCTGGCGCCGTTGCGCGTCGCCACCAATTTCGCCGTGGCGAGCGAGGGTCCGAACCCGATCGGCTTCGCGGTCCTCGGCGCCGACAAGATTCGCGGCGGCGTCGTGACCGACGTGTGGGTCGATCGCAGCGAGAGTCTGCTGCGCTACTATGAAGTGTCGCCGAAAGACGGCGGCGCGCCCTTCCTTCTTCCGGCGAACTTCGCCAACGTCGACGGCCGCAGCGAGGTCGTGCGGGTCGAGGCGGTGCTCGGCGAGCAGTTCGCCAAAACGCCGAAGACGCGCCACCCCGACAAGGTGACGCTGCTCGAAGAAGAAAAGATCACCGCCTTTTACGGCGCCGGCACGCTCTACGCGACGGCGCAACGCGCGGAGCCGCTGATATGAGAGCCGTGGATTTCGAAAAGCTGCTGCCCGCCGACCTTCCGCCGGGCGAAAGAGTCCTCTGGCACGGGCGACCGCACTGGGTCGGTCTAACGCGGCGCGCCTTTCGCGCCGACTATGTGGCGGCCTATTTCGCGGCGATGACCGCGTGGAACTTCGCCACGGCCGGAGACGGCGCGGGGGCGATCGCGGCGGCGCAAACGCTCGCCGCGGGCTGTGTGGCGCTTGCGCTGCTTGCGCTGCTCGGCTGGCTGTCGGCGCGCACGACGCTCTATGTCGTGACCTCGGGCCGCATCGTCATGAAGATCGGCGTCGCGCTGCCGGTGTTCTTCAACCTGCCCTATTCGCAGCTCGCCTCGGCCGCCGTCCGCGAGTTCGCGGATGGAACCGGCGATATTTCGCTGGCGCTCACGAGGGGACAGCGCATCGCCTATCTGCATCTTTGGCCGCATGCGCGTCCCTTCAGGGTCAAGCAGCCGGAGCCGACGCTGCGCAGCGTTCCGGATGCGGCGAAGGTCGCCGACATCCTCCGCCGCGCAGTCGTCGCCAAGAGCGACCCGACGCAGGTCTCGATCGCCGAAGGCGAGCGTCCGCAACCGTCCGGGGCGCGAATCGACGCCACGGGCGTTGCTGTCGCCGCCTGAGCCAACAACGAGGAAGAACGCGATGACCCACTCCCCTACGCACTCCGGCGCAAGACACCCCAGCCTGCCAAAGCCCGTGTTGCTGGGGGCCGCGGCGCTCATCGCCTTCTCCCTCCTCTCCGCCGGCGCGGCGCGCTACAGCGGCTTCGGAACGCAGCAATCTCCCGCGACGCAAATCGTCGAGACGCTGCAACTCTCTTTCGAAGATCGGGACGACGGCTCGATCCTCGTGCGCGACGCCAGCAACGGCGCCGAAATCTACAGCGTCGCGCCGGGCACCAACGGCTTCATTCGATCGACGTTGCGGGGCTTGGCGCGCGAGCGTCGGCGCTCCGGACAAGGCGCGGCGACGCCCTTCCTGCTCGAGGCCGCGAACGACGGGGTGATCTGGCTCGAGGATCCGGCCACCGGCCGGCGCATCGGCCTCAATGCGTTCGGCCCCACCAACGCCGGCGCCTTCGCCGAATTCTTCGCCGCGCAACGGAGGTCGAAGTGACCCAGCTCCGCCCGTTCCTGCCGCACCGCATCGAGACGACCTGCACGGTCGAGATCGAGAATACGCCGGAAAGACTCCAATCGAACGTCGTGCTCGCAAAGGGTTACGACGCCGAGCCGGGGGACAGGGTCCTCGTGCACGACGCGCCGACTTTCGCGCCTTACGGCGAGCGCATCCTCGTCGAAAGGCGCGCCACCATATTGCGCGCCGGTTTTCCCGAACGTCTCTGGATCGAACTTTCGAGCATCTTCGCCCTGACCGAACTCTACGAAGTCAGCTTCACCGACAGGAGAGCGCTATGACCTTGGCCGCGCATTACAACGTCTCGCTCGAAGCAACGAAGGAAGCGCAGACGGACACGCTTCTCAGCCCGCGCTTCTATACGACGGACTTCGCCGCGCTGGACCGGTTGGACGTGAGCAGCGTCCGGGAGGAATGGGACGGGCTGATGGCCGAGATGCGCGCCGATCCCAACAACAAGCATTTCCTGCGCAACGGCGATTTCGATGCGGACTTCTCCAGCCTTCCCCCCGCTCTGGCGAAGGAGTTTCGCGATTTTCTGATCAGCTCGATCACGGCGGAATTCTCCGGCTGCGTGCTCTACGCCGAGATGAAGCGCCGCGCCAAGAACCCCGACATGCGCGAACTCTTCGCCTTCATGGCGCGCGACGAGTCGCGTCACGCCGGCTTCATCAACGACACGCTGAAGGACTTCGGCATCGGCATCGATCTCGACTTTCTCCGCAAAGCCAAGAAATACACTTTCTTCCAGCCGAAGTTCATCTTCTACGCGACCTATCTGTCCGAGAAGATCGGCTATGCGCGCTACATCACGATCTATCGCGAACTCGAACGCCACCCGGATCGCCGCTTCCACCCGATCTTCAAATGGTTCGAGAAATGGTGCAACGACGAGTTCCGCCATGGCGAGGCCTTCGCGCTGCTGATGCGCGCCAATCCCGAGCTCCTTTCCGGCTTCAACGTCTATTGGGTCAAGTTCTTCGTGCTCGCCGTCTTCGCCACGATGTATGTGCGCGATCACGCGCGGCCGGCCTTTCACGAGGCGATCGGCTTCGAGCCGACGGAATTCGACATGAAGGTGCTGCGCCTCACGTCGGAAATTTCGCGGCAGGTCTTCCCGATCACGCTCGATCTCGACAATCCGAAATTCAGGCGGGGCCTCGACCGCCTCTCGGAAATCGGCAAGGCCAGCGAAGCGGCCAAGGCCCGCGGCGGTCTCCTCGGCAAGGCCGCGCAAGCCCTGTGCGCGGCGCGCGCCGGCTTCTGCTTCCTGCGGCTGTATCTGATTCCGGCCAAGGCCAATGCGCTGCCGGCGGTCGTCCGCCTCGCGCCGGTCTGGTGAAGGGAGCACGCGGATGACCGTCCTGGCCCTGCCCGTTCTCGTCACGCTGGCCCTCTGGTGGGCGAGCACGGGCGCGATTCTCTATCTCGACGGCCTCAACCGCCGCACCTTCGCGGTCAGCATGGGCCTTGCGACGGCCTTGTTGGGCGTGGCGGTCTGGGGGCTGGTCGCCTCCAGCGCGCGCACGACGGAGGAGGCCGCCTATTGCGCCTTCGCGAGCGGCCTCGCCGCCTTCGCCTGGCAGCTCGTGAGCTATTACACGGGCTACGTCACCGGGCCGCGCACGACGCCCTGTCCGCCGAACTGCCACGGCTGGCGACGTTTCGTGGAGGCGCTGCGCACCAGCCTCTATCACGAGCTGGCGCTGGTCGCTTTCGCCTCGATGCTGGTCTTCCTCACCTATGGCGCGCCCAACCAATTCGGCGTGTGGACCTTTCTCGCGCTGTGGTGGATGCACAGCAGCGCCAAGCTGAACGTCTATTTCGGCGTGCCGAATCTGAACGAAGAGCTGTTGCCGGAGCATATGCTGCATCTCGTGAGCTTCATGCGGCGGAGACCGATGAATCTGTTCTTCCCGATCTCGGTCACGCTGTCGACCGTCGTCACCGTGCTGCTGGCGCAGCGGGCGCTCGCCGCCGACACGTCCTTCGAAACCGCCGGCTTCGCCATTCTGGCGACGCTCATGGTTCTGGCCGTCGCGGAGCATTGGTTCCTCGTCGCGCCGGTGCATGTCAACGCGCTTTGGTCCTGGGGCGTGAAGTCCGGACCGCAACACGCAAAGGAAGCTCAAGACGCGGCGACGGAGGGCTCCCAACATACGCCGCTGCAGTTTTCCGTCCTGCGCTCGTCGCAGGCGGCTGGTCGAGTCTAACACCGAAGATCAAGGGCGACGCGACTCCGCGCCGCCGACGCGAACGCCAAACAGTAGGAGAGTCCGATGGGACCGATGGCTTCGAATTATGACCGTCATTTTCAATGCGCGATCGCGCGCCTCAAGGCCGAGAGCCGCTACCGCGTCTTCGCCAATCTCGAACGCGACGCCGCGCGTTTTCCCCTCGCGCTTTGGCGCCCGGAGGGCGAGAGCCATGCGCCGCGCGAAGTCACGGTCTGGTGTTCGAACGACTATCTCGGCATGGGCGGGCATCCGAAGACCATCGATGCGGCGGCGCGCTCGGTCGGGCTGCACGGCGCCGGCGCCGGCGGCACCCGCAACATATCCGGCACGCATAATCCGCTCGTCGAACTCGAAGCCGAACTCGCCGATCTGCACGACAAGCCTGCGGCGCTGGTGTTCACTTCGGGCTGGATCTCGAATCTCGCGGGCATTTCGACGATCGCCTCGCTGCTGCCGAACTGCCTGATCATCTCCGACGCGCTCAACCATAATTCGATGATCGAGGGCGTGCGCCGCTCCGGTTGCGAAAAACAGGTGTTTCGGCACAACGACGTCGCGCATCTGGAGCAGCTTCTGGCGGAGGCGGGACGCGACCGCGCCAAGCTCGTCGTGTTCGAGAGCCTCTATTCGATGGACGGCGACATTGCGCCGGTGGCGGAGATCGCCGCGCTCGCCGAAAAATACAATGCGATGACCTATATCGACGAGGTGCACGCCGTCGGCATGTATGGCGCGCGCGGCGGCGGCATTTGCCAGCGCGAGGGCGTCGATCATCGCATCGACGTGATCGAGGGCACGCTCGCCAAGGGTTTCGGCGCCCTCGGCGGCTATATTGCGGCGAGCGCGGCCATCGTCGACGCCGTGCGCAGCTACGCCCCGCAATTCATCTTCACGACCTCGCTGCCGCCCATGGTGACCTCGAGCGCCTGCGCGGCGGTGCGCCACTTGAAGGAGTCGCAGGAGGAACGCGCGCGGCATCAGCACATGGCGGCGCTGACCAAGCACGCCCTGCGCGCGGCGGGGCTGCCGATCCTCGACAACAGCTCGCACATCGTGCCGCTGATGGTGGGGGATGCGGCGCGTTGCAAGGCGGCCAGCGATCTGCTGCTGGATCGTCACGCGATCTATGTCCAGCCGATCAACTACCCGACGGTCGACATCGGAACGGAACGCCTGCGCATCACGCCGACGCCGCGCCACGACGAAGAACATGTGGCGACGCTGGTCGAAGCGCTGGTCGACGTTTGGCGCACGCTGGAGCTGCCTTTCACCGAGGCGAAGATCCTGCCGTTGCGCCGGAAGGCTCAGCCCGAGCAGTGCACCTATGCCGAGTTGCGCCAGGCGGCGGAGTGATCGGCGCGCGGCGCCCGAGTATTGCGGCGGGTTGGCGCAAGCCCTTCCGCCGTGAGGCCGGCCAAGACACGGCGTAACGCCTTCGGCGCCCGTCGCGGAGTCGGTCCGAAACGGCGGCGCGGCGTCCTTTCGGCACGGCCCTCCGGCGTCCAAGGGAGATGGTTCGAAGCATGATCCAACTTGCGCAGCAGTCCGAAAAGCCCCTGCTCGCCGCGCTGCGCGGGCGCACGCAGGCGACGCCGCCGGTCTGGTTCATGCGCCAGGCCGGGCGTTACCTACAGGAATATCGCGCGCTGCGCGCCAAGGCCGCGAGCTTCATCGATTTCTGCTACGATCCGGCCGCCGCGGCGGAAGTCACGCTGCAACCGATCCGGCGTTTCGGCTTCGACGCGGCGATCCTCTTCAGCGACATTCTGGTGATCCCCGATGCGCTTGGGCAGAGCGTGTCCTTCGAGACCGGCGAGGGGCCGCGCCTCGATCCGATCGACGCGCCGGAAGCTCTCGCCCGCCTCAAACCCGCCGTCGACCTTGAGCGCCTCGCGCCGGTCTTCGAGACCATCGACCGAGTCAAGGGCGCGCTGCCCGCGCGCACGGCTTTCATCGGTTTTTGCGGCGCGCCCTGGACGCTCGCAAGCTATATGATCGCTGGCCAGGGCGTTCACGAACAGACTCCGGCGCGGCTCTTCGCCTATCGCCATCGCGAGGCCTTTGCGCGACTGATCGATCTCCTCGTCGACTCCTCCGTCGCTTATTTGCTGCGCCAGTTCGACGCCGGCGTCGACGTCGTGCAGATTTTCGACAGCTGGGCGGGCTCCCTGCCGCCCTCGGAATTCGAGAGCTGGGTCGTATCGCCATTGCGGCGGATCGTCGCCGGCGTGAAGGCCGCCCGGCCGGGGGCGCCCGTCATCGTCTTCGTGCGCGGCGCGGGAACGCATCTCGCGGCCGTGGCGGCGCGCGTCGGCGCCGACGGCTACGGCCTCGACACGGCGGCCGACCCGCGCTGGGCTCGAAAGGTCGTGGGCGCGGGAACGGCGCTGCAAGGCAATCTCGATCCGCTGGCGCTGCTCGCCGGCGGCGAGGCGCTCGATCGCGAAGTCGCGGCCGCGCTCCGCGCTTTCGCAGGCGGCCCGCACATCTTCAACCTCGGTCACGGCGTGCCGCAGCAGACGCCCATCGCGCATGTCGAACGCGTGCTCGAAATCCTGCGCGGAAAATGACGCCCGCGCCCCCAATGAGTTCCAACGCGCGTCTCACACCCGGATCGGCAAATCCTCGAGCCGCTTCCGGCCGTCGATGACCTCGCCAACCCGACTTCGCCAACTGGCGGGGTGCGGTGGCGCCAACGTGTTGAAACTGTTAGCGCGCGACATTAAAAGTCGGCACTACGGCTTGTGAGTGGTCAGGCTGCGGCGGGGACGCTGCGGGCGGTGATTTTGGGCGGCGGCTGCGCCGGGAGTTGCAGCCCGAGCTGGCTCAGCAACAGCAGCTGGTCGTTTTCCGGCTCGGTATGGCGCGACAAAACGATCAGCCGGTCGTCCGTCGTCGGCAGCTCTACGTCGATCATCTGCAGGACGGCGAGCTTTTCCAGCACGGCCCGTGGCGTCAATCCCGGCGCCAGCGCCTTCAAGCGCTGCTTCAACGTCACTTGCAGGCAATAGGCCAGAAACGCGATGAAAATATGCGCTTCGATGCGTTCGTCCAACTGGTGATGAATCGGGCGAATGGAGAGATCGTTTTTCAGTTCCTTGAACACTTGCTCGATCTCGACCAACTGCAAATACATGCGCCACATCTCGCCCGGCGCGCCGCCCACGATGTTGGAGCGCAGCAAATAACTGCCTTCGCGCCGCCGCGCCAGCCGCAGCTTTTTGCGATCGAGCGCAAAATGGAACGTCGCCGGCGTCACCGGCTGATCCTTCGTCGGCGTATGAATGGTCACGAGCCCGTAGGCGCGACCCGCCTCCTTCTTGGCCGCGCCCAATTTGAGCAGCAGTTCGTCGCGCGTCGGATCCTGACGTTGCAGTTCGCGCAGGCGCTTGATCAGCTTGCGCAGGCGGCGCCGGCGCATCGATTGCTCCTTGTCGCGCCGCCCGTCGCTGCGCGCCAGCACGTAAGTCTCGTCGTCATGTTCGACCAGCTTGACGCGCACGCTGGCGCGCGCCTCTTCCCACGGCTTGGCGATGAAGGCTTTCTCCAGCTTCGTCAGCCGTCCGCGCGGCGTGCCGACGAGATATTGAACCGGCGGATCGCAGCCGCGCATCTCGGCCAGAACTTCTTCGGTCGGAATGCCGCGGTCCATCACCCAAATGCGTTTCGCCTTGCCATATTGGCTTTCGATCTTGGCCAGAAACGCCTTCAGCGTCGTCTTGTCCGACGTGTTGCCGTCCATGACTTCATAGGCCAAGGGAAAGCCGTCCTTGCTGACGATCAGCGCGATCACCACCTGCACGCAATCGGAACGCTTGTCGCGGCTGTAGCCGAACTTGCGTTTGCCGCCATCGGGCGCGTCGCATTCGAAATAGGTGCCGGTGAGATCGTACAGCAGCACTTCGAAATCGGCCTGGAACAAATCCTTCCAGCGCTCGCCGAGATAAGAGAACAACGCCTGCTCATGCGCGGTCAATTTGTCGAGACAGCGATAGAGATTGCTCGCCTGCACGAGCGCGATGTCCTCGCCGAGCAGGTCGCCCATGGCGCTTTGCGCGAACCAATGCCGATGCAGGCGCCATTCGCTGCCGGGCGAAATCAGCTGATAGGCGACCAGCGTCTTCAATATGTTCAGCCAGCTCGCGCCTTCGCGCGAAGGCGGCAACGCCGGCCCCCAAAACGCATCGAGGCGCAGCTGATCCCACAGCAGCATCGCCAGCCAGCAGGCGCCGAACTGACGTGGATGGCGCAAACGCATGGCGCTCAATCGGATCGACACGACATCGCAATCGAGAACCGGCGCCAGGCGATCTTCTGGAAACAGCGCGATTTGCCTGGATGCTCCGGCGTCTTCGTCGAACACCTCGATCGCCTTGCTCCACGCCGCCTTTTGGCTGTCGTTTATCTCGCCGAGGTGAAGCACCTGCCGCTGCACGACACGGCCGTCGTGAACGCGCCGGTTTTCCACCACCGACCACGTCCGATGCTCCTTGCCGTCCTTACGGCGAATCTTTCGGCGCAAAAACATGACACATGACTCGCGCGTCATTCGTCCTTGCGCAAGGGACTTGGTCGGCACTACAGCCGATTTTGGGATTGTCGATCTTGAAAATACAATGGTTTATCCAACGAAACCGCGCCAAAAATCGCAAAAATCCGCGCCAGTTGGCGAAGTCGGGCTATGAACAGCTGGAAAGCCACCTCGTTGTCGGCGCTATTGATAAGCGCTTCAGCCCAAATAGTGCGATTAACAATCATTTGAGGCTCATTCCCCGTTTTGGGGTGATGGCGCAGTGCGTTTGAGGATGTGACGAAATGACTCTGTGCAAGAGGATTCTCCAATCTCCGAGCGTCATCGTGTTACTCTACCCGGCCGAAGCAGAGAGAGGCCTACCAATCTGGGCCGTTGCGATTCATTTTAACTCGGCGACACCTATGGATCTTTCGGGACTGTGGCGGGAAAGCCACACTGGTTCCGAGAAATGAACCGAACGGGCGGAGCCTTGACCTAAGTCAAACTGAACGCCTAAGAATAGCTTATGCATAGTGTCGACACCCGATGTGCGCAAGCGCTCTCACGGACGGACGACGGACATGAACAAGCTTTTCCAGACAGTGTGCGTTCTCGCGCTGGCGATCGGCGCCGAATCGGCGCTCGCGGCGGACCTACCGTCCATCAAGGGCGAGGTCAAAGCGCCCGCGCCGCTGTGGACTGGTTTGTACCTGGGTCTCAACGGCGGTTATGGTTGGAGCCAGACCAACGGTTTCGACTATTACACATTCCAGGACGGGCCGGACTTGAATCCAATCAACAACAACCCGAGTTGGGTGGCGCAGGCCGGAACCGGCACGGGACGCTTCGGCGGCGGCATGGGCGGATTTTTCGGTGGCGGTCAGCTCGGCTACAATTATCAATACGCCCCGAGCGTCGTGCTCGGCCTCGAGGCCGACCTGCAGGGTGTAACCGGCAACAGCATCTTCCATAACGCGTTCACCGGCGCTCCGTTCAACGGCACGCCACCCGCGCCCCTGGCGCATCCTTCCATAATCACCGCGCTGACGGGATCGAAAAATCTCGATTACTTCGGCACGATTCGCGGTCGCATCGGCTATCTCGTCACGCCGACGCTGCTCGGCTACGTCACCGGCGGCGTCGCCTATGGCCAGATCGGAATGAGCAACCGCGTCACCTCCTTCTCGCCGGAGGTGGGCAATGTGACGATCGGCGGCGACAGCTTCTCCGGCGTGCGCGCCGGCTGGACCGCGGGCGCCGGCCTCGAATGGTCGCTCAATCCGAATTGGAGCCTCAAGGCCGAATATCTCTATTACGATCTCGGCGCTACGACATCCGAATTTGGTCTCACGACCTATGCCCCCACAGTTGCAGTCGGCGACAATTTGTTGACGACGCGCGCCTCGACCCATTTCGACGGCCACATCGTCCGCGTGGGCGTCAACTACCACATCAACTGGGGCAGCGCCGCCGTCGCCTCGACGAGGGACGATGCGCCCGAGGCTGGCGAGAAGGACGACCCGAGCTATTATTGGAAGCCCTATCTCACCAAGATCGAGGCCTATGGCGGCGGCTTGCATGAAGGCTACCCCGATAAATATTGGGCAGGCCAGGGCGGCGTCGCCGCGACGGTGGTCTATCCCTTCAGCAAGGGATATGCTTTGCAGCTCGACGGATTGCTGGCCGGCGAGACGAACAGTCTCGTGCCGGGCCTGTCCGGCCATCTTTACTGGACAGATGGGAAGACCGGCGCGCTCGGCGCCTATATGGAAAGCGGCTGGCGCAGCGCGCCTGGCGGCGGCCAAGGCGACTTCAAATTCGGCGGCGAAGGCGCATGGTTCCAAGACAAATACACGCTGTCGGGGATCCTCGGCTTCGAGACGCAGTCGCTCAACGCCGATCTCCCGGGCTATGCCTGCTCGACCGCCGGGGGCGTGGGTTGTTTCATAGGCTTCAATCCGGCCGGGCGGAACTTCGGCTTGTTCGATGGCTTCGGCAATCTGCAGCAGAACGTCGGCGAGGACCTCTTCAAGACGATTCGCTTCTTCGACCACGTGGAGGCCGACTACTACGTGAACCCCGATTTCAAATTGTCGGTCGGACATGAGTATACGGGCGGAATCAACTCCGGGGTTCTGGGCGGCGAATATTTGTTCGACACCGGCAACGGCATCGCGCCTTCGGTCTTCGTCGAGGGCAGCGTCGGCCAGCGCGGGGTCGCCTCGCTGCTTGCGGGGGTGCGCTTCTACTTTGGCGATGAAGGGCCCAAGTCCCTTCAGACCCGACTCCGCGAGGACGATCCCACCGTGCATCTGCGCCGGGGCCTGAACTCCAGCTTCAGCAATGCGCGGTCGCAGCCCATCCACCACAAGTCGACGCCATATGGTTACGTTCCCCCTTACTACGTGTCTCAATACGCGTGGTGCGGAACTCCGTATTGCTACTGACATAGCGAAGCCCACGAGGGTGATCGTCTCCTAAGCCTTGGAGCAGCTTCCGATCCGATCGGATGCTGCTCCAAGGCCAATGCGGCGGGCCTATGCCGTCGTCGATCGAAGCCTGGAAATTGCAATCGGCGAGTTCAAGCGCACCACTCTAGGATGCGAAAAACCGCGCGCAATTTCGCTTCCCTCGACGCCTTCGCCATCGCGTTGATCCGCATCAAGTCCATCCACGCCGCCGAAGCAATGCTGCGTCGATTGGCCAACGGAAGGTTTTGACGATTGAACGGAGCCGCGCCGGCGCGCTCGCGCTCTAGCTTTGACGCTTGATTCCGAGAGAGCACTCGGACAGGCCGCGAAAAGCCTGCGGCGCGACAATCAGGATGAGAATCCAGCGACAATCAGGATGAGCATGCGCCGCCGCTGGCGCAACGAAGGGAGAGCGTAGCTCGACCGGAGTTGCGCCAGCG
>Ga0265328_10000104_pt1 | contig 41156 bp, 37 predicted proteins | sample 41624metaG_FD_202086 | JGI IMG/M metagenome (GOLD analysis project Ga0265328, IMG submission 202086) | Rhizosphere microbial communities from Carex aquatilis grown in University of Washington, Seatle, WA, United States - 4-16-24 metaG | ecosystem: Host-associated > Plants > Roots > Rhizosphere...
TCGTCGTCTTCCCCGCCTGGCCCGATCTCCTCCAAGCGCTCGCAACCTTCACCATCCCGCCAAACCTCCTCAAAACCCCAAAAATCGAATGAACCTCGGGCGGACATGACTTTTAGAACTGCTGGAGTCGGGGGTTCGAACTTGACGTTGATCACTTTTTGTTCTAGTTGTGTTCGAGTTATGAGCTCGTAGTGCATCGGAGAGTGCGGTGATGGAGATCGGATTCCCAAACGGATTCGCCGCTGTGTGCGAAGATCGCAAATTCAAACCCGCCGATGGGCGTTTCGCGCCGTCCTTGAGGGCGCCGCCGCGAGGCCAAGCGCTTGCCTCGCTCACCGCATCAGATTTGCGTGAAAGATTTTATTCCTGGCGCGGCGTCTCGGGGCGGCGATACATCTGCTCGGTTTTTTCGGTGGCGGAAACTGCGGCCGTTTCTGAGTTCACCTCTGCAGCGGTGATCGGCGTCGCGGCCGACGGCGTAGCGCGGCGTCCGGTTTGCGTCATGTCCTCGCGCGAATTTCGCCTGTTGGAAGATGTCGGCTTGCAGGGCGACTCCCCGGCTCATGGCGTGAGCGAATGGCATGTTCACTTCGGCGTGGACGAAGACGGATTGCGCGATCTCGCGGGATCGCTGCTCAGCTGAGATCATTCGAAAATCTGCTCACAAAATCACACGCCGCGCGGGGATGGCGCTTATTTAATCGTCAGCGCCCGCCCGCTGGGCGCATTGCGCCTTGAAACGACCGCTCTTCCCCAATAGTTTGAATCGAGACGGAGAGTCGCGGCAGTCGCGCCGCGATGTGGGGGATATTCGCAAAGCGTGGAGCGGGGATCGCCGCGTTTTCGTTTGATCTGTCTCAAAAAAACTCAAATCCAGGCCTTATCGCCGCGCATCCCTAGGAATTTCGACTCATGTCCGTGCTGATAGACAAAAACACGAAGGTCATTTGTCAGGGCTTCACCGGCAAGACCGGCACCTTCCATTCCGAGCAGGCCATCGCTTACGGCACACGCATGGTTGGCGGCGTTTCTCCCGGGAAGGGGGGGGCGACGCACCTAAACCTGCCGGTATTCGACACCGTAGCGGAAGCGCGGGCGAAGACCGGAGCCGATGCGACCGTCGTCTACGTCCCGCCGCCCGGCGCCGCCGACGCGATCTGCGAGGCGATCGACGCCGAAATCCCGCTCATCGTCGCAATAACCGAAGGTGTGCCGGTCCACGACATGATCCGCGTCAAGCGGGCGCTTTCAGGCTCGAAATCACGCCTCATCGGTCCCAACTGCCCGGGCGTCGTCACCGCTGGCGAATGCAAGATCGGCATTATGCCGGGCAACATCTTCAAGCCAGGCACTGTCGGCGTGGTGTCGCGCTCGGGCACGCTGACCTATGAGGCGGTGTTCCAGACTTCTCGCGAGGGCCTTGGCCAGACCAGCGCGGTCGGAATTGGCGGCGATCCGGTCAAGGGCACTGACTTCATCGAGGTGCTGGAATTGTTCCTCGCTGATGACGCCACCAAGTCGATTATCATGATCGGCGAGATCGGCGGCTCGGCGGAGGAGGAGGCGGCCCAATTCTTGATAGATGAGGCCAAGCGCGGCCGCAAAAAGCCGATCGCCGGATTTATCGCCGGCCGCACGGCCCCTCCGGGGCGCCGCATGGGTCACGCCGGCGCGATCATCGCGGGCGGCAAGGGAGACGCCGAAAGCAAGATCGCCGCGATGGAGGCGGCAGGCATCCGCATTTCGCCTTCGCCGGCGCGGCTCGGAAAGACCCTGGTCGAGGCGCTGCGGCCTTAAACGATTATTCCCTCTTCCCATAGCGGGGCGGGGGATCGGACGCGCGAACGGCGTCCTGGAGAGCGGGAAAAATGGCGCGTTTGGAAACGAACGGTGGAGCCGGCGGAGGCGTCGACACGCAATCCAACTCGCAGGAGGAAGCGTTCGAGACGACCTCTTTCCTGCAGGGCGCCAACGCCGCCTATCTCGAACATCTCCTGACAGCTTTCGAGGCCGACCCGGCTTCGGTCGGCCCCGATTGGCGAGCCTTTTTTGCGGGGCTCGGGGTTGCGCCCAGCCCTGGCCAGGGCGGAGCGTCGCGAGCTTCCTGGGCGCGCGACGATTGGCCGCCAGCGCCTAAAAACGACTGGATCAGCGCGCTCGACGGCGATTGGGGCGCGCCGAGAGGAGCCGCTCAAGCGCCAATGGCGCCGCCAAAGCCCAATGACGCGGCGCCCGCTGTCGGGGCGCGACCGCCGCTCGGCGAGGAACTGCAACGCGCCACTCGCGATAGCGTGCGCGCGCTGATGATGATCCGCGCCTATCGCATGCGCGGCCATCTGCACGCCAATCTCGATCCGCTCGGGTTGGAGCAGCGCCACGATCACGGCGAGCTGCATCCGGCGACCTATGGCTTCGAAGACAAGGATTACGACCGCAAGATTTTCATCGACGGGGTGCTGGGGCTTAAATACGCCAGCGTCTTCGAGATGGTGACGATTCTGCGCCGCACCTACTGCGGCTCCATCGGCTTCGAGTTCATGCATGTGCTGAACCCCGAGGAAAAGGCCTGGTTGCAGGCGCGAATCGAAGGGCCGAAGAAGGAAATCGTCTTTACGCAGGAGGGTAAGCGCGCCATTTTGCGCAAGCTGGTCGAGGCGGAGGGCTTCGAGAAGTTCCTCGACGTCAAATACACCGGCACCAAGCGCTTCGGGCTCGACGGCGCCGAGTCCATCGTGCCGGCGCTCGAACAAATCATCAAGCGCGGCGGCGCCATGGGCGTGCAGGAGATCGTGCTGGGCATGGCGCATCGCGGCCGGCTCAATGTTCTTTGCCAGGTGATGGCGAAGCCGCATCGCGCGCTGTTTCACGAATTCAAAGGCGGCTCATTCCTGCCGGACGAGGTGGAAGGCTCCGGCGACGTGAAATATCACCTTGGCGCCTCTTCCGACCGCGAGTTCGACGGCAACAAGGTGCATCTTTCGTTGACCGCCAACCCTTCGCATCTCGAGATCGTCGATCCCGTGGTGCTTGGCAAGGTGCGCGCCAAACAGGATCAGCACGGCTGCGCGGACGACGACCGCCGCGCGGTCCTGCCGCTGCTGATCCACGGCGACGCGGCCTTCGCGGGCCAGGGCGTCGTCGCTGAATGTCTTGGCCTTTCCGGCTTGAAGGGCCACCGCACCGGCGGCTCGGTGCATTTCATCATCAATAATCAGATCGGCTTCACCACCTATCCGCGCTATTCGCGTTCCTCGCCCTATCCTTCCGATGTCGCGAAAATGGTCGAGGCGCCGATCTTCCACGTCAATGGCGACGACCCGGAGGCGGTCGTGTTCGCGGCGCGCGTCGCGACGGAATTCCGTCAAAAATTCCAAAAGCCGGTGGTCATCGACATGTGGTGCTACCGACGTTTCGGCCATAATGAGGGCGACGAGCCGGCCTTCACCCAGCCCTTGATGTATAAGAAGATTCGCGCACACAAAACGACGCTGGATCTTTACGGCGAAAAGCTCGTGGCTGAAGGCCACATGACGCGGGTCCAAGTCGAGGCGGTGAAAAACGAGTGGCGCGAACAGCTCTCGCAGGAATTCGACGCCGCTCTATCCTTCAAGCCCAATAAAGCCGATTGGCTGGATGGCTATTGGGCCGGGTTGAAACCCGGCTATCAAAGCTCGGACGACGAGCGGCGCGGCAAAACTGGCGCGCCCCTGGAGATCTTGCGCGAGATTGGCGAAAAACTGACGGTCGCGCCCGATGGCTTTCACGTCCATCGGACAATTCAACGCTTTCTGGACGCGCGCCGCGCTGCGATCGAGTCCGGCGTAGGCATAGACTGGGCCAGCGCCGAGGCGCTGGCGTTCGGCACGCTCTTGCGAGAAGGCCACCGCGTTCGCCTGTCAGGTCAGGACAGCGAGCGCGGCACCTTTTCGCAGCGTCACGCAGTGCTAATCGATCAGGAGAACGAGAGCCGCTTCATTCCGCTCGAACATGTCGGCGGCGCCAAGGGCCAGTTCGAGGTCATCAATTCCATGCTTTCGGAAGAAGCGGTGCTCGGCTTCGAATACGGCTATTCTCTCGCCGAGCCGCAGACTCTCGTGTTGTGGGAGGCGCAGTTCGGAGATTTCGCCAATGGCGCGCAGGTGATCTTCGATCAGTTTCTGTCGGCGGGCGAACGCAAATGGCTGCGCATGTCAGGCCTCGTCTGCCTATTGCCGCATGGATACGAAGGCCAGGGGCCGGAACACTCCTCGGCGCGGCTGGAGCGTTTCCTGCAGCTGGCCGCCGAAGACAATATCCAGGTCGCCAATTGCTCGACGCCGGCCAATTTTTTCCATATTCTGCGCCGCCAGCTACATCGCAGCATTCGCAAGCCGTTGGTGCTGATGACCCCGAAATCGCTGCTGCGCCACAAGCGCTGCGTCTCGCGCATCGAGGATTTCGGTCCGGACTCGGGGTTTCACCGGCTGCTGTCGGACGACGCGGCGGCGCCGACCAGCGCGGGCTCCCTAACGCTGCGGCCGGCGGCGGCGATCCGCCGGGTCGTGCTGTGCTCCGGCAAGGTCTATTACGATCTCCTGGAAGAGCGGGACAAGCGCGGCGTCGACGATATCTATCTTTTACGCGTGGAGCAGCTCTATCCATTGCCGCTGAAGCAGCTGGTGGTCCGGCTGTCGCAGTATAAAAAGGCGGATATCGTCTGGTGCCAGGAGGAGCCCAAGAACATGGGCGCCTGGTCTTATGTCGAGCCTTATCTCGAATGGGCGCTGGCGCAAGCCGGCGTCGTAGCCAAACGCGCGCGTTACGCCGGACGCCTCGCCTCGGCCTCGACCGCAGCGGGCACTATGTCCAAGCATCTGGCGCAACTCAAGGCGCTTCTCGACGAGGCTTTGGCCGCGTAAGATTTTGCGCCCCAGGCGGGGGCGACGAGATTTCCTGGCCGCAGGCCGGGGCAAATGGGCAGCGCCGGCAGACTCGCGCCGTCGCCAAATCGATGGATGATGCGGCGATGACTGAAATTCGTGTGCCGACTCTTGGTGAATCCGTGACCGAGGCGACGATCGGCCGTTGGTTCAAACAGCCCGGCGACGCGGTGCGGGCGGATGAGGCGCTGGCCGAGCTGGAGACCGACAAGGTTACGCTTGAAGTCAACGCGCCCGTCTCAGGCGTGCTCGCCGAAATTGTCGCCAAAGAAGGCGAAACCGTGACGCCTGGCGCGCTGCTGGGGCAGATAACGGAGGGCGCGGCGAGCGTTAAGGCCGCTCCTGCGCTAAAGCCCACGCCGCGGGCCGCAGCTGCGCCTGCTATGCCGCCGTCGCCCGCGGCCGCTAAAATCGCCCTCGACCAGGGCGTCGATCTTGCGACGGTCGCCGGTTCCGGCAAGCGCGGGCAAGTTCTCAAGAGCGATCTGATCGCACCCGCGCCGCTGCAGGTCCTGGCCCCGCCGGCGCCTCACCGCGAAACGCGCGTCGAGGCGCCGCCGATCCTCCGCGCGGCGCCGGGCGAAGACGCGCGGCGCGAGGAGCGCGTCCGGTTGAGCCGTTTGCGGCAGACCATTGCGCGCCGGCTGAAGGAAGCGCAAAACGCCGCCGCCATGCTGACCACTTTCAACGAGGTCGACATGAGCGCGGTGATGGAGCTGCGCAACCGCTACAGGGATCTGTTCGAAAAGAAGCATGGCGTGAAGCTCGGCTTCATGGGCTTTTTCGTCAAAGCCTGCTGCCGTGCGCTGGAGGAGGTTCCCGCCGTCAATGCCGAGATCGACGGCGCCGACGTGATCTATAAGCATTTCGCCCATATCGGCGTCGCCGTCGGCACGGACAAGGGCCTCGTCGTGCCGGTCGTGCGCGACGCGGACAGGATGAGCATTGCGCAGATCGAAAAGACCATAGGCGCGCTGGGCAAGAAAGCGCGGGAGGGCCGGCTCGATATTGACGATCTGCAGGGAGGAACCTTCACTATTTCCAATGGGGGAATATACGGCTCGCTGATGTCGACGCCTATTCTCAATGCGCCGCAGTCTGGCATTCTCGGCATGCACAAAATTCAGGAGCGCCCGGTCGCTCTCGACGGCAAGATCGAAATCCGCCCCATGATGTATCTGGCGCTATCCTACGACCATCGCATCGTCGACGGCAAGGAAGCGGTGACGTTCCTCGTCCGCGTGAAGGAATCGCTGGAAAATCCCGAGCGGCTGGTGCTTGATTTGTGAAACGGCGTCCGGCTCTTTAAAAATCGTTAGCCGTGCGTATCTAAACTCAAGGGCGCGCTGGAGTGGCAGGCGCCCAAGCGGCGGGTTTAAGACAAACCGCCCAGGAGAGTGATTATGGAAGCCAAAGTTTCGCCCGAGAACAGAACGCCACGGCTCACGCCCGAACAATTCGCGCATTTGGGGGATGGAGCCATCGCCTATGTGCGCTCCATGCGCTCGGAGGATGTGACGCGCCTCTATCCACAGGCGCCGCAAATCGGCCCAGGTCTGACCGTCTTCGCATTGCTGTCCGCTGACGGCACGCCGATCGTTTTAGCGGACACGAAAGAGGGCGCGCTGGCCAACGCGTGGGAAAATAAGCTGATCACCGTCAGTCTGCATTAGGCGGCAGGTAAGGAAATTGCATCTCCAGAACGGCGGCGGCGATAGTCCGAACCGCCGCCGCAAGGAGATGTTCGGATGGACCAGCTTCATGAAATTTACGCCGTCTGTCACGTTAACGACGTCGTTAAGCGGCGAGCCATCGGCTTTGTTCTCGCACGGCTGAACGAGGCGGGCGAGACGGTTCCCTTCCCGATCGTCGTGACGCGGCAGGCGGGAAAATATTACGCCTACGTCAACCGTTGTCCGCACCAGGGAACGCGGCTCGATTTCGAACCGAAGCAGTTCCTCGATTCCAGTCTGCGGTATTTGCTGTGCGGCAAGCATGGCGCGCAATTCGATATTGCGACCGGCCTGTGCAATGACGGCCCCTGCAAAGGCGAGCGGCTCGAGCCGGTCGAAGTCGTCATCGACGAGAATGAAGTCTGCATCGCCGGCGTGAGGATCGCCGAGGAGGACGGTCTCGACCGCCAGGAAAACGACGAGATGCCTGAGATCGTAATCCAGCCCGATTGACGCCGAGTCGGTTTTAGGCCCCGATCGCCGCGTGCAGCTCCAGCAATTGCGCGAGTTTGTCGTTCGCCGCTGCGCGACCTTCCTCGGTCTTGGCGTCGCTCACGTCCTCGCGCGCGTCCTTAATGTCGGCCTCCAGCTTGGCGACGTCCACATCGGCCACGGCCACGGCCTGCTCGGCCAGAATGGTGAAGCCATTGCCGCTCACGTCGGCGAAGCCGCCCCGCACGAAAAGCTTCTCGACCCTGCCGGCGGCGTCGATCCGGACGACGCCCGGTCGCAGCGTAGTCATGACAGGTGCATGATCCTTGAGCACGGTGAACTGCCCGTCGGCGCCCGGCGCGACAACCTGTTCGACATCTCCCGAGAACAGCAGTTTTTCGGGAGAGACGAGTTCAAAGTGAAATGCGGTCATGCCTGTCTCCGACGGCGCTGCTCAATGTCGTTCCGGCCGGAGCGGAGCTCCGGCCGGCCCAAATCGATTCTCTGATTACGCCGCTTCCTTGGCGAGCTTGGCGGCCTTTTCGACCGCTTCCTCAATGGTTCCAACCATGTAGAACGCCGCCTCGGGCAGGTGGTCGTATTCGCCGGCGACAAGGCCCTTGAAGCCCTTGATCGTGTCGGCGAGCGACACCAGCTTGCCAGGCGAGCCGGTGAAGACTTCGGCGACGTGGAAGGGCTGCGACAGGAAGCGCTCGATTTTTCGCGCGCGGGCGACCGTGAGCTTGTCTTCTTCCGACAGCTCGTCCATGCCGAGAATGGCGATGATGTCCTGCAGCGCCTTATAACGTTGCAAGGTCGACTGCACCTTGCGGGCGATGTCGTAATGCTCCTCGCCGACGATAATCGGCGACAGCATGCGCGAGGTCGAGTCGAGCGGATCGACCGCCGGATAAATGCCCTTCTCGGCGATCGAGCGCGACAGAACGGTGGTCGCGTCGAGATGGGCGAAGGAGGTGGCCGGGGCCGGGTCGGTCAAGTCGTCGGCGGGCACGTAAATCGCCTGCACCGAAGTGATCGAGCCCTTGTTGGTGGTGGTGATGCGCTCTTGCAGCGCGCCCATGTCGGTGGCGAGGGTCGGCTGATAGCCCACCGCCGAAGGAATGCGCCCCAAGAGCGCCGACACTTCCGAGCCCGCCTGGGTGAAGCGGAAGATATTGTCGACGAAGAACAGCACGTCCTGGCCGCGATCGCGGAAGTCTTCCGCCACGGTGAGGCCTGACAGCGCGACGCGCATGCGGGCGCCCGGCGGCTCGTTCATCTGGCCATAGACCAGGGCGCATTTGGAGCCTGCTCCGCCACCCTTCTTGTTGACGCCGCCCTCGATCATTTCGTGATAGAGGTCGTTGCCTTCGCGGGTGCGCTCGCCGACGCCGGCGAACACCGAATAACCGCCGTGCGCCTTGGCGACGTTGTTGATCAGCTCCATGATCAGGACGGTCTTGCCGACGCCGGCGCCGCCGAACAGACCGATCTTGCCGCCCTTGGCGTAAGGCGCGAGCAAATCGACGACCTTGATGCCGGTTTCCAGAATCTGCGCCTCGGTCGCCTGCTCGGCGTAGGACGGGGCCGGCTGGTGAATGGCGCGGCGACCCGAAGTCTTGAGCGGTCCCGCCTCGTCGACTGGCTCGCCGATCACATTGATGATGCGGCCCAGCGTCTCGTCGCCGACCGGCACCGAGATCGGCGCCCCCGTGTCCGTGACCGGCTGGCCGCGGGTGAGACCTTCCGACGTGTCCATGGCGATGGTGCGCACGGAATTCTCGCCAAGATGCTGCGCCACTTCGAGCACGAGGCGGTTGCCCTGGTTGTCCGTTTCCAGCGCGTTCAGAATTTTCGGCAGATGCCCGTCGAACTGCACGTCGACGACGGCGCCGATGACCTGGGTGATGCGCCCCGTGGCGAGATTGCCCGATGCCATGTTACGTCCTCACTCTTTTTCGTCAGAGCGCTTCGGCGCCCGAAATGATTTCGATCAGTTCCTTGGTGATCATCGCCTGTCGCGAACGATTGTACTGCATCGTCTGCTTGCGGATCATGTCGCCGGCGTTGCGCGTCGCATTGTCCATCGCGCTCATGCGGGCGCCTTGCTCCGAGGCGGCGTTTTCGAGCAGCGCGCGGAACACCTGCACCGAAATGTTGCGCGGCAGCAGTTCGGACAGGATTTCATCCTGACCCGGTTCGTATTCGTAAGCGGGCTGCGCGCCAGTCGCGACCGGCGCGTTCTCGTTGACGGGAATCTGCGCCGGGATGAGCTGCAGCGCCGTCGGAATCTGCGCGATCACTGATTTGAAGTGTGAGAAGAACAGCGTCGCGACGTCGAAGGCGCCGTCCTCGAACAGCTTGATGATCTTCTTCCCGATCGGATCGGCGTTGTCGAAGCCGATTTGACGCAGGCCGCGCAATTCGATCAGCTCGATGATGTCTTTCTCGTATTGCCGGCGCAGCTGGTCGTAACCCTTTTTGCCGACGCAGAGAATCTTGACTGTCTTGCCTTGGCCTTGCAGCCGCGCGATGTGCTCGCGCGCCAGACGCACGATCGAGGAATTGAAGGCGCCGCACAGGCCGCGCTCCGCAGTGGCGACGATCAGAAGATGCGTGTCGTCGCGACCGTTGCCGGCGAGCAGTTGCGGCCCCCCGACGACGCCGCCCGCGAGGTTGGCGAGCACGCCCTCCATGCGCTCGGCATAGGGGCGAGCCGCTTCGGCGGCCGTCTGGGCGCGGCGCAGCTTCGCGGCGGCGACCATTTGCATCGCCTTGGTGATCTTCTGCGTCGCCTTGACGGAAGATATGCGGTTTCGGAGATCCTTCAGCGAGGCCATGGGCTAGCTTCTTGCTCTAAGGTTTTCTTGCGCCCAAAAGGGGCGCAGGACCATTGACGGATCGAGACGCGGCAGCGCTCCCTCCCCCCGTGCCGGGAGAGGGAAGAAATTACGCGAAAGCCTTGGCGAAGCCTTCAACCACGCTCTTGAGCTTCGCCGCCGAATCGTCGGACAGATCCTTCGAGGTGCGGATCGCCTCCAGCAAGTCGTTGTGCGACGAGCGCAACAAGGCCAGCAGCCCATCCTCGAAGGCGCGCACCCGGTTCACTGGCAGGGGATCGAGATAGCCGTTGACGCCTGCGTAAATCACGCAAGTCTGCTCTTCCATCTTCAAGGGAGAGAATTGCGGCTGCTTCAAGAGTTCGGTGAGGCGCGCGCCGCGATTGAGCAGGCGCTGGGTCACCGCGTCGAGATCGGACCCGAATTGCGCGAAGGCCGCCATTTCGCGGTATTGCGCCAACTCGCCCTTGATCTTGCCGGCGACTTTCTTGGTCGCCTTGGTCTGGGCGGAAGAGCCGACGCGCGACACCGACAGACCGACGTTCACCGCCGGGCGGATGCCCTGGTAGAACAAATCTGTCTCAAGGAAGATCTGGCCGTCGGTGATCGAGATGACGTTGGTCGGAATATAGGCCGACACGTCGTTGGCCTGGGTTTCGATGACCGGCAACGCGGTTAGCGAGCCGGCGCCGCGCTCGTCGCTGAGCTTGGCCGCGCGCTCCAACAGGCGCGAGTGCAGATAAAACACGTCGCCCGGATAGGCCTCGCGGCCAGGCGGACGGCGCAGCAGCAGCGACATTTGGCGATAGGCGACGGCCTGCTTGGACAGATCGTCGTAGATGATGACGGCGTGGCTGCCATTGTCGCGGAAAAATTCGCCCATGGCGCAGCCGGAGAACGGCGCGAGGAACTGCATCGGCGCGGGGTCCGACGCGGTGGCGGCGACGATGATCGAATATTCCAGCGCGCCACGCTCTTCCAGCACCTTCACGAATTGCGCGACGGTCGAGCGCTTCTGGCCGATGGCGACATAGACGCAGTAGAGCTTGGACTTCTCGTCGTCGCCGTCGTTCAGGGACTTTTGGTTGAGGATCGTGTCGAGCGCGATCGCGGTCTTGCCGGTCTGCCGGTCGCCGATGATCAATTCGCGCTGGCCGCGTCCGATCGGGATCAGCGCGTCGACGGCCTTGAGGCCGGTGGCCATCGGCTCATGCACGGATTTGCGCGGAATAATGCCGGGCGCCTTGACGTCGACGCGCGAACGTTTCGTGGCGTTGATCGGCCCCTTGCCGTCGATCGGATTGCCGAGCGCGTCGACGACGCGGCCAAGCAGTTCGCGACCGACCGGAACCTCGACGATGGCGCCAGTCCGCTTGACGGTCTGGCCTTCCATGATGTCGCGGTCCGTGCCGAAAATCACGACGCCGACGTTGTCGGTCTCTAAGTTGAGGGCCATGCCCTGCACGCCGTTCTCGAATTCGACCGTCTCGCCGGCCTGAACATTGTCGAGACCGTAAACGCGGGCGATGCCGTCGCCGACCGACAGCACCTGACCGACCTCGCTCACCTGGGCTTCATTGCCGAAATTGGCGATCTCGTTCTTGAGGATCGCGGAAATTTCTGCGGCGCGGATATCCACCATCAGCCGACCTCTTTCATGCGTGTGCGAATAGAATTGAGCTTGGTCTTCACAGACGCGTCGACCATGCGCGAACCGAGCTTGACGATGATGCCCCCGATGATCGAGGCGTCCGTCTTCACGTCGAGATTGACGGTCTTGCCGCCTGTCGCCGCCGCGAGCGCGTGCTGCAGCGCGGCCTCCTGATAGAGGCTCAGCGGTGCGGCGACGGTCGCCTCCGCGCGCACCACGCCCTTGGCCTTTTCTTCGAGGCGCTGAAAGCTGGCGATGATCCCGGGGAGAGCGAAGAGGCGACGTTTTGTCGCGACCAGACGGATGAAATTGGCGGAGATTCCCCCGATCTGGGCCGCAGACAGCACGGCGTCCAGCGCCTTTATCTGCTCGGCTGCGGAAAACACCGGGCTCTCCACCAGACGGCGCAGATCCACGCTTTCGCCGAGCATTCGCTGAAAGGCGGCGAGCGCTTGCGAGACTTCTTCGGTCGCATTTTGCTCGGACGCCAACTCGTGGAGGGCGAAGGCGTAACGTCCCGCTACGCCGGAAAGGTCGACTCCGTCTTGAGCCACTTGGTTTTGCTCTTTAAGATCGGCGTCGCTTTAACCGCTCCCGGTCGCGCCGTTAGCGCGGCGGCGGAATTTGAAGCGTTTAAGCGACGATAAGGTCAGGGGAGGAACCAAGGCCGCAACGCCTTCGCTCCAATGCGAGCGTCCCCTAACACAGGCTATTTTGCGGCGCAACCCTGTCGGCGCGCCGAGCTTGGCGCAGCGGTCGAAAAAGCCGGCGACATGCGCGTCTATGCACGCTATACGCACGAAATGCGCAAAAAATGCGCGAAAATACGGGGGCTAACATGGCTGCGGCGGTCGTTGGCGTCATCGGCGGATCGGGAGTCTACGATCTTCCGGGCTTGGAAAATATACGCGAAGAGCGGGTGGAGACGCCCTGGGGCTCCCCTTCCGACGCTTTGCGCTTTGGCGAGATCGGCGGTACCCGTGCGGTGTTTCTGCCCCGCCACGGGCGCGGCCACGCGCTCTCGCCTTCCGGCATAAATTATCGCGCCAATATCGACGCGCTGAAGCGGGCGGGCGTCACCGACATTATCTCGGTTTCGGCCTGCGGCTCGTTCAAATCCGAGCTTTATCCGGGACTTTTCGTGGCTGTCGATCAATTCGTCGACCGCACTTTTTCCAGAGAGTCGTCGTTTTTCGGAAATGGCTGCGTCGCCCATGTCTCGATGGCGCATCCAATCGCCCCCAAACTCTTCGGGCGCATTCTGGCGGCCGCCAAGGCCGAGAAAATCCCTTGCGCGGAAGGGGGAACCTATGTCTGCATCGAGGGGCCGCAGTTTTCAACCTACGCCGAATCGCTGACCTATAAGGCCGCCGGCTACGACGTGATCGGCATGACGGCGCTCCCCGAGGCAAAGCTCGCGCGCGAGGCGGAAATCTCCTATGCGACCATAGCCATGGTGACGGATTTCGATTGCTGGCATCCCGAACACGACGACGTCGACGTAGCGGCGGTGATCGATGTCGTGCGGGCCAATGCGCAGGCGGCGAGCCGATTGCTGGCGCGGCTGCTGCAGGATTTTCCCAAGGAGCACGAGCCCTGTCCGAAAGGCTCGGATCGCGCGCTCGACAATGCGATTTTGACGGCGCCCGAGGCGCGCGACCCGGCGCTGCTGAAAAAGCTCGACGCGGTGATGGCGCGAGTGAACGGGGGGAGAATGGAAGAACCTACAGTTTGTCACAGACCATTGTCGTCGTAAGGCCTCTTCAATTTTTCGCTCCGACAAAGACATAACCGATCCCCGGCGCCGTCAGGATCACTTGTGGGGCGGAGGGATCGTCCTCGATTTTCAAACGCAATTGCCGGACGACGACCCGGAGATGTTCGACGCCCTCCGGCCGCTGCGTCCCCCATAAGGTTTTCAGAATGTCCCCATGGCTGGTGGGCTGTCCCGCGCGACGCGCGAGCGCCACAAGAAGATTGTGCTCTGTCCGCGTCAATTTGACCGGCGCGCCGTTTTTTACGACCGACCGCAGTTTCGTATCTACGACAAGGCCCGCCGCCTCGATCATCCGGTCATGCGACACATTGCGCAGGGCGGTGCGAATGCGCGCTAGAAATTCGCCGATGACGAAGGGCTTCTCCAGATAATCATTTGCGCCCAAATCGAGCGCCATGATTTTTTCCTCTTCGCTGTCTCGCGCCGATAGGACGATGATCGGGACGCCGGAGCGCGCGCGAATTTTGCGGATGACCTTCTTTCCGTCCATGTCGGGCAGGCCAAGATCGAGCGCGACAATATCGGGCGCCCAGTCGAAGACGAGACGGAGGGCTTCCTTTCCGGTCGCGGTTTCGAGAACTTCGTATCCGCTTGCCGTCAAGGCGGCCCGCAAAAACCTTTGCGTATGAAGCTCGTCTTCGACCACAAGGACGCGCATGCCAATGAACCAGCAGCTCTTTCTATTACGATGGCCAACATTGCAGCCAAGTTGCGTAAAGGGGCCATTCCGAATCGTTGCTCAAACATAAGGAATGCATAAATATTCTGCGTGTAAGCGCAGCGTAACGCCTGTTCCTGTAATGTAGCTATTAGAATTGATGGAGCGCATCTATTCGATGCGTTCCTTGATGACAGAAAATTTGAGCGCAGCTCGAGAGCAGCAATACAGACGCGTGAGTTAGTATATTTACGGTTTCAATACGCGTCCGGACAATGAGATGCGATCGTTGGCGCGACGCCTCGCGGCGGTCCGCGCTAAAAAATTCGGGGCCCGGCTGCGCGCCGGGCCCCGAGGCCTCCAAGGGCGATGACCCTAGAAATGCCAGAGCAAATCCGCGGAGAAGATCGCGATGTGGCTCTTCGTGCCGACGCCGCCAAGCAGCGGAGCGGCCGTCTCGAACGCCGGCGCCTTCAGCGAGTTATACCAAGCGATTTCGGGCCGGATCTCGACGGTCGGCGAGAACCAGTGCTGCCAGCCCATCGCATAGTTGAAGTAGGAGGTTTTCGTGCCGGTGCGCTGTCCGTTGATGTCATCGAAATACTCCGCGCGCCAGGAGAGATTGTCCATCGGCGAGAACTTGTAGTTCAAGTAAGCGACGGTCGACCACTCGCGCGCCGTGCAGGTCGGGTTGGGATTGCCCGGACACTGCGCCAGGGCCGGCGCGTTGACCAGGTAGTAGAAGGGAGTCGGCGTGGTCAGCCCAATCGTCGAGGCCGCGATGCTGTTGACGTTCGGCACATTGTTCTCGTGCATGTGCCAGAACTCGAGAGAGATGTGCCACTGCTCGTCGAACTTGTGGTAATAGGTAAAGCCATACCACTGTAGGTTGTTGTAGCCATAGGTCCCAGTGTTGAGGCCGTTGGCGCAGACATACAGATTGTCATAGGCGCTGTCGGTCTGATAGCGCCCGCATGCCGAGAACGTCGGCTTGACGCCCGGATCGACCTGACCCGAGTAATAGCTCTGCGTCCCGGTGAACGCAAAGACTCCTGGCACGGGCTGATAGAGCGTGCCGCCCTGCACCGGCGGCAGGAAGGTGTGCCGTGAGTTCCACAATTGCGCTTCCGTGCCGTCCGACACTCCGAATTGGAGCATCGCGTTCTTGTTGATCTGCTGCGAGATGACGACGCCCTCGTTCGTGTAGTTGTCGAAGCCGTAGGTCATCGAGTGCGAATACATATAGTTGTTCGGCGCGAGCTGCGCCTCGATGTCGGGCAGCGAGATGTAGCGGCCGATGCGGATGTTCGTGCCTTCGAGGAACCACGGCAGATACAGCTCGCCGTAGATCATGGGGATGTCATAGCCGGCGAATTTGTTCCACTTTTGCAGCTGCGTGCTCCAGAAGCCGAAGGACGTGGTGTAGCGATAAGTCTCGCCGTAGAGCGGTGAAACGCGGAAGCCCCAATCCCAATGGTCCTTCTGCACTTCGTCTGGCAGACGCTCGAAGATAACGACGGCCTGATCGAGCTGCAGAACGTTTGGCTGATAGGAATAAGTGACGGGGTTGTTGCCGCCGATCAGAGTTCCGGGCAGCGACTTGGCCGTGCTGATGTTGAAGCCGGGATTGATCCACCCGTAAATCTGCACGTGATTGTCTTCGAGGAAATTACCGACGGGAGTCGGGCTCAGCGCCTTCATGAGCGGGGCGTCCACCGAATTCGGCAATGTCGCACCAATCGTCTGCGAGCCGCCGAAGGACCATTCCGTGAAGGGATAAGGCGGCTGCGTCTCGGGCGCCGGCGGGAAATAGGCGCGGCGGCTCGGCGGCGCGTTGGGGTCGGCCGGCGGCGAGTCGAGACCCCATTCATCCGCGTAAGCATGATAGAGACGGCCGATGAAGGTCGGGTCCGGCGGCGGCGGCGGGGCCGCGGCGACCTTGGGCGCTGTTGGGCCCTTGGGCGTTTCGACAGGCGCCGACGGCAATGACGTCACGAAGAGCGGCAAGCCCGTATGATAGTTGATCCCGAGCCGCACGGTGTCTTCGTAAGACCGTTCGCGGAAGGTCAGGCCCGGGAAAAGGTTCGAAGTGACGGTGGCCGTGCCGAAGTCGTTATGGCGATATTCGACATTGGCCGACCATTTGTCGGTGAAGGCGTATTCAATGCCGGCGCCGACGGTCCAACCGAAGCGCTCGATGTTGAACGAGCCGCTGTTGCCGAAGTTGCTGGTGGTGAAAGGGTTGATCGGCGTCGAGTTGAGATCGGTGCCGGGCGTGTAAGGCGTCGCGCCAGGGACGTTCGCGTAATAATGCTTCAGGCTGTATCCGCCGTCGACCATGCCGCCGGTGACGTAATAGAGCGCGCGGCCATCGGCATAGCCGGCGCGTGCGCGCGTCGACCAGCGGAAAGTGTCCTGGATGTTGGTTTGGACGGAACCGCCGGTCGCCAGACCAAGCGTGCCGAACGTCGTCTTGGCGGTGTTCTGGCCCGCATATTCGACATCCCACTCGCCGCCCAGCACGAAATGCCCGAACTGCTTATTGTACCCGATCTGAAAGCCGGTCAGCGGGCCTCGCGCCGAATAGTTCTGTGAGTCGCCAACGGGATTTCCAAGGCCGGAGTAGCCGGGAACGAGATCGGTCGCCTGTTCCGAAACCGTATTCAGCCCATATCCGACATGCGTTCCCACATAGAGGCCATCCCACGAGAAGATCGGCGGGGGCGCTGCAGGCGGCGCTTTCAGCGACGGAAGATCGGCGGCGCTCGCCGCGCCTGGAAAGGCCAGCAACGTCAGCAGGGAAGTTGATATTCGTTTAGGCATGGGATGGCCCTTTCGAGAGAATCACCGCAGCATCGTCGCTAAGTGTTATTTCGGCCGCCGCCGCCTCTCAATGATCGTTTCTTTATGTGACGATAACAAATCCCTTACGGGCGAAGCATGAAGCTGTCAGCGACTTGCCTATAGAATAAGCATTCGTCGCGCCGTCTCCTTAATTTCCAACTAGCTGGCGCCGTTGCGGACATAAAACGGATACCATTGTTATTACTATCGAAAGAGAATGATTCGCTCAAACCTTATCACGAAAGCAGCGACGGGCGCCGAAAAAATCTGAGCGGCGTGCGCATGCATGATTCTGCGGCGCCGTCACCCCAATTTTCAGCCTCCGAAACGTAAGAAAGTTGACCAGTGTTGCAAAGTGGTCACAGTCGTCAAAAGCGCCAGAAGGCAAGATTCGCGCAATCGATTTCTTCATCGAAAGCTCTCGGGGTCGGCGCAAGAAAAAGGCGCGCGTTCACGCGTCAACTACGCAAAATCACCGCTTCAACCCGTCGCCTCGGCGACCGCGCTGTCTTTCCCCCGCAAATGCGCTATGAAACAACATCGCCAATATTTTCCGTGAGCCCCGCACATGCCTCTCACCGCCTCCATCCGCACTATTCCCGATTACCCGAAGAAGGGCATTCTGTTTCGCGACATCACCACTCTGCTTGGCGACGCGAAGGCGTTCCGCCGCGCGGTCGATGAGTTGGTGCAGCCCTGGTCGGGCGCGAAGATGGATAAGGTGGCGGGAATGGAGGCCCGCGGCTTTATTCTCGGCGGCGCCGTCGCGCATCAGCTGTCGGCGGGGTTTGTTCCGATCCGCAAAAAGGGCAAGCTGCCGTACAAAACCGTGTCGATCAGTTATACGCTGGAATATGGCGTCGACGAAATGGAGATGCATGAGGACGCCGTGAGCGAGGGCGAGCGGGTTATCCTCGTCGACGACCTCCTAGCGACCGGCGGCACGGCGGAGGGCGCCATCGGGCTGTTGCGGAAAATGGGAGCCGAGGTGGTCGCCGCCTGCTTCGTGATCGACCTGCCAGACCTCGGCGGCGCAAGGAGAATCGAGGCGCTTGGGGTGCCGGTGCGCCGCCTGGTTTCTTTTGAAGGTCATTGATTGGAAGGGGTTTCGGCATCTTTTAGCTTCAGAGGCGCCCGGACAGGCTCTGTCTTTAACCCTCTGTTTGCCTTAATGGCGTCCTGTCGTTAAGCTTTACTTGTCATAGGTCGTGGGGCTGGTCTTTATGACGCCGCGTCGAACGCATATCACATTGGTCGCGCTGGCGACCGGGGCGCTGGTCGTCGGCGTCATCGCCCTGCGGCTCCTCTCGGACCCACGCGAGCGCTTGGCGCTCGTCCCCGCGGCGTCAAACGAAATCCACGTCGCCAATGCGGTTGCGCCGGCGGGCGCGACCGGTCTCAGCGGAGGTTTGGCCGGACCGTTTTTGCGCGGGCTGCGCGGCCATATCACGCCCGAAGCGGAACCGCCGGCGTCGGGCGCAACCATGACGCTGTCCGAGAATCCCGAACCTTGGTCCCGGCCGGAGAGCGCCCCGGCCTCGACGCAGGCCGAAGCGCCGCTGCCGCCAAGGCGTCCCGCTGATCTCGCCAGCCTGGAGGCCCCCTTGCCGCCTACGCGGCCCGCGGATCTCTGGACGAGCGCCGAAGCTTCGCCGCCGCAGGAGGGCGCCGCCGCTTCGCCTCAGCAAGTGCCGGCCGCCGCTGCAGCCGCCGCCGCGCCCGTTCTCGCCAATGTTCCGCAGCCCCCGACGCGGCCCCGCGCTCTTGCCGCGTTGACGCCCTCGGCGCCGGCGACTGCGCCGGACACGTCTCCACCCACAACTGCTCCCGCCACAACGGCTCCCGCCGCAGCCGCTCCCGCCGCAGAGCAACTCGCCGCGCACACCGCCGAGCCGGTGCTGCGGACGGCGCCGCCAGAGGTTTTCAGCCAGCCTGAGCGCCCGGCGCGGTTCAATATGGGCGCGCCCGCCTACGTGCGGATTTTCAAGAAGGAGGGGGAACTCGAACTCTGGCTCAAAGTGAACGGGCGGTATTCGCTCTATCGTTCCTTTCCCATCTGCAAATGGTCGGGGCGGCTTGGCCCCAAGGTGAAGGAGGCCGACTATCAGTCGCCCGAAGGTTTCTACTCAGTCTCCGCGCGCCAGCTTAACCCACATTCGAATTATCATCTCGCTTTCAACGTCGGCTATCCCAACGCCTTCGACCGTGAGAACGGGCACACGGGCGGGTTGGTGATGGTGCATGGCGCCTGCAAATCGGTCGGCTGTTTCGCCATGACCGACAAGGGCATCGAAGAGATCTACGGGTTCGTCGCCGCCGCGCTCGCCGCCGGGCAGCGCGAAGTGCCCGTGCACATCTTCCCCTTCCGGATGACCGATGCGACGATCGCCCGCGAGACCAGCGGCGGCGGCAGCTTCCTGTCGTTTTTCGCCACCGATGGCGGCAATGGCGCGCAATGGGCTGGTTTCTGGCGCAATCTCAAAGAAGGCTATGATCTGTTTCACGAGACCGGCGAGCCGCCGACCGCCTATTCCTGCGGCGATCATTACGCTTTTGGCGAGGCCGGCGCTTCCTGCCGGCGCATCGCCGGGTGGTGAGAAGGCGGATGCGCGAACCGCAGGTCTCCAGTTCGCGTCAACCCAATTCCAACGCCGGATTTAAGCTAGCGTTTTCGCCAGCTCCTTAACGATGGCGTCGCCCATCTGGCCGGTGGATGCCGTCTGCGTCGCTGAACCCTTGATGTCCGCCGTGCGCAGGCCCTGCGCCAGCACTCCCGAGATCGCCGCGTCGATGGCGTCCGCCACCTTCGGCAGATCGAAAGAGTAGCGCATGGCCATGCCCAGCGAGCCGATCATCGCGATCGGATTGGCGATTCCCTTGCCGGCGATGTCAGGCGCCGAGCCATGCACCGGTTCGTACATCGCCTTGCGCTTGCCGTTCAAGTCGGCGGCGCCGAGCGACGCCGAGGGCAACATGCCGAGCGAGCCGGTCAGCATCGAGGCCACATCCGACAGCATGTCGCCGAATAGATTATCTGTGACGATCACGTCGAATTGCTTGGGCCAGCGCACCAGCTGCATGCCCAGCGCATCGGCGAGCATATGTTCCAGCTTCACGTCGGGATATTCGCGGCTGTGCAGCGCAGTGATGACTTCACGCCACAACAGTCCGGACTTCATGACATTAGCCTTATCGGACGACGTGACCCTATTGCCGCGCTTGCGCGCCAGCTCGAAGGCGACCCGCCCAATACGCTCGATCTCGTAAGTGTCGTAGACTTGCGTGTCTATGCCGCGCTTCTGGCCGCCGCCGAGATCGATAATCTCCTTGGGTTCGCCGAAATAGACGCCGCCGGTCAATTCGCGCACGATCATGATGTCGAGCCCGTCGACCAGTTCGCGTTTTAGCGAGGACGCTTCGGCGAGCGCCGGGTAGCAGATCGCCGGGCGGAGATTGGCGAAGAGGCCCAAGTCCTTGCGCAGCCGCAGCAAGCCCGCTTCGGGACGGACTTCGTAAGGGACGCCGTCCCATTTGGGGCCGCCGACAGCGGCGAGCAGCACGGCGTCCGCCGCCTGCGCCAGCTCCATGTCCGCTTCGCTGATCGCCTGCTTGTGGACATCATATGCCGCCCCGCCCACGAGGCCGGTTTCGGTCTCGAACCGAGCCACGCCAGCCCGGTTCAGAAAGGCCAGAACCTTTTCGGCCTCGGCGGTGATTTCCGGGCCGATGCCGTCGCCGGGCAGGAGCAGGAGCTTATGGACGGACATAATAAAAAACCCTTTCGCAGTTTGTGTGGTCAGACGGTTCGCCGCCGATCCGTTAATTGTCGCCTCGCGCGTCAATAAGGCGCAAGGATTGCCAGCGCAACCTCGGCGCGCTCTCTCGGCGACGAGAGGCGCGATGCGACAATTGGTCTCTTGCCGCGCACTTGCGGCGGATCAAAGAGGCGTGCAGCTTGGGAACTGCAGCAAAAGAAATGAGACTGCCATGTCGGCGCCGCAAACCGTCGGCGCTGGTCCACGGAAAAAAGCCGCTGCAAGTAAAAAAGCAGGAGACGCACCCATGAGCAATCTGAAAATCCTCATACCGGCGGCTTTCGCCATGGTCCTGGCGGCGAACGCGCCGGCCAAGGCTTTCTGCCTGATCAATTGCGAGCCCGGCCCGGATCAGGCCAAACAAGTGTTCGACAACCTCGTGAAGACGAAATTCGATCCCGACGCCAAGCTTGTCGAATTCAAAGTGGACCGCTTCTGGCGGCTGGACGTCGAGGGCTCCGGCCACGCGGGCGTTGAATTTTACTTCACCGCCAAGGTCGAATTCCCCAAGGGCGCCCATTTGGAGTGCAAGCCGACGGAAGCCGCCGACGGTGCGAAGACGGTCGCGGCGGGATGCTCGGCGAGCACCTATTATTCGACGACGATCCAAAATCAGATGATCAAGGAGAAGCAGTATATCGAGCCGGGCAAAGTCGTCGACTTCAAGGACGAGACCCGTTTCGACCAGTCGTCGGGCGGCTGGAAGGGCCAGGACGGCAAGCTTTATTGAGCCCCGGACTCCACGCGTTTGCGGCGGGCCACATCGCTTGGTCCGCCGCTTGTTTATCGCGTTTGACGCCACGGCGGGCCCATCCGGTCGACGGCGCCCCTTTGCGGGGCCGCGCCTTTCGTGTAGAACCCCTCGCAATCGATAACGCGCCAGGCGCCGCGCTCCGCCGGGAAGGGATTCTTTGAAATGCAGCAGGTCATCATAGCGATCCACCTCATGGTGGTGATAGCTCTCGTGGCGCTGGTGCTTTACCAGAAGTCCGAAGGCGGCGCGCTGGGCCTCGGTCAGAGCGGCTTATTCAGTGGACGCGGCCAGGCCAATGCGCTGACGCGCGCCACGGGCATACTTGGCACGATTTTTTTTCTGACAAGCATCTTGCTGACGGTCCTGCCGGCCTGGGAGCGGCGCGCCGCCGGCGGTGAGGACTGGACCAGCGCCGTCGACAACAAGAACATCGAAGTCAAAGAAATCAAGCCGGCGCCCGGAGCAGCGCCCGACGCGGCCAAGGATAAGGCCGCTCCCGAGGAAAACGAGAGCGTCTTCGAGCAATTGAAACGCGCTCAGGAAAAGCGCCAAGCCGCCCCACAAAACCCAGCCCCACAAAACCAAAACCCCGCCGGGCAAAACCCCGCGACCGAGCCGCAAGCGGCCCCCGAGGCCGAGAGGCCGGCGCTGCGTCCGACCAGTGAGGAGCCCGCCGCCGAACCGAAGTCCGAATCCGCGCCGGCCGCGCCTCAATCCGTCGCTCCCGCTGAGCCTAAAGCCGAGGCCGAACCGGCCAAACCTTCGGCGGAGTCGCCGCAAGCGCCGACCAATTGGGCGGCGCCCACCAAGTAGACTCGCTCCGGCTGATCGCCTTCGCCCACAAAAATTCTGGGTGAAGGCGAAATTGCCGCTACCCGAATCGACTTTTAGGCGTTAGGCGTAGGGCCCCATGGCTCGCTATGTTTTTATCACCGGCGGCGTGGTCTCCTCGCTCGGCAAGGGGCTGGCCTCGGCGGCTTTGGGCGCGTTGCTTCAGGCGCGCGGCTACACCGTGCGCTTGCGCAAGCTCGACCCTTATCTCAATGTCGATCCGGGGACGATGAGCCCGTATCAGCACGGCGAAGTCTTCGTCACCGACGACGGGGCGGAGACCGACCTCGACCTCGGTCATTACGAACGCTTCACCGGATGTCCCGCCACCCGGCGCGATAATGTGACCACAGGGCGCATTTATCAGGACATCATCACAAAGGAGCGGCGCGGCGACTATCTCGGCGCCACGATCCAGGTGATTCCCCACGTCACCAACGCGATCAAGGAATTCGTTCTGGAGGGCAACGAGCACGTCGATTTTACGCTGATCGAGATTGGCGGCACGGTGGGCGACATCGAGGGGCTGCCCTTTTTCGAGGCGATCCGCCAGCTCGGCAACGACCTGCCGCGCAATCATTGCGTTTACATTCATCTGACGCTGCTGCCCTACATCGCCAGCGCCGGAGAGTTGAAGACCAAGCCCACGCAGCATTCGGTCAAGGAGCTGCGCTCCATCGGCATTCAGCCCGACATCCTTTTGTGCCGCTGCGACCGCGAAATTCCGCGCGACGAGCGCCGCAAGCTCGGCCTCTTCTGCAATGTGCGCGAGAGCGCGGTGATTGAAGCGCGCGACGCGGCCAATATTTACGATGTGCCGAGACTTTATCACGCCGCCGGGCTGGACGCGCAGGTGCTCGCCGCGTTTGGGATCGAACCGGCGCCCAAGCCCGACATGAGTCGCTGGAATGCGGTGGCGCAGCGTATCAACAATCCGGAAGGCGAAGTCACTATCGCCATCGTCGGCAAATATACCGGCATGAAGGACGCCTACAAGAGTCTCATCGAGGCGCTGGCGCACGGGGGGCTCGCCAATCGCGTGAAGGTCAATCTCGACTGGATCGAATCCGAAGTTTTCGAGAGCGGCGACCCGGCAGCGCATCTGGAGCATGTCAACGGCATCCTGGTGCCGGGCGGCTTTGGACAACGGGGCGCGGAAGGCAAGATTCTCGCGGCCCGTTTCGCGCGCGAACGCAAGGTTCCCTATTTCGGCATTTGTTTCGGGATGCAGATGGCGGTGATCGAGGCGGCGCGGTCGCTGGCCGGCATAAAGGGCGCCAACTCGACAGAATTTGGCCCCTGCGACGAGCCGGTGGTCGGACTGATGACCGAATGGTTGCGCGGCAACGAGCTCGAGCAGCGCGGAGCGGGCGGTAATTTGGGCGGCACCATGCGGCTCGGGGCCTATCCGGCGCATTTGCGCGCAAACTCACACATCGCGAAGATTTACGGCGGTCAGGATATCTCCGAGCGCCACCGCCACCGCTACGAGGTCAACGACGCCTACCGCGAGCGTCTGGAGGCCAAGGGCGTCATGTTCGCGGGAAGCTCGCCCGACGGGCTGCTGCCCGAGACGATCGAAATTCCAGATCATCCCTGGTTCATCGGCGTGCAATACCACCCCGAGCTAAAGAGCCGTCCCTTCGACCCGCATCCGCTGTTCGCAAGTTTTATCGAGGCGGCGAAAGCGCAAAGTCGGCTCGTGTGAGGGCGGGGAATCGTCGCGGAGATTGTCTAAAGACGAGCGTCCTCTGGCGAGACGGCGAGAGTCGCTCACATGCTTTCCCGACGTCTTTTCTACTGCTGCTTCGCCGCTTGGCTCGGACGTGAGGAGCACCCGAAGCCACATGAATGGCCTCAGATTCCCGCGCCGTCGTCGAATGTTTCGCTGCGCGCTTTCGCCTGAGTGACGTTGCTGCCCGGCGGAACGCTCTGCGTAAGCCATACATTGCCGCCGATGGCGGAGCCTCGTCCGATCGTGATGCGTCCAAGGATGGTCGCGCCGGCATAAATCACGACGTCGTCTTCGACGATCGGGTGACGCGCCTTGCCCTTCACCAAGGCGCCGCTCGAATCAGTCTCGAAGCGCTTGGCGCCCAGCGTCACCGCCTGATAGATGCGCACGCGCCTGCCGATTCGCGCTGTCTCGCCGATGACGACGCCTGTTCCGTGATCAATGAAGAAGCTTTGATCGATCTCGGCTCCGGGATGAATGTCGATTCCCGTTTGTGAATGCGCGGCTTCCGAAATGACGCGCGCCAACATCCGCGCGCCCAGCAGATAGAGCTGATGCGCGAGTCTGTGGCGAATTACGGCGGCGACGCCCGGATAGCAAAACACCACTTCGTCGAGACTCCCCGCCGCGGGGTCGCCTTCGAAGGCGGCGCGGATGTCGGTGTCGAGCAAAGCTCGCACCTTGGGCAACGCCCGCGCGAAGGCGCCCGTGATCTCCTCGGCTTGGCGACGATATTCTGTTTGCGAAACTTCCTGGTTGTCGGAATGAAGCTGTAGCTCGCGGCGGATTTGCTCCCGCAAGGAGCGCAATGTCCTGTCGAGCGTGTGGATCAGGAATCCGTCCACGCTGTCCGCCGTCAATTCCTTGGGGCCAAAATGGCGAGGATAAAGCACCGCGACCAGTCCATCGACAACTGCGATCATCGCCTCGCGCGACGGAAGCTCCGGCAGTTCGCCATTTCGATAGCGGCTCCGCTGCGAAGTCTTGCGCAGATCGCGAAGCTCGTCGACGATTTTGCCAAGCTGGATGCGCTCGCTTTCCCAAGCGCCGGGATCGGGATGCTTTGTCATACAAGACCTTTGGACGTATGGGACAATTGAACAGGCCGGCGGGTTCGGGCGTCTCTCGAATCTATTCCGGACGCCCCGACCCCCGGCTTCGGCTGTTCGCGATATCGGCGCGAGGCTATTTCAACTGGTCCGCCACCTTGTCGATGCCCGCTTTGGCGCAGGCCTCGTCCTTGTCGCCGCCGGGCGCGCCGGAGACGCCGACGGCGCCGATCACTGCGTCGCCGACCTTAATCGGGAGCGCGCCTTGAGCCGCGATCACCCCGGCAAGATGCACGGCGCCGGTTGTCGGATTGTCCTTGACGCGTTGCGCGAACTCGCCGGAAGGCGCCCGAAAGGTGCGGGCGGTATAGGCCTTGCGCTGGCTGTTCTCGAAGGTATGGGGCGAGGAGCTGTCGCCGCGAATGGCGACAAGCGTCTCTCCTTCAAAGCCAACGACGGTCACGGACACATTGTGGCCCTGCCGCGCGCACGCCTCATAGGCGGTTTGCGCGATGGCGAGCGCGAGCGGGGCGGATAAGATCTTTTGCGTCAGAAGCTCCGCCTTGACAGGCGCGGCCATGGTGCAAAGGACGATGAGGGATCGTCCGAGCAAGGAGAGGGACTTCGCGTGCATGGGCTTCCAATTCACGGTGAGAGAGTCATACGCGAACCATGAGATATAATCTATAATATAAATAGACAATAGCTTCAAGCTGCCTGAGAATCTCCGTCGACTTCAATAGGTCCTCAAGGCGTTCGCGCGGCCGCAAAGTTTTCTGATCGTCGGAAATATATTCTTCTATATCAATTAATTGTAGACGAAAGTTCGCCAGCGAGCCCTCCTGGCGTCGTTGCACGGAAGAATTTGGCCGCGCCTCTTGACGGCAAGGCCTCCAAAAGCCTAAACCAATCTTACATGATAGGAATAATGCAATGAATGCCGAGCCCATCGCACACAACGCCAATGCGCCGATCAAGCCCCGACGGTCATCGCCGGATCAACTGGCGGCTACCGTCGCCGATCGGCTTAAGCGGCTGATCGCCGGCAAAGGCCGATCTTTCGAGCGGCTGGCGGAGCTGAGCGGGATCGATACGAACGAATTGCTTCGTATCGAGGCCGGCGTCGCGGCGCCAACGCTTGGTCATCTTTGGCGTATAGCCAATGCGCTGGGCGTTCCGTTTGGCAGTCTTGTCGCGTCCAAGGAGCGGCGCGGGGTTCTTGTCATCCGCAAAAGCGAGCCGCAGATCGTTGGCTCCGCCGATCGGAATTTTCTATCCCGACCTTTGTTTCCCTACGATTGTCAACGGCCGGTCGAGTTCTACCATGTCGTCGTCGGACCCAGCCATATCGAGCGGGCGGAGGCCCATGCGCCGGGGACAAAGGAAAACATCGTCGTCGCCCAAGGCTCGGTGGAGATCATCGTGGGGAAGGAGTCGCCGGTGCAATTGGACGAGGGCGACGCCGTCGACTTCCTCGCCGATGTTCCGCATAGCTATCGCAATCTCGGCGTCGTTCCGGCGGTGTTTTATCTCGTAATGTCGTATGAAGCGCCGACGTCGAGCGATTGCGCCGAGTGAGCGGCGGGAGGCGCCCGCCCTCATCGCATAAAATGCCTAAAGAATACGGATTTGGTATAGGTCTATACTTCTTCTATTCAAAGTTCTTCCAAACATTGGAAGATTTTTCTACCTCAAAGTGCTTGCGCCTTCGGCTGGACGGTTGTAGTCATCGGTCTGCCGCACGAAATTGTTTGCGGCGAAATCCCAATAGCGGCCCTCTGACGGCTTTGGCGCTAGCCGGATCGTCGTGTGCGCGGTCCGGCATTTCGCCGCCTCTTCGAGGAAAAACCAATGACTGCTGAACCTGAAGTCCGCCGCACGCTTAGCGAATCGGCGGCGCGCCAACTCGCCAATGCGACGAAGACCCGGCCGCAGTGGTCGGGCATTACGCCGCGTTGGCTCGTGTCGTTTTTGCCCTGGGTGCCCGTCGAGGCGGGCATTTACCGGTTGAACCGCGTCAAGGAAGACTCGGCGCTCACCGACGCAGACGTGCAATGCAGTCCGGCGCGCGACCGTGACGCCGATTTGCCGGAGACCTTCGTCGATTACGAGGACGCCCCGCGCGAATATTCGATGAATGCGGTGACGACCGTTCTCGACGTGCAGACGCGCGTGTCCGACCTTTATAATCATCCCTATGATCAAATTCAGGAGCAGGTGCGCCTCCTCACCGAGAAGGTGAAGGAGAGGCAAGAAGCCGAACTCATCAACAATCCGGAGTACGGCTTCCTGGCTAACGCCCACAAGTCGATGAAGGTCAAGACGCGCGCGGGCTCGCCGACCCCGGACGATCTCGACGAGCTGATCTCCAAGGTGTGGAAAGAGCCGGCATTCTTTTTGGCGCATCCGCGCGCCATCGCGGCGTTTGGGCGCGAATGCACGCGGCGCGGCGTGCCGCCGCCGACAGTGACGCTGTTCGGCTCGCCTTTCATTACTTGGCGCGGTCTGCCGCTGGTGCCTAGCGACAAGCTCTACATCAGCGACAAGGGCAAGACGAACATCCTTCTGCTGCGCACGGGCGAGAAGAAGCAGGGCGTGATCGGTCTGTTCCAACCAGGCGTTCCGGGCGAGGTGGCGCCCAGTCTGTCGGTGCGCTTCATGGGCATCAACCGCAAGGCGATCGCCTCTTATCTTATCTCACTCTATTGCTCGGCCGCGGTGCTGACCCACGACGCGCTCGGCGTGCTGGAGGACGTAGATGTCGGCAAATTCCACAAATATGATGACAAATACGTCTAAAGCCGGGATCTAGGAGCTGTTTTGGAGCCGGCGGCTTCACGCCGCCGGCTGAACATTTAAAGGAAGGCGTCTGCATGTCCCCCGCACAGCCCGCACCCACTCTCGCGGATTTGCCTGTCGATGGCGCGCCTACGCAAGACGTGGCCCATCACGCGCCGCTTGCGCCCGATGCGCAGATGATCGCACGCCTGGCCAACGCTTTCTTTCAGGCGCCGCCGGCGTCGGCGACGGCGGCCCCGGTTCCGTTTGGCCTGCCGGCCACGGCGCCCAATCTTCCCGATGCGCCAGCGCCTTCTTTGGTCACCACGGCCGCGCCCTATGCGCCCGCCCGCTCGCCGTTTGGCCCACCGGACCTTCCGCCGACGACCATTCCCTCCGTCGTGCCGACGCCAAACGTCCCGGCGCCGGCCGCCCCGACGACTTTGCAATCTTCGACGCGCCCGCTTGGCCTCGCCGATGTGCCGCAGCCGGGCGCCTCGGTCGGAAGCGCCAGTCCATATGGGGCGCCAGCCGAAATCGATTACAGCGCGATCCCGCGCCTGCTGGCGGGCGACTTGGCGCTGGTTCCGCCAACCCACGCGGGAGCGCTAGGCCTTGGAGAGGGGGCCGCCGCCGTTCCGGGCGGATCGGCGCCCATACAAGTCGACAACCTTTATTTCCTGCACGACCGGGCGCCCGCGGGCGCGCCGGGGACGCCTCTCGCTTCGCCGACGCCTTCCGCGCCGCATGTCGATCCCATCCATCGGGGACAGGCGTCGCCGGAAAGTTTCGCGATCTCCGGCCCCTCGGAGGCCGATCCGCACCGTTTCTCCGACGCCGCTTCGCTGGCGACTCCGCCGGCGCCCGCGCCCATGCCGAGCGGCTATGAGAGCAACGTCTCGCCCGGCGCGGCAGGCCCTGCCGCAGGTGACGCGCTCTATTTCGTCAGCCATTCGGGCGGACATCCGGGCTTGATCGAGACCGCGCCCGCGCCAGAGAAGGGCGCGCCGCAAGGCTATGAGCCGCAGCTTCTTGCCGACACGGAAGCGACGCGCCAGCCTTTCGATCCTTATCGCGTCAAGCGCGACTTTCCGATCCTGCAACAGCAGGTGCATGGAAAGCCGCTCATCTGGCTCGACAACGCCGCGACGACGCAGAAGCCGCAATCGGTGATCGACCGGCTGTCGCATTTCTACGAATATGAAAACTCGAACATTCACCGCGCCGCCCACGCGCTGGCGGCGCGTTCGACGGACGCCTATGAAGCGTCGCGCGAAAAAGTTCGCCGCTTTCTGAACGCGCCGTCGGTCAAGGACATCATTTTCGTTCGCGGGACCACCGAGGGCATCAATCTTGTCGCCCAGGCCTGGGGCCGGCGCAATGTTCAGGCGGGCGACGAGATCGTCATCTCATGGCTCGAGCATCACGCCAATATCGTGCCCTGGCAAATGCTGTGCGCAGAAAAGGGCGCGCGGCTGCGCGTCGCGCCGGTGGACGATCGCGGCCAGATCATTCTCGAAGAATACGAAAAGCTGCTCAATCCCAAGACGCGCATCGTCTCGATCACGCAAGTCTCGAACGCGCTCGGCACGGTGACGCCGGTGCGCGAGATGACGGCGATGGCTCATCGCCACGGCGCGCGGGTGCTTGTCGACGGCGCGCAGTCCGTGTCGCATATGGCGGTGGACGTGCAATCGATCGATTGCGACTTCTTCGTCTTTTCCGGCCACAAGGTGTTTGGCCCGACCGGCATTGGCGTCGTTTACGGCAAGAAGGACGTGCTCGAACACATGCCGCCCTGGCAGGGCGGCGGCAATATGATCGCCGACGTGACTTTCGAGAAGACGATCTATCAGGGCGCTCCTGAGCGCTTCGAGGCCGGCACCGGCAATATCGCCGACGCCGTGGGCCTCGGCGCCGCGCTCGATTACGTCGAGAGCATCGGCATGGAAGTCATCGCGCGCTACGAGCACGATTTGCTCGTCTATGCGACGGAGAAGATGCGACTGGTGCCAGGCCTCACGTTGATCGGCACGGCGGCGGAGAAGGCGTCGGTGCTCTCCTTCGTTTTGGCCGGCCACGAGACGCTCGACGTGGGCAAGGCGCTCGACCGCGAGGGCATCGCCGTGCGCGCGGGCCATCACTGCGCGCAGCCGATCTTGCGCCGCTTCGGCCTCGAGGCCACCGTGCGCCCGTCGCTGGCCTTCTACAACACCTGCGCCGACGTCGACGCCCTGGTGGCGGCGCTGCTCAAATTGCAGGGTTCGCGCGCGAACGCCGTTTGAGTCGCCGGGGAATCCACGCTCTCTTTTGTCCTGCGGCCATCTCACCATATAGTCTATCGTTTTAATTGACCGCTCGTCTTCGACGCTATAGTTCTCTCACGCTATGGTTTTTAGAGAGAGATTCAGGGCGTGCTGACCAAGAAGGGCAAATATGGCCTGAAAGCGATGGTGTATCTCGCGCAATTTCCGCCGGGGCGCCCTGTCCCGGTTGTGGAAATCGCTTCGACGCAACAAATTCCGAAGAAATTTCTTGACGCGATCCTGTCCGAATTGCGCAACGCGGGGTTCGTGAATTCCAAAATGGGCAAGGGGGGCGGCTACACGCTGGCGCGCACGGCGAGCCAGATCAGCGTCGGCGAAATAATTCGGGCGATCGACGGCCCCTTGGCGCCTCTGCCCTGTGCGAGCGGGACACGCTACCAGCAATGCGACGATTGTTTGGACGAGGCGAAGTGCCCCGTCCGGCTGGTGATGCTAGACGCGCAACGCGCGCTCTCGCGAGTGCTCGACCGTTGCACGCTCGCGCAAATGCGTATGATGGCGGGAGCAGGTCTCGAGGTGTTGAGTTACGACATATAGGACATAAGAAAGGACGAGCTCCGTCTCTTTTCACTTGGGCTTCGGCCAATAGCCCTGAGGAGCGCCGGCGGCGCCGACAGTGGTCGTTTCTACCGGCCCCTCGCCGATAATTTGCACGACGACTTCCTCGTCGCCCGCGCCGTCCCAATGAACCCCTTTCGCCGGATGCAGGACATATGAACCGGCCTTCATCGGAATGGCCTTGTTGAAATCGAGATCCTCGCCGACCCCGTTCCACCAGACGCCCTTGATCACCGTCGCGTGTCGATCCTGGGAATGAAAATGCGGGTTCGAATGCGCGCCCGGCGGGAAGCGCACGCGAATAACATAAAGGCCAGGCTTCGACGGATCGCCGTACAGCACCGCCTGTTCGGGGCCGATCCCCAGCGCGCTCTTGAAGCGCACCTCTTCCGGGGCGATTCGAATAAAGTCGCGAACCGTCTGCGCGGCGCCGGGAAAAAGCGCGACGCCGAAAACGGCCAAAAACGCCCCGCCAAGCGCCAAACCAGCTCTTTTCATCGCCTTTTTCTCCCAATAGCGCCGAAGTTCGGCGTTTTCCTGGCGATCGCGCCAGCGCCGTCCACCGGATCGGCCGACGGCGTGACAGCCCCCGCAATTGTTATAGCCATTTATATAGTAGGTAACTAGATATAAATTCTCCGAACACTGAAGAGGCGCGCGCGGCCCGACGCAGGCTCGCCGATAATATATTGACTTTACGCGAGTTTTTATCCGACGCCAAAGCGCCGCCGCCGAGTTCTTCGTCCGGCGATGTGGGCCGGTTGAGGGGTGCGTCATTTTTTTCATACAAAGATGATAGACTTTAGAAAGTCGTTAGGATAATTTGATCGAAGAGGTAGATAAGTGACAAAGCTCAAACCTAGGCGCTATCGGGAGTTAACACATAAGCATATGATATATAAAGCTTATGTTAGAGCTCCGGCGCAGGCTGTGTTGGCGTCGCTGATGATATGCCTACTTCAGTGATCGGGAATTGGCGGCGATTCGCCAATTGCTGGAGCGGGAAAACGTCTTGGAAAAAACGATCGACGGGGTCGCGAAAATGAAGAATCCGATGAAACAAGCCTATCTGGTTTTGATGTTGAGCGTGTCGGCGGCGGCAATCGCCGTCGCCGCCGAGGAGAAGCCGGCCGATCTGGCTGCAGCGTCGCAAGCTCCCGCGGCCGCGCCGGCGTCGGCCAGCAGACTCCCCTATGCATGGCAGCCCGTGCAGGCGCAGTTCGTGCCGGTCGTGAATCAGAAGGAGTGGGTTCGCGCGCCGATTGACGCGTTCATCCTCTCGAAGCTCGAGGCCAAGGCGCTCAAGCCCTCCCCCGATGCGGATCGTGCAACCTTCATTCGTCGCGCCACGCTCGACGTTTGGGGCGTCGTCCCGACGCCGGAAGAGGTCGCCGCTTTTGTCAACGACGCCTCGCCGGACGCATATGAAAAGTTGGTGGACCGCCTGCTTGCGTCCACGCGCTATGGCGAACGTCAGGCTCGTCGTTGGCTCGATCTCGTGCGCTACGCGGACAGCGCCGGGTTCCAGGGCGACCAAACCCGCCCCAACGCCTATCGCTATCGTGACTACGTGATCAACGCGTTCAATTCCGACAAGCCCTACTCGCGCTTCCTCCAGGAGCAGATCGCGGGCGACGAGTTGGCGCCGGGCAATCAGGAAGCTTTGACCGCCACGGGGTTCCTCGGTCTCTACGCAGACAACAGCAACTCCCGCGATCTGGTGCAGCGGAAATATCAGATCACCACCGACGTCGTGGATACGCTCGGCACTGCGGTTCTAGGAACCTCGGTCGGTTGCGCGCGCTGCCACAACCACAAATACGATAAGCTCACCCAGAAGGACTATTATTCGCTCCAGGCGTTCTTCGCCAACACGGCCATCGACGAAAAGGTTCCGCTCGCCAACAAGGGCGACGAGGAGAAGCGATTCGAAGCGCAGCAGGCCAAGTGGGAAGAAGCTGTCAAGGACATCAAGGCCAAGCAGAAGGAGCTCATCGATTCAGTTCGGGAGCGGGCGCTGACCTACCACAAAGAGCGCTATCTGACCGACAGCCGGGAATCGATCTTCAAGCCGGAGAAGGACTGGAACGCCCTCGACCGCTGGGTCAATCATCGCCTCGCAGTCGTCACGGACGACGACACGCTGGCGGGCTACTTCCGCTATGCGGGCGAAGACAAGGAAGCGAAGGATTACAATCCGGAATATCTCAAGAAGGCGGAAGAATATCGCAAGCTGACAGCGGAACTGAGGAAGTTTGACAATCTACGGCCGAACAAGGGGTCCGTTACGCTCACGGCTGCGACCGAACTCGGCCACTCCGATGCGCCGTCGACCTACATATTCTTCGGCGGCAATCACGAGCGCAAGCTGGACGAAGTGCAGCCGGCGTTCCCAGAGGCGCTCAGCAGTGAGAAGCCGGACATCAAGCCGACCGAGACCTCGTCAGGTCGTCGCCTGGCTCTGGCGAACTGGCTCGCCAGCCCGACCAATCCGCTGACCGCGCGCGTCTATGTCAACCGCGTCTGGAACGAATATTTCGGCAAAGGCATCATTGGCACGGTCAGCGACTTCGGCAAGGCGGGCGACAAACCGACCAATCCCGAACTGCTCGATTATCTGGCGGACAGCTTCGTCAAGGACGGATGGAGCGTGAAGAAGCTGCATCGTCAGATTCTTCTGTCGAGCGTCTATCGCCAGTCCTCGGAGCCGCGCGAGGACGTCGCCAGCGCCGACGCGGACGGCAAGCTGCTCGCCGTGTTCCCGCGCAAACGTCTCGACGCCGAGCAGATCCGCGACTCCTATCTGGCGGTCGCCGGCGAGCTCGTGGACAAGGTCGGTGGATCAAGCGTGTTCCCGCCGATTCCGGCCAATTTGAACGCGGGCCCGGCTTGGCCTGTCTCGAAAAACCCGCAAGATCAAAACCGCCGCAGCATTTATGTGTTTACGCGGCGTAGCGTTCCCTATCCGCTTCTGGAAACATTCGACATGGCGAACGCCCAGCAAGCGCACAGCAAGCGCGACGTGACCACGACCCCGCTGCAGGCGCTGACGCTGATCAACAACGACACGGTGTTCCAGTGGTCGCAGGCTCTCGCGGGCCGGGTGATTGCCGAGGCGGGACCGGATGAAGGCGCGCAGATCGATCGCCTCTATCAGATCCTGTTCTCGCGCAAGCCTAGCGATGGCGAAAGAACGCTCCTCAAGGAGTTCCTCGACGGTCACGAAAAGGTCGTCGCCGATCGCGCGGCGGACGGCAAGCTGACCATCGCCGTTCCCGTGGGCAAGGGCCTCAAAGTCGCCGATCCGGTGCGGGCCTCGGCCTTCGTCGATCTCGTCCACGCCGTCGCGAACTCCAACGAGTTTGTCTACCGCTTCTGATCCACGGAACTTGAACACAGGAAAAGGAAACGAAATCATGAGCAAGCAATCTCGCCGTGATTGGCTCTTCAACGTTGGCTATGGCTTTGGCGGTCTCGCGCTTAACGGCTTCATGCCTGGAGGCGGCGTGTTCTCCGTGCCGACCGCCCAGGCGGCGGCCTTTGTCGATCCGTTGGCGCCGAAACCCCCGCACTTCGCGCCTAAGGTCAAATCGGTGATCTGGCTACACATGGACGGAGCGCCCAGCACGCTCGATCTATATGACTACAAGCCGGAGCTCGTCAGGCTTAACGGTCAGGAAGTGCCTGAGTCCTTCCTCAAGGGAATCAAGACAAGCACTCAAGGCGGCGTCGGTAAGCTGTTCGAGTCGAAACGCACGTGGAAGCAATATGGCGAAAGTGGCGCTTGGTTCTCGGATTGGGTGCCCAATATCGCGCAGCACGCCGACAAGCTCACCTTCATCAAATCGAGCGTCACCGTCGGCGCCACGCACGACATTTCGATTCTGAAGCTGAACACCGGCGACGTCAGTCCCGGTCGTCCGTCGCTCGGCGCCTGGATTTCCTATGCGCTTGGCTCGGCCAATCCGGACCTGCCCCCATATGTCGTGCTCTATAGCGGCGCTCGCGAGCCGCGCGCTGGCTCGGTGAATTGGAGCTCGGGCTTCCTACCGGCGGTCTATCAGGGCACCGCCTTCCGTCCCGGCCCGTCGCCGATTCTCAACCTCACGCGTCCAGAGCTGATTTCGGCCGAGCAGCAGCGCGACAATCTTGATCTGCTGCACAAACTGAACGACATCGCCTCCAAGGAACGTCCCAACGATAGCGAACTCGCGGCGCGCACGCGGTCTTATGAACTGGCCTATCGCATGGAGACCTCGGCGCCGGAAGCCGTCGACTTCAGCAAGGAAAGCGCCGCCACCAAGGAGCTTTATGGACTGAACGACGAGGATGCGAAGGAATACGGCGAGGTGCTGCTGCGCGCCCGTCGCCTGGTCGAGCGCGGCGTTCGCTTCATTCAGATCGTCTCCGGTCCGCTGGAGAAGGCGGGGACTGATCCGGACGGCAGGTCATGGGACGCCCATTCGAGGCTCGTCCCCAACCACAGCGCCCACACCAGGGCGGTGGACAAGCCGATCGGCGGGCTTCTTACCGACCTAGCGGCGCGCGGTCTGCTCGACGAAACCTTGGTCGTGTGGACCTCGGAGTTCGGCCGCACTCCTTACGGACAGAGCGGCGATGGCCGCGACCACAATCCCTGGGGCTATACGCAATGGCTCGCCGGCGGCGGCTTGAAGCATGGCTTTACTTATGGCCAGACGGACGAAATCGGGTTGAAGACAGTCGAAAATCCCGTCGACACCTATGACGTTCACGCGACCGTGCTTCAGCTGCTCGGATTGGATCATCTCAAGACAACCTTCCTTCACAGCGGTCGCTCTGAACGTCCCACGGTCGTTTACGGCAAGGTGGTGAAGGACATCCTCGCCTAAACGATGCCGAGAGGCTTTGTCCTCGCGACGCTGATGGGCTGCGCGGCGCTCGCCGCCGCGAGCCTTTCGGCGCCGCGAGCGGAAGCCGCGTCGCGGGTCGTGGTGACGATCGAAGATTTGTCTTTCGTTCCCGCGCAACTGAGCGTGACGGTCGGAACGACGATCGTCTTCGTCAATCGCGACCGCTTGCCGCATTCCGTCGTGGGCATGCTCGGCGAGAAGGAAAAATTTCGCTCCGATGGACAGCTCGACGTGGATGAGAGCTTTGCCGTCGTGGTTGATGAACCGGGTCTCATCGAGGTTTCTTGCGGGATCCATTCGCGCATGCAGGCAAGGCTCACGGTAGCACGCTGATCAGCACGCTGGCGGCGACAAGAAAGGAAAAATGGCGCGATGCGTATGAAGGCGGTCTCTCTGTTGTCGATGTGCGTCTCGCTCTACTGTGGCTCCGTGGTCGCCGCCATTGATTTCCGTGGCTATGACGACGATCTCATGCGCGATCTCGACAAGACCATTAAATACTTCGAGCCAGACATTACGGCGAAAAATGCGGACGCCGCCAGGGATGACGCCGCTGTCCTCCAGGAGGGCTTCAAATATACAGAGGCGTTTTTTGCGAAAAATGGCGCGGAAGACGCCGTGAAAATCTCGAGGGAAGGCACACAACGCATCGCCGACGCCCTGAAATACGTCGATCAAAACGATTTCGAATCCGCCGCCGTTGCGGCGCGCGAGGCGACGCAACTGTGCAAGTCCTGTCACGATATCTACAAGAAGACCATCGCCCGGTGAGACGCATGAACACAAACAGGGAAACAGCAGCATGACCCGTCTGACAGCGAATGATTTTCACCCAGAAGTTCTAAAGCTCTTCGACCGCTACGTTCATGGTCTGACCGATCGTCGCGGCTTCCTCGACGGCGCGAAGAAATTCGCCGCCGGCGGCGTCGGCGCAGCCGCGCTGCTGGAGGCGCTGAACCCCCGCTTCGCCGAAGCCGAACAGGTGGCCAAAGACGATCCGCGCATTTCCGGCAAGATCGTCGAATATCCCTCGCCCGAGGGTTATGGAACCGTGAAGGGTTACCTCGTCGAACCAGCGAAGGCGCAAGGCAAGTTGCCGACCGTGCTGGTGGTGCATGAAAATCGCGGCCTCAATCCGCACATCGAAGACATCGCCCGGCGCCTCGCGCTCGACAATTTCATCGCCTTCGCGCCCGACGCGCTGGCGCCGCTCGGCGGCTATCCCGGCGACGAGGACAAGGCGCGCGAACTCTTCCCCAAGCTCGATCAGGCCAAGACGCGCAAAGACTTCGTCCTCGCTGCGCGCGCGTTGAAGGCGCTGCCCGAGGGCAATGGCAAGGTCGGCGTCGTCGGCTTCTGTTATGGCGGCGGCGTCGCGAATTTTCTGGCGACGCAACTCCCCGATCTCGCGGCGGCGGTTCCCTTTTACGGCGCGCAGCCGCCGGCGGAAGATGTCGCCAAAATCAAGGCGGCGTTGCTGATCCATTACGCGGGCGCCGACGACCGCATCAATGCGGGCTGGCCGGCCTATGAAGCGGCGCTGAAGGCCGCCAACGTCAAATACGAAGCCTTCATTTATCCCGGCGTGCAGCATGGCTTCAACAACGACACGACGCCCCGTTTCGACGCGGCGGCGGCGAAACTCGCCTGGCAACGCACCGTCGACTTCTTCAACGCGCATCTGCGCGGCTGAAGCCGCCTCCATCGCCTCTAGAAACAGGAATGAAAACCAGATGAAAACTTTCGCAAAAATCTCCGCCTCGGCGCTTGTCTTGTCGCTCGCGCTCGCGCCGCCGCTTGCTCGCGCCGCCGACAACGCGCCCGCCGCCGCGCCGGCTCAAGCGCCCGCGCCTGCCGCCACGCCGGCGCCTGCCGTCACGCCCGCCAATGATCCCGCTTACACTTACAAGACGCTGCGGCTCAATCGCGCGGCCGTCGACGCGGTGCTGTCGAAGCCCGAGCAGGCGCTGATCCTCGACATTCGCCGCCCCGACGAACTGACCAAAATTGGCGGCTTTCCGGTCTATTTGAGCATTCAGACGAGCGACGTGCAAAAGAGCCTCGGCTTCATTCCGCGTGACCGCCTCATCATCGTCGTGTCGAATCGCGCGCATCGCGCGGGCGCCGTCGGCGATATTCTCCATGGCCTTGGCTACAATGTCGTCGGCGCGACCGGCGTGCTGGACTACCAAGACGAAGGCGGAGTGTTGACGAAGATCGCGCCGCCGCCACCCAGAAACGCCGCCGCCGCAGCTCCAGGCGCCGCTCCGGGGAACGCCGTCGCAGCAGCCCCGTCTGCCGCGCCAGCCGCGAAGTGAAGTCGTCACCGGGCGATCACGCTCGTGTGATCGCCTTGGACGGCCCCGGTCCGCGATGGGCCTTCGAACGGGCGTCAACAGGATGCGTCGCATGAAATTGTCTCGTCTTCTCCTCACTCTCAGCTTCGGGCTTTTCGCTACTGCGGCGCATGCCGCATTGAAGCCGGGCGACTCTGCTCCCGATTTCACCTTGCCGGCCGCGACCGGCGGAAAAGACTTTAGTTTCTCCCTGGCGGAGCAGCTGAAAAAAGGACCCGTCGTTGTGTATTTCTATCCAAAATCCTTCACGCGCGGCTGCACGATCGAAGCGCATGAATTCGCCGAGAACTACGACAATTTCGTCGCCGCCGGCGCGGCGTTGATTGGTCTTTCCGCCGACACGATCGAAGTGCAGCGCGAATTCTCCACCAAGGAGTGTCGCGATAAATTTCCCGTGGGCGCGGACCCGTCTCTTAAGGTGATCCAGTCCTATGACGCCAAGCGCGAACGGCCAGGGCAGTCGGGAGAGGCCCTGGCTGATCGCATTTCCTATGTGATTGGGCCGGACGGCAAGGTGCTCTTCGCTCTCACGGATTCAAATCCGACCAAACATGTCCAGGAAACGCTCGCTTTTGTGAAGCAGTGGCGGGAGCAACACCAACACTGAAGCCCGTCGGAGAAAGCGAAATATGTCTATCATTACGGTAGACTTAAGCGGAATATATGGATATTTAGAGCTTGGGCGTCGCCCTCTCGTTCGCGGCGGCGGATGAACGAACACCAATCGAGACAAGGAGAAAGATCGAGATGCGTCAGTCTTCAAAGCGCCTTCGCGCCATCGCCGCGACAGGCGTCGCTGTCGCCCTGAGCGCGGGAATTGTCCTGTCCGCCAATGCGCAGAGCGCCGCTCCGGCTCCGGCTCCCGCCCCCGGCGGCGCTCCCGCTGCGCGGGCTGGCGGCGGCGCTGCTCCTTCCCCGTCAAAGGTAGCCATTGAGACGCGCAAGGCGGCCTACACTCTGATCGGAAATTACTTCCGTCAGCTCGGCGCCGTCGCCAAGGGGACCGCGACTTACGACGAGGCCGACGCGACGAAGCGCATCGCGCGCATCGCCTTTCTTTCGACTCTTCCCGGCGAGGCCTTCCCCGACATCTCCAATCTCGGCGAGCCAGACACCAAGGCGAAGGCCGATGTTTGGACCAACCGCGCCGACTTCGACAAAAGGCTGAAGGACTTTCAGGCGCATGCCGCCGCTCTCGTGCAAGTAAACGCGGCCGAGAAGGGCGCGACCGACGCCTTCAAGTCCGCTGTCGTCGCCCTCGGAGAGGATTGCAAGGGCTGCCACGACACTTACAAGGTCAAGTGAGCAACGCTCGGCGTTCCCCGGCGGATGGCTCGGGAACGCCGCGAAATTCGATCCGCGATCTTCTGCCTAAGAGATTGCTGCCATGACGACGCTCGACAACAATATTCAAACGCCGGTCCGGCAAGACGCCCAAGATGGAGAACACCGTCTCGTTTGGGATTGGCCAGTCCGCCTGTTCCATTGGAGTCTTGTCGCCTCCTTCCTGGGCGCCTTCGTCACCAACAAGCTCGGCGTCGCATATTTCAAATATCATGTCTGGTGCGGCTACGCCGTCATCGCATTGGTGTCGTTTCGCATCCTCTGGGGGCTCCTCGGCACGAAGCACGCGCGGTTCTGGAACTTTGTGCGCGGGCCGCGAGCGACATGGCGTTACGCGCGCGACTTTTGGCGCGGATATGCGGCGCACCACGCGGGACATAATCCGCTGGGCGCGCTGATGGTGCTTTTGCTGCTGGGCGCGCTCGGCGCACAGGCGGCCTTAGGCCTTTTCTCCAACGACGAGATTTTCAACGTCGGTCCGCTCGCCGGCTATGTGTCGAAACAGACGAGCCTGTTGCTGACATCGCTGCATCGCAGGACGTTTTACTGGATCGCCGCCGCAGTCGCGATTCATGTCGGAGCGGTGATTCTACACGTCGTCGGCAAGCGCGAGAATCTGGTGCGCGCGATGATCACGGGGCGAAAAAGAGCTCACGCCGTCGCGCCCCATGATGAGATCGACTCGTCGCGCGGCTGGCTCGCGGTCGCCCTGGCGGCCGGCGTGGTGACGGCGCTAGCGCTGGTCGTGCATTTCGCGCCGAGCGCCGAAGCCGATATCGGCGAGTTCTGATTCCTCAGCCGCCATTTCGTTCCCCGGCTGGCGCGGTCGGGCAGGCCTCGGCTCCGTCGATATTCGCGCGATTAACACATTATTCCGATCATAAGTATTGAATTACATGGACCGCCGCAGTAGAGGCGCACGGCGCCTGCTGTGGCGATTATGTCACACCATACAGAAAAGCTTCACAAAATGTGGAATTAACCACTCGTAAGGTTTTTTCACGCTTGACCGTTGGTTTAAATCCTACCAAGTTTGTGTAGATTAAATGCGATGTGCGCTTGGCGCGCATCGGATGACAAGGCGAGCGGCCAAACACTTCCGGAGTCGGGAAAGCGTTGCAGCTGCGTCAACGTGCTAAGGAGCGAGAATATGCGTCCGCGGACCAAGACATTTCGTAATCGGCTGCTCTCGAGCGTGAAACTCGCCCCGATCGCCATGTTCGGCGGACTCGCTCTCGGCGCCTTCCCGCTGCTGCCGGGACACGCGGAAGACGCAAAGGTCGAAGACATTATCGTTTCGGGCAACGGCGCGGGCAGTCCCAACAAACTGACCCGGGACGAAACTCGCGTGCTGCTGACCACGCCGAGATCGGGCGGCGTCGTCAACGGCGAAAAGGCGCAGGAAGAACATCTCGAACGCCTGTCGGATTTCACCCAATTGGTGCCGAACTACCAGCCCAACATCGGCAATCCGCGCACGTCGAAACCCGCCATTCGTGGCCTGGGCGCCGGAGCCGGCACGGGCGACGGATCGGAGTCCGACACCGGCTTTATCGTCGACAATGTGTTTTACAAGCACATCGGCTTCCAATGGGCTGACTTCGTCGATCTTCAATCGTTCGAATTGGCGTTGGGGCCGCAAGGAATGACCGGCGGCAAGAACACGACGGTCGGCGATGTCATCATCAAGACGCAATTGCCGTCATTCGAGCGCAAGGCGACGGTGGAGACCACCTTCGCCAATTACAGCCACATCATCGAAAAGCTGAACGTCACCGGGCCGATCATCGACGACAAGCTCGCCTATCGCGTGGCGTTTTATCTCGACAAGGGAGATGGCTGGATTAACGACGCGGTCACGG
>Ga0265328_10000105_pt1 | contig 40562 bp, 41 predicted proteins | sample 41624metaG_FD_202086 | JGI IMG/M metagenome (GOLD analysis project Ga0265328, IMG submission 202086) | Rhizosphere microbial communities from Carex aquatilis grown in University of Washington, Seatle, WA, United States - 4-16-24 metaG | ecosystem: Host-associated > Plants > Roots > Rhizosphere...
GTATTGCGGTCCGGCATTGTCGCCCGACGCGCTGCTCGTCGAGTCCCCCTTGATCGTCGTCGAGGTCCTCTCGCCGTCGACGGAGCGCAACGATCAGTCGCGCGAGCTCGTGGGCTATTTTTCCCTGCCGAGCGTCGTTCATCATTTGGTCGTCGATCCCGACGAGCCCATCCTCGCCGCCTGCGGGACGGGACGATTCTGATCGCCATAATGCGCGACGGAATTTTGGCGCTCGATCCACCCGGGATCGAAATCGATCTCGCACGGCTCCATCCTGCTCCGACCGCCTGAGGGCGCGTCCGGGGGGAGACGCCGGGCAATCGGGTGAGGTCGCCGTTCGACGGTCCCTTGCATCCGAGCAGTCCGCGCAACGGGCGTCTCGCAGGATCGGGTCATATGTCGTGAAATTGCGCTCTTGGCCCATGTTTCGAAACTCGTCTCGCGGCGCTCCTCGACACGAGGGTCGTGGCGGAGAGATTGTCCCGTGGGAGTCGCGCCGAGCACGCAGCGCGCCACGCAGCGCGCCTTGTCGGAACGGCGCGGCCGCGTTAAGCTTGCGCGACTTTCACCCGTGGTTGGCGAGAGAGCGCCGTTTCGCTCGAGGGGCGCGGGTTTATTGGCGTCGACGCATTGATAGGGGCACACTGCAATGCAAGATGAAGCTGCGTTTTCCGAGCCGTCCGCGCCGCCTCCGCCCGCACCGCCGTCGCCCCCGGAGCGCGCCGTCTTCACGGGAGAGGACGGCGATTTTCGTCGCATGGTGACCAAGGGGGCGCTGCTCGAACTCGTCACTGCGGGTTTCTACCGCTTCTGGCTCGCGACCAACATTCGCCGCCACCTGTGGAGCGCCACGCGGCTCGGCGGCGATCCGCTGGAATATCTCGGCACCGGGCGCGAACTCCTGTTCGGCTTCTTCTTCGCGCTCGCCATTTTCGCGCCGATCTCGCTCGGCTATTTTCTGCTCGGCGTCTGGGCCGAATCCGCGCAGGCGCTCGCCTCGCTGCCCTTCGGCCTGTTCTTCGTCGCCTTCGGCCAATTCGCGCTCTATCGCGCGCGGCGCTACCGGCTGCACCGCACCGCATGGCGCGGCTTGCGCTTCGGCATGGTCGGATCGGGCTGGGCCTACGCCGGCCGCGCCATGCTGTGGGGGCTGGCGATCTTCGCTTCCCTCGGTCTCGCGCTGCCCTGGGCCGAGGTCGCGCTCGAACGCTACAAGATGCGCAATAGTTTTTACGGCGAGTTGCAGGGCGATTTCGTCGGCCGCGGCGGGACGCTTTTGAAACGCGCCTGGTGGATTTGGCTGCTGGCGCTTGTCGCCTTCGCTTCGATCATGGCGCTCTCGGTGACCGCCGGCGCCGCCGAGGCCAAGGGCCATGCGCCCGACCCAGGGATTTCGGGACTTTTGGGGCTGGCCATTTTGGGCTTGGAATTCGTCGGCGTCTTCCTTTACGGCGCCTTCAAAGCCATCCAATGGCGCTGGTGGCTCGAAGGCGTGCGCATCGGCGCGTTGCACGCGACCTCGGATCTGCGCGCCTGGTCGCTGATCGGCAATTACTGGAAATTCATCGGCTGGGTCGTTCTCGTCGTGATCCTCGCCCTGATCGCGCTCGCGGGCGGCGGCTTCGTGCTCAACGCCACGGGCCTCGTGCACCTCGACAAGGTCTTCGCCTCCGCCAAGCCGCCGACGGGATTCCTCATCGCCATAGGGGCGTTCTATCTTGCCTTCCTCCTCGCCATCGGCGTCCTGTGGCGCATCTATTTCATGCAGCGCGTCTGGAAGCTTGTCGTCAATTCGTTGACGCTGCACGAACTGGCTTCGGCGCGAGACGTGCGGGCGCGCGAGGGATCGGCCGACGCCTTGGGCGAAGGCTTCGTAGACAGTCTCGACGTCGTGGGTTTTTGAGGCTCGGCCACTTTGCGCCTTGGGGACGGCGCGTCGGCAAGGCGCAAGATCCCGTCGCAACGTCTCGTCGCCTTGCAGGCGAGCGCAGCTGCGTCCTCGGCGCGAGCATTTCGTGACGGGCAAGACGATCGAGGAGCTCCTTCGCGATCTGGGCGCGCACGACATTTCTTTCGGCTTCGACGAGGGGCTCGACGACGAGACGGCGGGCGCAAGAAACGAGGCGATCGTCTTGGCGAGTCGCGTGACGCTGGCTGTTTTTGGCCCCAATGAGGTCCCCAGGAATTGGCCGCCCCGATTTCGAGCTGCGCGGCGATCCACATCAAAGCTGCGCATGGGTATCGACGAATGCGCCGTTTCTGAGTATCCCTGAGTTTCTTGACCTTTAAGGAATTCGCCCATGACGACATCCGATGCAGAAGCCTCGCGGTCGATCGAGTTGGCCGCCGAGATCGTGGCGGCCTTCGTCGCCAACAATTCTCTGCCGATCAACGAACTGCCCGCGCTGATCCAGTCCACGCACGCCGCCTTGGAGAGGCTCGCGCGCGGGCCGGTGGAGGCGGCCCCGCCGGTGGAGAAAAAAGAGCCGGCGGTGCCCATTCGCAAATCGCTCACGCCCGATTTCCTCGTGTGTCTCGACGACGGCAAGAAATTCAAGTCGCTGCGACGGCACTTGGCGACGCTCGGGATGACGCCGGACCAATACCGCGCGAAGTGGGGCCTCCCGCCGGATTATCCGATGGTCGCCCCGAACTACGCCGCGGCGCGATCGCAATTGGCGAAGCAGTCGGGGCTTGGTCAGCTTCGAACGAACGCCGCGCCGGCGAAGAAGGCGAGCGCCGCCGCGCCGAGCAAGCGCGGACGGCCGGCGAAGGCGAGCGCGTGAGCGTCGATACCGTCCGCATCCAAAAACCCATCCAATCCAAGGAGAGCAGCTTTGGCCAAGGCAAAAGTCACCAAGTCGAAAACCGTCAAGCGCGAAGCCGCGCCCATTCGCCCGGTCAAGGAGACCCTCACCAAATCGGCGCTGATCAATCTGATCGCCGAGCAGAACGACATTCCCCGCAAGACCGCCGTTGGCGTCTTCGCCACGCTGGAAAGCGTGTTGCTCGGATCGGTGCATCCGCGCGGCGTGGGCGAATTCACCTTGCCGGGCCTGTTGAAAGTGACCCTGCGCAAAGTGCCGGCGCGCAGGGCGGGAACCTTGGTTCGCAATCCCGCCACCGGCGAGATGGTCAAGGGCGCCGCCAAGCCCGCGACCATGCGGGTGAAGATCCGCGCCTTGTCGAAATTGAAGACGGCGGCTTCCGGCTGATCCGTCCTTCGCGCAAGAGCAAGGGGCTCGGGCCGTCGTTTCGCCCGAGCGGCCCGCCTTGCGACGGAGACCGGCCCGGTCGCCCGCGTCGAGACGGGGCGATCGCGCTCCAAAATAGAGTGAGACTGGGGTCGCCGCGACGGAACCGGGGCTGAGTAGATTCCGAAGCTCCCGCGACGGTTTTCCGCATGGCATCTTGGCTTCGGCGAGAGTGCGTTCCCGAGAACGCTTGCCAAAGACGGCCGGCGTCGAGGGTGTCGAGATGAAGCCGAAAACCGCGGAGCCCTTCGCCTCAGGAACGGCGACCGGCACTTCCAACCTTATTGGCGCCCGGCGCGGCGCAGGCGTTCTTGCGAATGCGCGCCTGCGGTCGCAATGATGACGGCCTCCTCCGATTCGGCCTACGCGATGTCTCTTCGAAATCTCGGATGGTCCGATTTTTTTGAAGATCAGCGCCAGGGCGAAGATTTCGCCTTCGATCCTTGCCGCATCGCCTCGGTTCACCGCAGCCGCCTGACGGCGATATCTCAAACCGGCCCCATCCGACTGGCCCTTCCCGTTCGCGCCAACACCGGCGATTTCGCCGTTGGCGATTGGGCGCTGGTCGATCCCCGAACCCATGCGCTGCACCGTCGATTGACCCGCAAGACCTTGTTGGAACGGCATAACGAAGGGGCGAAGACTTCGCAGCTCGCGGCCGCCAATGTCGATAGCTTGTTGATCGTCACGTCGTGTAACGCCGATTTCAACCCGGCCCGGCTGGAGCGCTATCTCGCCTTGGCGAATCAGGCGGGCGCCCATCCGGTGATCGTGCTGACCAAGGTCGACGCCACGGACGATGCGAACGTCTATCGGCAAAAGGCCGCAACCCTGCAACGCGGCTTGCCCGTCGTGACGTTGTCCCCTCATTCGCGTGACGCGGCGACCGCGTTGGCGCCCTGGTGTGGGGTGGGCCAGACCGTGGCGTTGGTCGGCTCCTCGGGCGTCGGCAAATCGACCGTGGTCAATGTTCTGGCGGGGACGACGCCGTCGCCGCCCCAGCAAACCGGGGAGATTCGCGAAAACGACGCGAAAGGACGCCACACCACGACCTCGCGCTCGATTCACGCCATTGCGGGCGGCGGCTGGGTGATCGATACGCCGGGAATGCGCGCGCTCCACGTCGGCAGCGCGGCCCATGGCGTCGGCATTCTGTTCGCGGAAATTACGGAGCTCGCCCCGCTTTGCAGGTTCCGCGATTGCACGCATGACCATGAGCCCGGCTGCGCCGTTCAGGCCGCCGTCATGAGCGGAACGTTGGATCCCGAACGATTGGCGCGATGGCGCAAACTCGTGAACGAAAATTGCCGCGACACGCCCAGCGAGAAAGCTCCAAAGGCGGGTGGAGGCGCGACCGCTCGCAGCAAGAAACGCTGATCTCGGCGAAACATGCGGCGGCGCGCGCGCCGCGGGAAATCACGACTGCGGCGTTTGGCGCGCCCTTTTTTCTTGGTGCTACCGCGACCGGCCGGTCGATCGCGGCTTTGACATCGGGGCGACGATTGCGGATGAAGGCGATCGTCGGCCGTTTTCGCCCGCCAGCCGGTCCAGCTCGTGGTTTCGGCCATCGGCGGCGGCCTGTCCGGGACGATTTGCGACGACGCCGCGGCCTTGGCGATCTCCCGCGGCTTTTGAACCGTCGCTTGCGATGGCGCCATGCCGCGGTCGCGGCGCTGACCTTCGCCGCCGCAAACATCTCGCCGCAACTATGGCGCAGGAGCGACAACTGACGTAAAATTTCCGCTCGTCGACGAATCGATCGGCTCTTTGCGCATGTCCGACCGTCGGCGGGAAGGCGCCTTTGGCCGATCCACGCAGCCTCTTCAGTGACTTTCCCCGCCAACGACGAATGGCGGGAAACCTCGTCGCGAGCTGCGCGATGCGCTGCCGAGTCGTCGCACGCCATTCCCTAAAGCGCCGACGGCGCGTCCAGGAAACCGATATCGTCAAACCAATCCGTCGGCCCCCGGCACATCGGACGGCCGATCGTCCCAGGAGGTCTCATGCGTTCACCCCCGCGTTCGTTCAAAATCGAATTCAAGAACCGCTCGGCGAAATCGACGACGCTCGGCTGGGCGGCGACGCAGGATCATGGCGAGAAAACCCTCAAGCCGTCGTTCTTGGATACGAGCCAATTCGTCGCCTCTCGGAACAACGGCGCGAGCGGACACGACGCCGTGATGGAGGCCGCCAACGCGGTTTTCGCGCGCAGCCTCCCCGCTTCGGCCCCGCCCGAGACGCCGCCGCCTTCCGGCGTCCCCGCGGGGCGCGTATTGCCGAGCCTTACCGACGACGCCGACCCTCTGACGCTTCGTCTGGCGGAAGCCGACGAGAAAACGCGCCGCAAGCGCGGAGTCGGGAAAGTCAAAACCGTTTCTCCGCTTCGACCCACGAAGCCGAAGGCGCCGCCGGCAAGCGCCGCGACGCAAGCGCCCCAGGCGCGCGCAACGCAGCAAATCGCGCGAGAAACGCCGAACGTCGCCGCGCGGGATGGCGAACGCAGATCGATCCATAAGCGCCGCCTCCTCGACGCGGAGCTGAAGGCCGGCGAAAAATGGAAACGGCGTCTGTGCGCGGCGGCGCGGTGAAGCGTCGCGGCTGACGCGAAAGTCGAAAGGCTTGGAAAATTTCACGGCCCTCGACCGGCTTGCGCCAACGGCGAGCATCGGGGTCGCGTTGCGGATCGCCATTGCGGGAGAATTACCGCGCCATTCGCCGCAAAAAGCGAATATCCTCTGGACTGCGCGCCGCGCGAGTCGATCGTGATTCGCGCCCCGGACGCCCACCGCCAAGTTCGAGGGGATCATGAATTTCGTCGCGATAGATTTCGAAACCGCGAACTACGCGTCCAACAGCGCCTGCTCGGTGGGCCTCGTGAAAGTGGTCGGCGGTAAAATCGTGGACAAGGCGGTTCATCTGATCAAACCGCCAACCCGGGAATTCGTTTTCACCTATGTTCACGGGCTGACATGGAAGGACGTGGCGAAGTCGAGCGACTTTGGGGAGCTCTGGCCGACCGTCGCGCCGCTCTTCGAGGGGGCCGAGTTTTTGGCGGCGCACAACGCCTCTTTCGACAAAGGGGTGCTTCACGCCTGTTGCGCCAGCCATGGAATTCCCGCGCCGTCCTTGCCGTTTCGCTGCACCGTGCAGATCGCCCGGCGCAGCTGGAACATCCGTCCGACCAAGCTGTCCGATGTCTGCCGAGAACTCGGGATCGGGCTCAACCACCACGAAGCCTTGTCGGACGCCATGGCCTGCGCGCAAATCGTTCTCGCGGCCAACAAGCAGCCGGCGACGCAAGAGGTCGGCCGGCGCCGGAATTCGGCGGCGCGACAGGCCGCCCGGACTTGAACACGGCGCAATTGCTGCCTCTCATCGTCACTGGCAACGAACCGCCGGCATGCCGAGTTCCCCAGTGTTCTTTATTTGTTCCGATCCTTGGGCTACGCTGAGGTCTCCATCCGATTCGGCGCGAGAACCATGGGTACATTGATCATTACGGAAAAGGCCAGTCAGGCGAAGGATCTCCGAGCCGCCTTTGGCGCGCGGTTTGGACAGATCCTGCCCGCCGAGGGTCATCTGCTGCGGCTGGCGGAGCCCGAGGAAGTCAACGCCGCGTGGAAGCAATGGTCCTGCGTCGTCCTCAAGCCGGACGGGCTGTATCCGACCCGCGCGGCCGCCGATGGAAACAAGCCGGCGAAACTCCGGGCCATCGCGACGGCGCTCAAGTCGTGTGACGACGTCATATTGGCGACCGATTGCGACCGCGAGGGCCAATTGATCGGTCAAGAGATCCTCGATCATCTGGACTATCGCGGACGGGTGCGGCGGGCCTTGTTCACGGCGCAGGATCCGAAGACGCTTCAGCAAGCCTTCGCCCGGCTGAAACCAAACGCGGAGATGCGTTCACTCTACGAAGCGGCGGTCGCGCGCCAGCAGGCCGACCAGATCTTCAATCTTTCCCTCACCCGGACGGCGACGAAGACGTTGCTCGCACCCGGGGTTCGCGGCGTCATCGGAATCGGGCGCGTCAAGACGCCGACGCTGGCCATCGTCTGCCTGCGCGAACTGGAAATCCGCAACTTCCGGCCCGAGGACTATTTCGAGGTCGTCGCCACGGCGACCGTCGCAAACGGCAGCTTCGAGATGCGCCATGCACCTGCGGCCAAGACGCGGATCAAGGAGCGAACCCGCGCCGAGACGATCGCCAAGGCCGCCACTGCGTATCGGGGCCCCCTTGGCGTCTCTATCGACGAAAAGCGTCTGGCGCCGCCGCGCCTCTTCGATCTCCCGTCCCTGCAGAAGACCTGCGGCCAGCGCTGGGGCTGGACCGCCGACAGGACGCTTGCCGTGGCGCAGGAGCTTTATGACGGCGACGGCAAGAAGCTGATCACCTATCCGCGCGCGGAGGCGCGATACCTGACCGAAAACCAGATCGCCGACGCGCCAGCGATCGTCGCCGCGCTGACGCGCCTGCGTGGCTTCGCCCATCTGGAAATCGCGCCGCCGTTGATCCGGCGCGGCAAGTCGGGCCACTTCTGCGACAAGGCTCTGGAAGGCGTGTCGCATCATGCCGTCGTGCCCAACGTCAACGTCCTCGACGACCTTGAAGCCCGGCTGCCGCGCCTGAGCGAGGACGAAAAACGGCTGTTCGCGCTGATCTGCCGCTCCTATCTGGCCGCCGTGATGCCCGATTACGAATATCGCCAGACCGTCGTCACCCTGTCGGTTCCAATCGCCGGCGGAGGCCCGGCGGAGTTCCGCGCCGTCGGGCGCATTCCTCTGCGGCTCGGCTGGAAGGCCGTCTATCAGGCGGTCGATCCGGACGCCGAGGCGGAGGCCGAGCAAACGCTGCCGTCACTCTGCGATGGCGAGAGCGCGCGCCTGTCCGACGCGCGGGTCGAGGCGAAGAGAACCCAGCCGCCGCCCCGCTACAACGAAGGCACGCTGGTGGACGCCATGCAGAACGCATGGCGCTTCGTCGACGACCCTGCCCTGCGCGAGCGCCTCGAGGAAGCCAAGGGCATCGGCACGCCGGCGACGCGCGCTGAAATCATCAAGGGCTTGAAACGGCAGAATTTATTGGCGGCCGAGGGCAAACTGGTGTTGCCGACGCCAGCGGGGCTGCAGCTCTTCGAGCTGCTGCGCGGCGCCGCGCCGGCGCTCGTCGATCCCGGAACGACGGCAATGTGGGAGATGCGCCTCGACGAAGTCGTCGTCGGCAAAGCGGATTATCGCAAAGTCATCGACGGCGTCGCCGCCGCCGCCCAAGAGCTGATCGACGCATTGCTCGGGCGAACGAGCGGAACGGTCGATCTGGCGACCTCAGCGCCGGCGCGTCGACCGGGACGCCGGCGCCCAGACCAACAGGCCGGCGGCCGGGCCAAATCGAAGGACACGAAGCCGGCTCTCGCGCGTCGCGGCGCGCAAGCGGCTCGGGCGCAGGCGACGAAACCCGCCGCGTCGGCCGCGCCCGCGGATGACGAAAGAGCCGCGCGCTCGAAGGCGCCGACCGACAAAATGGTCGCTTACGCGCAAAACCTCGCACGCACCAAGAAGGTGACCCTGCCCGAAGGCTATCTACGGGACTTCACCGCATGTCGGCGGTTTCTCGACGAGCATGCGCGGTAGCGGCTTCCATGGCGCCGGCCGCGCGTTAGGCTGTGCGCATGCCGGTCGCGGCCTGCGGTCGCCAAGCGAGCGAAAGGAATTTCTCGCCCCAAAATCCCGATTCGGACGGCCTTCGTTCGGCTTGCGTGCCGAAATTCCGGAAACGGGACCGCGCGCGCCGCGCGCTTCGTAGGACTTGCGAAAGGTCGTGAATTTGCGGCCGCGAGACCGCCTCCGCAGTCGGGACGCGGGCTCGGGCCGGGGCGCCGCCCGCGATTCGACGTTGCATTCGGCGTCGCGGGCGCCTATGTGTCACCCATCGATTTTCGGCCTGACGACTTGGACTTGCTTTGGCAACGAAGCCGCTGACGACCTCTTGCAAACATCGATCGACCCGGCCCCGCGCATATGGGCCTGCTTCTAAACAATGTTTGGAGAGATGACATGGCTACCGGCACAGTGAAATGGTTCAACGGCCAAAAGGGCTTCGGCTTCATCCAGCCGGATGACGGCGGCGGCGCCGACGTTTTCGTTCACATCAGCGCCGTCGAGCGCGCCGGCCTGCGCGATCTGCGCGAAGGCCAGAAGGTGAGCTACGAGATCGCCCAGGACCGCCGCAGCGGCAAGTCCTCGGCCGACCAGCTCAAGGAAATCTGAGCTTTTTTCGCGGCCGCGTTCCAATGCGGCGTGAGAATGAACGAAAGGTCGCCGCTTGCGGCGGCCTTTTTTCGTCTTGGCGGCGCCGGACATGCGCAGTTTGGACCGAGCCTCATTACCCCTCCCTTCGAGGGAGGTGGGCTACCGCCCCCGCGCCGCCTCACTCCGTCGGCAGGCGGAAGTCTCGCGGGGTCGCCCCCCAGTCGACCGCGCTCGGCGGCCCGGCCTCGGCCCGGCTTTTCGCCGGCGCCCCTGGCGCGCCGAGATAGATGAAAGCGACAATTCGGCCCTCCTCCGGCAGGCTGAGCGCGCGCGCCACATCGGCGTCGTAGGCCGGCGCGCCTGTGCGCCAGATCGCGCCGAGGCCGAGAGCGTGGGCGGCGAGCAGAATGTTTTGGGCCGCGGCGCCGCCCGCCAATATTTGTTCGATTTCGGGCGCGCCGGGATGCGGGACCGGCACGACCGCGACGACCAGCAGCGCCGGCGCCCGCAAGGGCTTGCGCCTTTCGCGCTCGAGCGTTTCTTCCGGCGTGTCCGGCTTTTTCGCACGCAAGGCCTCGGCCATGACGCGGCCGAGCAGCTCGCGCGCTTCGCCGCGCACGATCAGAAACCGCCAGGGCCGCAGCCGACCGTGATCCGGCGCCCGCGCGCCGGCGCGCAGGAGAATCTCCCATTGCGAATCGGTCGGCCCCGGCTCCGTCAGAGCCGACACGCTGTTTCGCGTGTCGATCGCTTCGAAAACGTCCATCGCATCCCCCAGTCTTCAGAGCCCCAGCCGCGCCAGGACCCGCGCATGGCCGATCAGCGGCAGCAGCGCCGCCAGCTCCGGGCCCTTCTCCGCGCCGGTCAGCGCCAGGCGCAGCGGGTGGAAGAGGGCGCGGCCCTTGCGGCCGGTCTTGGCCTTCAGCGCATGGGTCCAGACGCCCCAGCTCTCCGCGTCCCAGGGCTCGGCCGGCAGCAGCGCCGCCGCCTCGCGCAAGAAATCGGCGTCCTCGCGCGGCGCCTCGATCTCGCCCTCGACGACGCGCCACCAATCGCGCGCATCTTCGAACCGCGTCAAATTGCCGCGCACGGCGCGCCAGAAGGGCTCGGCCTTGAAGCCGACGACGTCCAGCGCCGCCAGCCGCTCGCGCACGTCCTCGAAGTCGAACAGCGCCAACGTGCGGTGGGTCAGCCCTTCGAGGTCGTGCGGGTCGAAGCGCGCCGGGTTGCGCGAGACATGCGCCAGGTCGAAGCCGCGGGCCAGATCGTCCAGCGAGCGCACGGCGCGCACCGCCTCCGAGGAGCCGGTCAGCGTGGCGAGCGCGGCGACCGCCAGCGCCTCGTAACCCTCTTCCCGCAAAGAGGAAATCGACAGCGATCCGGTGCGCTTCGACAGGCCCTCGCCCTCGACGGAGACGAGCAGATTGTGATGGGCGAAGATCGGCGGCGGGCGGTCCGCCGCCAGGGCCTCGAACAGCTGCAACTGCACGCCCGTATTGGTGACGTGATCCTCGCCGCGGATGATGTGGGTGACGCAAAGATCGATGTCGTCGACGACCGAAGGCAAGGTGTAGAGATAGGTGCCGTCCTCGCGGATCAGCACCGGGTCCGACAAGGAGGCGCAATCGATGTGCGCCGCGCCGCGGATGAGGTCGGTCCAGCCCACGGTCTTCGGCTCGAGCCGGAAGCGCCAGTGCGGGCGCCGGCCCTCCGCCTCGAAACGGGCGCGATCCTGCGGCAGGAGTCGCAGCGCGGCGCGGTCGTAGATCGGCGGCAGGCCGCGCGCCTGCTGGAGTTTGCGGCGCTTCTCCAACTCCTCGGCGGTCTCCCAGCAGGGGTAGAGCCGCCCGGCCTCGCGCAGCCGCGCGACGGCCTCGGCGTAAAGCGAACCGCGCTCCGACTGGCGCACGACGAGATCGGGACGGATCCCGAGCCAGGCGAGGTCGATTTCGATCTCTTGCGCGAAGGCCGCGGTCGACCGGGCTAAATCGGTGTCATCGAATCGCAGCACGAATCTTCCATGGTGCGCTGCCGCGAACAAATGGTTGAAAAGCGCCGGGCGCGCGTTTCCGATGTGGATGCGGCCCGTGGGTGAAGGCGCGAAACGGACGATTGGGGTTGTCATGAGCAAGCTTCAACGCAGGATTTCGAAGAGCGCTCGGCAAGACGCCGCGCTCGAGCTGACATCCTTTTGCCAAGAGCCGGAGCAAATGTCAGGCGGAATATTGAATCTGCCCCGCCCTGGCTTGCGGTTTCCTTCTCCCTGGCCGACGCCGGACAAGCGGCGGCCTCTCGGCGTGGATCTTGCACGTTCGCGCGCCACGTCATAACCCAGAGCCGCTGCGATCCTTTGCAGGATGGCGGCCTCGACGCTCGCAATGAGGGATGAGACGACGACATGACGATTGTCGCCTATGTATGCGCCGGCTGGTGCCTGATTCTCCTGGCTCTCAACTTCTCCGCCATCGTCGTCACCGCGCGCAAGTGCAGAGCCAGGCCGCGCAACCTGCCGGTCCCGGTTCCGGCCCCGGCCGTCTCCGTCGTGCGCCCGCTGCGCGGGATCGAGCCTTTCAGCGAGGAGACGCTGCGCGCCTCCTTCGAATTCGATTATCCCGATTACGAACTGATCTTCTGCGTGCAGTCGCCGAACGATCCGATCATTCCAATGGCGCAGCGGATGATCGCCGAACATACTAGCGTTCCCGCGCGCCTGCTGATCGGCGACGATTACGTCAGCGCCAATCCGAAGCTGAACAATTGCGTCAAGGGCTGGGACGCGGCGCGCCATCGCTACGTCGTCCTCAGCGACTCCAACGCGCTGCCGCCGCGCGACTATATCCAGACGATGCTGGCGGCCTTCGAGGACGACGAGACCGCCATGACAGTCTCCATGCCGATCGGTTCGAAGCCGAGCGGCTTCTGGGGCGTCGTCGAATGCGCGATCCTCAACACCTTTCAGGCGCGCTGGCAATATGGCGCCGAATCCATCGGCATCGGCTTCGCGCAAGGCAAGAACATGATGTGGCGGCGCGAGGTGCTCGACCGCGCCGGCGGCATTCGCGCGCTCGCCTCCGACATCGCCGAGGACGCCGCCTCGACGAAAATCATCCGCGCGCAAGGCATGCGGGTGCGCCTCGTCGACATGCCCTTCGAGCAGCCGCTCGGGCCGCGCAAGTTGCGCGAGGTCTATTCGCGTCACGCGCGCTGGGCGCGGCTGCGCCGCGTGACCTTCCCCGCCTATTTCGTGCCGGAGTTCCAAAACGGCAGCTTCATGCCCGTGCTGCTCGGCGCCTATGCCGCGCATCTCCTGGACGGCTCGGCGGGACTGACGGCCCTGTCCATTCTCGCCTCGCTCTACGGCGCCGAATATGCGCTCGCGGTCGTCTGCGATTGGACGCGCGGATGGCGCCTGCCCTTCGCGATGTTGGCGCGCGACGTCATGCTGCCGATCATGTTCGTCGACGCCTGCCTCTTCGACGACTTCGTCTGGCACGGCAATGCGATGACCGTGCGCGAGGAAGAAGAAGAAATCGTCGGCTGAGATACGCTTTTCTCGGGCGCGGGTCGGCGGTTCACCGCACCCCGCGCCCGATTCGCGACCAGCGGACCTCGCCCTCGTCGAGCGAGAAATAGATCACGACCACGCGGCCGATCAGATTTTCATAGGGAACGAAACCGACCCCGGACGTCGTCTGGATGCGCGAGTCGACGGAATTGTCGCGGTTGTCGCCCATGACGAAATATTGTCCCGGCGGGACGACGAAAACCTCGGTATTGTCGAGAAAGCCCTGATCGCCCGCCGCTTCGGCGATTTCATGCGCGACGCCGCCTGGCAGCGTCTCTTCATAGACGGGCGCGGGCTTGCCGTCTTGGCCCTCCACGCCCAAGCCATTGGCGATTTCGCGCCGCGCCGCTACCTCGCCGTTCACATGAAGGCGGCCCGCGATCATCTGGATGCGGTCGCCCGGCAAACCGACGACGCGCTTCTCCCACTCGGCGCTGGGATCGCGCGGCAGAGCGAAGACGACGACGTCGCCGCGCTTGGGCTGCGCGCCGAAGAGGCGGCCGGCGAAATCCTTCGGCAACAGGGGAAAAGAGTAGCGGCCATAGCCATAGGCCAGTCTGTCGACGAGAAAATAATCGCCCAGCGTCAGCGTCGGCGACATCGATTCGCTCGCGGCGACGAAAGGGCGATAGACGAGCGCCCGCGCGCCGATCACGCCGAAAACCGCGGCGACGCAGAGCGCGAGCAGCATTGCGCCCAGGGCGCCGCCCCGGCCAAAGCCCTGGCTTTGCGCCAGCAGGGTCAGCGTGACGAAAAAGCTCCAGGCGAAGCCGAGGAGGAGTACGGCCGCGGCGGCGGCGGCCAAGGCCGGAACGCCGGCCAGCAGACCGGCGCCCTGCAGCGCCAGCGCGAGAATGCAGGCGAGGCTCCACGGGACCGCCCCCCGGGCCAAGGCGGCGCGGGCGCCCGCCGCGGAGCCTTGCCCATGCAGAGCCTCCGACATGACGGCGAGGACGAAGCCGGCGAGATAGCCGAGCGCGATCCCGATCAGCGCGCCCAAAGCCGCGCTCGCGGCGGCGAGGCCCGGAAGGCCGGCGAGCGGCGTGGCGGGGCCAAAGGCGCGCGCCGCGACGAACAGCGCCGTGGCGGCGCCGGCGGCGGCGGTCGGCGCAAGGGTCGAAAAGCGCCCAGTCCGCTCCCGCGGCAGGGCCGCGGCGGGCGAAAACCATCTAGAAGCCCAAGGAGGAAGGGAGAATTGGGACAAAGCGGCCTCCCAATATGAGTGAGCGCATGCGTGAGGGGCGAAAGAGGCGTGATCAAAGCGGAATTCCGGCAGCCGGTAAAGCCCGCGATCCGCCGCGCTTGACAGTCCTGCGCCCGCGGGACATCAGTTCGGCCCAGCGCCGCGCTTGGACCGCGAGCCTTCAGGCTCGCATTCGGATCGAGCCGGGTTCGAAGGTCGTAAGCCCTGGCCCAATCCACCCGCAATGCTCCCCGCGGAGGGCGCGAGATGAACATGCAGCCACGCCTCGAAAAGCCGCCCCTCAAAATCCTCCTGTGCTCGCCGCGCGGCTTTTGCGCCGGCGTCGTGCGCGCCATCGACGCGGTGGAGCGCGCGCTGGCGATTCATGGCGCGCCGGTCTATGTGCGCCACGAGATCGTGCACAACCGCTACGTCGTCGAGGCTTTGAAGGCCAAGGGCGCGGTCTTCGTCGAAGAGCTCGACGAAATTCCCGAGACCAAGGCGCCGGTGATCTTCTCGGCGCATGGCCACGCCAAATCGGTGACGGCCGACGCCTCGCTGCGCGGCTTCCTCGCCATAGACGCGACCTGCCCGCTGGTCACCAAAGTGCATCGCGAGGCCGAGATTCACCACCGCCGCGGCCGCCGCGTGCTGCTCGTCGGCCACGCCGGCCACCCGGAAGTCGTCGGCACGATGGGGCAATTGCCCGACGGCGCCGTGATCTTGGTGGAATCCGTCGGCGACGTCGCCACGCTGGTGCTGCACGACGAGGAGAACCTCGCCTATGTCACGCAGACGACGCTGTCGCTCGACGATTCGCAAGAGGTCGTCAACGCGCTGACGCGGCGTTTTCCCAAGATCGTCGGGCCCTATAAGGAAGACATTTGCTATGCGACCACGAACCGTCAGGCGGCGGTCAAGCGCGTCGCGCCGCAGGTCGACGCCGTGCTGGTCGTCGGTTCGCCCAACTCCTCCAATTCGCAGCGCCTGCGCGAAGTCGCCGAGCGTTCCGGCGCGCCGGCGCAATTGGTGCAGGGCCGCTCCGAAATCGATTGGAGCATCTTCGCCAATGTGACGCGCCTCGGCATCACCGCCGGCGCCTCCGCCCCGGAGGTGCTCGTCGAGGAAATCATGGAGGCCTTCGCCGAGCGCTTCGACATCTGCGTCGAGACGGTGTCCGCCGCCGACGAGAGCGTCTCCTTCCCCCTCCCGAAAGAACTGCGGGCGACCGCCTGAGAGCGGCGTCCGCCCCGCTCCTCCCGCATCCTCCGCGAGCGCCATGGCCGTCTATACGGAAGTCGACGACGAGGAGCTGATCGCTTTCCTCGCCCATTACGATCTCGGCGGCCTCTTGTCCTGCAAGGGCATCGCCGAGGGCGTGGAAAACTCCAACTTCTACCTGCACACGAGCAAAGGCAGCTTCATCCTGACGCTCTATGAAAAGCGCGTCGCGGAAGCCGATCTGCCCTTCTTCCTCGGCCTGATGGAGCATCTTTCCGAGAAGGGCGTGAACTGCCCCTTGCCGGTGAAGAACCGCGACGGCCGCGCCTTGGGGCGGCTCGCCGGGCGGCCGGCGGCGATCGTGACTTTTCTCGACGGCTACGCGATCCATCACCCCGAGCCGCGCCATTGCGCCGCCCTCGGCGCGGCGCAGGCGAAATTCCACAGCGCCGGCGAAGGCTTCGCGCTGCAAAGGCCGAATGCGCTGTCGCTCGAAGGCTGGCGCGCGCTGTTCGGCCCCTATGCGGCGCGCGCCGACGAGGTCGAGCCGGGCCTGCGCGCCCTCATCGAGGCGGAGCTGGCCTTCCTCTCGGAACGCTGGCCTCGCGATCTGCCGCAAGGCGTCGTCCACGCCGATCTCTTCCCGGACAACGTCTTCTTCCTTGGCGAGCGCCTTTCGGGGCTCATCGACTTTTACTTCGCCTGCCGCGACGCGTACGCCTATGACCTCGCCATATCCTTCAACGCCTGGTGTTTCGATGCACAGTGGCGCTACGTCCCGGAAAAGGGCCGGGCGATGGTCGACGCCTATCGGCGCGCGCGGCCCTTGTCCGAGGCGGAACTAGCCGCCTTTCCAGTTCTCGCGCGCGGCGCCGCGCTGCGCTTTCTGCTGACGCGCTTCGTCGACGCGCTGAACGTGCCGGAGGGAGCCCTGGTGCGACCGAAGAACCCGCGCGAATATCTGGCGAAGCTGCGCTTTCACCAGGGGATCGCCAATGTGCGCGGCTATGGTCTTGCCGATTGAACCGCGGCGCAGCGCGCCGTGACCCGCCGCGTCGCGATTTGGACGGACGGCGCCTGCTCCGGCAATCCGGGGCCGGGCGGCTGGGGCGCGATCCTGACCTTCGGCGACCGCGAAAAGGAGCTTTGCGGCGGCGAAGCCGCGACCACCAACAACCGCATGGAGCTGATGGGCGCCATCGCGGCGCTGGAGGCCTTGACGCGCCCTTGCGCCGTCGATCTGCACACCGACTCGCAATATGTGCGCAACGGCGTGACCCAATGGCTGAAGGGCTGGAAAGCGCGCGGCTGGAAGACTGCCGACAAGCAACCGGTCAAGAATGTCGACCTCTGGCGAAGGCTGGAAGCCGCCTTCGAGCGGCACGAGGTCGCCTGGCACTGGGTCAAGGGCCACGCGGGCGACCCGATGAACGAACGCGCCGACGCGCTCGCCCGCGCCGGCATGGCGCCCTTTCTCAAGGGCGGAAGCTAGGGGGATTCCGTCCAACAACCGCGGCTGAAGCGCCCCCACCCTTGCCCCCCCCCTCTTCGCCGGAGAGGGGACGGCCGGCGTCACGCTCAACCGCCGGGAAGCGTCGAGTCCGCTCCCTCTCCCGCGAAGCGGGGGAGGGCTGGGGTGGGGGCGCCTCGACGACCGGCAACGCTTCGAAAGCGGGAACCCAGAGCGCCCCCGCCGCCTCACATCAGCCCCAGCGCCGCCTCCGCGACCGCTTGCGGCGTTATCCCAAAATGCGCGTAGAGCGCGTCGGCGGGGGCGCTGGCGCCAAAGCCGGTCATGCCGACGAAGGCGCCGCGTTCGCCGAGCCAGCGCTCCCAGCCGAAGCCGACCGCCGCCTCGACGCCGACGCGCGGCGCCGTTCCCAGCACCGCGGCGCGATAATCGGCGCTCTGCGCCGCGAACAGTTCCCAGCACGGCATCGAGACGACCGCGGCGCGCTTGCCCTGGGCCTCGAGCAGCTTCGCGGCGTCTAGAGCGATGGCGACTTCCGAGCCGGTCGCCAGAATCGTCACGTCGCGCGCGCCGTTCGCCGCGCGCAGCACATAGGCGCCGCGCGCCGAGAGGTTTTCGGTCACGGGCCGTTCCAAGGTCGGCAAATTCTGCCGCGACAGGCTGAGAACCGAGGGCGTTTTCCTGGCGTTCAGCGCGATTTCCCAGCATTCCGCCGTCTCGATCGCGTCGGCCGGGCGGAACACATAGAGGTTCGGCATGGCGCGGAGACTCGCGAGGTGCTCGACCGGCTGATGCGTCGGGCCGTCTTCGCCGAGGCCGATCGAGTCGTGCGTGAGCACATAGACCGCGCGCAGGCCCATCAGGGCCGCGAGGCGGATCGCGCCGCGCGCGTAGTCGGAGAAGACCAAAAAGGTGCCGCCATAGGGGACGAAGCCGCCATAGAGCGCAAGGCCGTTCATCGCCGCCGCCATGCCGAATTCGCGCACGCCGTAATGGATGTAGCGGCCGGAAAAATCGTGGCGCGAGACGATGCCCATGCCTTTGGTCAGCGTGAAGTTGGAATGCGTCAGATCGGCCGAGCCGCCGATCGTCGCCGTCGTCGCGGCGTTGATGACGCCGAGCGCGTTTTCGGAGGATTTGCGCGTCGCGAGCTTCGGCTTTTCCGCCGCCGCCGCGGCGCGGAAGGCTTGCAATGGTCCGGCGATCTCGGCCGCGACGTCGCCGGCGAGGAAGCGTTCGAAATCTTGGCTCTTGCCGGAGGCGGCGAGGCGCTGCGTCCAGGCGGCGCGGGCGGGGGCGCCGCGCGCGCCGGCCTTGCGCCAGCCGTCCAGTATGTCGGCGGGGATTTCGAAAGGCGGATAGGGCCAGCCGAGCGCCTTGCGTGCGGCGGCGTTCTCTTCTGGCCCGAGCGGCGCGCCATGCGCGCCTTCCGTGCCCTGCTTCTTCGGCGCGCCAAAGCCGATGATCGTGCGGCAGGCGATCATCGAGGGGCGTGGATCGCCTTGCGCCGCCGCCAGCGCCGCGGCGACGGTGGCCGTGTCGTGGCCGTCGACTTTTTGCACGTGCCAGCCGGCGGCGTGGAAACGCGCGGCCTGATCGGTGGCGGTGGCGAGACTCGTCGGCCCGTCGATGGTGATGTGATTGTCGTCCCACAGCACGACCAGCTTGCCGAGCTCCAGCGCGCCGGCGAGGTCGATCGCCTCGTGGCTGATCCCCTCCATCAGGCAGCCGTCGCCGGCGATCACATAAGTGAAGTGATCGACGATTTCGGCGCCGAAGCGCGCATTGGCGAGGCGCTCGCCGATGGCCATGCCGACGGCGGTGGCGAGGCCCTGGCCGAGCGGGCCGGTCGTCGTCTCGACGCCGGGAGCATGGCCGTATTCCGGGTGGCCGGCGGTCTTCGAGCCGAGCTGGCGGAAATTCTCGATGTCCGCGATGTCCATCCCCGGATAGCCGACGAGATAGCCGAGCGCGTAGAGCAGCATGGAGCCGTGGCCGGCCGACAGCACGAAGCGGTCGCGGTTCGGCCAAGCGGGATCGGCGGCGTCGAATTTCATGAACTGGCGGAACAGCACGCTGGCCGCGTCGGCCATGCCCATCGGCATGCCGGGATGGCCGGACTTGGCCTTGTCGACGGCGTCCATGGCCAGCGCGCGGATCGCATTGGCGTCGGCGCGCGTCGGCGCGGGCGGGAGATCGGACATGTCGTAAACTTCCTTGATTGTCACGCGCCGCGACGGCGCTTCACGAGCGCCAGAATGCGCGGGGTGAGGATGAGCTGCATGGCGAGATCGAGCTTGTTGCCGGGAATGACGATGGAATTGGCGCGCGACATCCAGCTGCCGGCGATCATCGTCACGAGATAGGGGAAATCGACGCCCTTGGGATCGCGAAAGCGGATCACGACGATGGATTCGTCCGGCGTCGGAATGGAGCGCGCGACGAAGGGATTGGAAGTGTCCACCGTCGCGGCGCGCTGAAAATTGATGTCGGTCTCGGAGAACTGCGGGCAGATGTAATGCACGTAATCGTGCATGCGGCGCAGGATCGTCTCGGTGACGGCTTCCGTCGTATAGCCGCGCCACTGCCGGTCGCGCAGCAGCTTTTGCGTCCATTCGAGATTGATCACCGGCACCACGCCGATCTTCAGATCGGCGTAGCGCGGGACATTGACCTCGTCGGTGACGACGGCGCCGTGCAGCCCTTCGTAGAACAACACGTCGGTGTTGGGCGGCAGGTCCTGCCAGGGCGTGAAGGTTCCGGGCTGGACGCCGAAGCGGGCCGCCTCGTTCTCGTCATGCGCATAATGGCGGTAGCGGCCGTCGCCCGTCTCGCCATATTCGCGGAACAGCTTTTCGAGTTCGCCGAGGAGATTCGCCTCGGGGCCGAAATGGCTGAAATGATGGTTGCCGCGGGCCTGCGCGTCGAGCATCGCCTGTTTCATCTCGTCGCGGTCGTGGCGATGGAAACTGTCGCCCTCGACATAGGCGACCTCGATCCGCTCGCGGCGGAAGATCTGCTCGAAGGTCGCCTTGACCGAGCTCGTGCCGGCCCCCGAGGAGCCCGTGATCGAGATGATGGGATGCTTGGCGGACATGGCGCGGCTGTCGCTTGGGATGGGGCGTTCGTCTTCGGGAAATTCCGGGTTCCGGGCGGGTCTCCCGCCGCGCGAGGCTTGTCGCATGGGGGCGGCGGGGCGCGCAAGCGGGGTGGCAAAGTTTGCCGATCGTGGCGGAGGACTCGTCGCGTTGGCCGCAATTCTCGGCCTCACGCCTCGCGCCTCCCGAGCCCCCGCCGACCCTATTCCTCGCCGCCTGCGATGCGCGCCTCGATGCGACGGTCGGGGACGAGCCAGATCAGCGCCACCAGCGCATAGGCGGCCATCGCGGCGGCGGGGACGACGAAGGCGAGGCCGACGCCGACGAGGTAAAGCGCCAGGGAAATCTTGCCCTTCACGTCTCGTCCGATCGCCTCGGCCGCCTTGGCGTCGAGCGCGCCAGCGCCGATCAGCACGCGCGAGAGGACGAAATAGGCGATGGCCGGGGCGAGCAGCGTCAGTCCGTAAAAGGCCGTCGGCGCCGGCGCGAAATGCGTTTCGCTGAGCCAGGCGGTGGAGAAAGGCACGAGCGAGAGCCAGAACAGAAGATGCGTGTTCGCCCAGAGGATCGCGCCGTTGACGCGACGCGTCGCCTGCAGCAGATGGTGGTGATTGTTCCAATAGATCGCGATGTAGGCGAAGCTCAGCGCATATGCGAGAAAGGTCGGCGCAAGCGGCAGGAGCGCGGCCCAGTTGGGGTCGTGCGGCGCCTTCAGCTCCAGCACCATGATCGTGATGATGATGGCGATCACCCCGTCGCTGAAGGCGGTCAGTCTTTCCTTGAGCATCGCGGGTTCCGTTTTTTACGCGCCGAGCGGCGGAAGATCTTAAACCTCCGCCGGCGCGCCGACCAGCGCCGGCGCGCGCCCTCGCCCAGCGCCTTTGAAATCGTCCCGATCGAAGCGCTGCGGGGCCGGGCGCGGCGCGGGTTTGACGGAACAAAAGCGAAGGTAAGATGAAATCGCCCGGCCTCGCAAGCCGGGTTGCGGTTCCCGCTTCGCGCCGAAACACGCGCGCGGCGTCGCCCAAATGCGCCGTCGAAGCGGGCGCGGCGACGATTTTCCCCGCGCGCGGCGCATCCTCCCTGAGGCAAATCGCCCCCGCGCGCCGCGCCCGGTTGAAGCCGCGCCGCGTGAAGCTCATATGACGAAAAGGGCGCGCGCCGGGCCGATGTCTTTCATTCGTCCAGCCCGTCCGCCGAGGGGAAACGCTCATGTCACACATCAACGTGCATAATGGCGCCTGGGTCGTCGTCGGAGACGGCCGACGGGCGCTGTTCCTCTACAATCACGGCGATGCAGATTTGCTCGATCTGCGCGTCATCGAGGCGGTGGTCGAGGAAAATCCGCCGACGCGCGAGCAGGGCAGCGACGCGCCGGGACGGGCGTTCTCCTCCATGGGCAAGGGCGGGCGTAGCGCGGTCGAGTCCACGGATTGGCACGAACTGGAGAAAGAGCATTTCGCCGCGGCCATCGCCGACAAGATCAACCGGGCCGCGGAAAGCGGCGCCTTCAAGGAGGTCGTCGTCGTCGCGCCGCCGCGCGTGCTCGGCGAAATCCGCCAGGCGCTCTCGCAAAAGGCGCGAGGGAAGCTGAGCGGCGAACTCGATAAGGATTTGACGCGCCACCCGCTGCCGGAGATCGAAAAGGCGCTGGCGCGCCGCTACGCAGAGACGAATTGACGCGGGAGACCGCGTTTCAATCGTTGGAGACAAGGAGCCCAGCGTGCAACCGATTTTGGTCGTCTACGGCACGACGGAAGGCCATGCCCGCAAGATCGCGGAATTCGTCGCCGAACGTATTCGCGCCGCCGGCAAGGAGGTCAGCCTGATCGACAGCGCCTCGCCGGAGGCGGAGCAGACGCAGCCGTTTTTCGCCGGGGCCTTCGTCGTCGGCTCTGTGCATCATCAAATGCATCAGGCCGCGCTGGCGCATTTCGTGAGGTCCAACGCGGCCTGGCTCAACGTGATTCCGACCGTCTTTTGCTCGGTCAATCTCGCCATGCTGCACAAGGACGAAGATTTTCGCGCCGAGGCGGCGCGCTGCGCCGACGCCTTCGTCGCGGCGACCGGCTTGAAGCCCTACGGCGTCAAGCTGGTCGCCGGCGCCTTGAAGTTCACGCAATTCGACTTCTTCAAGCGCGCGCTGCTGCGCTATTTGATCGATCCCGCCGGCATGGACGCCGCTTCGACGCCGGATGCGGAATATACCGACTGGAACGATCTCGGCCGCTTCGTCGACGACTATCTCGCCGCGACGCAAGCCGGCGGGCGGTGAGCGGTGAGCGCCCGGCGCGATCGACGCGCCCCGCTAACCGCGGCGCGCCGACCTTCCGAACAGCAGATGATCCAGCGACAAGGCCCCCGGGCCGCGCGCGATCAGGACGATCAGCAGCGCGGCCCAATAGGCGTGCACCGTCCACCAGGCGTCGGGGTAGACGAGGAATTGAATGACGAGGGTCATGATCAAGAGACCCAACGCCGAGAGCCGCGTCGCGAGGCCCAGCACGAGCAGGATCGGCAACAGATGCTCGGCCGCCGTCGCCGCATAGGCCGCGCCATGCGGTGACAGCAGCGGCAGTTTGTATTCGTCGGCGAAGAGCGCGAAGGCCGATTCCTTGATCGCGGTCGGCAGCGTCGCGGTGAGATCGAGCCCGTAAATAATGCGGCCGATTTCCGGCCCCTCGACTTTAGTCTGTCCCGAAACGAAGAAGGGATGCGCGGCGACGACGCGCAGGAATAAAGCGATCAGCGCATAAGGAATCGCGTCCAAACCGCGCGAAAGCTTGAGCAGGAAGTTCATGGGCGTTCTCCGTCCGTTGCGCCTGTCATTGGTGAACGCCGACGATGGCGCCTGAGGCCAGCAAGAGCCGCAGCATCGCGGCGAGATCGAAGGTTTTCGCGCAGGTTTGACCCATGCGGATCGCTTCGCCCAGCGCCGCGCCGCGCGACAGCGCCGCGACGAAGGCGTAGCCGCCGTCAGGCAGCGCATGCGCCTCTAAGGTCAGGCCGCCGCGCAGCACGAGCGCGTCTTCGGCAAAGTCGAGCGCCTGGGGCGGCGACGCCCCCTCGACCATGTTGGCGCGCCAAATCGAGACGATCGGATAGGACGAGGCGACGAGCTGCACGGAAGGGTGCAACACGAGCGCGGCGCGCTCCAGCGCCTCGGGCGGCATGGCCGCGAGCGCGGCCGGCGGCAGCGGCTCGGCGTCCGCCGCGTGATAGGCGCGTCCCAGCGCATGTTCGAGTCGCGCCACGTCGGCGAGATAGGGATATGCGGCGAGCGGCGCGAAATTTTCGAGAAAGGCCGGGAATTCCTCGCCATATTCCTGCATGAGGCGCGAGCGCGGCGGCGCACGGCGGGCGTGCGCGACGGCGACGGCGCGAAAACATTCCTCGCCGAGCAGCCGCTTGCATGCCGGAAAGCGCGCGCCGAGCGCTTCGCCAAGTCCCGCGACGACGTTGTTGCGATAGACCGCGAAGCGCCGCGCCGGGAAACCGCAGGGCGGCGGAAGCTCGGGATCGAGCAGCGCGCGCGCGAAACGCGCGGGATCGAAGCGCTCGGCGGCGATCATGCGCAACGCTCGCTTTGCCGGCAGGCGCCCAGCCGCGTTCGAGCGCGCCGCGCTTCCGCGTGCAGCGTCGCCCATTCGGGCACGTCGTTGTCCCATTCTATCAGCGTCGCGACCGGCCCGCGCCGCGTCAGCGCGCGCTCGTAAAGCGCCCACACTTCGGCGGCGACCGCGGCGCAATGCGCGTCGATCAAGAGGCGCGCGCCGTTCTCGTCTTCGTCCTCGGCGAAGCCCGCAAGGTGGATTTCGACGACCGCGTCGATCGGAAAAGCGTCGATGTAGTCATTTGCGTCGAAGCCGTGATTGACCGCGCAGACGTAGACGTTGTTCACGTCGAGCAGCAAGGCGCAGCCGCTGCGGCGCGCGAGTTCGGCGAGAAAATCCGTCTCCGCCCAATTCGACTCCGGGAAGACGACATAGGTCGCGGGATTTTCGATGGCGATGCGCCGCCCCAGCGCGTCCTGCGTGCGGGCGACGTTCTCCGCGACGCGGCGCAGCGTCTGCGTCGTGTAGGGCGCGGGCAGGAGATCGTCGAAATAGGCGCCGTCCTGCGTCGACCAGGCGAGATGTTCCGAAAACAGCGCCGGCGCGTAACGCGCGTTGAGCGCCTTCAGCCGCGCGAGATGGTCCGGGTCGGGCGGCTCGGCGCCGGCGAGCGACAGCGAGACGCCGTGGATCGACAGCGCGTAATCGGCGCGCAGCCGTTCGAGCTGCGCATGCGGCGGACCGCCGGCGCCGAGATAGTTTTCCGCATGGACCTCGAAGAAGTCGAGATCGGCGCGGCCCTCCAAAATCCTGGGCAGATGCGCCGGCTTGAAGCCGACGCCGACGCCGGCCGGCAGCCCCGCGTCGATGCGCTGTGGCAAAACTCTGGGCGCGGCGCCGCTCGGCATCTTCGTCTTCCTCTTGGCGGTGAGGCGATCAGTTCTTCAAGGGTTCGAGGCTGCCCTTGCCCGACGGCGTCGCCAAGGTCGTGCAGGTTCCCTTCGCCACATATTTCCAGGCGGCGCCCTGATAATCCTTGGTCGAGGTGCCGGCGCAGGTCGTGCCGGGGCCGGCGGCGCAGTCGTTCTTGCCCTTCAGGGCGACGCCGTAGCACTTCTCCTGATCGGCCTTCTCCGCCTTGGCGGAATCGACGCTGGCCATCGCGACGGCGAGCGAGGCGGCAAGCAGGAGCGTGGTGGCGGTTTTCTCGGACATGAATTCCATTCCTTCTTCTGAAGTCGGCGCAACGGGCGCGCCGCGCGCGGAAAGCGTCACAGGCGCCTCCCTCGCAAGCCTATTCGCGGCCCGACGCAGAAATGTAACAGGTCCATCAGCCTTTGATTCCGACCCGCAGTCCGGGAGCCGAGCGCTCCTGCAACACGTCGCGGCGGAAACGGAACATCGCCGCCGGCCGGCCGCCCGTCTTCAGCGAAGTTTCGCCCGTCGCTTCGACGATGGACGAGCCCTCGACCAGCCGACGAAAATTCTGCTTGTGGAGATGACGCCCGGAGATGGCTTCGACGGTGCGCTGCAATTCCGTCAGCGTGAAGACTTCCGGCATCAGTTCGAAGATCACCGGGCGATATTTCATCTTGGCGCGCAGGCGGCCCATCGCAGTCGCCAATATGCGGCGGTGATCGTGACGCATCGCGCGGCCGAGCGGCGCCTGCGGGCCGCGGCGCAGCGCGGAGTTGCGCCCGTCGCGCGCGGCTTCCTCCACGAGGCCCGCCTCGTAGAGCAATTCGTAACGCTCCAGAACGTTCTCTTCGTAGGAGCCGCGCGCATGCGGCTTGAACAGCAGATTGTAGCGCGCCTGGCGGGAGAGGCCCGAGGCCAGGATCTCGTCCGGCGCCTCGGCCACCCAGTCGCGCAGCGCCGGGAGGATGCGCGCGTCGATGATTTCGGGGCGGTCGCGTCGCCAATCCTCCCAGGGAAAGAAGTCGTACCAGCCGCGATAGGCGCCGGCCGGGCTCGGCGGATTCTCGCCGATGCGCGTCAAGGCGAGATAGCCGATCGAGACGATGTGCGGATCGCGGTCGCCGGCGCGCGCATGCCGGCCGCGATCGCCGAAGGTGTAGAGCTGCTCGACATAGCCGAGCGGCGCGCCGGTCTGTTCGGCGACGAAGGCGCGCAGACCGATTTCGAAGGTGCGATGATGCAAAGGATCGAACGCGCCGGAGGGCAGAGCGTCGAGCCCGCCGGCGCCGGCGCCGAGCGTCAGGATCGACGGTTCGTCGCCGCGCACGGCGACGATCGCCGCGGTGAGATTGATCGCGAGCGGAAGGACGTTCTGCATGCTGGCGTGGGGCGGGACGGAATTCACGGAGCCTCGAGGGGGACGATTTGAATCCGAACGCTCTGGCGACGCGGCGCCGCTCAGCCGCCCGTCGTGCTCATATGGCGGGCGACGGCCGGGGTTTTCGTGACGCGGTCGATGACGAAATCATGTCCCTTGGGCTTGCGCTCGATCGCCGCGTCGATCGCCGCATGCAGCGCCGCTTCGCTCGCGCCCTCGCGCAGCGGCCTGCGCAGATCGGCGGCGTCCTCCTGGCCAAGGCACATATAGAGCGTGCCGGTGCAGGTCAGCCGCACGCGGTTGCAGCTCTCGCAGAAATTATGCGTCATCGGCGTGATGAAGCCGATGCGGCCGCCCGTCTCCGCGGCGCGCAGGTAACGCGCCGGCCCGCCGCTGCGGTAGTCGATCTCTTGCAGCGTGAAGGCCTCGGCGAGGCGGGCGCGCACTTGCGTGAGCGGCGCATATTGGTCGACGCGCTCCAGCCCGGCGAGTTCGCCGAGCGGCATCACCTCGATGAAGGTCATGTCCATGCCGCGCTCATGCGCGAAGCGGGTCAGCTCGACATATTCGTCGTCGTTGACGCCCTTCAGCGCGACGGCGTTGAGTTTGACGGCGATCCCCGCCCGCAGCGCCGCCTCCATGCCGCGCAGCACGCGGGGAAGGTCGCCGGAGCGCGTGACGGCGCGGAATTTCTCCGGATCGAGCGTGTCGAGCGAGAGATTGAGGCGCTTGACGCCATAGGCCGCGAGTTCGCCCGCGAAGCGCTCCAACTGCGAACCGTTGGTGGTCAGCGTCAGTTCGTCCAGCCGGCCCGCGTCGAGGTGACGCGACAGCGACCGGAACAGCGTCGTGACGCCGTGGCGCATCAAGGGCTCGCCGCCGGTGATGCGCAGCTTGCGCGTGCCGCGCGCGACGAAGGCCGAGCACAGCCGGTCGAGCTCCTCCAGCGTCAGCAGCTCCTGGCGCGGCAGGAAGCGCATGTGCTCGGACATGCAATAGACGCAGCGGAAATCGCAGCGGTCGGTGACCGACACGCGCAAATAAGTGACGGCCCGCCCGAACCGGTCGACGAGCGCCTTCGGGGCGTGGAGAAATTGGCGGTCTTCGGGGCGGGCGTTCATGAGGCAGCCATTTACACCTTGGCGCGGCCGGGCGCTATCCCCGGCGCAATATGGAATATAATGCTGTTTCGCGCCGCCGGCGCGGATGGGGAGAAAGAAATGACCAGCGAAGCATGGCCGAGCGAAATCCGGCTCGTCGAGGGCGGAAAGGCCCTCGACGTGGCCTTCGAGGACGGGGCGCGCCATCGCTTCGCGGCGGAGCATTTGCGCGTCCGCAGCCCCAGCGCCGAGGTGCAGGGCCATTCCCCGACGGATCGCGTGACTTTGGGCGGCAAGCGGGGCGTCGCCATTCTCGACGTGGCCCCGGTCGGCAATTACGCCGTGCGGCTCGATTTCGACGACGGCCACACGACCGGCATCTTCACCTGGCGCTTCTTTCGCGATCTCGGCCCGAGGCTCGCGGCGGATTTCGCCGCCTATGAGCGCGAACTCGCCGAAAAAGGCCTCGATCGCGATCGGCCAGGGGAGGGCTGACCTGGGGCTCGTGGAATGGCGCGCGACGCGTTGGACGAGTTCTCCGCGCCCCTTTGCGCATTCGGCCTGCATCGAATCGCGTGGCGACGGTTGCTCGAAATTCAAGCGAAACGGTGCTCAACGAAACGTTGACATTGCCGAGATCGCCTCTCTATTTTGCCAGGACGCGATATAATCGCATTACATATGGAGGCAGCCATGCTTGCGCTTCGCCGCGGCGCCGCGACGATCGGACTTCTGATTTCGACGAGCTTTCCAGCTCAAGCGGGCTTGCAGGTGATCGGAAACGGCATCGGCGGCGACTACTCCGTCGCCGATGGGACGACTCTCTGGTCCTTGGTGGGCGGCGTGTCGACGCCCGTCGCTCCGGGCTTAAACGGCAAGAACGCCTCCCTCCACGACTATGTGATCGCGACCGGCGCCGGCGGAGCCGTCTCGGTATTCTCGCTCGGCGAACTCAATCCGAGCTTTGGCGGAACCGGCGCCGCGCCATATATCTCCGTCAGCGGAGGCAAATATTCGCTGGTAGATCCCAACGCCGGCGCCGCCGGCCGGGACCTGTCGAACCTCGCCAGCCTCAAAGTCCTGGCGGTTCCGGCTCTGCCGCAAGGCGCCGGCGGCGTTGCGCCCCACGTCACGCTTTCGGGCGCCGTCGCCAATCCCGGCGTCTACGATCTTTCGCAGTTGCAGGCGCTGCCCGCCGTCACCGAAACCATCTCGGGCGACAAATACACGGGCGTGCCGCTCTACGGTTTCCTCTCCCCGACCAAACCGGACATCACCAGCCAAATCGTCATCTTCGGCGCCACGGATGGTTACGAAGTCGTCTTGTCCCTTGCCGAACTCGCTCCCGCGTTCGGCGGCAACCCCAACAACCTCCTGCCCTACGCCGACACCGGCGGGAAGTTTCCCGGCGCCGGCATCGCGCGCGATCTGCTGCCGAACGACCTCAAGCAGGGCAGATGGGTTTCGAACCTCGGCTTCGCGAATGTGAGCGCCGTCCCCGAAACCTCGACATGGGCGATGATGCTGATCGGCTTCGCCGGTCTCGGCTATGCCGGTCGTCGGCGCTCGAAGCAGGCGGCGCTCGGCGCCGCCTGATCGACGCCAAGTCTGGCCCGCCGCACTTGCTCGGCGGGCCGCCGCATCCGCTGCGCTTGCGCGGCTCCCGCGACGCAACCGGCCAATCTCGAATTTACCGGCGCGACGTGGACGAGACCGCCGGCATGCCGGTCCGGCGCCGCAATTGGCGCCGCCGGGCTCTCCTTACTCTCCCGCCAAGCAACCCTCGTCGCCGATCCGAACTTCGAGAAACTCCGCGTCGCCCGGCAGTTTGAGCTTTTCCAGCACGTCGTCCCCAGCGTAGATTGCGCGAGACCGCGACCCGCCGGCGGCGTTAAGCTTCGGTTAAGGGTAAGGCGCGGATTATTCGAAGATCGCGGGGCGGATTCGGGTCGAGAGGCGACACGAGGGCTGGATGGGACAGGCGGCGAAAGATTTTGCGCTTGGGCGCGAGGATCTCTGGGTGTTCGGCTATGGCTCGCTGATGTGGCGGCCGGGGTTCGACTATGAGGAGAGCGCCCTGGCTTTCGTGCAGGGCTATCATCGCTCCTTGTGCATCTTTTCGCATGTGCATCGCGGCACGCCGGAGCGCCCGGGGCTGGTGCTGGGGCTCGATCGCGGCGGCTCCTGTCAGGGCGTGGCCTTCCGCGTCGCGGCGGAAAGGCGCGCGGCGACGCTCGATTATCTGCGGGCGCGCGAGCTCGTCACTTCGGTCTATCTCGAAAGGAGCCTCATCGTCCGCTTCTCCGAAGGCGAGAGCGTCCAGGCGGTGACCTATGTGGTCGACCGCGCCCATCCCCAATACGCCGGGCGGCTGCCGCTGCCGGAGGTGGCGCGGCTCGTGTCCGGCGCGCGCGGCGCCTCGGGCGACAATCCGGATTACGTGCGCAACACCTACGAGCATCTCCTGGCGCGCGGGATCCTCGACGAACAATTGGCGGCGGTGACCCGCCAGCTCGACGCGGCGTCCTGCCGTGCGAGCTGAAGCGTGGCGCGACGTCATTGCCGCGAAAGCGGCGAAGGATGGGGAGACGGCGGTTGAAGTTTCGGGGGCTTCGCCTCACGCGGTCGCCCCTTCGCCCCAGCTCGGCGCCGGCTTTTTGGGCTTCGTCGTCGCGGCGGCGGTCGGGTTTCTCGCCTTGCGCCGGGCGCGCAGACTTTCCCAGACCGCCCAGCCGGGGCGCAGATGAGCCTCGGCCAAGCGCAATCGTCGACGCCCTCAGCGCAACGCCCAGGCGGGGCTGTCCGCGCGGCGCTCGCCGCGCCTTCCGACCGATTCTTGCTCGCCGGATTTTTCCTGCTGCTGTTTGGTCTCGACTACCTCAACCGCTTTTTCGGCAAGGAGGAATTTCCCGCGGTCGAGATTTTCGCGCTCCTCGCCGTCGCGGCCGTGGTTTGGAGCATGGGGCGGGACGAAATCCTGACGCGCTGGGATCATCTCGCTCTGGCGCTGGCGGCGCTCGCCATCGTTCATCCCTGGCGCCATGTCGGCGATTTGGCGCTCACGGCGCTCGGCGCGCTGTTTTGCGCCCGGCGCGATCCGCGGCTCGCCGCGCTCGGCCAACTCTGCCTCGGTCTCGCCTTCGCCGGCGTCTGGAGCCAGATCGCGCAAACCGCGATCGAGGAGGCCTTGCTGCCGGCCGAAACCTTCCTCGCCTATGGCCTGCTGACGCTCTTCGACTCCTTCACCTTGATCGGCAATGCGATATCCCGGGTTGGGGGCGACCACGCCACCATCGTCGAGGGGGCCTGCTCGTCCTTTCCCAATTTGGCGCTGACTCTTCTGCTGTGGCTGTCCTTCTTGAAATTGCAGGCGCTGCCGGTCACGACGCGCAACCTCTGCGTGCTGCTGGCGGCGGCGGCGATTCTCGTCGCCATCAACACCGTGCGGCTGGCGCTCTGCGCCTGGTCGATGGACACCTATAATTATTGGCACGAGAGCGACGGCGTTGCGATTCTCGCCTGGATCATGATGTTCTCGCAGCTGGCGATCTATCGTTTCGGCCTAAGCGGCGCGCCCATGTGGAAGATCCCGTGATCGCGCGCCGGCTGGTCCTCGCCGCCCTCCTCCTCGCCGCGGCGCTCGGCGGCTATTTTCGCCTTGGCCCACGCGCCGCGGCGCCGGCGCGCGAGGCGAAGATCGCCGTCTCGCCCGCGCGGCCGCTCGCCGGCGTGCCCGTGGAGGGTTTCTTCATCGAAGGCGTCGGAGATCGCGAGCGCCATTCCCTTCGCTTGCGCGCGCCGAACTGCCGTTGGCCGATCTTCGTCACGCCGGCGCATGTCTTCGGCGCGGCGGCGGAGAAGCTGATCGCCATCCGCTATCCGACCTCGTGGCGCGCCTTTTACGTCTATCGCGGCAAAACCAGCCAGAATTTCTCGCGTTTCGCCGCGCTCCGGCAATTCATGATCGGCCGCCTGCACGCGCAACTCACGCTCTCGCAGCTCGATCCCGTCGACATGTACTATCTGACCTTCCACGCCTCGGCCGAATGCCAATTCGACCCCGAGGCGCTGGCGAGGGCCTCGCGCGGGCTGATCGCCTTGATGGCGCGTCCGGCCTGAGCCGGCCGGGTTTGTCAGGCGGCGCTCGGGGGATTAGATGAGGGGGCAAGCCGCGCGGCTCGCCGAGTCGAACCAGGCGCGCAAAGCCGAACGACGTCGGCCGCAGCTCGGCCCAGGAGACCTCCTTGCCTCACTCCATCACACAGGCCATCGACGCCTTCGCGCGCGGCGAAATCGTCATCGTCAGCGACGACGACGACCGCGAAAACGAGGGCGATCTCGTCCTCGCGGCGTCGCATTGCACGCCGGAGAAAATGGCCTTCATCATCCGCAACTGCTGCGGCATCGTCTGCGCGCCGCTGACGCTGGAGGAGGCGCGCCGCTTGCAGCTCGCGCCGATGGTGGCGCAGAACGACGCGCCGCTCGGCACGGCCTTCACGGTCTCCGTCGACACCCGTCACGGGCTGACCACCGGCATCTCCGCCGAGCAGCGCAGCAACACGGTGCGGGCGCTGGCCAATCCCAACATGGGCGCGACGGATTTCGCCCGGCCGGGCCACGTCTTCCCGCTCATCGCCAAGGAAGGCGGCGTCTTGATGCGCTCCGGCCACACCGAGGCGGCGGTCGATCTGTGCAAACTCGCCGGCCTGCCGCCGGTCGGCGTGATCTGCGAACTCGCCAATGACGACGGCACGGTGATGGCCGGCGCGCAAATCGCCGCCTTCGCGCAGAGGCATAATATGACCGTCGTCTCGGTCGCCGATCTGATCGCCTATCGCCAGTCGCGCGAAAAGCTCGTCGAGCGCGTCGCGACTTTTCCGGTCGAGGGCGCCGTGCCGATGATCGGCCACGCCTATGTGACGCCTTTCGACGCCGTGCAGCATTTCGCCTTCGTCGTCGGCTCGATCGGCGACGGCCGCGACGTGCCGGCCAGGCTGCACCGCGCCGACATTCTGGCGGATGTCTTTGGCGGGGCGACGACGATCAACAAGACTCTGGCGCGTTTCGCGCGCGAAGGCCGGGGCGTGCTCGTCTATCTGCGCGACGGCGCCGCCGGCGTGCCGGTCAACGCCGTGCGCCCGCAGGCCGAAAACGCCGAGGAGGATCGCCGCCGGCAATGGCTGGACGTAGGCCTCGGCGCGCAAATCCTGCGCGACCTCGGCGTCTCCTCAATAAGGCTGCGCAGCTCCAGCGCAACGCCTCGGGCTTATGTGGGGCTGTCGGGGTTTGGAATCGAGATTACGGCGGTGGAGCCGGTGGAGTAGGCTCGCACGATTCGAAGCGCAACGGGGCACCAAGTGTGAGCCTCAAGGCTCACTTGATCGAAGGAGCTGATCTATAAGAGAAAACCCGGCGAGGGCCGCGCCGCCCGCCGGGTTTTTCAAAACCGCGCTTGAAGCCGCGGTCCTTTAGATCACCAGCACCTTGGTGCCGATCTTGACGCGGCTGTAAAGGTCGATCGCGTCGATGTCGCGCATGCGGATGCAGCCCGAGGAGACGCCCTGGCCGATCTTCTCCGGCTCGTTGGTGCCGTGGATGCGGTACATCGAATCGGTGCCGTCCGGATAATGCAGATAGAGCGCGCGCGAGCCGAGCGGATTGTCCGGGCCGCCCGGCAGGCCGCCGGCGTCGGCCGTCGGCTTCAGATGCGGCCAACGCTCCAGCATGTCCTTCGGCGGCATCCAGCGCGGCCATTCCTGCATGGAGGCGACGTAAGCCCGGCCGGTCCAGCCCATCGCGTCCTGTCCGGTCGCGACGCCGTAGCGGATCGCCTTGCCGCCGGGCTGGATATAATAGAGGAAATGCGCCTTCGAATCGACGATGATCGAACCGACCGGCTCGCTCGTGCGATAATCGACCTGATAGCGCTCGAATTCCGACGGAATCGGCGCCTTGGGCGCGAGCGCGAGGAATTCGGCGTCGCGACCGCTGACCTTGGGGTCGGGCGTGTGCATGCCCCCCGCGTTGCAGCCGGCGAGCAGAGCTCCGCCGAGCACAACGATTAAAGTAGCCTTCGACCTCATTAAACCACTCCTCTTTGCCGCAGGAGACAACTATTATTCTGGTTAGCACAAACTTTCGTTCCCGGGTCATGTGTGAATGCAATATAAATTCCCTGTGTCCTCGGCGCCACAGTGGCGCTATGCTCGCGCTTGCGCTCGAAATCGATAGGGCGACTTCGCCCCGCGCCCTCCCGCGCAGAACTTGGATAAGGCCTTGAGCACGCTAATCATTTCTCATCCCAGCGCGACCGAGCACGACATGGGTCCCGGCCATCCCGAGCAGCCCGACCGCGCCCGTGCGGTCGAGGCCGCGCTGGCCGCCCCGCGCTTTTCGGCGCTCGAGCGCCGCGTCGCGCCAACCGCCCAGCGCGAGGATCTCGCCCGGGCGCATCCCGAAAGCTATCTGCGCGCGCTGGAGCAGGCATCGCCGGACAAGGGCTATGTGGCGCTCGACGCCGACACGGCGATGAACCCGCAGACCTTGAACGCCGCGCTGCATGCGGCGGGCGGCGCCGTCGCCGCGGTCGACGCGGTCATGCGCGGCTCGGCGGACAACGCCTTCGCCGCGACGCGGCCGCCCGGCCACCACGCCGGGGCGGCGACGCCCATGGGCTTCTGCTTCCTCAACAACATCGCCGTCGCGGCGCGCCGCGCCATGGCCGAGCATGGCGCGGAGCGGGTCGCCATCGTCGATTTCGACGTGCATCACGGCAACGGCACGCAGGAGATTTTCTGGAGCGACGAGAAGGTCCTGTTCTGCTCCACGCATCAGGCCCCCTTCTATCCCGGCAGCGGAGGCTTGAACGAGAGAGGCGCCTTCGACAACGTCGTCAACGCGCCGTTGCGCGCCGGCTCCGACGGCGAGCGCTTCGCCGAGGCGCTGCGCGAGGCGATCCTGCCGCGCCTGAAGCGATTCGCGCCGGACCTGCTGCTGATTTCGGCGGGATTCGACGCGCACGCCGCCGATCCGCTGGGTGGATTGCGGCTGGAGGCGCAGGATTTCGCCGAGACGACGAAGCGGTTGATGGACATCGCCGACCAATGCTGTTCTGGACGCCTCGTCTCGCTGCTGGAGGGCGGCTACGATCTCGAGGCGCTGGCGCTGAGCGTCGCCGCCCATGTGGGCGCGCTGGCTGGACAATGAAATAAAAAAAGTCCGCGAGCCTTGCGGCCCGCGGAGCCAAAATGCGGCGAAGCCGTTCAGCCCTGGCGGGCCTTGAAGCGCTTCTGCACCTTGTTGATGACGTAGACGCGGCCCTTGCGGCGCACCAACTGGTTGTCGCGGTGGCGCGAACGCAGGGACTTCAGCGAATTGCGGACTTTCATCGGTTTATCCTCGGCAACACGATTCTTGCCGGGATGAACGCCCAGCGCTTCGTTGCCGCAGCCTATGCCTCAATTTCGCGACGCGATCAAGGCCGGAGGGGAATTTCGTCGCCGCTCCGCCCGGCGACGCCCTCGCGCCGAAACTTCTCCCAGCCGGCGGCGCGCAGCCGGCAGGCCGGGCAGTCCCCGCAGCCATGGCCCCAGTCGAAGCGCTTGCCGCGCTCGCCGAGGTAGCAGGTGTGGCTCTCCTCGACGATCAGCCGGGTCAGCGCCGCGCCGCCGAGTTCCTCTCCCAGCCGCCAGGTCGCCGCCTTGTCGAGCCACATCAGCGGCGTCTCTATCTCGATGCGACGGTCCATGCCGAGCGACAGCGCGGTTTCGACGGCGCGGATCGTGGCGTCGCGGCAGTCGGGATAGCCGGAATAATCCGTCTCGCACATGCCGCCGATGAGCCGCGAAATCCCGCGTCGATAGGCGAGCGCGGCGGCGAAGGTCAGAAACACGATGTTGCGGCCGGGAACGAAAGTGTTCGGCAGGCCGTCGGCCCCAAAGGCGATCTTCGCGTCGCGCGTCAGAGCCGTCTGGGAAATTTGCCCCAGCGCCGGCAGCGCGATCGGATGGTCCTCGCCGAGCCGCTCCCGCCACGCCGACGAGAGCGCCGCGAGGCCGTCGCGCAGCCGGCCGCGCTGGCGCAATTCGACCGCGTGACGCTGGCCATAGTCGAAGCCGACGGTTTCGACACGGCAGAACCGCGTCAGGGCCTGGGCGAGGCAGACGGTCGAATCCTGGCCGCCGGAGAACAGCACCAAAGCCGAATCGTCGATTGCAGGGATGGAGCCGGGGGCTGAATGAGTCATCGCGAGACGCCGTTCGAGGGGGCCGTGATCCGCTTCGGACGGTTCGAAGGCCCCCTCCCCACCCCTCCCCCGCTTCGCGGGAGAGGGAGCAGACCCGGCGCTGCATCGAAGCTACGCGCAAAGCTGGCCGCCCCCTCTCCCGCGAAGCGGGGGAGGGTGAGGGAGGGGGCCTTGCGTCATCCGTCCGGTTTGGCTGAAGCAGGCCACTCGCCGCTCCTACTCTTCCAGGCCCCTTTGCGCCAGCCTTTACGCCGACGCCGCATAGCGCGGCGGCGGCTGATCGTCGCTGGCCCGCACTTGCGGCAGCGCGTTCATGACGCGCTGCGGCGGCACGACGATGATGGCGTCGGTGCCTTCCCGCAGTTTGGAGCGCAGCAGGAATTGTCCGCCGTGCAGTTCGATCAGGCCCTTGACGATGGGCAGACCGAGCCCCGTGCCCTCCTCGGCGTTCTTTTGCGCGAGCGTGCCGCGGCCGAAGGACGACATGACGACGGCGATTTCTTCGTCCGGAATGCCGGGTCCGTTGTCCTTGACCGAGAGATATTGCCCGCCGGCCGTCGTCCAGCCGACCTTGATCGTCACCTGGCCGCCGCGCGGCGTGAATTTGATCGCATTGGTCAGCAGATTGAGCACGACCTGCCGCATGGCGCGCTCGTCGGCCCAGATGCGCGGCAGATTGGGCTCGATCAATTCGCGAATTTCGAGCCCCCGCTTCTCGGCGCGGATCGACAGCAGATGATGGCAATCCTGCGCGATCAGGCTGAGCGAAATGCTTTCTTCCTTCAATTCGTAGCGGCCCGCCTCGACCCGCGACAAATCCAATATCTCGTTGATCAGCATCAGGAGATGCTGTCCCGAACCGTGAATGTCCTTGGCGTAGTCCTTGTAGGACGGATTGGCGTGCGGGCCGAACAATTCGTTCTTCAGAACTTCCGAGAAGCCGAGAATGGCGTTCAGCGGCGTGCGCAGCTCGTGGCTCATCGTCGCCAGGAAGCGCGATTTGGCGAGATTCGCCTCTTCCGAGCGGCGGCGGGCCTCGTCGGAATTGGCTTTGGCCTGCTCCAATTCGGCGATCAGCTCGCTTTTCTCCGAGCGATAGTAGACGCTCTCGAAGGAGAGTTGATGGAAGCGCTTCGCCAGCATGATGAAGAAGAGCTGCGACGTGCCGATCACCGCGATCACGGCGGTCGAGCTGTCGTCGAACCCGCGGAAGCCGACCGCCCAGAGCGTGGCGAGGGAGGTCGGCAGCACGCTGGCGTATACCGCCATCGGGATCGTCGCCGTCACCACCGCGTTGAAGGCGGAGACCAGAAGCAAGATGCCGATGAGGAATATGCGCGCATTGGGCTCGACGGCGTCGCGCAGCAGCAGAACCAGGCTCGCCCAGAGCAGGCCATGCGCGAGTTCCGTGAAGACGAAGCGCGTGCTCCATCTGCGCAGCGCGATGCGCTGCTCCTCGATCTGCGCCAGCTTCTTCGCCACCCCGTAGCATAAAATGAGACTGGAGAAGGTCAGAACGGCCCATATCAAAACGACGTTGGAATTTATCCAGTAATAAGTGAGCAGAAAAACGATGGCGATCAGCGTCGTCGCCGACAGCGCCGAGTCCTGCCGGATTTGCGCGTAGGCCCGCAACAATTCGATGTCGCAGCCGCGATGTCCGGTGTCCGAAGTCGTGAGTTTTTCGCGCGCCCGCTGCACTTTGGCGCCGCGCTGGCGGCGTTGAGCGGCCGTCCTCGGGTCCGCGCCACGCCCGCGCTCGATCATCTCGGCTGTGACTTCACTCATGTCGGCTACGCACGCGATGGGAGAGACCGAAGCTACGCCAACCGCGGATCGAATTCCCTCCAAAAGTGAGGAAACGCTTAATCCGAAGGCGCAGCGTCGAGGGTGAATTGAACTTCCATTACAATAGTTTGAAAATCTTAATGGCGTGCTGTTTCGATCCCGACGAATTGCTTAAATTTTTAGTGTTTCCGGCGCCGGCGCCCGCAATCTCGGGCTCCGCCGAAAAATCACGTCCTGCGTTAGGCTTATCCATTAAATGCCCGCGCCGAGCACATCCTGGACCTGATCCATCGCGCTCGCGGGCTCCGCCGCGGCGGCGTCACCGACGACGCGGGCGGGGACGCCGGCGACGGTTTTATGCGCCGGCACGTCTTCCAGCACGACCGAGCCGGAGGCCACCAAGGCGCAGGCGCCGATCTCGATGTTGCCGAAAATCTGGGCGCCGGCGCCGATCAGCACCCCGCGCCGCACCTTCGGGTGCCGGTCGCCGCCCTTCTTGCCGCTGCCGCCCAGCGTGACGCCATGCAGCATGGAGACGCCGTCCTCGATCACCGCCGTGGCGCCGATGACGACGCCGGTGGCGTGGTCGAGGAAGAATCCCCGGCCGATCTTGGCCGCCGGGTGAATGTCCGTCTGAAAAACCTGGGCGGAGAGCGACTGGAGGCACAGCGCGAAGTCGCTGCGCCCGCCGCGCCACAGCGCATGCGCCAGCCGATGGGTTTGGATGGCGTGGAACCCCTTGAAATAGAGCGTCGGCTCGAGCAGCCGCGTGCAGGCCGGGTCGCGCTCCGACACGGCGAGCAGATCGGCGCGCAAAATCTCGCGGGCCTCGAGGTCGCGCTCGAAATACTCGGCGAAAGCCTGCAGGATCGTGGCGCAATCCGCCTCCGGGCCGCTCAATCTTTGCGCGACGCGGCGCCCGATCGCGGCATGCAGGCTGTCTTGCGACAAGATGCAGCCGTGCAGCAGCCCGCCCAGTTCGGGCTCCCGTCGCAGCGCCGCCTCGGCCTCGGCGCGCAAGCGCGCAAAGAGCGTGTCCACGGCGCCTGGGGTTTCCCTTGCCTCCACTGCAGTCATGTCGCGCCCTCCGCTCGAGAGAGAAATAGCGCTGCAAATCGGCTTATCGAGGGATGCGGCGTCCAAAGCCGACGGCGGCGGGGGCCGTTTCGAGCCCCGAGCCTTCGCAGGGGCTATGGACGCGCCGCGAGAAACTCGAGGACCGCCTGCTTGAAGACGCGATCTCCCACCGCGCGGTTGTGGTCGCGGCCTGGGATGTCGACGATGTGCGCCTCGCGAAACAGCGGGGCGAGCACGTGCGGATCCCCCGCCACGTCGTCGCGCGTGCCGACGCAGACCAGCGTCGGCGCCTCGATCTTCGCCAGTTCCGCCGGAGCGACGCCCTTGCGGGCTCCGCGCGCGCAAGCGGCGAGCGCCGCGAGATCGCTGCGAGTCGACTCCGCGAAGCCGCGAAAGATTTTCAGGCCGTGGTCGTCGATGTCCTCGATGCGCTCGGTCTCCATCGCCTCGGCGAGACCGGGCGGCAGGGCCGACGCAGAGATCAGGCTTTCGCCGACGCCGCCGAGGATCAGGGAACGCGTGCGCTCGGGATGCGCCAGCGCGAAATGCGTCGCGATGCGCCCACCCATGGAATAGCCCATGATGTCGGCGCGTTCGATTTGCAGATGATCCAGCAAAGCGAGCGCGTCGCCTGCCAGGGCGTCGAATCCGTAAGCCGCCGGATCGTAAAGCTTTTCCGAGCGGCCATGCCCTCGCAGGTCGTACATCACCACGCGACGGCCGTCTTCCGTCAGCGTTTTCGCCCACTGCGTGAAAAGCCAGTTCACGGCATGGGTGGAGGCGAAACCGTGGATGAGCAGTACAGGCTCTTTACGGTCGTTCGATAGGGGCTCGAAATCCAGATACGCTATTCCGACGCCGTTAGAGCGAAACTCGTCCATCGCGATTCCTTGTTACGAGGCGTGTGTTTAGCGCAAATTCCCAATCATGCAAGCCAGCAAGCCCAGCAGTTTGGAAATTCTCTAATGTCGATGTTCCCTCGTGCGGCGCGGCGCCGCCCGAAGGACGGACTTTGGGGCGAGCCCCAGGGATCGTGCGAACGCCTCTTTCGCACCGGAGTTGGCGCGGCGCGCGGCGGGAGGGTTCGAAGCGGACGCTCGCCGGAAGGTTACGCTCGAGTTTGGCACGCATCCTCGTCATTGGCGATAGTCTTTCAGCCCGCCGCCCTTTTCGCAAGCCGTCGCAGCGGCCTTCGTCGCGTTCGATCTCGCCAGGGGCGCGGCCTTGCCGGCGGACATCGCCCGCCAACTCGGGTCTCGCGCGCCGCCGGATCTTGGCCGACGGCGGGTTGTCCGACCTTCCTGGCGCCGGACGCGCGCTCGGCGAAAACCATTGCGACTTCGCCACGCTCCTGCGCCGGCCGGACGGACGCCGGTCCTTTTCACCCTCACGCCCCATGTTTCCGGCGCCGCGGCGGCGGCGCCACTGGTCCGATGCGCGGCGCCCGCCGAAGATACGACGCCGCCCCATCCTCGATCTCAATCCGCAACTTTCCCCATGTGGCGCGGGCCGCCCGAAAACGACCCGGGACGGCCGCCCTTTCGCCGACCGGGTCCTTGCGCCGCGGATCGTGAAGCGATGACCGCGCCACGGTCAGTCGAAAGCCGCGACCTCGGAACGTCGCAATTGCGCGATGAAAAAATCCTCGGCGTGACCTCGCGCCCAGGCGCCCATCTGGTTCTCGGCGAAGTCGCGCAGGTCGCGCGCCTGCTCGAATTCGTCGTCGACGAAGCGCGCGAGAATCAGCTCCAGGGGCGCTATTCCCATTTCGCGCGAGGCGGCCTTTTCGGCCGCCAGTCTCTGCGTGGCTTCGAGCACGTCGCGCGGCGGCGCGCAGCCCTGCATCAACTCCAGGAAATTCATCGGCGGCACGGCCTCGCTGGGATGCATGCGCAGCCAACGCAGCGCTGCGGCGGGACGCAGGACGTAGAAGAGCTTTTTGCGCGAGGTCGCCCTGCCGTCGGAAAAAAACTTCCGCCTTTGCGTTTCGCCGAGATGAAGATAGTGGCGGGCGATGCGGCGACGGTCGGCGACGGTCCGCGCGAGTTCGAGGAAGTCGTCGACGAAGCGGGCGTCCTGGCGATAGCGGATCGGCGAGGTCAGCCATTCGAGGACGACGGCGTTGCCCTTGAGCAACAGCTGCAAGGCCTTGGCGAGATCCCAGCCGTTCACGTCGAAGACCGCGTCGAGCGGCGTCTCGATCACGTCGCGTTTGCGCCAGGGCGAAAGGTAATCCTCGGCGCGGCGGATGAAGAGGAACCGGCAGTCGTAATCGCTGTCGGGCGAGGGAAAGCCCCAAGCGCGGCTGCCGCTCTCGACGGCGAGCGGCAGAGTGACCTCGTGCGAGCGCGACAGCCCGCCGAGCCGCATCTGTATTTGCGCCACCACGCCCGGGTCCATGCTCTTGGGAATCGCCTCCGCGGGCATGCGCTGAATCATCGGCCTAACGCGCCCGCGGATG
>Ga0265328_10000106_pt1 | contig 39805 bp, 36 predicted proteins | sample 41624metaG_FD_202086 | JGI IMG/M metagenome (GOLD analysis project Ga0265328, IMG submission 202086) | Rhizosphere microbial communities from Carex aquatilis grown in University of Washington, Seatle, WA, United States - 4-16-24 metaG | ecosystem: Host-associated > Plants > Roots > Rhizosphere...
TGCGTATGCAGTATATCGAAGAAGCTGCTTACTATATCGCAGAGCGTAAAGGCTTTCAGGGTGAACATTCATGGGATGACTGGTTGCAGGCTGAGAAAGAAGTAGAACGCATGCTGAAAAACCTCAGGTATAAAAATTAGTTAAGGTAACTGCCACATGGAATGCCTGTAGTTTAGAAGTTCGGCTTTTTTAATAAAAAATAGAGAAGTGGACAAATACCCATATTCTTTTGTAGCTACTTATGTTTCTTGCTGTGAAAATGGAAGTATGGTTAGGAGTTATCTATTTCAGTCCAAGGGTTTTAACTTATTTCTATCCTGCGCTAGTATTACAGCATCATCGACACTTAGCTCAGTCAATAAAACCGTTTCTTGGTTTGAAGGTAATAGCCGTTTCAGTATTTGGTGAACTGGGTATTTAAGCCTAGCCAAAATCAGTAGTTTTTCTTGTTTGGATACAAATTCAAAAAAGTCCTGCAAAGCTTCTAAACAAGTACTATCCAGGTCTGGAGATTCTTCTAAACTGATAATCACTGAATGCACTGATGAGCCTGTTGAAAGTATCGTTTGCCTTGCTCCATTTAAAATTCGTTCAGCGTTAGCAAAAAATAGCGGTTCATCTGGGCGTAGAATGATTATTCCAGTCATTGTTTTTGCCTCGGGATGATTTTCTATATCTACAAAATCATGGCTTTGTCCAAGTTGACCCAGTACGGAGATAGCAGATTCAGAAGATTTTCTAAGTACTATCATTAAGCTGATACCAATCGCGGCCAATAAACCATCTAGAACGCCAAGCCACAATACACCAATTACCGAAGCGAAAATTACCAGTCGATCGCGTCGCCACAAAAAGTACGGACGGAAAATAGACAAGCTTAAAGTATGACTTACCGCATGAATGACAATGGCTGCGAGTATTGGCTGTGGCGTCATGGCTATGCTAGGTAATATTGTAAGCACAACAGCAAGTACTACCAGTGAAGCATAAAGACCTGACAAGCGCGAGGTGGCGCCGGCAGCTTCGTTGGCCGAGGTGCCGGAGTAGCCAGCCCCTACGGGCATCCCATGGAACAGCCCCGACACAAGGTTAGAAAGTCCCAATGCCAGTAGATCTCTATCTGGTGACGTATCATCGCTGTGCTTCATCGCAAAGACTCGTATCGAACTATAAGACTCAGAATACAAAATCATGACCATGGCAAAACCCAACTCACCCAATCTTAGCCATTCTTCATGTGATAGCAGAGGTAGTGTCGGGGCTTCAAGTTGTAGGTGAATGGTGCCGACTAATTGAACATGATATTGCGATAAATTCAGCCACTGGCTACATAAAATGCCCAGTGCAATCACAATTAGTCCACCTGGTAAGCGCTGAAACCTCTTAAAAAGAAATAATAGTGCTAATGCAATAACACCGATGGCGATTCCTACCGTGTTCCATTTTGATATTTGGCCAAACAACTCAGGCACCAGCAAGAATAGATTGTTGTCACTGGCATGAATTCCAGCCATGGTGGCAAACTGTTTCATAATAATGACAATGGCAAGGCCGAATGCGAAACCACGTAACACTGGCTTTGAAATAAAGTCCGTAACTTTGCCCATTTTGGCTAAACCTGCCACTAGGAACAACAGCCCTGTGATGATGATTAACCCAAAACTCAACATCATGCGATGCATGCCATCAATATTGGCAAAAGAAATCGCTGCAGCGGCTAAGACAGCCGCTGAGGATGAGGTGGCAGACACAATTGCAAAGCGACTCGTGCCAAAAAAGCCATAACAAAGCAGGCCGGCAAATAGTGCAATAATGCCAGCTTGTGGCGGCATATTGCCTATGCTGGAATATGCTACTGCTTCTGGTAGCAGCAGTCCTGCAATCGATAATCCAGCAATGGCATCTTGCCAATTAAAACTTCCTGGATTATTAATTGCAAAATTTTTAAACAATTGTCCATCGCCCTAAAAAGGTATCTCTTACCAAGTAATTCATTTTTAAACTATTTTGCACGGTATCATGGCGTCCTCATCAAATCCATAAACCGCACATAGCCGGTGGTAACCATCTGCAATCACTACTTTGCCATTTGCGCTATCTCTCACAAGTAATAATGGAGAAAGTGACTTGCCAGCTAATACTTTCTTTTGATCAGTTTTGACATGAGAATTACTCACGCCCAGTAGAGATAAACCAGAGGCTCTAAATATGTCTTTCGCATGAAAGCTAGACATATGTGCTGCTTTAAGTTTCTGGGAAAAACTTGTAGTTGTTTTTGTATCATAGATGATGCTTAGGAAAGATTCTGCCGCTGGGTAATCGTGTTCTTCAGGGACGGCTAGCCACTTAATGACGGTAACTGAGTTAGATTTTGTTTTTGCTTTACTTTTTGCTTTGATTTTGCCTGCCATATTAAACTCCAGTGTTAATATTTAAGTTGGGACAGCTCAGCAATTAATGTATCACTAAACTGCATTAAATTCTGAACCTTTGCAATCCATATCTTCAATAAATTGACTAAAAATAGTAAATTGCGAAAGGCTTGTTTTCAAAAACTTATATTTATCTTTAGTGGATGCTGGTAATTTTTGAAAGTGTGTTCTCAAGTAGCCCAAGGTGGCCGATTTGCAGCATAATCATATTTACCTATTAAATTTGTACAGTTAGCTTAAAGGCAAAGTAAATGATATTGATCAAGCAGCAGGTTTTTGGTATTTCAGTAGTTTTTCTATGGTGGCTTGCTACTTGTACAGTCGTGGCACAGGCAAACGAAAGTCAATCTTACAACCTGTCTGATGGTGTAAAGGATCGAAACTATAGACTCTACCGGCCGTCCTCTCTGAGCCACTACAAGCCAGCACCTTTGGTAATTGTACTGCACGGCGGTCTTGGTTCGGCTAGCCAAGCTGAAAGCTCATATAACTGGGATGCGCAAGCTGATCGTCAAGGTTTTGTAGTGGTTTATCCAAATGGTATTAGTCACAGCTGGAATGCTGGTGGTATCTGTTGTGGTCCTGCTTTGCGTGGCAATGTAAATGACATTGGCTTTCTAACACGCTTAATTGATACTGTTTCTCAGTCTGAAAATATTGATCTAAAACGTGTATACCTTACAGGCATTTCAAATGGTGCTGCCATGGCTTACCGTTACATTTGTGAAGGCACGTTTCCAATAGCGGCTATTGGCCCTGTTGCGGGCAGTTTTTCTTATTCTTGTTCTAAACCACATCCCGTTTCTGTTATGGCCATTCACGGTTTAGATGATCAGCACATTCCTTTTGCTGGCGGACAAGGAACAAAGGGTGTAACCAAAGGTTCATGGATGTCAGTGCCGCAAACGCTTGACCTTTTTCGAAAGGCGAACGACTGTCAGCCAGCAATCTCTTATAAGGATGGCCGAGTACAAAAGAACATCTCGCATTGTGCACAAGATCGCGAGGTAACTTTAATTACTATAGAGGGTGCCGGACATCAATGGCCAGGAGGAAAATCTAAAACGAGCATTATTCAACGTGTCATAGGGGCTGATCAACCAAGTACTGCTTTGGATGCCACTTCTACGCTATGGGAATTCTTCCAAAGTCATGGTGCACAACCTTAACCATCCTTACCTTCGATCTAGACTAAAAATACAATTTAAGCAATGCGGATAGACCAGACAATAGTTCCCTCCAACATTTGATGGTGTTAGATTTATTGTAGGGGGTATTGCTAATACCCTGGATGCCATAGGTTTAAATTTTGAGTGTAATCTTAAGGGTCAATATGACATTGAATAGGCTTATTTGAGGTTACAATTCGTAGATGGCTTAATGAAATATATGCAAAATAACAAAGACATAGCAAGTAAATCCATCAATGTAGAGAATCATACTCCAATGATGCGCCAGTATTTGGCCTTAAAAGCTCAGCATCCTGATATGGTGCTGTTTTATCGCATGGGTGATTTTTACGAGATGTTTTTTGAGGATGCTGAAAAAGTTTCAAAACTTTTGGGCATTACGCTCACGCGTCGCGGTGCCAGCAATGGCGAGCCGATAAAGATGGCGGGCGTACCGTATCACGCGGCAGAGCAATATTTGGCTAAACTCACTAGGCTGGGCGAAGCGGTAGCTATCTGCGAGCAAATCGGGGACCCTGCGACCTCAAAAGGTCCTGTAGAGCGTGCGGTCACGCGCATTCTCACACCAGGTACGCTCACAGATTCTGCTCTGTTGGACGAAACGCGTGATTACCAGTTGCTAAGTGTGTTTGCGGCTGATGGTTTGATTGGCCTTGCGCGCATTAATCTGGCTTCTGGCAGCTTTATTCTGAGTGAGATTGCGACAGGTCATTTTGCGCAGGAGTTACAGCGCATTGCTCCGGCAGAAATTATTTGTGCTGATGATTTCAAACACAGTGTGTTAGAAAATTTTGATTGTGCAAAAAAACGTTTAAGTCCTTGGCAATTTGATTTTGGCGCTGCAACGACAAAGTTAACAAAACAATTCAACACTATTGACTTAGCTGGTTTTGGCTGTGCAGATTTAAGGGCTTCAATTTGTGCAGCTGGTGCATTGCTAGAATACGTCAAACACACACAACGCTCTGCATTACCGCATATTACTGCCTTGAGCGTTGAGCATACCAGCCAATATATTCAGCTCGATGCCGCCACTAGGCGCAATTTAGAGATTGATATTACCTTGCGTGGCGAGGAGGCGCCGACGCTTTATTCGCTACTTAATACCACGCAAACAGCCATGGGAGCGCGACTATTGCGGCATTGGCTGCACCATCCTTTGCGTGATAGAAACTTAGTGACCAAGCGTCATGCTGCTGTAGCGGAGCTCATTAGTATCGCTCAAGGTCAAGCCATGCAAAGTCGCTTGAAAATGATTGGTGATATCGAGCGTATCACTACGCGCGTGGCCTTAAAAACGGCCAGGCCGCGTGATCTATCTGGCCTGCGCGAAAGTCTGCTGCAATTGCCATTGTTGAAAGAAATGTTAATTAAGTGCAAAGAGGGTCTGTTGGAAACATTGGGAGCAAATTTACACGCTCCTCGCGAGGTTTTGGCTATATTGCAAGCCATCAAGCCAGAACCAGCCTCATTGCTGCGCGAGGGTGGGGTGATTGCTGATGGGTATGATGCTGAGTTGGATGAGTTACGTGGTTTGCAGAACAATCATGGCGATTTTTTATTGCAGTTTGAAGCGGCTGAAAAAGCGCGCACAGGCTTGCAAAATCTCAAAGTGGAATATAACAGTGTGCATGGTTTTTATATAGAAATCAGTCGTGCGCAGGCCGAAAATGCACCAGAGGAATATCGCCGTCGGCAAACCTTGAAAAACGCCGAACGTTTTATTACGGCAGAATTAAAGGCCTTTGAAGATAAAGTGCTCAGCGCGAATGAACGTGCATTGGCACGCGAAAAAATGCTTTATGAGCATGTTTTAAACAAAATGATACCCTATATTGCTGCCCTGCAGACTAATAGTGGTGCGATTGCTAGCTTGGATGTTTTATGTAGTTTTGCGGAACGCGCGCAGGCATTAAATTATATGCAGCCACAATTTTTGAACGAGCCAGGCATTGTGATTGAAAGTGGCAGGCACGCAGTAGTGGAAAGCATTTCTCAGCCATTTATAGCGAATGACGTTGTGCTAAATCCTTATCGGCAATTATTGCTCATTACTGGGCCAAACATGGGCGGCAAATCGACTTTTATGAGGCAAATTGCGTTGATTGTATTGTTAGCACATTGTGGTGCCTTTGTGCCGGCAACCGCTCTTAAAATCGGTGAAATTGATCGAATATTCACAAGAATAGGTGCTTCAGATGATTTGGCTGGTGGGCGCTCTACGTTTATGGTCGAGATGACTGAGACTGCGAATATTTTACATAACGCCAGCGATAAAAGCTTGGTGCTGTTGGACGAAATCGGTCGTGGGACGAGTACATTTGATGGGTTGAGTTTGGCTTGGGCAGTGGCTAAGCAATTGCTAGAAAAAAATAAAAGCTTTACGCTTTTTGCAACGCACTATTTTGAGCTCACGCGCATTGTGGATGAATTCAAACATGCTGCAAATGTGCATTTGGATGCAGTAGAGCATGGTCATGGGATTGTGTTTTTGCACAAAGTAGAAGAGGGCGCAGCCAACCAAAGCTATGGCATTCAAGTGGCGCAATTGGCGGGGATTCCTAAAAGCGTGGTGGCTGCAGCTAAACGAAAACTTATGCAATTAGAGAATAATCAAATCACGCAAAATTCTAATCAACCCGATATGTTTGCTGCGAATATTGAGGTGGCTGAAACTCCGCAACACCCTATTCTTACTAAGCTGGAAGCGATTCAGCCCGATGATTTAACGCCTAAACAGGCGCTGGAGTTATTATATCAACTTAAGGCTATTATTTAACAACCAGCTGAATTCATTGCAGTTTCTAAGTTATGTTGTTGTTGATTTAAGTCTTTCATAAACGCAGCATCACCACCCTTACGTTTTTGGTTAGCAATGTTTTGTAAGCCTGTACTAAGTGAGCTGCAAACGCCTTGAGTGTCTTCCTGTTCTACTTTTCGTGTAGTTGAATCTTGAAGATTTACTGGAGTTGGTAGTGCAGTTGGCATCGACTGGGCTGGCTTAACTTGCTTTGAAGCAGGTGGTTGGTGTGCTGTTGCAGCATGTACTGCTGGCGTTGGAGAAAGTCCTTTTTTGTTGATAGCACTCCCTTTAGCAGAGGAAATTTCAGTGCCCTTTAATCGTTTTGATTCTATCATCTGTTTTTCTGAAAGCCTGTTTTTTCCCTGTTGCTGAATGCATTCATGTTCAATTGCATTTTGAACTTGAAACGATGAGCCGTTATGGCTGTATACATCCTTAATCAGCACTTGTGAAACGCTATCATGCTCAGCATTTAATTGGTCATCCACAGTTTTGCCCGCTTCGCGCATGCGCATGATTTTTTTGGCAGATTCACCACGCTGCTTGCAATCAACGTTCACTACTGCCGGTATTCCGTTATTGTTAGAAGTAGCTTTATATTCAATGTGAGCTGTGTTTTTATTAACTGAGCTTTTGCCGATGGGTTTGCTATTCGCAGCATTTTTGCATGGTGTATCTTGATATGTGTTTCCACAACGATATAAGTCGTCAGCAAGAATGGGTTGCGAGAAAACAAGCAAAACAAACGCAAGGGTTTTTAACATGCATTGACTTCGGGATGAAGGTGAAAATGAATTAATGGTGATGCCCACCCGCACCGTGCACGTGCTGGTGCGAGACTTCTTCTTGTTTAGCTGCACGTATGTCGGTAACGGTGGCTTTAAATATCACGCGCTCACCGGCCCATGGGTGGTTGCCATCCACCACTACTTTGCCATCGGCAATTTCTGTTACCGTATATAAAATTACTTCGCCGGTTTCATCTTCGCCCTCAAACTGCATACCCACTTTAAGTTCTGCCGCCGGGAAGGCGCTTGCCGGCTCGATTTGCACCAAATCCTCATCAAATTCACCAAAAGCATCCGCAGGCATCAAATCCACTGTAACCACATCGCCTACACTTTTGCCATGCATTGCTTCTTCCACCTTAGGGAAGATATTATCGTAACCACCGTGCAAATATGAAACAGGCTCTGTGCTTGATTCCAGCACATCTCCATCGGAGTTTTTAAGTTCGTAAGTCATTGTTACAACAGTGTTCATTGCGATTTGCATGGTATTTGACATGGGTACAGTCCTAAGCTGGGTTGTATATAAAATTTAAGGCTAAAAAATGATAGAGGAATTCTAATCTATTTTTGCAATTTGGCTAAATGAAGTAAATATTTATTATTTATTTGTTTTTGCAATAAAAGTATCTAAGGCCGCTGCAAACGTCTGCCTATCCCCTTGGTTAAATGTAGCTGGGCCGCTAACATCAAAGCCATTGTCACGAAGCCTTTCCATTAAGTTGCGCATGGCAAGGCGTTCTTAAATATTCGCAGTGGTATAAAGTTCACCACGCGGATTTAGCGCATGGCCGCCTTTTTCAACAACAAGCGCCGCGAGCGGGATATCAGCAGTAATCACTAAATCATCCGCTTCTAGCTCTTGCACAATACTGGCGTCAGCAACATCAAATCCGCCCAGAACGGTAATGATTTTAATATAAGGCGATACCGGCGTGCGTAAAAACTGGTTAGCGACGAGCGTTGTTGTGATTTTAGTGCGTTCAGCCGCGCGAAATAATATTTCTTTTATGACGATGGAGCAGGCGTCTGCATCCACCCAGATTCTCATCTACTTATCGGCCTCTGCCGCCGCTTCTATGCGTGCTGTTCGGGTTTGTATTTGTTCTACCAAAATTACCCTGATTCGCATTTCTGTTATTAGGATTACGATTTTGGGGCTTAGGCGCAAACAATGCGGTTTGTGGCATGGCTTGATGGCGCGCGGCCTCCGACATATGTTGGCCAGAGGTGTTATGGGTAGTATTTTGCGGCCTGGCTTGGGGGCTATTTTGTCCAGAATTTTGTGCAGGGTTTTGAGTATGCCGAGGCTGTTGGCTATTATGTTGGTTGCTATTTTGATTCGCATTCCTGCCAGCGTTTTGCCCGCTGCTGTTTCTATCACTTTGCGGTTTGCGTTGCTGCTGGCCTTGACCATGACCGCGTGGCGGCCTGCCATGTGGCTGGGTAGAGCGCGGTGCTTCGGGTTCGGGCTTATCAGATGGCGTAAATCCTTCTACAGCTACTTTAGGTATCTCACGCTTAATCAGCTTTTCAATATCTTTTAAAAATTTCAATTCTTCGCGGTCCACCAGTGATACTGCTGCACCACTACTGCCTGCGCGACCAGTTCGACCAATGCGATGCACGTAATCTTCAGGCACATTTGGCAATTCAAAATTCACTACTTGCGGCAATTGGTCAATATCCAAGCCCCTTGCAGCAATATCAGTTGCTACCAACACACGCATAGTGCCATCTTTAAATTGTGCTAGTGCTTTAGTACGTGCCCCTTGGCTTTTGTTGCCATGAATCGCAGCAGCTTGAATATCATCTTTAATCAGCTTTTCTGCTAAGCGGTTTGCTCCATGTTTAGTGCGGGTAAATACCAGCACTTGCTTCCAATCATGATGTTTAATCAGATGGCTCATTAACTCGCGTTTATGCGACTGTGCGACCATGTGCACGGTTTGCTCAACCAATTCACTAGCCGTATTGCGGCGTGCCACTTCAACAAAGCCCGGGTTATGCAACAAGCCATCAGCGAGTATTTTGATTTCATCCGAGAATGTGGCTGAGAACAATAAGTTTTGGCGTTGTTTCGGCAGCATCGCGAGTATTTTTTTTATATCGCGGATAAAGCCCATGTCGAGCATTCTATCGGCTTCATCTAACACCAACACCTCAACGCCGCTTAGGTCAACATTCTTTTGGTTGGCATGGTCCAGCAAGCGGCCAGGTGTGGCGACTAGAATATCCAGTGGCTTTTTCAGGCGTGCAATTTGCGGGTTAGCATTTACACCACCAAAAATCACGGTGGAGGTGAGTGGCAAATATTTGCCGTAAGTTTTTACGGATTCCTCAATTTGCGCGGCCAGCTCGCGCGTTGGCGTGAGCATCAGGCAGCGCGGGCGACCTTTGCCCATATTTGTTAGCGGCTTTTGGCTAAGTAAATGTAAAATCGGCAGCGTAAAACCAGCGGTTTTGCCCGTTCCAGTTTGTGCGCCTGCCAGCAAATCGCCGCCGCTTAATACTTGCGGAATGGCTTTTGCCTGAATTGGGGTCGGCGTGGTGTAGCCTGCGTCGCTAATGGCGCGCAGAATGGGTTCGGATAAACCTAGCTCGTTAAAGTTAAGGGTGTTTGTTGTTTCAATAGACAATGAAATGCTCCAGCTTGAATTTTAAGCCAGCCAATTGCTTTTGAAGCAACACCAATCGAGGTGGCAGATAATAGGTCAGATGACCAAATGACAAAAAGACCGCTACACTGATTGGTTTGCGCAGGGAGAGCGCATTATACGGGGAATTACAATTAATGCGAGCTTTGTATTATTTCTAAGGAGTAAGCGAAATGATATCTATATGCATGGTTGCAAACTAAAAATAAAAGAAAAACCTGAATAGGCGGGCTAATGGATGTGGGAAGGTCAATTGATATCTCACGCTTTATTGTAAGTGCTGCTTTCTCAGTAATAGTGCCGACAACCAAGTTTTTATTTAAAACTTTGTAGCGAGCGGTGAATAAAGTACTTTTCTTATTAACTTCCCGCTCGAATGGGGCTATGACATTTATATTTTTACGAGTGAACATTTTTTTGATTTTAAAACGTCCGCTGATGCGAGGGCATTTCTCCATCCATCAAGGTAAATCTGAAGTCGTTAAACCAATCTCTGGTTAAGTATTCGAAAGCGATTTCATAATTTTGCTCGCCAAGCTTAATTTCAATTCTTTTGCTTAAAGATTTTGGAATAACGTTTTTTAGCCTCGCATTGACTGCTACAGGAAAATCAGGCCATCATAAAGAGTCGATCATATTTCTTTCAGCATCAAATAGGTCATAAGTAAATCCTGAAAAGGCAGATTGCTGTTTTGCTATAAACAAGATTATGTGCCGCTAACATGTTGATTGAATGTATTTTTAAGCAGTATTCTACTTTTTTAAACGATTATTTCAGATGATTCTTTCGCCAAACCCACGGTGGGGTTGGGTGACCACTTTGCCAAAGCCCGCGTTTGTTGTTGCGTGCTTCTAGTTCTGCAAGCTCTAATGCGCTGTCGCTAGAATATTGCTCGTAAAACCACGCATGACCATTTTCAAGCATATAAAAACTCACGTCCTGGTTGTTGCATTCCAGTTTTCCAAGTTTTCGTTGATATTTATCCACCCCCAAAAGTTGCACTTGAACTTTGGCGTTTTTGCAAAACTGCATCAATGCGCGACGCGACTTTAAGCCGTAAGGCTGATTGCGTTCAGGTGCATCGATGTCGGTAATGTGCAGTTTGTATGATTTGACTCCATTTTTGTTACTCGGGTCGTTAATTTTGACGGTATCGCCATCGTAAAAATAGGTGATTTCAAGTGCAAAAGCAGGCAGGCTGCAAGCCAATATCCATGCTGATCCCAGAGCAGTAAAAAAATGTCTCAAAACTTAATTTCCTGATAATTTGCTGGTTCCAGCACAGTGGGAATCGCTTCAGCATCCGTGTTTGGATGATCTTTGCTGTAATGCAGGCCACGGCTTTCTTTGCGAGAAATAGCGCTTTCTACAATCAATTCAGCCACTTGCAGCAAATTGCGCAGCTCAATTAAATCGTTGCTAATTTTAAAATGTTGATAAAACTCCTGCACTTCATCGCGCAGCATATGGATGCGATGCAGCGCGCGGCTGAGGCGTTTATCAGTGCGCACTATTCCGACGTAGTTCCACATAAAGCGTCGCAGCTCATCCCAGGTGTGCGTAATCAGCACTTCTTCATCCGCATCGGTGACGCGGCTTTCATCCCATTGTGGGAGTTTCCTGAATGTTTGAGCTGGCGCTTTGAGAATATCTTTTGCTGCAGCTTGTCCAAATACCAAACACTCGAGCAGAGAGTTGCTTGCAAGGCGATTGGCGCCATGCAAGCCGGTACAGGCAGTCTCGCCAATGGCGTACAAATTGGCGATGTCCGTTTTACCTTGCGCATCCACCATTACGCCGCCGCAACTGTAATGGGCGGCGGGTACTACTGGTATCGGCTGTTTGCTAATATCTATGCCGAGTTCGAGGCAGCGCGCGTAAATGTTGGGGAAATGTTCTTTGATAAACGCCAAAGGTTTGTGCGTAATATCCAAATATACGCAATCTAACCCGCGTTTTTTCATTTCAAAGTCGATAGCGCGCGCAACCACATCGCGTGGTGCCAGCTCTGCTCTTAAGTCATGTTCGGGCATAAAGCGGGTGCCGTCTGGTAATTTTAGCAAGCCGCCTTCGCCACGTACCGCTTCGGAAATCAAAAACGATTTGGCATGTGGGTGAAACAGGCAAGTCGGGTGAAACTGGATGAATTCCATGTTTGCTACGCGGCAGCCCGCACGCCAAGCCATGGCGATACCATCACCGGTGCTGACATCGGGGTTGGTTGTGTACAAATAAACTTTTCCCGCACCGCCAGTGGCTAGCACTGTATTTTGCGCGGCAATGGTGATCACCTTGCCAGTGTGATTGTCCAGCACGTAAGCGCCTAAACAGTGATTATTTAAATCATGATTTTCTGCTGTGGGTTTTTTTGCCTTTTTTGGAGCTAATTTTTCAGAAGTCAGTAAATCAACGGCGATATGATTTTCTAGGATTGTGATGTTGGTGTGTTCGCGTATTTTTTGCGCTAAGGTTTTTTGCACTGCGTGGCCGGTAGCATCGGCTACATGCACTATGCGGCGCTGACTATGCCCCCCCTCGCGAGTGAGGTGATAACCGCTATTATCGGCTTCGCGCGTAAACTCTACGCCTTGGCTAATCAGCCATTCGACCGATTCGCGCGCTTTTTCTGCCACCAGACGAGTGATTGCGTTATCACACAAACCCGCGCCGGCAATTAAAGTATCATGAATATGTTCTTCAATAGAGTCTTCATTGCTATCTTTTCCTTTATCTAGCACCGCAGCAATGCCGCCTTGTGCCCAGCTGCTGGCGCTGTCTGACACTTCACGCTTACTGACGATACATACGCGCTTCTGATCGGCCACCTGCAATGCCATTGTAAGTCCAGCAAGGCCGCTGCCGATGATAAGTACGTCGAATTGAGTTTCCATATATGAATTAGATTGAATGAACTTTTAAGAGTTTATCTGTGTCTTTATTCTTAAGCTAGCAAAGATAAAAGAAGTCGTTTATTTTTAAGGTGGAATTTAGAAGCAATGCTGGAGGAAAAGATGTTACAGATGAGCAAAATTGAGGAACTATCCCGGCCCAGTTTCGTAGAACCTGCCCTTCAGGGGTATACTACAGGCTATAAAAAGATAGAAGCACGGAGTAATACCTCAATGGCTGACAAGCCAAACGAACCACCTAGCGGGCAGCCAATTGTTGGCAGCGCAGTTCCTGGCAATCGCGAGCTTGACCAAGTGTTGGTTGAACGTGCGCAGCAAGGCGATAAAAAAGCTTTCGGTATGCTGGTTGAAAAATATCATCGTAAGCTTGGGCGTTTGCTTGGCCGCATGATTCGTGACCAAGCCGAAGTTGAAGACGTGGTTCAAGAGTCGTTTATCAAAGCATATCGTGCGTTACATAATTTTAGAGGTGACAGCGCGTTTTATACTTGGTTATACCGCATTGGTATTAATACGGCGAAAAATTACCTGGTATCAATGGGCCGCCGGCCGCAAGTGATGCAAGAAGTTGAGATTGACGACGTTGAGAATTTTGAAGATGGTGGCGAAATGCGCACCATGGATACACCCGAAACCGCGCTGATGACCAAGCAGATTGCGCAAACGGTGAATGATACCGTCGCCAGTTTGCCTGAGGAGCTGCGCACCGCGATTACGTTACGTGAGATAGAAGGCCTTAGTTATGAGGAAATTGCAACTTTAATGCAATGCCCAATCGGCACCGTGCGTTCGCGCATATTTAGAGCGCGTGAAACAATTTCGCTGAAATTGCGTCCCTTATTGGATACGCAAGACGGCAAACGCTGGTAACTTGAATTTAGTTTTATTTTAGAGGTTTATGATGAAAGATCAATTGTCTGCACTGATAGATGGCGAGTTTGATATAGAAAACTCAGAACATTTGATTACGGCCGTTAAAGCGGGGGGTGAGCTGAAAAGCTGTTGGGCTCATTACCATTTAATTGGTGATGCCATGCGCGGCGAGATTTGTATGAGCCAAGATTTTAGCTATCGTGTGATCTCTGCGCTCGAAACCGAGCCTACTGTATTGATGCCAAATAATTCTTCAGTGACGCAAATCCAAGGCAAAAAATCGCACCATAAAAAGACCACTAAATTCTGGTCAGTCGCTGCTTCAGTTGCGGCAGTGATGTTTGTGGGAGTGATGGTAATGCAGCAGCAGTTGAATAAAACTGAGCAATTAGTACCAGTAGAAACCGCGCAACGAGTGCCAGTAGAACCCTTACAACTGGCACCAGTAGAAATCGCCCAAAGTATACCGACGGAATATTTGCAAGCTCATCAAGCCGCAGCGCCAAATGGAGCAGCCTATTATATTCAAACAGCCAGTTATACGGAGCCACGGAAGTAATGTTGCGCGTAGCAAGTGTACTGTTACTGGGCGCAGTAAGCTTCAGTAGCTTGGCTGCGGATGACCCGTGGTTTTTGCTGGAGAAAACCGCCTATGCCGCGCGCGAACTTAATTATCAAGGCGTGTTTGTCTATCAAAATGGCAGCCAAACACGTTCGGTACAAATCACTCACATGAACAGCACAGGGCAAGAAATGACGCGAAATGTGGTGCTTGATAATGGCATTCAGGCCGGCCAGCCGCGCGAGGTATATAGCCAAGGCAACAATATTGTGATTTTTCGTCCACAAAATCAAAAAATGGTGATAGAAAAACGGCGTGGACAAAATCTTTTCCCCGCCATGTTGCCTACTGAATTACAAGTGATTAAAGCGAGCTATACCGCTCGACTTGGCGCTGTGGAATATGTTGCGGGGCGTGAAGCACAAATAATTGAGCTGATTCCTCACGATGCTTTTCGATACAGTTACAAAATTTGGGCAGATACTGAATTTGGTCTTTTGCTAAAAATGAGCTCGCTAGACGACAAAAACCAAATACTGGAGCAGATTGCATTTAGTCAGCTGAGTACGCTCAATTCGCAGGATACCAATTGGTTTCAGCCAAAAATTGATGTAGGGAAAAGTTATGTGGTGGAAGATACAACTGCAGTCAATCACGTGACAAAAAATTGGATTGTGGCAGAGTTGCCATCTGGCTATGTTCAAGTAGATCATATTGCACTTGTGGTGCCTGGTAAACCTGCGCCAGTCGATCAGGTGATATTTTCTGACGGTATTGCTTCAGTTTCATTATTTATAGAACCTATTACTAAAGGCATGCACCCAAAAATGGGGCATATGTTGATTGGTTCCACTAACATTTGCGCAAACGTGCTTGAGGGCTATCAAATCACTGTGGTGGGCGAAGTGCCCGAAGCTACAGTCACCCAGATAGCCAAAGCAGTCAGTTTTAAAAAATAAACTGCATCTAATAAATAACTTCAGTTAGATTTAATCATCATGATAGAAGAACGTGCTGTTATCCTCTCTCTCGAAAGAGAAACAAATGATATTGCCTCAAATGATTCCACAGCTATTTTAGAAATCGAACGTAAATCTGCCTGCGGTTTATGCGGACAAACGCGCGGTTGCGGCAATTCCATTTGGGGTAAATTATTTGCACATCAATCTACTGCATTTAAAGCACAAAATCGTATCAACGCAAAAGTGGGTGACAGCGTTATTGTGGGCATCAACGAAAAAGCGTTGCTAAAAAGTGCTCTGCTACTTTATATATTGCCACTTGTAACTATGCTGATTGGCGCCATATTAGCTTCACAAATACATGATACAAATGGCAGTGCGATGATAGGCGCTGCGGCTGGCTTGGTACTGGGTTTGCTGTGGGTAAAAGGCCATACCCAGTCGAGCAGTTATTTTCGTTTGCAACAACCTATTATTTTGAGGCTGGCTTTTCAAGATACAGTAGTTAAGTTTTGTTAAACAATTTTTAAGGAAAAATATAGATGTTAAAAAGTTGGATTTCAAGCGCATCCATTGTGTGGGTTTTTGCGTTTACAAGTTTCACTCAAATCGCTATAGCTAAAGATCTACCAGACTTTACCGAACTGGCCGAAAAACATGGGCAAGAAGTTGTAAATATTAGTGTCACTCAAGTAGTGCATAGCGCCAATAATGGCGTTATGCCTTTTCCTAACATGCCAGATGATCAAGATATGCAGGAATTCTTTAAACGCTTTGGTATACCAAATATGCCTGGCATTCCTGGACAAGGCGATCAGGGTGACCAAGACTACAAATCGCAATCACTTGGTTCCGGTTTTATTATCAGCGCAGATGGTTTTATTTTAACTAATGCACATGTTGTGGATGGAGCGGATGAAGTCTTAGTTAAATTGTTTGATAAACGTGAATTTAAAGCCAAAATTATTGGTGTAGATAAGCGTACTGATGTCGCATTAATTAAAATCGATGCCACTAATTTACCCAAAGCCACTATTGGTGATCCGTCGCAACTAAAAGTCGGTGAATGGGTTGCAGCGATCGGCTCGCCATTCGGCCTGGAAAACACAATGACAGCAGGCATCGTAAGTGCAAAAGGGCGAGCACTTCCGCAAGAAAATTACGTTCCATTTATTCAAACCGATGCCGCTATCAACCCAGGCAACTCTGGCGGGCCCCTTTATAACTTGCGTGGTGAAGTGGTAGGTATTAACTCACAAATCTATAGTCGCAGTGGAGGATCTATGGGCTTATCTTTCAGCATCCCGATTGATGTGGCGATTGATGTTTCTAACCAACTTAGAGTGAGCGGGAAAATCACTCGCGGCTGGTTGGGCGTTGCGATACAAGAGCTTACCAAAGACCTTGCAGATTCATTCGGTATGAAAAATACCAACGGCGCATTAATCGCTAGTGTTGAGAAAAACGGCCCTGCCGATAAAGGCGGTCTGGAAGCGGGTGACGTGATTCTCAAGTTTGACGGCAAGCCTATTGCAACCTCAAGTGATTTACCGCGCGCTGTCGGCGCTACCAAGCCCGGTAAAATTGCCGTGGTGGAGATTCTACGAAAAGGTGCGGTTAAAAATCTAAATATTGGCGTAGGTGAAATGCCTAACGATTCTAATGACGTTGCACCAGCCGGCAAGCCTGTACCTAAGGCAGAGGCCAATAAGATTGGCTTAACGCTAAAAGAGCTTACTCCTCAGCAAAAGAAAAAGCTTAATGGTAAAAATGGTTTGCTAGTGGCAGACAGTACCGGTGCGGCTGCACAGGCTGGTATCCGCCGCGGTGATGTGATACTCGGCTTAAACAATTCTGAGACGCAAAGTGTTGAGCAATTTAACAAGCAAATTAATGCAGTAGCGGTAGGTAAAACTGTGGCAGTTTTAGTCCAGCGTGGCGAAAACACCTTGTATGTGCCGATTAAAGTGGCTAAGTAGTTGATCAATAGGAAATAAAAAACCCGCTTTGGCGGGTTTTTTATTATTTGAAACATATAAAACACAATTCTCTTTCGGGGGTGAGTCAGTCCTGTTTTCGTGGTAATTTTAAATAACGAACAAACCATGCCGTTGCTTGATGTGCTACCTTTTCTAATGTGCCGGGTTCTTCAAACAGGTGAGTTGCATCTGGAATGATAGATAGTTCTTTTTCGCATTGCATGCAGGCATATGCCTCACGGTTCATTTCAATCACCGCATCATCCCAGCCACCCACCAATAACAGGGTAGGGCAAGCGACATGGCCAAGACTTCTTTGCCCTGCAAGATCAGGTCGGCCGCCGCGCGAAACTACAGCGCGAATTTCCTCGCCACTTGCTGCTGCTTGTAATGCGGCCGCAGCTCCAGTGCTGGCACCGAAGTAGCCAATCGGGAGGTTCTTGGTGGATGCTTCTTCCCATACCCAGCTTGTGGCTATCAAGAGACGCTGTGTAAGTAGTGGAATATCAAAACGAGTCTGATAATCTATATCTTCTTCTGGCGTGAGTAAATCCATTAGCAGTGTGCCAATGCCGCTAGCATGCAGCACACTGGCTACATAATTGTTGCGCGGGCTGTGTCGGCTGCTACCGCTGCCATGGGCAAACAACACGATCCCCTTTGCGTTGCTTGGTAATTCCAGCATGCCTTCAATGTAAGCCTCGCCCACAGGAATGTGGACAAGCTTCTCTATTTTAGCGGTCATCATATTCTCCTTAAGCATGTGCCATGTTGATGGCAATCGGGATGCGCTTTCTACCAAAGTGGCCTGCCTGTTCATCAAATCTACCGGCTATACTGGTAGAGCAATCAGGGCAACATCCATCTTTGGTCAGGCGATATTGATTAATTTGATACCAATCACGAACAATGAGTGAGGAGTTACAGCTAGGGCAAAATGTCGTGTCGCCCTCCTGATTGTGTACATTGCCGGTATAGACAAACTTCAGTCCCTCACGCATCGCAATTTCTCTCGCACGTATTAGTGTACCAGCGGGTGTCGCAGGTATATCTGACATTTTGTAATCTGGGTGAAAAGCCGAGAAATGCAACGGCACATCGGTGCCCAGGTTATTCTTGATCCATTTGCACATAGCAGTGATTTCTTCACTAGAGTCATTTTGACCTGGAATAAGCAATGTAGTGATTTCAAACCATACATTCGTTTCATGTTTCAGGTAACGCAAAGTATCCAGCACGGGTTGCAGATGTGAACCGGTCAGCTTAAAGTAAAAATCATCCGTAAATGCCTTCAAATCGACATTCGCCGCGTCTATTTTTGCGTAGAAATCTCGCCTCGCCTGATCATGCATATAGCCTGCAGTAACCGCTACGGTCTTGATGCCGCGCACGTGGCAGGCATCAGCCACGTCCATTGCATATTCAGCAAAAATAACTGGGTCATTATAGGTGAATGCCACGCTTTTGCAGTGATATCTTTCAGCCGCTGCAGCGATAGCGGTAGGAGATGCTTGGTCCATTAGTTGATCCATGTCCTTGGATTTGCTGATATCCCAGTTCTGGCAGAACTTGCACGCCAGATTGCAGCCCGCCGTGCCGAAAGAAAGTACACTGCTACCTGGATAAAAATGGTTGAGTGGTTTTTTTTCGATGGGATCAATGCAGAAGCCTGATGAGCGACCATATGTCGTGAGTATCATCTGGTCATCCTGACGCATGCGCACAAAGCAGGCACCACGTTGGCCTTCGTGTAACTTGCAGTCACGTGGGCACAAGTCACATTGCATGCGGCCATCGCCTAACATGTGCCAGTAACGGCCTAAATAACCTGAATTTTCAATCATATTTACGTCCTTTTATCTAAGACTTCCACTTCTCTTGTAATATCCTTTTCTTTCCATTTACTGACTGTGTAACGATAAAGTTTGACTTCTTCATCCCAAAACCTAGGCTGCAAGCCAGCCTTATGTTTAAGGTGTGCCATAAAGACATCAACATCAGGCAGTTGCTCCCACACCTGTGGCAAGAAAGTGCTACGGTAACGACCAAACTCGAAAACGACGCCATCAATACCTGGCTGAAGCTGTGCTAATGCTTCATGTTCGCCTGAATACACCAGTGGCTGCAAAGCAGACAGCAAAGAAATTTCAATTTCCGTGGAATCCAGCTCGTGTGCTTTCAGAGGAGAGAAGCGCGGATCACGAAATGCAGCAGCATGGGCATTGGCTTTGACATCAATCAGTAAAGGACGGTGAGCTTCCAATGTACCAATGCAGCCGCGTAAATTTTGATTTTGAGTCAGCGTCACAAAACTTGCGCCTTTTTCGTGCAGCCATGGTATATCCTCAATTGTCCCGCTATAGGATCTGCCCAGTGCACTGGAAATAGCGGCGCGCGCAATGGGAATCAACACTTCTCCTTGATTTTCTGTTGCTGTGACAGGTGTTTTAGACATAACTGGATTCCTCAGCAAACATGAAGGAAGCATATCCCACCACTCGACTTTTGTCGCCCGCAGTGTCACCGGAATTACATAACTCCAGTAGGGTGGGCTTAAGGTGATGGCGTTTTGCTGCAAGAACCAGGCCATTGACTGGCGTACCGCCACAGGCTTGGTGATGAGTCAGTGTATTTTCCATGTTAAGTATGTTTTGCACGGTTTCTTGGTCAACAGTCTGCGCCATACCGTACGGTAAAAAATGAGACAGGTCAGAGCTGATGACGATTACTGTTTCTGGGCCGCCCCACAGGTTATCCAATACTTCGGCTACTTCAGCGGGCGTGGCGTCACCGACCGCTAGCGGCACTAATTTGAAATCATCTAGTACAGTTTGCAGAAAAGGTAATTGCACTTCCAGTGAGTGCTCCAGCGCATGAGCCCCAGCGCTAACTACCACTTGATTCAAATGGGCAATAGATGCAATAGCTGTCTGGTCGAGTTCAATTTCTCCCAGCGGTGTTGCGAAAGCATCTACTCCAGGCAAAGCCAATCCGCGTACTGGCACTCGATGTACGGGGCCTAGCAATACCACACGCTTGATTGTCTTGCGTGCTGGGATGAGGCGCGCATAGGCTCTGGCGGCGGTCTGGCCAGAGTAAATATAACCAGCATGCGGAACGATAATGGCCTTAGGTAAAGTATGATCAGCACTTGTTTTCGTCGCCTCTAGAAATGTATTAATTTCTTTGACTAACACTTGCTCATTGCCCGAATAAAAGGCACCAGCGACAGCAGGTTTTCGGACAGTATGCATGATGATGCTCCTCTAATCTATAAATGAGTTATTGTTATCATTGTGGGGTTGTCTTGCTGTTTTTCAAGTAAAAAACTTGCTTTAAATGATCGATGGAACTGATAAATTGCACAATTAATTACAAACTAATCAAGCATTTGTTGTAAAATCACGCCTATTGTGAAAAGGCGCTTTAGGCGCCTTATCTGTTTGTGAAAAAGCTTAAAAAGACAACATGAAAAACATTCGTAATTTCTCCATTATCGCGCATATCGACCACGGCAAATCTACGCTGGCAGACCGAATTATCCATCTATGCGGTGGCTTGGAAGACCGTGAAATGGAGGCGCAAGTGCTTGATAGCATGGATATTGAGCGCGAGCGTGGTATTACTATTAAAGCGCAAACTGCCGCCTTGCAATACAAGGCCAATGATGGCCAAACCTATAACTTAAACCTGATTGATACACCAGGACATGTGGATTTTAGTTATGAAGTTTCCCGTTCGCTTTCAGCTTGCGAAGGCGCTTTGCTGGTAGTGGATGCCAGCCAAGGCGTTGAGGCGCAAAGCGTTGCTAATTGCTACACTGCGATTGATTTGGGTGTGGAAGTGACACCGGTATTGAATAAAATAGATTTACCTTCTGCTGACCCAGAGCGCGTGATGCAAGAGATAGAAGATGTGATTGGTATTGATGCAACAGATGCGGTGCGCTGCTCTGCCAAAACAGGAGAAGGTGTTCGTGATGTATTGGAGGCCGTTGTTGCAAAAGTACCACCGCCAAAAGGCAATGTGGATGCACCTCTCAAGGCATTGGTTATTGATGCTTGGTTCGATAACTATGTGGGTGTGGTAATGTTAGTACGCGTTGTAGATGGGGTGTTACGTCCCAAAGATAAAATCCGTCTAATGGCGTCAGGCGCGCAGCATTTATGTGAACAGGTGGGTGTATTTACGCCAAAATCCTTACAAAAAACTTCACTTTCAGCCGGTGAAGTAGGGTTTGTCATTGCGGGTATTAAAGAATTGGCGGATGCTAAAGTAGGTGACACTGTAACCCATACTGATAAGCCAGCCAGCGAGGCTTTGGCTGGCTTTAAAGAGGTGAAGCCACAGGTGTTTGCAGGTTTGTACCCTGTGGAATCTAACCAGTTTGAAGCTTTACGAACTGCGCTGGAAAAATTGAGTCTGAATGATTCCAGTTTGCTGTTTGAGCCTGAAAATTCCACTGCTCTGGGTTTTGGCTTTAGATGCGGATTTTTAGGCTTGTTGCATATGGAAATCGTGCAAGAGCGTTTAGAGCGTGAATATGACATGGATTTGATTACTACTGCACCAACGGTGGTATATGAACTGTTATTGAAAGATGGATCGGTAGTACAGATTGAGAATCCATCGCGCTTGCCCGAGCCTTCGCGTATTGAGGAAATTCGCGAACCTGTGATTAATGTTCATTTGTTAATGCCGCAAGATTATGTTGGTCCAGTGATGACGCTGTGCAACAACAAACGCGGCTTGCAAAAGAATATGCAGTATATGGGCAGGCAAGTCATGTTGAGTTATGAAATGCCTCTAAATGAAGTTGTGCTAGATTTTTTTGATAAGCTAAAATCGGTATCACGTGGCTATGCCAGTATGGATTATGAGTTTTTGGAATTTCGCGCGGCAGATTTGGTAAAACTTGATATTATGGTGAATGGTGAGCGCGTTGATGCTTTAAGCTTGATCGTGCACCGTAGCAATAGCCAATACCGTGGTCGTGAAGTGGCAGCCAAAATGCGAGAGCTGATTCCGCGTCAGATGTTTGATGTGGCGATTCAAGCAGCGATTGGCGCGAATATTATTGCGAGAGAAACGGTGAAAGCCATGCGCAAAAACGTCATTGCGAAATGTTACGGCGGCGATGTTTCACGTAAGCGTAAATTGTTGGATAAACAAAAAGAAGGCAAAAAACGCATGAAACAAGTGGGCAATGTGGAGATTCCACAAGAGGCGTTTTTAGCAATTTTGCGTGTTGAAGATAAATAGTTTAAAAATAGGCTAAGGTTAATTATGTATTTTGCGTTATTCATGGTGGTTATTTTACTTATTACAGGCGTTATTTGGCTGCTAGATATAGCGGTACTGCGTAAAAAGCGCTTGGTTGGCATAGATGAACCTTGGTATGTGGAATACGCCAAAAGTTTTTTCCCGGTGATTTTATTAGTGTTTGTACTGCGTTCGTTTTTGGTTGAACCATTTAAAATCCCATCCGGCTCCATGATGCCAACGTTATTAGCAGGCGATTATATTCTGGTGAATAAATTCACTTATGGCCTGCGTGTACCAATTCTGAATAATACTTTTTTTAATGTGAACCACCCCAAGCGTGGCGATGTATTTGTGTTTCATTATCCACCAGAGCCGACTATTGATTACATCAAGCGTGTAGTAGGTTTGCCGGGGGATAAAATTCAATATCAAGATAAGCACCTGATTATTAATGGTAAAAAGCTAGAGGTGCAGTTTGAAGATAATTACGAATATGAAATGCAGGGTGCCAATATCATTAGCGCGCGCCGCTCAAAAGAACACTTAGGCGATGTGCAACACGATATTTTGATTCACGACATACCTAATGAATACAGCCATGGGGCGCCTGGTGCAAAACTACAGGATGGTGAGATAATTACAGTGCCTGAAGGCAATTATTTTGCCATGGGTGATAATCGCGATAACAGCGCAGACAGCCGTGTGTGGGGTTTTGTTCCGGAACATAATCTAGTCGGCAAGGCATTTTTTATCTGGTTTAATTTCGATAAATTTGGCAGAATTGGTAATTCAATCCATTAAGGGGGCAAAATGCAAAAAGCTACAGATAATAAGCAAGAAGGGATGACATTTATTGGATTGGTGCTGGTAATCGCCGCAGTTGTTTTTTTAGCCATAATTGGCATGAAACTCGTGCCTGCTTATATTGAGTATTTTGGTGTAAAAAAAATCATCAGTAAAATTGGTAACGAACCTAACTTTAATGATATGAGCAAAAAAGAAATCCAGGAAGAGTTTGATAAAGGTGCTGATGTTGGTTATGTAAAGGTTATAAATGGCTCGGATTTAATTATTGAAAAGGGCGATTCTGGCAATGTGGTAAGAGCAGAGTATCAAGTAACTATTCCAATCGTGGCCAATGCGAGTGTGTTGCTTGATTTTAATGCAACAACGGCTAAGGACACATTGCTTGGCCATAATACCAAGGCAATAGAGTAAGTTGTCGGAAATATGTCTATAGATAATCCCTCCATAGAAAATCTTATTAAAGGCATAAGTTATCAATTTAAAACGCCTGCGTTACTTACTCAGGCACTTACGCACCGTAGTTATGCCGCTAATAATAATGAGCGCCTTGAATTTTTAGGCGATGGTGCACTTAATTTTATTATCGCAAACCAGTTATACCAGCGTTTTCCCAAATTACCAGAAGGTGATTTAAGCCGTTTGCGTGCGCAATTGGTGAAAGAATCTACGCTCTCGGAAATTGCTATTAATTTAAACATAGGCGACGCGCTCAAATTGGGCGAAGGTGAGTTAAAAAGTGCCGGCTGGAGACGTCCGTCAATTTTAGCGGATGCGCTGGAAGCTATTATTGGTGCGGTGTATATTGATGGTGGCTTTTCTGCTGCCGAGACCATAGTGTTAAAGCTGTTTGAAGAAAAGCTTGTTATTATCGATCCAAAAGTTATCGATAAAGATGCTAAATCACAGTTACAAGAATATCTGCAAGGCAAGAAAATTGATTTGCCCGATTACCATGTGGTTTCTATTGAGGGCGAAGCGCATGCTCAAACTTTTAAAATGGAATGCGTCATAGAAAAGCTTAGCATTGCAACTATTGGCGAAGGTACAAGCCGTCGCGTTGCAGAACAACAAGCTGCGCAATTGGCAATGCATAAAATTACTGAAAGTAAAAAATAAGCAAATGACTCAAAATTTCAGATGTGGCACAGTTGCAATCGTGGGTCGCCCTAATGTTGGCAAATCTACATTGCTTAACCATATTCTGGGCATGAAGTTAGCGATTACTTCACGTAAAGCTCAGACTACGCGGCATCGTCTGCTTGGAATTCACACGACTAGCGACACACAATTTATATTTGTGGATACGCCAGGCTTTCAGCAAAAGCACCTGAATGCACTTAACAAAGGCCTTAATAAAACGGTTACGCAAGTGCTGACAGAGGTTGATGTCGTGCTGTTTGTGATTGAACCGATGAAACTTGGTGAGGCAGACAAAAAAGTGTTAAGTTTGCTGCCAAAAGATAAGCCAGTTTTCTTGGTGGTAAATAAATCTGATTTAATGGGCGATAAAAATAACTTGCTTCCATTAATACAAGACTTCGATTTACTACATCCATTTGTCGGCATCATTCCGGTAAGTGCGAAAAAAAGTCTTAACTTGGATGAGTTGCTTACTGCAACTAGAATGTATCTCCCAGAACATGCCGCCATTTACGGCGATGACGAATTGACCGACAAAAATGAGCGTTTTTTAGCAGCTGAGTTAGTACGCGAAAAAATATTCAGATTGTTGGGCGACGAAGTACCTTATTCGGTGGCGGTGGAGATAGAAAAGTTTGAGGTGGTAAAAGACGTGCGTCGAATTTTTGCGGCAATTATTGTCGATAAAGAGAGTCAAAAGCCGATGCTAATAGGTAAAAATGGTGAGAAAATGAAACAAATATCAACCGAAGCACGTCAAGACATGGAAAAATTATTCGGTGGTAAAGTCTACCTGGAAACCTGGGTTAAAGTGAAGGGCGGCTGGGCAGATAACGAAAGGGCATTAAAAAGTTTGGGGTATTAGCCAAGGATATTAATAATGTCTGATAACAATGTTTACAATCTGCCGATTTATGGCAAACCCATTGAACTGGAAGATCAAGGTGTTTATTTTGCCAAAAATAAAAAAACTGGTGCGATTAATAACGTTTTCCATTTGGTTTATGAAGAAGATGAATGGTATTTGTACCAGCTAAAAAACACTAGTAAAATTGGCGAAATGGGCTGGGTGATCTTGGCTGATAACGGCGATTATCCGCTTAAAAGCTTGGCTACAGAGGATATTAGACATCACTTTGATAAGCCGGAATATGCCGAGCCTAAGGGTGCATGGCAGCTTATGCGCAACTCACGTTACGGTTTTGGCAAATTTACGCCAGTTCATGCAGATGAAGAAGTTAAATACGCGATGGTATTGTTCTCGGGTACAGAAATGTTAGTGCCACTCCTGATTCAAAAAGCTAAAGATGAGGTTTTACAAAGTTTAGCTGAGCTAGATTGACGATGGCGATTCGTGCAGATTCACATCGTCAAGATAATCAGTCCGTGTATGTGTTACATACTTATCCATTCAAAGAAACCAGCCTGGTGGTGGAATTATTCAGCAAGCAATTTGGGCGCATCGCAGCAGTGGCAAAAGGTGCGCGCAGACCGCATTCTGCCATGCGTGGCATGTTGCAATCATTTCAAATGTTAAGCGGAGCGTGGTCTGGTAAAAATGATCTTAAAACCTTGCATAGTTTGGATTGGAGTGCAGGTTTGACTCTTGTAAGGGGTGAGGCACTGATGTGCGGATTTTACATGAACGAGCTGTTGCTGCGCTTGCTGCCACGTGAAGATGCACATGAAACTCTGTTTGAATATTATGCTAATACTATGCAAACGCTTTCTAACGGTGTGGATTTTGCTTCAACATTACGCCGTTTTGAGTTGAAGCTATTACAAGAGTTGGGTTACGCCGTACCATTACTTACAGATGAAAATGCGTTAGAAATTGTTGCTGAGAACACCTATCGCTACGAGGCAGAATATGGTGCTTGCGAGCTAAAAGCTACCAAAAATGGCGTACAATTAAGCGGTAAAACTTTGCTGGATATGGCGCGTGATGATTATGGTGATAGCACTACGCAAAGTCAAAGCAAGCAGCTGATGCGCTATTTATTGGCGCATTATTTGGGAGATAAACCGCTTCACACCAGGCAATTATTAATAGACTTACAAACGATTTAGAAAATTATCATATGATCAAGCTAGGTGTTAACATCGACCATGTTGCGACCATTCGTCAGGCGCGCGGCACTAAATATCCCAGCGTGGTGCAAGCCGCGCTGCGCGCCGAGCAATCGGGTGCAGATAGCATTACCTTGCATTTGCGAGAAGATCGTCGCCACATGCAAGATGCGGATGTGCATGCGTTACGAGGCTTGTTACAAACCCACATGAATCTTGAGTGCGCAGTCACCGATGAAATGATTGAGATTGCCTGCCAAGTGAAGCCGCAAGATGTTTGCTTGGTGCCAGAGCGGCGTGAAGAGCGTACGACAGAAGGCGGATTGGATGTGGTGGCACAGTTTGACAAAGTGCAAGCGGCATGTAAAAAACTGGCAGAAAACGGCATTCGTGTCTCGCTGTTTATTGGACCCGATACTGCACAAATTGAAGCGGCTAAAAAAGCTGGTGCGCCTGTAGTCGAGCTGCACACAGGCACGTTTGCCGATGCGGAAGACGAAGTGACAAAAGCCAAAGAATTGGTACGCGTCAAGCAAGCGGTGGCACATGCGCTTAACTTGGGCTTAGTCGTCAATGCTGGCCACGGTTTGCATTACCATAACGTGCATGAGATTGCGGCAATTCCAGGTTTAGAAGAACTTAATATTGGCCATGCTATTGTTGCGCATGCCTTGTTTGTAGGCTGGGATGAGGCGGTACGTGAAATGAAATCCCTGATGAAAGAGTTTGCAAGTAACGCAAAATGAAACTTTTTATAAAATCATCATTGCGCTATAGCTTATGATTTACGGTATTGGCATAGACATCGTAGAAGTCACGCGTATTGAGGCTTCAATCGAGCAATTTGGCGATGAGTTTGCCAAGCGAATTTTGGCTAAAAGTGAGTTTACGAGCTATCAAGCATCGCATATCAAACCTCGCTTTTTAGCCAAACGCTTTGCCGCAAAAGAAGCGTTTGCAAAAGCACTTGGCACAGGCTTGCGTGTACCCGCAACGTTTCAAAATATCGCAATTTCTCATGATGAGTTAGGCAAGCCAATTTTGATTTTAGCGACTGAGTTGCAAGTTTTCATGCAAACAAAAAAAATTACACAAACCCATATTAGCATTAGTGATGAGAAGAATTTAGCCACTGCGTTTGTGGTGCTTGAACATTAATATGGATGAATTCGACTTTGAACGCCGCTTTAGTGGTGTTAGACGCTTATACGGCGAGGTGGGTTTGGCCAAGCTAAAAGCTGCGCACATTTGTGTGATTGGTATTGGCGGTGTGGGCAGCTGGGCGGCCGAGGCGCTTGCCCGTAACACGATCGGCACGATTACTCTGATTGACCTCGACAATATTGCTGAATCCAATGTGAATCGCCAAATTCACGCACTTGAGGGTGAATTTGGCAAAGCGAAAGTTACCGCCATGGCTCAGCGCATTCGCGCAATTAATCCAATGGCAACTGTGCATGAGATTGAAAATTTTGTTACCGCAGAAAATGTTGCCAATATACTAGGTCACGTTTTCAATCATGGCTTTGATGTTGTTTTGGATGCGATTGATGACGTTAAAGCAAAAGTTGCAATTGCTGCATATTGTCATGCAAACAAGCTGCCACTTATTACTACTGGCGGCGCGGGAGGCCGCCTAGATGCGAGTAAAATAAAAGTAGCTGATTTAGCAGATGTTCATGGTGATAAACTATTGGCAAAAGTGCGTAATCTTTTACGCCGCGATTATCAATTCCCCAAAGCAAGTAGTACTAAGAAATCAGCCAAATTTGGGATTCAGTCTGTTTATTCTGATGAATATGTGATTAAGCCAGAAGCCATCTGTGATGCGCCTTCTGGAGTTGATTCCATTACCGGTCTGAATTGTGCAGGCTATGGTTCTAGCGTCTGCGTCACTGCACCATTTGGTTTTACCGCTGCGAGCTTAGCCTTGCAACATTTACTAGACTAATTGGCATTTAAGTTAAGTTGTCACAAATATGTCATAAAATAGCTTGATTACTGTCATAAAATGTTCAATATATGACAATTACAAAAGTAAAACTTCTGGATCGTGATTTAAGCATCCTCAGCTTTAATGAACGCGTCCTAAATTTAGCACAAAGACAAGATTATCCGCTATTGGAACGCTTAAAATATCTGTGTATTGTCGCGTCTAATTTGGATGAGTTTTTCGAAGTGCGGATGGACGCACAGCTTGATGCCATGCGCGATGGCATTAAAAATGGCTTGATTACTAAAAATACCTTTAATGTGGTATCACACCAAGCGCATGCATTAGTAAATCGACAATACACTATATTCAATGGTGAGCTCATGCCGGCATTAAAAGCTGCTGGTATTGATATAGTCGCAGGGAATGATCGTAATGAAAATCAAAAAAAATGGGTAGATGGTTATTTTGAAGCCAATGTAAAACCGCTATTACTGCCAATTGCACTTGATCTCGCACACCCTTTTCCATTGGTTGCAAGTAAAGCCTTACATTTTATTGTAGAGTTGGCTCCAGGGGATGACGGCAATACGCCTGTCATAAGTATTATCCGGGTGCCGCGTGCGTTGCCCAGGATTATACAACTTCCAAAAAATGGTTCTACCCACCAAGAGTTCGTTACGCTTACCAGTATAATTGGCGCGCACTTACCAGATTTATTTTCTGGAAGAAAAATGCTCAGCTATTCTCAATTTAGGGTAACACGCCACTCTGATTTGGCTTTGGATGAGGATGATATGAGCGATTTGCCTAGCGCTCTGCGTCAAGAGCTGGCACAAAGGCCTTATGGTGAAGCCGTGCGACTGGAAGTCTCAAAAGCCTGCACGGAAAGTTTGTCAGCATTTCTATTGGCGGAATTTAACTTGCCAGCAGCCTCACTATACAGAGTACAAGGACCGGTGAATTTGGGACGGTTGATTCAGCTGACCAGCCTAGCTCAAGGCCCGGATTTAATTTTTACACCTTTTAAACCATGCTGGCCAAAGCAACTGAATAGACAAGAATCATTTTTTAATCGCTTAAAACAAGGCGATGTGCTCATTCACCGTCCTTATGAGAGCTTTGATGCGGTGATTCAATTTTTACACGAAGCGGTTCATGATCCGGATGTTCTGGCAATTCGCCAGACCATTTATCGTATTGGCAGTGATATGAGAATGTTTAATCTACTCCAAGAAGCAGTGCGCCGCGGTAAAGAAGTATTGGTAGTGGTGGAAATTAAAGCACGCTTTGATGAAGAGACCAATATCAACTGGGCGGAATCTCTGGAAGCGACAGGAGCGCAGATTGTGTATGGCATGGTGGGATTAAAAACGCACGCTAAAATGTTATTGGTAATGCGGCAGGAGGGGAAGCGCATTAAGCGTTACGCACACTTGTCTACAGGTAATTACAATGCCAGTACAGCTAAGTTGTACACCGATATTTGTATGCTTACTAGCGATTTAACCATTACCCGTGAGGTGGAATATGTTTTTAGGCATTTAACGAGCCAAGTCGCATTGCCAAATATGCGTAGGCTATTAGTTGCCCCTTTTAATTTGCAGCGCGCGATGCTGCGCAACATTTCGGCGGCAAAGCGCGCTTGTGTCCTTGGTAAAAAAGCCAAAATCATCGCTAAAATGAATTCGCTTACCGATGATGTGCTGGTTAGAGCATTAATTGAGGCAGCTCGACAAGGAGTTGAAGTCGATTTGATCATACGGGGTGCTTGCATCTTACCCGTTGACGCACCTGGGGTAGATGGCCGCATTCGTGTACGTTCCATTGTGGGGCGATTTTTAGAGCATTCGAGAGTTTTTTATTTTGAAAATGATGGGATTAGGCGCATGTGGTTGTCTAGTGCCGATTGGATGAGCCGTAATATGGTAAGGCGTATCGAGATTGCTTGGCCAATTTTGGACGCGCAAATGCAAGCTCGCATTATGCAGGAATGCATTGAACCTTATTTGGATGATACCGAAGACGCCTGGATGCTTGGATCTAACGGAGAGTATCGCCAGGAAACTAAAGCCAATGCGCATTGTGCACAAAAAACTTTGATTAAGCGCTATTCTTCTTAATTTATAATGGCAATTATTTTTAACAATATTCTTTTGTGGCGCCATGCAGAAGCAATGCCTGCTGAGGATCAGTCCAACCAAAATGATATGACGCGTGAACTAACCAAAAAAGGGCAGCGCCAAGCCAAGCAGAGGGCACGTTGGTTGAAGCGGCATTTGCCTGAATAGACATTGCTAATTTGCAGCCCCGCTGTGCGTGCTTATCAAAAACGGCAGTAGCATTGAGATATAATGCGATTATTAATCAAGCTTTAAACCCTGATACTAGTTTACAAGCAGTTTTAGATTGTTTAGCAAGTTTAGAACTATCACATAAAAAATCTGTTAATTTTTGGTCATCAGCTTTGTCTGGGTCAACTGGTAACAAATTTAACCGATTTTTCTGGCGCAGAAATCGATTTTAAAAAAGGCGCAATATGGTGGTTACGCCCTTCTTTAATCCAGCCAACATAACATCGGTCTTCACGTTACAAGATTTTCAGCGTGCCAACACCTAGTTTACTAGCAGGTTAGTTGCTTTAAATTAAATTCAACTTTTTTTATTTGGCCGACCTGTTTTAATTGCCGGTATTTTGGCTAAAGTGGTTTTGAGTGTGTTGTCACTCATCGCCGCTAATAATTTAATACCGGCACGTAGTAGCTCGCTCTTTTTAGCAGGTTGCCCTAAGGCAGTTAATCGCGCTTTCATCATGGTGATTTGAGCATATTCTTCTTTGGGCATGGTAAAGCTATCACGCTCCATTTTTGTTTTTTCAGGCTTAATCTTTTTCACGTTCTTCTTAGCATCTTTTTTTACAGCAGCTTTTAGCGCTGAAGTTCCAGATGGTTTCGCTGCAACTTTAGCAATCACTTTTGGCTGAGCAGGTTTGGCTTGGGCAGTTACAACAGGCCTAGAAGCGACGGGAATGGGCCTAGATGTTGTAGAGGTCGGCTTGGAAATGACCGTTGTAGGCTTAGAAGCTGTAGAGGCTGGCTTAGAAAAGACGGGCGTTGGTTTAGAAACAATTGTTGTTGGAGCACTACTTGTTTTAACAACAGTAGTATTTTGCATATTTGGTTTCGCTTTGTTTGGGCTAGCTTTTTTTGCAGGATTTGCTGGTCTTTTTGACATGGATTTACTCCTATTAAACGGTATAAATAGTTTATACCGTTTAATTTAAAAGTCAAATTAGGCATTAAATATTTTATAATTCAGCCAAATCAGCGGGTTAAAGTTAATCAAGAATAGAAACTACCAGGCTCCAGTTGGTTTTTTGCCAAGCAAGTATTTCTTCCTCCAGCAAGTAAGAGGTTTGCGGAAAAGCTTGTTGCCATGGGCTTGGCAGGCTAAGCATAAAAGTATTTCCAGCGCGTTCAAACTTGATATTTTTTAGTACAGGCATGTTGCGGGAGTGGCAAAATATGACTGCTAATCTCAGAGAAATGAGTTGAATGATAAAACCTGCATCATTAAAGTCTGCGTCTAATTTTCTTAGCTTCCCGCAATGCCCTAACACCAATAAGCTTAATCGATGCAACTCGCTTTGTGCGAACCCCATCAGCTCTGCATGATCCAGAATGTAGGCGCCATGCTTTTGCGATTCGCTATGCGAAATAGCTGCGCCAATTTCATGGCTAAGGGCTGCCCAGCCTAATATTTGTCTTAACTTACTTGATTCGTGAGGGATGTCTTCATGCGCCTCAAGGGTTGGTGATAATGCGTCAAAAAAACCGATTGCCACCTTAGCGATATTGCGGGCATGTGTTTTATTAACACCGAATCGCCTCATTAAATGTGTAATAGAGGCATCACGTAAATCTTCGGCACGATCTTCTTCAGCCATCATGTCATACAATAAGCCGTGACGGAGTGCTCCTTTGGCTACTATTAGTGTATCGAGTTTAAGTAAATCGAACACTCCGATTAAAACACATAGGCCACCTGCTAGCACAGGCTTACGATCTTCTTTTAAGCCAATTAAATCTAGTTTATCAATGGTTTTAGCTTTGATTAGCTGGGCGCGTAACCATGACAATCCTTTTCGCGTGATTTTGTCTTGTTCGAAACCAGCATAGCTTAATATATCGGCAATTGCACCAACTGTGCCTGATGCGCCGTAAGCCACATCCCAATATTGATGCTGATAAATATCTGCAACGGCATCTAAAAATGATTCAGCAGCGATTTCGGCGCGTTGAAAGTTCTTTTCACTTAATATGCCATCAGTAAAATATTTAAGCGACCAAGTAACTGAGCCTACACGCAATGAATCTGTTGTTTCAGCATTTAAATGATGGCCCAAAATGAACTCAGTTGAACGTCCCCCAATGTCAATCACCAAACGTCTTTCATCAGATTGGGGCAGCAACCGACTAACGCCTTCGTAAATTAGTCGCGCTTCTTCAACGCCAGAAATCACTTCCACTTCATAACCTAAGGCTTTTTTTGCAAGCTTTAAAAACACATCACGGTTTCTAGCTTCACGCAACGTTTGTGTGGCTACTGCCCGTACATGATGATTTGAGAACCCCTTCAAGGTTTCGCCAAATCGCGCCAGGCACTTTATGCCCCGCTCAATAGCATCGGGTTTTAAATTACGCTCTTCATCTAAATCACCGCCTTGCCGAACGGCTTCTTTTAGATAATCAACGCGTTGGATTCGGCCATTTTCATAACGTCCAATTTCCAACCTAAAGCTGTTAGAGCCCAAATCGACTGCAGCTAACAAGGTTTCCGAAGTGATAGAATCATTTTTTTGCATAATTCATTTATAGCATATTTCGCTCACAGCTAGATGACAAAGCCCTAAATTAGTTAGCGATAATCGTCTCATATTCAGGAAAATATCGCGCAATGACACTTAAATCGAAACTTCTTAAAATACTGGTGTTTGGCTCGCGCTCCAGTAAAAATTCAAAGGACTTTTTTATCAGCTGCGCAGTCGTGATTTTGCCTGAGGTCAGCTTTAAAGCGTAATCTGGCAGTACTTTCACTTCATGCGTAGTTGTGGTTTTATCAGTAACGGAGACTTGAAATGTTGTTTCATCAGTTTGTAAAACTTTAATTTCCGCCATTTTTAACCTCCATTAATCTTGAAATTACATTACCCGTCCCAATTTACACTAAAACGTTCATCAAAATAAGTTTAATGCTAAAGGGGTTTTAAATGGCGACAACTAATTCAAAAAAAACACAAGCAACGGAAAAACTAGCTTTTCAGGCTGAAGTCAAACAGCTGCTGCAACTGATGATTCATTCCTTATATTCTAACAAGGAAATTGTATTGCGCGAGCTGATTTCCAATGCGTCCGATGCGGCAGATAAGCTGCGTTTTGAGGGTTTATCCAATAGCGCATTGTATGAAAATGACAGCGATTTAAAAATTCGCATTAGTTTTGATAAGGCTGGGCGCACCGTAATGATTAGTGACAATGGCATTGGCATGAGTCGTGAAGAGGTGATTCATAATATTGGCACGATTGCTAAATCGGGCACCAAAGAATTCTTTAATGCATTGACGGGCGACCAAGCTAAAGACGCCAATTTGATCGGGCAGTTTGGGGTAGGGTTTTATTCGTCCTTTATTATTGCCGATAAAGTCACGTTAATCACTCGACGCGCGGGCACAAAAGAAGCAGTGAAGTGGGAATCAACAGGTGAGGGCGATTACATACTGGAAGCGGTTGATAAAGCGTCCAGAGGCACGGATGTTGTCTTGCATCTGCGTGAAGGTGAAGAAGAGTTTTTAAATGATTGGAAGCTGAAAACCATCATTCGCAAGTATTCTGACCATATCACTTTGCCGATTGTGATGAAAAAATCCGAATGGAAAGAAGGCGAGCAAGTGCCGACAGATGAAGATGAGACTGTAAATAAAGCTTCCGCATTGTGGGCTCGTGCTAAAAATGACATAACGGAAGAAGAATATCAGGAGTTTTACAAACACGTTTCGCATGACTTTGAAAATCCACTTTGCTTTACGCATAGTCGAGTAGAGGGCAAACAGGAATATATCTCGCTGCTTTATGTCCCAAGCAAAGCACCATTTGATTTGTATGACAGAGAGCGCCGTCATGGCATTAAGTTGTATGTCAAACGTGTGTTCATTATGGAAGATGCCGAAAAGCTGATGCCGCAATACCTGCGGTTTGTGCGTGGAGTGATTGATTCAGCAGATTTGCCATTAAATGTATCGCGTGAGATTTTGCAAGATAGTCGTGATGTCGATGCAATTAAAAATGGCTCTGTGAAAAAAGTATTAGGTTTACTGGAGGACCTAGCCAAAGATAAGCCAGATGATTATGCTAAATTCTGGGCAGAGTTTGGCCGTGTGTTAAAAGAAGGTCCAGGTGAAGATTTTGCCAACAAAGAAAAAATAGCGAGTCTGCTACGGTTTGCTTCTACTCATGTTGATACGGAAGAGCAAACTGTTTCATTGGCTGATTATGTGGGTCGCATGAAACCGGAACAAGAGGCGATTTATTACATCACTGCGGACACTTTTGCAGCAGCCCAGCATTCACCACATCTGGAAATTTTCCGTAAAAAAGGTATTGAAGTACTGCTGATGAGCGATAAGGTTGATGAGTGGTTATTAGGCAGTTTGACTGAGTTTGAAGGCAAACAATTACGATCGGTCGCTAAGGGCGATTTGGATTTAGGTAAATTAGAAGATGAAGCCGAAAAAGAAGCGCAGAAGAAAATAGAAGAAGATTCCAAGTCATTGGTTGAGCGTATTAAAGCCACTTTGGGGGATGCGGTAAAAGATGTACGCGTGACGCATCGCTTAACCGATTCCCCTGCTTGTTTAGTGGCGGGTGAGCATGATCTCTCTGGAAATCTGGCACGAATGCTAAAGGCGGCAGGTCAAAAAGCGCCTGAAAGCAAACCGATTTTAGAACTGAACCCGGAGCATAATCTGGTAAAGCGTATGGAGGTCGAAAAAGAGGAAGCTAAATTTAAGGATTTAGCGCATTTGCTATTCGATCAGGCCTTGCTGGCGGAAGGCGGGCAGTTGGACGATCCGGCCAGCTTTGTTAAACGCATGAATAAACTCATCGCTTAATTTTTCATTATCAAGCGCGTCGGCCTGCAAGCTGCATCCCAATTGCCTTCCAGGCCGATATTTTTTGCAATGAATGCGCACACGAGTATGTAAAAGGTATGTTTGTGGTTGAATAGCGCCCAAGATTGGCTCGAAATTTGCTAAAATGTTTCATATAGAAAGCATAATTACCTTTTTGAAAGCATTCTCTGAATGAAAATCAATAAAACCAAGCCTGTTGTATTGCCTAAACTTACGCCCGTTAAACAAGCTTTACAAAACCACTTAATTTTTTCATGTTTTAAGACTGATGATGCTGCAACGCCAAGGGATTGGTATCAAACGGCTGCATACACGGTGCGTGATCATGTCGTAGAGCGCTGGGTAAAAACAGCTGACGCATATTATGAGCAAGATCCAAAGCGTTTATATTATTTATCGCTTGAGTTTTTAATTGGGCGCATGTTGAGTAATGCTGCACTAAACTTGGGCATAAAAAATGAACTTAGCGAAGGTTTAGGTGCATTAGGACATGAAATGGAAGCGGCTGAGGAAATGGAACATGACGCCGCCTTGGGTAATGGTGGTCTAGGTCGTTTGGCTGCTTGTTTTTTAGATTCGATGGCGACGATGGATATTCCGGCAACGGGCTACGGTATTCGCTATGAATATGGTATGTTCAAGCAATCGATAGAACATGGTCAGCAGGTTGAAAATCCGGATAACTGGTTGCGTTACGGCAATATTTGGGAGTTTCAACGGCCTGAAGCGACTTATATCATTAAGTTTTATGGACGTGTTGTACAAGTACCAGAAAACAATCATGGTTTAACGCATCACTGGGTTGATGCGGAGCATGTAGTGGCGATGGCTTATGACGTGCCTGTGCCGGGTTATGGCACTGAAACTGTGAACAGTTTACGACTCTGGTCGGCTAAAGCCGCGCGTGAGTTCGATTTGCGTCATTTTAATGATGGTAATTATGAACGTGCAGTGGAAGAGCGCAATGAAACCGAAACAATATCAAAAGTGCTCTATCCAAATGATGCCTCAGCTTCCGGCCGCGAGCTTAGATTAAAACAGCAATATTTCTTTGTATCGGCCTCGATTCAGGACATTTTACGCCGCTTTTTAGGCGTGCATGAGATGAAAAAGCCTTCAGATTGGCAATTGCTGCCAGAAAAGGTCGCTATTCAACTCAACGATACACATCCATCAATTGGTGTGGCTGAAATGATGCATCAATTGGTTGATGCACACCATTTGGATTGGGCTTTTGCGTGGAGTTTGGTAACAAAAATATTTGCTTATACAAATCACACGCTGATGCCAGAGGCCTTAGAAACCTGGTCTGTGGAGCTTTTCGGTACGTTACTACCACGGCATTTGGAAATTATTTACGAAATTAACGCACAATTTCTTACTATGGTAAATCACCACTTTCCTGGTGATGTCGAATTAATTAACCGCGTGTCGATTATTGACGAATCACATGGTCGCCGTGTGCGCATGGCGCATTTGGCAGTGGTGGGTAGCCATACCGTGAATGGGGTGGCGGCGCTGCATAGCGATTTGCTAAAAACGACTTTATTTGCAGATTTTCATAAAATCTATCCTAAAAAATTTACTAATGTAACGAATGGTATTACGCCTAGACGTTGGCTGAATCAAGCAAATCCTGGCCTAACAAGTTTGGTTAGCAAAGCTATAGGTGACGGTTTCCAAAAAGATTTGACGCTTCTGGTGAAATTAACGCCATTGGCTAATGATCGGGATTTTAGAAAAGCGTTTCGGGAAGTGAAGCTTGCTAATAAACAGCGCTTGGCTAGTAAAATTAAGTCACACACCAACATTACAGTAAACCCGAACAGTTTGTTTGATGTGCAAATTAAACGTATCCATGAGTACAAACGCCAGCTGCTTAACGTGCTGCATGTTATTACCTTATATAACCGCATTCGTAAAGGCAAGCAAAACATTACTCCACGCACGGTCATATTCGGTGGTAAAGCCGCGCCCGGTTATTGGGTGGCTAAACTCATTATTCGCTTAATTAATGATGTGGCATTAATTGTAAATGAAGATCCTGCCGTTGGCGATAAGCTAAAAGTAGTTTTTTATCCTAATTATGAAGTTTCGGCGGCGGAAATTCTGTTTCCTGGTAGTGATTTATCAGAACAGATTTCAACTGCAGGCACCGAAGCTAGCGGCACCGGCAATATGAAAATGGCACTGAATGGCGCACTGACCATCGGAACGCTTGACGGTGCCAATGTAGAAATCAAGGAAGAAGTGGGCGATGACAATATCTTTATTTTTGGCTTAACTACTCAGCAAGTAGCAGACATTAAGGCAAATTCTTATATCCCGCGTGATTATTACAATCAAAATACGGAATTAAAAGAAGTGTTAGATATGATTGCATCAGGATTCTTTTCTGTGGACGAGCCTAACCGTTACCAGGCGATTGTCGACAATTTGTTAAATAATGGCGACAATTATTTGTTACTGGCTGATTATGAGAGCTATATCGCTATGCAAGAAGAGGTCGGCCGTGTGTATCAAGATCAAGAAGAATGGTCAAGAAGGGCGATTTTAAACGTTGCGCGTATGGCAAAATTTTCAAGTGATAGAACCATAGGTGAATATGCTAAGAATATCTGGCATGTGGAATCCCTGCATACTTAAAAATTACGTAAACTTATTAACGCTAAGCTCGTTGTATACTTAATGTATTTATACTAAAAAAAGGAGTAGGACATGAGAAAAGTAATGGTTGGTTCTGTGTTAGCGTTATTGGTTACTCAAACAAATGCGCTTCAATTATCAGATTTAAAAGATGCAATTAAATCCAAGGCAGATACGAATGCGACAACTAGCACCACAGCTAGCTCTAGTACTACTGCAGGCGGCGTCAACAGCTTGTCTAATTCTGAAGCGAGCGGCGGGCTTAAAGAGGCCCTCACACAAGGCGTTAGCAAAGCCGTTTCTAGCTTGGGGGCTACCGATGGCTTTTTTGGCAACAAAGCAGTGAAGATTCCACTGCCAAGCTCTCTTCAAAAAATTCAAAAGGCTATGAAGGCAGTGGGAATGGGCAAGCAATCGGACGATTTGGTGCTTAAAATGAACCGCGCCGCCGAGGCTGCCGTGCCAGAAGCTAAAGACTTGCTTGTGGGTTCAATTAAGCAAATGAGTGTGGCTGATGCTAAAGCCATACTCACCGGTCCGCAAGACGCTGCTACGCAATACTTTAAAAAAACTACATCTGCGCAAATGGGCGAGAAATTTTTACCGATTGTGACAAAAGCGACTGAAAACGTTAAATTGGCCGATAGTTACAATAAATACGCTGCAATGGGTAGCAAATTTGGCGTGGTTAATAAAGATGATGCTAATATCAATCAATATGTGACTAAAAAAGCGCTCGATGGTGTTTATTACATGGTAGCGCAAGAAGAGGCGGCGATTCGCAAAGACCCGCTGGGACAAGCTAGCAGCTTGCTTAAAAAGGTGTTTGGCGCGGTAGGGAAATAAGAATAATGTTATCTAACTCTATTAATAAAGTTATTCAAATATTTTTATCAAAGTTGGATAGTTAATTTTATAGTTTTACTAGTCATCATTACAATATATGTTTTTTTATTATCCAATCCACTGGCGTTTGTTTTCTGGGGAATGGCATTGGGATTCGCTTGAACGCAGTATGCGGTTTTATAAGGTTTGTGTACCTGCGAGCTTTGGCGTTGCGTTAATACTCACTTTAACGAATGGCTAGAGATGAAAGATAAAGCTAAAAAATCTGACGAATAACCAACCAAATAGCCCGCGTAGGCCGCACCTGCTTGCGGTGCGGCGTATCGATTAGTCTCTTCTTTTGGCGGGTTGCTCGCGAACCTGCCCTACCAGTTGCATAAAACAACGACCTGCATTTTTTTGCTAACAATTCCTAAAAATTGTGCGATAGGCGTTGCACTAAAGGCCAAATCTTGCTATAGTCTCATCTCTCGGCGTTATGTACGTCGAATCGGACGCGGGATGGAGCAGTCTGGCAGCTCGTCGGGCTCATAACCCGAAGGTCACAGGTTCAAATCCTGTTCCCGCAACCAATAATTTTAGGGTTGTTAACCTCGAAAGTTAAATTTCGGTGTTTATTTTTTTCTAAAATACGCTCTTTAACAATATGAACGACTGATAAGTGTGGGTGTTTGTGGTCAAGACACTTTACTTAGACGCAATTAATTCGGTTTTGATTTATCAAAGCTAGCAAGGTGTTATTTCGATAATAGT
>Ga0265328_10000107_pt1 | contig 39804 bp, 37 predicted proteins | sample 41624metaG_FD_202086 | JGI IMG/M metagenome (GOLD analysis project Ga0265328, IMG submission 202086) | Rhizosphere microbial communities from Carex aquatilis grown in University of Washington, Seatle, WA, United States - 4-16-24 metaG | ecosystem: Host-associated > Plants > Roots > Rhizosphere...
CTAGGGCGTTCTTCACGACCCGCTTATCGGAGAAATAGCGCTTTCGGATCGTGGCGCCGAAGCTGGTGACGGCGCTATGGGCGCTGAAGAATGCGTTTAGTTCGGCCTTCAGCTCCGGACTGTTCTTGCGAACCGCCCAGGCGATCTCTCCACCTCCGCCGACGACGAGATCCGCGCGTGGGATCGCGCTGGGAAAAATTTTGGTCCATATGGTGGCTTCGTGATCGTCGACGACGGCATAGGGAAGCAGGCCCGCGTTCACCATCTCGATCAGGTCTTCGTCCTCGAGGTTGTCGTCGATTGGTTTAATCGCGATCGGCCTCAAACCCTTGGCCACGAAGGCTTCGCTCAATTTGGCGAGATGACCGACGTAAACGCTGGAAGCGCGCACGCGAATCTCGCGCCCGGCGAGATCCTCGATCTTCTCGAGCTTGGGGGATGAGGGACCGGTGACGATGATCTCCTTGACGTTCTTCAGCCAAGGATCGGAGAAGTCGACGGTGGCCAGACGCTCGGGAGTGATCGTCAAATTGGCGGCGACGGCGTCGCCATAGCCTTGTTTCAAAGCCTCCAACAGCCGATCGCGGGCGGTGGGAAGCAAGTCGACGTGGAACCGAGACGTCCTGGATTTATACCGCGCATTGATCGACGCCTCGAGCGCTCGTCCGAACTCCGCAACGACGCCCATCTGACGGCCGCGATCCACAAAAAGAGGGTCTTGCTGTAGGGGACGAGAAGACGAAGCTTCCGTCGCTTCAGCATCTCGGAAAAGTCGCCTGTCCAAGCGCGCGTTTTCGGGAGCACGAACCTCTGGCCAGTCACGCCTTGCCCCAGCGCGGGCAAGACCGATCCGATGGCGAATGCAATAAGGCTCAGGAGAAGAATGGCAATCCGAGCGCACATCGACCGGACTCTGATCAGAGCTACGGTAGTTGGGGCTAAATCGTCGAATGTCTATGCAGGCCCCTCGTTTTGATCTTTCCGCTGAGGCGTCGCCACGTCAACGTGACGCTTGGCCGCGGCCGTAAGCGCTACCGCCAGATCTGTGTAAAACGTGGAAGAAATTCGGGCAAACGGGTCGCCGTTTGCTGATGACGCCGACGTAGGTCGAAATTGCGGCCGAACGTCGTCTCCCGAAGGCAGCGTTTAGGGTTTGCCGAGGCGAACCAGCCATTCGAACTTAGCCACGCCAAACTAATTCGGTAAAAAGCGACCCGAAGGGGCCGCTTTTTTCGTTCTCGGCGCGGACGTTTAGCTCAGGCTTTGTCGACGATTTTCTTGACCGCATCCTTGGCCTTGCCGACGGCCTCCTGGGCCTCGCCCTTGAGCTTCTGCCCGACGCCTTCGAGCTCGAGGTTTGGATTGCCGACCGCATGGCCGACGCCCTGCTTTACCGCGCCAGCGGCTTCGTTGGCCACACCCTTGACCTTGTCGGTTGTGCTACCCATGACTCGTCTCCCGAACGATTAATGAAACAGCGCGTGATTACGCGCGCGCCCGCCGAATTGTCATTCGACGCCGTAACCATAATTGGCGCGCACGGGACTCGTAAAGGATCGGAAAGTACTCATGCCTAGTTGAAAGCCAAGCTCTCGGTAGCGCTCGAAGAGCTATGCGACGGTTTATTTCTTTGCGAGGCCCATAATATACGCGGCGCCATATACGCGGCGACGGAATCGATCTCTTCCGAACTCAGGAGAATGTTTGGAATCATCGGATGGGAATTGCGCGGAAAGATTTTGATCGCAACTCCGTTGGTGGAGGGCGTGCGGCTTATGTCCACGAAACTCGGCGCCCCGAATTTTGGATTCTTCGGCGCGGCGTCTGGCGTGAGCTGATGACATTCGCCGCGGATGGTTTCGGCGAGATGTCGGCCAACGGTTGGATCAATCTGTCGCGCGCGAACGGCAAGTGGTAAGGCCACCGACACAACGAGGGTCTCCGCCACGAGAATGAGTTTCGCCCTTCTTCGCCTCCGCTAGGACTGGGAGAATCGCACGGCGCTCCAAAGAGCGCCGTTCCTGCTTCAATCGTCGTGACTATGCCAGCGCGTGCCACGCTCTCCGTCTCGATGATCCCTGTGACCCCAGCCGCGACGACGATCATGGTCGCGGTGGCGATGACGGTCGCGACCCGCGGCGCCACGCATGAGTCCGCGAGCGATCTCGCCGCCCTCGTCGTTGCGGACCTGTGTCTGTTCAGCCAGGTTGCTCGGCATATTAGCGATCGGCAACGCGGAAGCGACGTCGACGAGACATGCTCCGCCAAGAACGGCGAGGAGCAGCGATATTCTGATATTCATTAAACGTTTTCCGTTGAATTTCCATAGAGTCACATCGGCCGGTCCGCCATCTGGTCGCCAGACTCGGAATGTACCTACGGCTCCCAAAGACTCTATTGTCCTTTGAAGGGCCCTTGAGGTCCGCGCCCCATAGGCACGAGATGAATCGCGATACTCGTTTGGCCGCCGGCTTCACGGGACGTGCAAGAGTTCGGCTCCTACTTGTTCGTCATCTCAAGTTGAGCTTTAAGAAGGAACATGACTGAAAACTTTATCCCAACCGTGATCGACGCGCCGCTCCTGCGCCATTTCACGCAGCTCGCCTTCGGCTTTTGGACCGGCCCGACGCGCCGCAAGGCGAACTTGTTCGCGCTTGGGCTCCTTGCCTGCCTGCTCCTGAACCTCGCGCCCGCCATAGCGGTGAACCGATGGAACAAATTCTTCTTCGACGCATTGCAGAACAAGGACCCGCGCCTGATCTTGTCCAGCATCGGTCTCATGCTGACGCTGGCGATCGCCTCCGCGCTGGCGAGCGTCGCGCTGCTGCAGGCGCGCATGCGCTTCCAGTTGGGCTGGCGCGAATGGCTGACGCAGACGCTCGTGCGGCGCTGGATGGAGCGTCGCCGCTTCTATCAGCTTAGCGTGCTCCGACTCGTGGACAACCCGGAGGCGCGTATCGCCGAAGATGGCCGGATCGCCATCGAGCTTTTCGTCGATTTTGCGACGGGCGTCACCAACGCGCTGCTGATGGCGGCGTCCTTCGTCGGCGTGCTGTGGTTCATCGGCGGCTCGCTTACGTTCTGGGGCGTGACGATCCCAGGCTATCTGGTGATCGCGGTCGCGATCTATTCCGCCACAACCTCCTACGGCATGCTGCTTTTGGGCCGTCCACTCATAGCCCGAGTGGAGGCGAAGTCGGTAGCGGAGGCCGACTTTCGCTTCGAACTCTCGCATACACGCGAGAACGCCGAGACGATCGCACTCATTGGCGGCGACGACGCCGAACGGGAAAAACACTACGAAAGATTTCGGCAGGTCGCATTGCGCTGGATCACGGTGATCGGAAGACAGTCGCGCATGCTCTTCCTGTCGAGCGGCAACAACGTGCTCGCGCCGGTTATTCCGCTCCTGCTCGGTTCGCCGAAATATCTCGCTGGCGAAATGTCGCTCGGCGATCTCATGCAGGCGGCCGCCGCCTTCGTGCAGGTCCAATTGGCGCTCAACTGGCTCGCCGACAATTCGCTCCGACTCGCGGACTGGTTCGCCTCGGCGCGCCGCGTGGCCGCCCTCGACCTCTTCTTCAACAGTCTCGACGAACTTGCGACGGAATCCGCTGATAAGAGGATCGATCTCGCCTTCGGCGACGACGATGCGCTGCATCTGTGCGGGCTCTCCATCGCTCAGCATGATGGCACGCTGGTGCTCGCGGATGTCGATGCGGTCATCGGACGCGGCGAAAAGGTGCTCGTCAAGGGGGAAACGGGCACTGGCAAGAGCACACTCATCCGCGCCATGGCCGGTTTGTGGCCATGGGGCAGCGGCCGAATCCTGCGTCCGAAGAATGCGCGCATCGCTTTCATGCCACAGCAGCCTTACTTGCCGCGAGGCACGTTGCGCCATGCGCTGGACTATCCGCGGGACGGCACGCCACCCGACCCCACGCGCATGGAAGAAATCCTCGCCGCCTGTGGTCTCACCCATCTCGTGCCGCGCCTGGATGAGGAGCAGAGTTGGTCCGATGTGCTGTCCGGCGGCGAGCAGCAAAGGCTCGGTTTCGCGCGCGTGCTGCTTAAGCGGCCTGATATCATCATCATGGACGAACCCACCTCGGCGCTCGACGAGCTCAGCCAGACCAGGATGATGGAGCTACTGTGCGAAGAAGCGTCAGGTTCGACGATCGTCCACACCGCGCTCCGCCCTGGACTCGATCGCTTCTACGATCGCGAAATTCAGCTCGAGGTGAAATCCACATCATCGTAAGGCCGACGAGTTGCCGATTTCCGACGGGCGTCGTTGTCCGAAGAGCTGGCGAACTTATCCTTGCCGGCGGCGCGGCGGTTGGGAACGCTTGGCGGTCCGGATCCCTCGTGGGCCGAATCGGTTGACTTCATACTGGAAAGACCTGACGCGCCGGCTCGCGCAGGCGGCCTCAAAGCCCCCATCTGCGTATGAACCAGACTTTCACAAAATGCGTGAGAACCGCGTAGGTCAACAGCAGGGCGCTGACTAGCGGCCAGTAGAGCGAGGGGAGCGGCGTGAACCCCAGCACCGAGCCCAACCAAGTATATGGCAGCGCGATTCCGATCGCGCAAATGATGACGGTCGTCGCGATGAGAGCGGAGCTCGCGTGGCTCTCCAAAAATGGAATCCTCGCCGTCCTGATGATGTGGATGATCAGTGTTTGCGTCAGGAGAGATTCGACGAACCATCCCGTTTGGAACAGCGACGGATTGGTCCAGGCGTCGAAGACGAACAACATCATGCCGTAGGTGGCGTAATCGAAGATCGAGCTGATTGGCCCGATAAAGATCATGAATTTGAATATGTTGCTTATGTCCCACTTTCGCGGAGAGGCCAGATATTCTTCATCGACGTTGTCGGTTGGAATCGTCGTCTGCGAAAAGTCATAGAGGAGATTGTTGGTCAAGACTTGTATAGGCGCCATCGGCAGAAAGGGCAAGAAAATGCTCGCGCCGAGCACGCTGAACATGTTGCCGAAATTCGAACTGGCGCCCATCTTGATGTATTTTGTGATATTCGCGAAAACTCTTCGACCCTCAATCACTCCCTCATCCAAAACGAGCAGGTTTTTTTCGAGCAGAATGATGTCGGCGGATTCCTTGGCGATATCGACGGCGGTGTCGACCGAAATCCCCACGTCCGCGACCTTCAAAGCCGGCCCGTCGTTGATTCCATCGCCGAGATAGCCGACGACATGTCCCTTGCGATGCAGGGCCTCGATGACTTTGGCCTTCTGCGGCGGCGACAATTTCGCGAACACGATCGTCGTCGTGGCGAGGTCCGACAGCGCCTCGTCGCTCATATGCTCGATCTCCGATCCGAGCACGATGCGATCGACCGTCAGGCCGACGTCCTTGCATATTTTACGCGTGACGATCTCATTGTCGCCGGTAAGGATCTTGACGGAAACCCCGGCCTTAGCGAGATCCGCTATCGCCTGAGCCGCGCTTTCCTTCGGCGGATCGAGAAAAGCGATATAGCCGAGAAGCGTCAGATCGCTCTCGTCGGCGACGGCATAGACCGATTGCTCCGGCGGCATCTCCTTGTAAGCGACGGCGATCACCCGAAAGCCGTCGGCGTTCAGCTCCGCCGTCTCGCGCTTGGCGGCGTCGAAATGGGATGCGTCCAAGGGCCCACAATCGGTCCCTGCTTCGTAACGGGTGGAGATTGAAAACACCTCCTCGACCGCGCCCTTGCAGATGAGCAAATGTTTTCCATCATCGCGTTGGACGAGGACCGACAATCGCCTGCGGTTGAAATCGAAGGGAATTTCGTCGATTTTCTTGAATTGATGATCCGGGTGCAGCGCAGCCGCCACCTCATGATGTTCGAGAACCGCGATGTCGAGCAGGTTCTTGAGGCCCGATTGGAAATGGCTGTTGAGATAGGCGTATTCCAGAACTCGATCGGAGTCCTCGCCATATATGTCCAGACAGCGCTTCAAAATGATCCGGTCTTGCGTCAATGTGCCGGTCTTGTCGGTGCACAGCACGTCCATGGCGCCGAAATTCTGAATGGCGTTGAGACGTTTCACGATCACCTTTTTGCGTGACATGGCGATCGCGCCTTTGGCGAGGTTTACGGTGACGATCATCGGCAGCATCTCCGGCGTCAGTCCGACGGCCACCGCCACCGCGAAGAGCAGCGCCTCCAGCCAATCGTGCTTCGTCAGGCCATTGATCAGGAAAACCGTGGGGACCATCACCAGAATGAAGCGGATCATCAGCCAAGTGAATCTGTTGATGCCCTGGTCGAAGGCGGTCGGCACGCGTCGCCCGGCGATCTGATGGGCAAGCTGTCCAAAAAACGTTTTTGGGCCGGTCCGCAGGATCACGCCCGTGCCGAAGCCCGACACGACGTTGGCGCCCATGAAACAGATGTTCGGCAGGTCGAAAGGGTCCTCGCAGTCGTGATCGCCCGCGTGCGCATATTTCTCGGCGGGCATGGCTTCGCCGGTCAGCGTCGACTGGTTGATGAACAGATCCTTGGCTTCGAGCAGGCGGAGTTCGGCCGGAATTATATCGCCCGCGGAAAGCCGAACGATATCTCCCGGCACGAGTTGCTCGATGGGAATTTCTACGAACGGGTTGTTCGCATCGTTTGGCGTGCGCCTGACGCTCGCCGTCGTGTGAACCATGGCTCGCAGTTTGGCGGCCGCCTCGTTCGATCGGTGTTCTTGGATGAAGGCGGTTACGATCGCAAGAACCACCATCGAGGCGATGACGACGGCGGCGCGGACGTCCCCCGAAAAATAGGAAACGGTCGCCAATGTGAGCAGCAGGGCGTTCAGCGGATTCCGAGCGCGGCTCCAAAGCTCTTGCAGGATGCTCGCCTTGGCTTCGCGAGCGACGAGATTGGGTCCGAATTTCGTCAGACGTGCGTCGGCCTGCGTTTTAGACAGGCCTTCGAGACTGGATTCCGCCCTCGCGCAGGCGTCGCTCGGCGGCAGTCGACTGACCTCGGCGAGATAACCGTCGCGGGGACGGGCATGTTGGTCGGCCGCGGAAACTCGGGATTTGTCGACCGGCTTCGAGCGGAAGTTGATGAAAAGTATCGCGAAGAGCCCACCCAATGCGACGAGCGCAAGAAGCGCCAGCAACATTGGACTTACCGTAAGCGCAGGTGCAGGCGCAGTTGCGGGTGCAGGTGAGGAGGCGGCGGTCGGAGGCGCCGCGGTTGGAGGCGCGGCGCTCTGGGCGATGAGCCCATTTACCTCATTGAGAATATCTTTCGCCGTGGTGAGCTGTGGGGCGAGTCTCAACACGGCTTCGAGGTCATGCTTGGCGCGTTCGAGATCGCTTTTGCCGCGATGAGCCTTGGCCCGGCCAAGGAAGGCGTTCGCGTCATTGGGATCGATCTGGATCGCCGCGTCGTAATCGGCGATGGCCCGATCGAAATCGCCTTGGGCCTCATAGAGGCCGCCGCGATCGACGTATGTGGACGCTGATTTTGGATCGAGCCTCACGGCTTCATTGAAATCGGCCAGCGCTTTTTCGAGATATCCCTTGCCGCGAAAAGCCCTGGCTCGACCACCGTGAGCGACAGCGGAATCCTTGTCGAGCCTGAGCGCCGTATCGTAATCCGCGATGGCGCGATCCAACTCGCCCTTTGCAAGGTGGATCGACGCGCGTTCCGTGAGCGCTGGCGCCGACTTCGGATCGAGCTCCAACGCCTTGTCGAGATCGCCGAGAGCGCGATCGAGATCGCCTTCGGCCCGATAAGCGGCGCCCCGATTGATGTAAGCCGTGATCCGATTGCCCTTGGTTTCTCGCCTCCCGCGCTCGATGAGCCGCGAGCAACTTACGATCCGCGCGTCGAGGTCGGCGCCGCGACATCCCATCCAGACGTCGTTCTTGGCAAAAGCCGCCGTGCTGAGCGAAACGCAACCGAAAACCACAAGTTCGAAACAAATGAGAAGGGAAAACAAGCGGGACTTGGCGAGAAAGCGAAAAGTCAAAAGACGCACCATGTCGTAACTCCCAAAATCATGTTAGACGGCCGCGCCAAGCATGATTCTCTCCGCCCCAGCTTATAACGCAGTCTCGACGGTCGCTCACGCGTTCTCTCGGGTAAATTCGGCCTCATGATGAGCAGTTCATGCAATTCCTCGGGCGTCGCACGTCGCAGCACGCGCATATCCGAATCTTCCAGGGGCTGTCTGCAATTTTGAGACTCCCCGTGGTCGACACCATCTCGGTTAGCGTTCCCGAGTTGATCCAAACGCTGACATTGCCGGCGATTCTTCGGTCGGCCTTGCGTGTGTCGCGGTTTCGCGCCATGTCACTCAAATGGTTCCCGTCAAGTCTTCGCAGCTAAATGGCGGCGACGTTCAAGGATCGGCGCTCACGGGGGTCATCTTTGGCTTCGCAATAATAGCCTGCCTCTATTTTGGCCGCGAGGTCTTGGTGCCGATCGCGCTCGCGGTGCTCATGAGCTTCGTGCTCGCCCCGCCCGTTCGGCTATTGCAAGGCTGGCGTATTCCGCGCGGGCTTGCGGTCATCGTTGTGGCGGTCGTCGCGTTCGCGGCGATTTTTAGCCTGGGTGGGCTGATGGTCGTGGAGGTCAACCAGCTGGCGAACGACCTTCCGCATTATCAATCGACATTGCGCGAAAAGATTCAGAGCTTTCGCGGAGCGACGGCGGTTACTGGCACGCTCGAACGCGCTTCGCAGGTTTTGCAAGAGTTGAACAGCGAGCTCAACAGTCCGAAGCGCAGCGCTACAGCGAGCGCTCCTCTGACACCCGTTGGTGGAGCTTCCAGCGACTCCATTCAGGTGGAAATCGCGAAGCCAACCTCAAGCGCTCTGCAGACGCTCGGGGCCATCATCACGGCAGTGGTTAGTCCCCTCACCACCGGCGGGATTGTCGTGATCTTTGTAATTTTCATTCTCGCTCAAAGGCAGGATTTGAGGAACCGACTGGTCCGGCTCGCCGGTTCGAGGGACATTCAACGCACGACGGCGGCGTTTGACGATGCGGCGCAGCGGCTCAGTCGGCTGTTCATCACTCAAGTCGCCCTCAACGCGGGCTTTGGGCTCGTCGTGGGCGCAGGGCTATGGTTCATCGGCGTTCCGAGCGCCCCGTTGTGGGGGATGCTGGCGATGATTTTCCGTTTTGTCCCTTACATTGGCCCCCTCATCGCGGCGATCTTTCCCCTCATCCTTGCGGCGGCCACCGCCACGGGTTGGACCATGGTGCTATGGACGGCGGTGTTGTTCGTGATTGTGGAGACAATAGCCGGGCAGATCATCGAGCCCTTGGCCTATGGACATAGCTCGGGACTTTCGCCGATCGCTGTCATCACCTCCGCCACGTTCTGGACGTGGCTCTGGGGACCGATCGGATTGATCTTGGCGACGCCGCTGACCATTTGCCTGGTGGTGCTTGGCCGCCACGTGGATAGACTGGCGTTCTTGACCGTGATCCTCGGCGACCAACCGGCGCTCATGCCGGCGGAACTCGTCTATCAGAGGATGTTGGCAAGAGACCCAGTCGAGGCAAGCGAGCAAGCGCGAAAGTTTTTGAAGGAAAAGCCGCTGCTCGCCTATTACGAAGATGTTCTCCTTGAAGGTCTCAAGCTTGCCGCGGCCGACGCCGAGCGAGGTTTGCTCGACCTGGAACGGACGCTGCTCATTCGCGACGCGGTCACCGAAATCGTCGACGATCTCGGCGATCATAAAGATGCTCCCGAGACAGTAGACGAAGCAGTTGCTGAAGCGGGGGAGCCCACAGCGCTTGCCGGAACCAACAAGGCCGCGGAGTTTCGTTGCGAAACGGCGGGGGAACTGGCGCAGACGCGAACCGGCGCGTCGGTGCTCTGCATTCCAGGTCTCGGCCTGCTCGACGAGGCCCTGGCCCTGATCGTCGCCCAGCTCCTCGAACGAAGGGGATTACGTGTTCGCGCCGAGGAAGCCGGCGCGTTGTCGAAGTCGCGCGTCTCTTCCTTGGACACCCAGGACGTCGCATTGATCTGCCTGTGCTACATGGAAAATCCCACTCCCGCGCAAATACACTATGCCGTTCGCCGCTTGCGTCGAAGGGCCCCAGCAGCGATCATCCTCATTGCCCTGCTGGGTGGAACGAGCGCAATCGATGACGAGGAAGTCATTCACGCTTTGGTGAAACTCGATCTGGTCAAGGCCTCACTTCGCGCCACGATTGAAAGGATTCATGCAATTACGGCAGCTCCTTCGAAATCCGACGATTGCCGCGCGGCGGCGGCGCGCAAGACCGGAGATGCTTCGCCATCGGCTACTTCGTTGAAGGCCAGCAACGAACGAGCAATCCTTGAGCCAAGCGCCGATGGCGACAACTTCGTGGGCGAAGCATCGCTTGAACGCGCGCCTGCGCGATTCCCCGATGGCGTACGAAGCTCGGATGCCTGAGCGTCACGATCAATATGGTGAGCATCGCCTGGCGAACCGCGCGGCTTGGGAGGCGTCGACTCGACTTTGAAAGCAAGGAGACGTCAATTTTGAAGAACTCCAACAACACCATGTTTCGGCGTGCTCTCGGGCCTTTGGCGTCATGGGCGGCGCGCTTGCCCTATGTATTTCGTACCCCGCTCGACGCTTTTCTTCGTTTCGACGAAGGCGACGGCTGGGCGATCGCCAGCCACATCGCGCTGTCGACGCTGATGTCGCTTTTTCCGTTCTTGATCGTCGTGACCGCGCTCGCCGGTCTCTTTGGCTCCAAGGGCCTCACCGACGAAGTCAGACACATTTTGCTTGACGCCTGGCCTGGGGAGGTTGCGACTCCGATCGCCAATGATCTTCAAAGGGTCGCGACGAGCACGCAAGGCGGGACGCTGACGCTCGGCATCGTTCTCGCCACCTATTTTGCGTCGAGCGGGATTGAAAGTCTTCGTATCGGCCTCAATCGGGCCTATGGCGTCAGCGAGACGCGCAGTTGGTGGCGCCTGAGACTTGAATCCGTCTTTTATGTCATAGGCAGCGCGATCGCATTATTGGCTCTGTCGGTTCTGGTCGTTTTCGGTCCGTTGATCATCGCGGCCGCCACGCGATATTTGGCGTGGTTGGAGCAATTCGCGTTGGTCGTGACTGTTGCGCGATTTGCCATTGCCGCTCTTGTTCTCGCGATCTCGCTTTTTATCGTTCACTATTGGCTGCCCGCCGGCAGCCGTCGATTCGCGGAGATCGTTCCGGGAGTCGTGGTGACGCTCGCGTTGTGGCTCGTCGCCGGCGCCGCCTTCGGGCGTTACCTCGCGGCTTTCGCGGATCGTTACACGCTGACTTACGCAGGGCTTTCCTCTGCGATGATCGCACTGGTCTTTCTATATTTTTCGGCGGGAATATTCATTTTTGGGGGCGAACTCAACGCCGCGATCGCACGCGCCGCGCGAAGTCCATATAATTCGGACGCCGCATCGAGCCTCGAAGCGCGATAAGCGCCGCCAAGGCGCGCAATGGATCGGTGCTACGACCGATTACGCCGAGCCGGTGGGTGGATAATCGAACGATTGACTACAGGAGTCGAGCTGTCGCGGCGCTGCACCACGAAGTCGAACTTCATCAAGGGCGCGCCACCACTGTGGTTATTGTTTCTTGAGCGCCGGGCAATTTCGATCGGAGCACGTCACCCACCCGCCGGTGACGCAGGCTGACTAACGCGGCCTTGCGTCTCAAAGTCGCATCGCCTTCTTAAATCTGGCTTTGAGTAGATTCCGAGTCTGTCCCCGGTAGCAATTCCGCAGTTAGCTGAGATGAGTTTGCAGGGAGTGAGTCGCCTCGACGGGACATGGGAACAACGTCGAGACACGGAAAGGATCAGAGATCATGGATACCCAGACACTGCTCATCATTGTGATTCTTTTTCTCCTCCTTGGCGGAGGGGGCTGGTACGGTCGCGGGCGCTGGTTTTAGGCGACGCGCCGGTTGGTGATTGCAGATCGGCGATTGAGGAAGGGGCGCGGCCGCCGTGGAATGCATCGGCGCTGCGCGCGACTTTACACGGATGATGGAAACTTCGCCCCCTGCTAATGACGCTAAAAACGAGACGATACCGGCGGGCGCGCCAGATGGGATTGAGCTTATATTCATGTTCAAACCACTGCCCCACAAAAAGAACCCGTCATGAATTCCGAACAGCTCACGGTGGCGCGGTGCGCTACTCTCTCCGGCCTCGGTCCGCATGAAATGGTGCTGGGGATTACCCCAACCGCCAAGCACGACTCGCTTTATGCCAACTATCTGCTTCACCGTGGCAGAGGATGGAAGGTGGTCGGCGATATGATCGTCGCAGACATCCGCGGTTCGCTGGAGGTGGGAGCGTTGAAGCAAGCGGCGGATCTGTTGATCGTGTTGCGACGCTTCCTTTTGGAGCGCCTCAAGGTCGCGCCCGTCCGCAGCCACTATGCGTCGGCGCGAATTATTTCCTTCCCGTCGTCCGCTCTGAAATTGCGCGTGGGCCAGGATCGATTCGCGCCTATCCGGTTAAGACACGCGCCCACTATATATAGAGATGCCGTAGCCATTATTTGTGTGGCGGCAATGCGCCAGAAGCAAACGGTAGCGCACCTGGCTGATACCCCTCGCTCGCTCAGATCCTTACGAGCCTTCACGCGACGGCAGGGTTATGTGCACGGTAGTACCCTGGCTGTTGCTTTTCCGCTCGACCTGGCCGCCGAGCTGTTGGGCGAAGCCGTCGACCAGCCGGCTCCCGAGCCCGGAATTGGCGTTTCCAGGATCGCACCCTTGGCCGTCGTCGGCTACCGTCAGCCAAAGCTCCCCGGCCACCCTCTTTAGAGTCACCATGACCGTGCCCTTTGCCTCGCCCGGAAAAGCATACTTGACGGCGTTCGTGACGAGCTCGTTCACAATGAGACCGATCGGAATTGCTCGATCGGTCGGCAAGAGCGCGCTCTCGATGTCGGTCTTGAGCATGATGGACGTGTCGCCTTCCTTTTGTAAGGATGCGATCAGGTCGCGGCATAACTCATCCAGATAGGCCACCGCATCGACGGCCTCAACGGTGTCGGTTTTGCTGAGCTTTGAATAGAGCTTCTTGAGGGCTGTAACGCGCTGCGAGACCCTCTCAAGTGCCGCTTTGCCGTCGCCGCTCTTGCAGTTCTGCGCTTCAATCCAGGCGATTGCGGCGATAAACTGCAGGTTATTCTTGACCCGATGTGTCAGCTCTTGCAGCAGTATGCCGATACGCTCATGCGCGGCCGCATGCTCGCGCTCACGTTTTGCGCGCTCGGTGACATCATCGATCGCCAAGAGGATCTGTTGTATCTTGTCGTCACGCCGGTAAACCTTGCGCGCGTTGAGCACCATTATGCGCCGGCCGATTGCCGGTAAGACAAACTCGACTTCATACGCCTCAATGGTCTTTTGGCCAGAAATGATGGTCTCGAGCGAGATGCGGAGCTTGGGAATGTCCCACTCTCCGTTGCCGATCTCGTAAAGCTTCCGCCCTACTATATGCTCTGGCGCGACTGCGAATATGAGGCAGAAGGAGCGGTTCGCAAAGCGGATGGTCAGATCGGGCTTGAGCACGAGGATGCCTTCGCGGATCGTCTCCACGAGATCCAGTGCGTTGACTTCGCGCAATTGCAGCAGCTCCCTCATAGCTTCTGAAGACAGGACGCAGCTTCGACAGCAAGAACGCCATCTTGCTCGAGAGCACACGTCGGCCTCCCACCAGTCTTGCTTGAAAGCTCAATGAGTGGGGGCCTGTCGGTAATGTATATTACCGAGGGGCCGTTGTCGGTAATGTATATTACCGATGCGGTGGGAGCTCGCTTTTTTTAGGCGTATGTTTTGGGAAGGTGCGAAGCGACGCGCGCCCGGACCAACTGATAACATTCACAAGAGGCCCCAACGAGGCCCTGCCGATCAAGTATCGTGACTTGCCGTCGGCCGCGCGCGATCAAACCGGCGCGTTCCAGTTCCCGGGCGGCATTCGTGATGGTTGGCCTCTGAACACCCAGCATTTCCGCGAGCAGATCCTGCGTGATCGGCAATGTGTCGTCGTCACTGCGGTCACGCATCATGAGCAGCCAACGCGCTAGCCGCTCTTTGAGGCTGTGCGCGCCGTTGCATGCTACCGACACCAGGACCTGCTCGAGAAAGGCTTGGACGTAAGCGTACATGAGAGTTCGGAAGGACGGCATCGACCCCATGGCCCGCGTGAAAGCCGCGCGCGACATCTTTGCTGCGTCCCCCGGGATCTGGACCAGTAACCGGACGGAGGACCGCTTCGCGCCGAAGACGGCTTGCACATCCGTGCAACCCTCTCTACCGATCGTCGCCATTTCAATGATACTGCCGTCCGCATAAACCGCCACCACCGAGATGATACCGCTGTCGGGGAAGAATACATGGTCGAGCGAACTATCAGCGTCCATTAGAACCTGCCCGCGTTGGCAGTGAATGTGTTCAAGCTCCGGCATGAGCCGCTTGAGATTGGAGGTTGGTAGGGCCAGTAAAAGCCGATTGCGGGGCCAATTTGATAGAGCATTCATACGCTATAAATGCCGCCCGGTTCGCTCTGGTTGCAAGAGGAATCGCATTGTGACGCCATTCTATGGTTCGCCGCCGGTTCAGCGCTAAGGCCCCGGAATGTGCCCGACAAGGTCCCGTGCGGACGTTCGCCTTTGCCGTTCGGATCGCTCGCATTACCTCAGACAGCCGACATTGCAGCCTTCTCACGAATATCAAGGCTTCGCATAAGAACAGAATGCTATAGATTATAATGGCTTACGCTATGCAAAAGATACGTGCGAGGGTCCAGGGCCATTTGGTAGTCGAGCCAACCCGGTCGGAACGTTTCCTCAGGGTCTTGGTTGTGTAAAAACGCTTCGTCGGCGGTCGTGATAGGTGTCGACCACGGCGCCGTGGGTGGGCGCGGTTGCTTTGCCGAATTTTCGATATTTCTCGGCCGATGGTGCTTATGAACGTCCCTACCGGGATCATGGGTGTCTGTTTTAACCGGATAGGCACGGATCGATTTTCGGATCACTAAGTCGGGATCGCCTCCTCATTCTTCATCTGGCCGTAACAACCAAGCGTTATCCGCGCGCTTAAATGGAGTGTGATCCCGTCTTCCACGTGGGCGAGGCCCGATGGTTTTCCACTGTCCGCTCCGCTTGCCTGGGTCAGCAGCGCTACTCTTGCCGAGGAGCTCGGCGAGGACAAGATCCGAGATTTGCCGTCGATGCTGTCAATCGGCGTCAAGCCATCGAGATTCGCCGCGACCCGCCGCGCGCCTTTCCGGAGACGGGCGCAACGCGAGATTTTAAGCGAGCTTACGCGTGCTGTCGGCAAGGAGTGTTCACGGCGGAATGGCTCCTCGATGAATTTCCAAAGCGCCCTCCCTCACGGCTTTCACCGCCATCGACTCGGCGCCATGTCCCGCGATCGAATACGAGCAAAATATTCCGCCCGATTCCATAGGACTTTTATTGGGGCGTCATCCGCTATCTGTGCCGTTTCACCCCTCGGCGCTCTTCAACGTGAGGCCAACGCCGATCCACGTGGCTCCCGCGAAGATCAGGTCCACACCAAGGAATGTGCCGATCACCCAGAGGCTGGAGATTGGCCATTGCGCTACAACGACGACCCCTAGCAAAAGTGTGACGACTCCAGACAGACCGACGAAGATCCACGACGCGTCCTTCGGCAGGTGAAATGCGAGGAAGATACGCAGCAGCCCGGCGGCAATGAGCCCGGCGCCCAGCATAAGCGTCAAGAAGCCAGCCGCGAGCAGGGGATTTTCGAACACCGCGAAACCGCCGATCACGTATAAGACGCCAAGCAGAACCCATAGGAAAAAGTTCTTCCAAGAGCGCATCGCGATGCCGTAGACGATCTCGATGAATCCGCAGGCGATCATCGCGACGCCCACGAAGAGCACGCTCGCGATGGTGGCGGTCAGAACGCTGCCGAGAGCGATGATCCCGGCAAGCGCGAGAAGAACGCCATAACCGATCGTCCAGCCCCAATTCTTGCGCAGCGGAGCCGCTTCGGTTGAACGCATTAGAAAGACGTCCGACGTTGAAACGTTCGACATATCGCGCTCTCCCATTGCGGTCAGGATTAACCGAGGTTTGCAAATCGAGCAGGCGCGAAACACGGGTGAGTGAAAGATGAAAGCAACTTTGCTCCCTTCCACTCGCCCGCGCCGCGAAGGACACAGAAGTTAAATCACGATCAGGTTCGTGATGGCCCGGGCCGCATCCGCGCTTGCCGCGAGAGGCGTTCTCGTGCGAAGATTAAGGCGCACGACCTACGCAAACTACTCCCTGTGCTCGCCATCAGTTTCGTCGTCCGAATGTTCATCGGGGTGCATGCCCCAGTGGGTGTGCTGGTCGTGATGCTTGAAGACCTCGTGGAGAAGAACGCCGAAGCGATGTTTCTGTGCGTCGTCGAGACTGTCATAGAGAGGCTTGGCCGCATCGGCGATTTTGTCCAATTCGGCGCTGCGGGCCGAAAGGTGTTTCGCGCCGAGCTTAAAGCCCTCAATCAAGTCGCGCTTCTCGTGATGCTCTTTCGCTTTCTCACGCCATTCGACCGCGCGGGCAGCTCGATCTTTGGCGACGTCGCGAAGCGCGTTTTCGAGCGCAGACCAATTCTTTTCCTGCGCCGCCGTCAGTTTCAATCCGGCTTTCAGCGCGGCGATGTGCGCATCGATAAAGGCGGCCATTTGCTCAGCGGATAGCTGATGATGTTCGCTCGCCTGTTCTGGCGGCGCGGCAAGGACCCCGGAAGACAGGCCGGGGAAGGCAAGCGCCACCGCTGTTGCGGCTATCAGAACATGCTTTTTCATTTGATTCCCCTGAAGTTGAGAAGGAGGCGCCTTCCGCCCAATGGTCAATTTCCGACCATCATCAGCCCACCCATCAGGCCGATCGGTAACAGCATAGCCGCTCACAAAAGGGTGCCGGGAGACTCGGAAACTACCCATATTCGTTTTGGTCGTGCATGAATTGAGCGTCGCACCGAGAATTTCCAATCGCAGCCGATCGCCTCTCAGCGCGAGGCCGGCGTTCCGAATCGGAGTCGAGGACCCTATGTAACGTTGGGCTGCGCCTCGCGAGAGGGATTTGGCAATGGGGTAGCCCGTGACTTTGCAGCAAGTTGTCCGACTCTTGATTGGAGCATGCGCATTCAATCGACGTGGTGAAGCGATACCGATGGGGGGCACAAGGCTTTGACGCAATCTGTTCGAACAGACTCGCCAAATTCGAACGATGGCGGGCTAACCAGCGAAGAGGCCCGCCGCCGGTTGGAGCATTTCGGCCCAAACGCAATGCCCGATACGGCGCTGCATCCGCTGCGCATGGCGCTGGAAAAATTTTGGGCCCCCGTTCCATCGATGCTCGAGGCGGCGATCCTGCTCCAAATCGCGCTTGGCAAATACGTCGAAGCCTCGATCATCGCGGGTCTCTTGGCTTTCAACGCCGCCCTCGGTTTCTTTCAGGAGGGGCGCGCCCAAGCGACCCTGGCCGCGCTGAAGTCGCGTCTCGCGCTGACGGCTTCGGTCCGGCGCGACGGCGCGTGGAAAGAAATACCCGCCGCCGAACTGGCGCCCGGAGACGTGGTGAAATTGTCGCTCGGCGGCGTGGTCGCCGCGGATGCGCGCCTCACGGCGGGAGAAGTCCTGCTCGACCAGTCCATGCTCACTGGAGAATCGGTTCCGATCGAGGCCGGCCCCGGCGTGCAAACCTATTCTGGAGCGTTGGTGCGGCGCGGCGAAGCGGTGGCGGAGGTTACGGCGACGGAAAGCCGCACGAAGTTCGGCCGCACCGCGGAACTCGTCCGTACCGCCCATGTCGTAAGCTCTCAGCAGAAGGCCGTGCTGCATGTGGTGCGCAATCTCGCCTTGTTCAACGGCGTCGTCATCATGGCGCTGGCGGGCTATGCTCACTTTCTCGAGATGCCGCTCGCCGAAATCATTCCACTGGTCCTGACCGCTGTTCTCGCATCGATACCCGTCGCTTTGCCGGCGACATTCACGCTTGCGGCGGCGCTCGGCGCCAGCGCCCTGGCGAAAATGGGCGTTCTCCCGACCCGCCTCTCCGCCGTCGACGAAGCGGCAATGATGGATGTCTTGTGCGCCGATAAAACCGGCACGCTGACGCGCAACGAATTGGAGGTGACGACCACGCTTCCCTTGCCGGGATTCGACGTGGCGCATGTCCTGGCGCTGGCGGCGCTGGCCAGTTCGGATGGTGGTCAGGACCCCGTGGACGCAGCCATTCGCAAGGCCTCCGCGGCCAGCGACCGCGTCTCCGATGCGCCAAAACTGATCCGTTTTGCGCCCTTCGACCCGGCGAAGAAGATGTCCGAGGCGACGGCTGAGGATTCGACCGGGAACTCTCTTCGCATCGTCAAAGGCGCCTTCGACGTCGTCGCCGTTCTCGCTTCCCCGTCGCCGAAGGCCACAGCCGCGGCGACGGCGTTCGAACAACAGGGTTTCAGAGTGCTGGCCGTGGCGTTCGGGCCGCCGTCCGCGATGAATCTGGTTGGACTCCTCGCACTGAGCGATCCGCCGAACGCCGACTCCGCGGCATTCATCGTCGAGTTGCGCGATTTGGGCGTCCGCACGGTGATGGTGACGGGCGACGCGCCAGCGACGGCGGCGATCGTGGCACATGCGGTGGGTCTCGACGGCGCCATCTGTCCGCCCGGACCAATTCCGGAAAGTGTGCAGCCCGAAACTTTCGCGGTCTTCGCCGGCGTTCTTCCCGAAGACAAATACAAGCTGGTCAAAGCATTTCAGAAGGGAGACCACATCGTCGGCATGTGCGGCGACGGAGCCAACGACGCTCCCGCATTGCGCCAGGCTCAGATGGGCATTGCCGTTTCGACCGCCACGGACGTCGCCAAGTCGGCAGCCGGCATCGTGCTGACCGAGCCGGGGCTCGTCGGCATCGTCGCCGCAGTCAAGGAAGGACGCATAACGTTCGAGCGCATCCTCAGCTATACGCTGAACTCCATTACGAAAAAGACCGTGCAGGTTCTCTTCTTGGCGGTCGGCCTGATCATGACCGGGCACGCGATCCTGACGCCCCTGCTGATGGTGCTCATCATGATCGCCGGCGATTTCCTCGGCATGTCGTTGACGACCGACAATGTGCGTCCATCGCCGCGGCCGAACGCCTGGCGGATTGGCGATGTTACGATCGCCGGCGTCGCGATGGGAGTCGGCGAGTTGATCTTTTGCGTGTCCGTCCTGGCTTTCGGCGTCTACCGGATCGGATACGACATTGACTCGTTGAGGACGCTGGCTTTCGTCGTCATCGTCTTCGGCAACCAGGCGACGCTCTACACCAGTCGGGAGCGGCGGGATCTGTGGAGTTCGCGCCCAAGTTTCTGGCTCATCGGTTCATCCATCGCCGACGTGTCCATTGCCTCGACGCTCGCCATCGGCGGCGTCGCGATGGCGCCCATTCCATTTTTCGTGGTGGCTGGCGTGTTGGCGTCGGCGGTTGCTTTTGCCGTCCTGCTGGATTTGGTCAAGGTTCCTTTGTTTCGCCGTCTCAACTTCAGTTCGCCAGCGCCGCGGAACTTAACGACTCCGAGCAGGATGACCGCGGATCAGTCGGGATTTGGCACAGGCGCGCGTCGACTCGAGCCGGCCTTGTTGCTCCTCGGGCTTGCGATTGCCGTCGGCGCCGCAGGATATGGATTCTGGGACCACTTCGAGGCGACTGCGCCAATTGGCGTCATCTCGGGAGCCGGACGAATCGAGGCGAGCGAGTTCGACATTGCCACGAAAGTCCCTGGGCGCGTTTCCGATCTCCTGGTCGATGAGGGCGTCGTCGTGACCGCCGACCAGGTCCTCGCTCATATCGACACGACAGATCTCGAAGCTTTGCTCGAGCGCGACGAGACGCGCCTGCACGATCTCCAAAAGGCGATCGAAAAGGCTCTGCCCCAAATGACGCGAACGAGAGCGCGGCTCGAAAATGAGAAGCAACATTTCGAGCAAACCAGCGGACTTCCGCGCAAGGGACGCTCAACGAGCAAATCCTTGGATCAGCAGCGACGCGCGATGAATCGCGCGGGTGCCGATCTGATAGTCACGAAAGCGAAGTTCGACGAGACCGAGGCGAAACTTGACGCGGCGAAGCGAGTCGTGGAGCGAGATCGAATCGACATCGCCGACGGCGCCATTCTTGCGCCGCGCGCTGGGCGTATTCTTCACCGAATAGTCAATATTGGGGATCCGCTTCCGCTCGGCGCGAAGGTTTTTACGATGTTTGATACAGCGTCACTCCATATGGACGTCTATCTGGCTGCCGCGGAGGCGGCAAAATTAGAAGTCGGGATGGGGGCCAGCATCGTTCTGGACACAACGCCGAAACTCTCCATTCCGGCGACGGTCAGCTCTCTTGGAATCGAGGCGCGGATGACGCCGCCCCAGATCGCGAACAAGGGCCCCGGCGACACTCCGTTGGTTCGCGTCCGCCTGCACGTCGATGACGCGCGGTTGGAGGCCGACACCGCGTCTGTCCGCACCGGGTCGCCGGGTGTCGCATACATCCGTCTTGATCCGAAAGCCGCGTGGCCGCCGCCACTACCGGGAAACCCACCGAACTAATTTGGAGCGCTCCCCAAATGGAGTGCGCCACCACACCGGGTGACTGACGCTGCGATTTCCATGGGGCTCGCCTTTGGGCTCGATCTAAATTATTGGTGCGTCCAGTTTATCGAGAAGTCTGGGGGCCATGGGAGATGAAGCTTCAAACTGCGGACGCGCGAGTGGCCGAACTCGAAGCTCGGCTTGCAGCAAAAGACCAGGAATTGCGCGAGACCAAGGCTCGTTACGACGAACTGCGGCATCGGATAAAGAACGACCTCCAAGGGCTCACGTTCTTGTTGGCGATGCAGGCGAGAGCAGCCAGTCAGCCCGAATATTGCGGGCGTTGCATTTCACGCTTGAGCAGCGCCGCCGCGCTGCACAGCATACTCGACAATGAACGATCCGATGTGGTGTCCATGCCCGGCTATCTGGCGGCTCTCTCCGACACGATCAAGAAATCATTCGGCGATTGGATCACCATCGAGACCACGGTGGAGCCAAATGTCAATTTCGACCATCGGCGAGCGCAATGTGTTGGGTTGATTTATGCCGAAGCGGCGATGAACACGCTGAAACACGCCTTTTCGAGTAACGTTGTCGGAAAGATAAAGTTGCAGTTTCGGCGGGTTGGCGATGATTTCGAGATGACGGTGTCGGATGACGGCGCCGGCTTCGATCCAGACACGACGCAGTTGGGACGCGGCATAAAGTTGATGATGCAGATCGCTCAGCAGTTGAGGGGCACGCTGCGATTTGAAAGATTGCCGGTTGGTATGATGGTCCGTCTCACGTTCCCGGCTTCGGTCGAACCCCAATCGTCGAGTGAGCAAATCGCTTGAGGGTGCAGGGTTGCGGTCATCCTCGTTTTTTTGCAAGACGGCCGTCGTCCGCGTTCTGCGAACCGCCGTCACAGTAGCTGTTTTTCGTCAAGCCGCCATCTTCCTCCACTCTTCGGCGCACGCCTGGCGCGAAGCGCCGATCACTTACGGCTTTTATCCTGGTCCATCGACGATGGGTCGTCAGCCGGGGCGGATCGCTCGCGCGCGGACTGCAGCAATTCCGCCAAGGCCCTTCGCAACCCGTGCATTTGATCCAGGAGGTTCAAGATGACGCCAACGCCTTCGTCATTGACTCCGAGATCGTTTTTTAGATCTCGGATTAATTTCGCGCGCGCCAAGTCCATCTCGGAAAATGCGACCTCACTGGCGGTTCCACTGGGAATCAACCATTCCTCTTGGATCCACACTTCCAGAGTTGCGTGATCCAGCTGCGCGCGTTCGAGAAAGTCCGGCTTGCTGATGTTCATGACTGCATATCCCGGCGCGGATCGTAGCTTGTTCCCGGCGTCCAATTGGAGAGAAAGGCTTCCAGCTCAGGATTCGGTCCTGGCGGCAGCACGACCCTGAGCGTGACGAATTCGTCGCCATGGCCATCGCGACGTGGAACCCCTCTTCCCTTCAAGCGCAGAACATTACCAGTGTTCGATCCCTTCGGCACCGTCAGGACGACGGGCCCCTTTGGCGTGGGCGCTCTGATTTGCGCCCCGAGGACTGCTTCGGTCAGAGTGATCGGCAGGTCGACATGAATGTCGTCTCCTTGCCGGGAGAAGAAGCGATGAGGATTGATTGAAATCTCCACCAACGCGTCGCCGGATTCGCCCTCGCCGAGAGACGGGGCGCCCTTCCCGCGCAGGCGCAACATCTGTCCCTCTTGAATTCCGGGCGGGATTGTTACGTGAAGAGTCCCGCCTTTCGGTAAAGTAAGCAGCTCGGTTGCGCCGTTGATCGCGTCGAGGAATTCAATCGAAAGGTGATAGTGCAAGTCTGGCCCGCGCGCGTGCCGCGCTTCCCGAGCCCTCCGCCTCAACAACTCGGCAAGAATGTCGTCAGTTTCGGCAAAATCCGCGTAGCCCGAGCGGTTTTCGTATGGATGGCCTGCGGCGGCGTCGGCTGCGAAATCCTTGTAAAATCGTTCATGCGGCCGATCAGCCCCAGAGGCGTCGATCTCTCCGCCGTCGAACCGCCGACGCTTGTCAGGGTCCGAAAGCAGATCGTAGGCGCCTGAAACCTCTTTAAAGCGCTCCTCCGAATGCTTGCTTCCGGGATTGAGATCCGGATGCAGCTTCTTGGCCAAGCGGAGGTATGCCTTCCGTATCTCTTCGGGCGAAGCGGTTTGTGCAACCCCCAGGATTTCGTATGGGTCTTTCATTGGCCCTCCGCGGAAACCGAGGTCGATGGCTGTTGCATGGTGGACTCGATCCGACGATCCGCAGATAGCGCCCAAGCGAGCGCGGATCATAACCGCTTTCAGCTCCTCAGGGATAGAGACGCTCGGCGCAGGCGCCGACCTACCTTGCCGTCACGATGCCATCGGTGACGCCGCGCGCGCCGCCGTAGAATGTTGCAGCATCGGGCTCGGCGAGCGACCCCGCTCTGAAATGCGCGACGAGATCGCGGCTAAATCTTGCCGACCAGAAAACTCTCTCGCGCGTTTTAATGGAGCCGAACAAATGAATGAGCCAAAGATTCGTTGTTCACCACCTCCAGATCCGACGCGACCGGCAAAGATCGCCGCACGATCGAACGCGCTGCCGCGCGCGGGGAAGAACTCGGCCACGACCTAGACGCCGTGGCCGGAACCTCCTTGGACGAGGGCGTCGAACCAGGCGTGCTGGCGATGCCGCTCGAGGAAGAGCGCTGGTTCTACCCTTGCATGGGTGCGCTACACCGAAGCTGACAAAGCATGCACGTGCACGTCACGTCCCGAATGCCTCGACAGAATCTCCGTCGCGCTGTTTTCTCGCTCCGAGTTCGAACAACGGACCCAAAGCAGCAGCCCGCCATGGGCCAGCTGCTCCTGGACGTATTCCGCATGTTGAGCGCCAATGAATTTGGCGAGTAGTTCCCCAAGCAGGCCCCAGGTCCCCGCGCCCAGGGCGGCGCCAGTGAACGCACCTGCCAATGCCCCGCCGGACGCGACGATGATGCCAGCGGCGCTCAGGGCCCCCAAGATGACGAGGCCTCCAGTAAACACGTATTCGCCCTCGCTAATAGCCTCCTGCGATATGTAGCGGATGCGGGGGACGGCCGCATCATCCTCAATCTCGGTGACCTTCTTGTATTTATGGCCGAGCTTCTTATCGACCGTCTCTTCAGAAGCAAGCAGACTGAGGTCGGCGTGCTCGAAGCCAGAACTCAGCAGGTCTTCGATCGCTTGCTGCATGGCGTCGGCGTCGCCAAACACCCCGACCGCTTCGCGTATTTGGTTACCTTTTTCACTGGTTGTCATCGCTCGTTCTCCCTTGGTCGCGCATCGCTTATAGCGCTTAAACGTGACGCCCCCTCTATTCGTCATTCTCTGCGTTCAACTCCTCGATCTGGATTGACGCAGCCTTGGCGGCTGCCGCGCAGAGCAAAATGGGCTGAATATGAACCCTCGGCCAAAGCCGTCCCCTTACTCCAAAATTCATCGCGGAGTTTCGTTTGCGGAATCGCCTTGTCAACCAGACCGGCGGTCTCCTATCATTCACGTTTGTAAAGCAGTAGCAGGCGAATTAACGTGTGCCGATCCAACCCGAAGAGGCCAACATGTCCCAGCTAATCGTCATCGGCTATCCAGATTCTGCGGCTGCCGAGAGAGCCCGCGACGAACTGTTGGCGTTGTCTCACGATTACCTCACACGATTGTCGGAGGTCGTCGTCGCCACGCGCGACGAGAAAGGAAGGCTCAGGCTCAGTCACGTCGTTGATTTCTGGACCTTGGGAACAGCCCTGGGATCAATTGGCGGGCTGCTTCTGGGAATTATATTCCTACATCCGGTTTTCGGCGTTCTTGCAGGCGCCGCAGCCGGAACAATGCGCGGCGTCTTAAGCGACAACGGAATCGACGACGATTTCGCCAACGCACTCGCCGACCTGCTTCGACCCGGTCAAGCAGCGCTTCTCTTGCGTCGCGATCTCATACCCGAACAGGAGATGAGAGATGAAGTCATTGAGAAACTGGCTTCAAGTGGCGGTCGCGTGTTGAAGACAGATCTAGCCCCCGAGCAAGAGCGGCGGTTGCGGGAGGCGTTCGAGGAAGCTTACCGTTCCGTGCGGGCCGAGGTTTAATTTTTGGGTGAATGAAACACCACCCAATCTACGCTCGTTTCAAAAGAGAGGACAGCCAAAGACGAAACACAATCGTGCAGCCGGGGCGGATGCCTCGAAAGGACCGCTAAGCAGAGATTCGAATATTGGCCGACGGCCGGGCTGTGCGCTCCTTGTTCATGTCGGCGACCGCGTAATGGAGGGCATTTTGGAGTTCGACCTCGTCGGCGAATGTCTGGTGGGCAAGATTATGAGCTTTGACGTCGCTCCAAGTACGTTCGATCTCGTTCAATTCCGGCGCAGACTTTGGCAGCGCTCGACGCGGAGCCAATGCGCTCGAGATTCGAGGGCTTTTTTTGTCGCCTTGCTGACATGGATGGGGCCATTGTCGACCACGATCACGGCGGGTTTTCTCGTCACGCCGGTCCCTTTGGCGATGGGGCTTTGAGGCGTTACAGCCCAAGGCAGTAACGACGGGCTTTAGGCCGCCGTGCCGGCCGTGAGCGGCTGCAGCGGTAAGGCCGGCGCGTCTGCGTTCGCGAGTGAGGTCGCGTTCGAACTGAGCGAGGGCGCCGAACATTTGAAATATGGGCCGACGGCTGGGCGTCGTGGTGTCGATCGCGTCGGTCAGGGATCGCAGGCATGCGTCGCTTTTTTCCAGCTGCATTACGGTCTCGATCAAATGCGGCCGCGAGCGCGCGAGACGATCGAGTTTCCAGGTGAGGAGAACATCGCCTTCCCGCACAAACGTGATGGCTTGCGCCAACCTGGGGCGGTCTGTCTTTGCGCCCGATGCACGATCCTCGAAGATCCGATCACATCCGGCGGCGCGCAGGACGTCGAGTTGGAGCGCTGTTTCCTGATCGAGCGTCGAAGCTCGTGCATTCCTTTCGCCCAGGAAACACCCGCCTCAAGCACGACTCAATTTTCATCTGCTCAAGCGCTTGAAGCTCGCTGTTCGTGGTTCGCCGTTTCCGGCATGCCCAGGGCGAAGACGAACAGGGCGACGGCTGCGGAGGCCCCCAAGACCAAAAAAAGTGACGCTGTAGCCATAGCGATCGACGATTACGCCGGCGGCGGGCCCGCTCAACGAGGCGGCCCGTTGACGTCGGCGAGCAGAAAATTGAGGGCGTCCAAGGACGCCGGACGAAAGCCGGCCTTGGTTGACCGAATGTCTGGCGCGCCGGCGTTCGATATGACTTCAATCACGGTCGCCATCCGACGAGCGCCAGGCAGGTCTCATGCCGCTGGCGCGTGTTTCTTCGAGCGCTCGTCGTGCTTGCCGTGCTTGTGCTCGCCGTGCTCATGCGGCTTCTTCGATTTGACGGGTTTCAGATGCGCGAGAGACGCGCCGATCTCCTCAGCGTGGACCACGGCCCCCAAGGCGTTCGTCACGCCGTCGCCGTGCGCCGCCAGCATCTTGCCCGGAGCAAGCTGATCACGCATCGACTCGGCGGCATGCGGGGGTATCCGCACGATGCGGCCATCCTCAAGCAGAGCGCCACGCGTCTCGCCCCTCGGCCCATGCAGGAGGCGCTTCACGACTCCTTCGACATCCATCGGCTCGCGCGCGTCGGCCGCATGCTTCTTTCCGGGCTTGTGATCATGGTCTTCGTCTGGCGGACCCTGATCCACGATTTGCGTCCCATCGGCGGCCTCCAGCGAAACCGCGGCGATCATTTCAGTCCCGCGCGGACGCACGCCGCGTATCTTGACCGTCTCGCCGGACTTGAGAGCGGCCACGACCTGTTTGGCCATGTGCGGCGGGAAATGAACCTCCATGCCGTCGGCCAATATCAGTCCGTCGGCCTCGCCGTGCGGATTGAGCAGAAAGAGATCCACAGTGCCGGTGATTTCGGGCAGGTAGGCGGGATCGATCCAGTGCATTGTGGCGTCCTTCGTTCATTCGTTCCGATTTCGACCGAAGCTCCGGTCGATCAATGATTCCCTGGCGGCCTTGGAAACGACGCGCCACATGGGAGATTTCACTCTCTACGCGAAGTCCGGCGCCGGTGACGCGCGAGCCGACCGTAGCCGACCCGCGAGGACCGGCCAGACTCGGAAACTACTCAGCCCGAGCGCTTTTGAGGCAAGGATTCAATCCGCCGCCGTCAAAGCCACCAGACGCCAAACAGGATCGACAAAATCGTCAACGGTGCTCCAACCTTGAAATAGGCCCAGAACCCGATCGTGACGCCCCCGGCGGCCGCGCGTTGCGCGACAATCAGATTGGCAATCGATCCGATCAGCGTGAAATTGCCCGCCAGCGTCGAGGCCATGGCGATGACGAGCCACGACCTTTGCTGGTCGGATGAATGGGCGATGAAGGGCTTCAAGACGAGCACGGCGGGAACATTGCTGACGATGTTCGACAACACGGCGGTGATCGCCGAGAGGGCCGGCGTGGTCTCGAGGTTGAGTTCCCCGACCTTGGCGATTAGTTCCGGCGTCAGCACATTCGTCTCCAACGCCGCGACGACGATGAAGAGTCCGGCGAACATCAGCAAGAGCGGCCAATCGATCTCGCGATATATTTTTTCCGCCTTGATCCGGCGCGTAAACAGCAGCAGCGCGCCGCCGACGATCGCCACTTTGGCGACCGGCTGGCCGGCAAAGAAGAAGGCCATCATCGCAAGCGTTACAAGAACCGCCTTGCCGACGAGCACCGGATGCGGACGGGCCGGACTCGCCGCGACAGTCGGGAGCCGTTCGCCCGTCAGAAACTCGCCCCGATAAACAAGGGCGACGAGCAACGCCGTCAGAGCAAGGCCGACGGCGGCCACCGGCCACAAGGCCGCGGCGAAAGCTCCGTAGGGAATATGCGAGAGGCTGCCGATGATCATGTTTTGCGGATTGCCGGTGATCGTCGCGACGCTGCCGACATTGGAGGCCAGCGGAATGGCCAGCAGATAGGGAATAGGATCGCGCTTCAGGCGCGTGACGAGATCGAGCACCAGCGGCGTCATGACCAGACAGATGGCGTCGTTGACGAGAAAGGCCGAGAACGCGCCGGCCACCAGCACGATGGCCAGCAGCAGCGCGATTGGATTGTGGGCGCGCGTCACGGCCCAGTTGTTCACCAGCCGGAAAAAGCCGGACAGGCGCAGGTTGGCCACGACGATCATCATGCCGAGCAGCAGGGTGATGGTGTCGAAATCGATCGCACGATAGGCCTCGTCGAGCGAGACGACGCCAAAAGCGACCATGAGGCTCGCGCCGAGCAGCGCCGCGCCGGCGCGGTCGAGTCGATAGAAGGGCAGCTTGCCGATGGCCATTACGAGATAGGTCGCCGCGAATATGGCGACGGCGGCAATCGTTCTTCCGTCGGCCGAATCTATTTGTCCGAGATCGACGCTCCGCGTGACGTGAATCCCCATCGGAACGATCGTCGCCATCACGATGAGCGCTCCCGTCGAAACAAAGGCGCCCGCCGCGGTCAGCGCGGTGGCGACGAGCGCGCTCGCAAAGCGTCCGAAGGGAACTGGTTCGGGTTCAGGCGCCCCGGTATCGCGCACAGCGCCCGCCTTCCTGGAAATCGGCGAAATCTTCGAACCATTGAGGTTCGGCGATCCGCTCCTCGGCTCATAAGCTCGGCGACGCCTCGGGCTGTCAAGACGAGCATGAGGTCCGTTGACGGAGGGCCGCTCTCTCAAGGGCTCCTTGAAACGGAAGCACTGGCCTTTCACTTTCCCTTCGAACAGCGGCTTCGGGTCAACCTGCGTCGCGAGCGCCTCGTTCCGACGAGGCCGCTGAACCCCAAATTGTCGCCGCGACAAACGCATCCTCAGGCGGCAGCCTTGCGCCAAGAGCCGTCGCTCTCCAGAACGTCGTCCGTCTCCAGCTTCACGCACTCGCTTATAATATCGACAATTTCCTGCGGGCCTTGGCCACGCCCGAATTTCAGCGGCGCCAATGGCGTTTAAGCTCCCCGCGGGTTAGTCTTCGACATGGCCTACTCGGTCGTCGTACCTTCATTCGGGCCATGTACGCTCCGTTTCGGCAAAGGCAATTTGAAAGAGGCGACGGGCATGAACGAGCAGAGCGCTGAAGAGCTTGTTGAACTCGACGATCTGCAAGCCGCCTATAAGGCGGCCATGGAGGAATGGATCCTGTCGATCCGAAAAGAAGAGGCCCTCGTCTCAGTCACTCCTCACTCTGTGGCCGAGGTCGATAAATGGGAAGGCGCCCATTTCGAAGAGGACGAGGCGCGCAACAAAGTCCTGGAGGCGAAAGAGGCCTATGAGGGGGCGCTGCGCCGGAAGTTCTTCAACTTTTAGTCCTTCTCGTTTCGCGCGGGGGACTGCGCGGATCGACGGGATTTTTGGGATTAAAGAACGTGCGGCGCTCGGTCACGGCGGGCGTCAGAGCGCATAGTCTTCGATGACAATATCCGCGCGGGCCCGGGCGCGACGACCGTTCATGATTTTGCTGCCCCTTCGAATATCCTCTAAAATGTCATTCCCCATTACTACGGAGTCACGAAACGCGCTCTGCGTCGAGCAGCCCGGTCTCGCTTTTCTTGCGGGCGATTTCGCGGGCAAGCCGCTGCTGACGATTCGTGTGGTGGCGGGGCTTTACGTCGTCGTCGCGCTCGCCGGCTTCCTCACGAGCGGCTCCATGCTGCTCGGCTTCGTACACATCAATGAGGCGGACCGCTGGCTGCACGCGGTTCTCGCGGCTGACTTGGATGGCATTCTAGACGACTCGCAAAGCCGTTTCACCGGGGGGTCTTCGCCCCGCACGCTCGGTCTCGCGTTCCTGGATTAGGCCGCGCATGCGGCGAATGCGCCGTTTCACACGGCGGTGTTGGGGCGCGCGGCTATAGAGCAGGGGTTCCGCCTTTGGCGTATTACAATCGCAGGAGAAAAGGCGATCTCTCCGCTGCCGAGCGACCATCGCCTTTCGTATTCCGAATGGCGGCAGTCCGCTCAACCTCACGCCGCTTCTTTTCCTTGACCAAAATCTGTCAAAAGCGGCAATGGCGGTCTCAACAGTCTCGTCATCCGGTGGATATCGGCTTAAATATCGATGGCGGCGTCATTCGGACGCGAGCTTCGAGAGACGTAAGCCCCGTATCTCGACAATCAGTTCCAGGAGACCAGCATGAGCGGCGCCATCGACTTCGCAGACCCGGTAACGAGTTTCGTGATCGTGCTCTTGATTGGGATCGTCGCTGGTTTCTTGTTCGATAGGTTTGCCGGCCCCGGATGGCTCTCGCGCCAAGTCATCGGCTCCACTCGCGGTGTCGTGACCAGCGCGCTTGTTGGCGTCGCAGGGTCCTTCATTGGCTATCACCTCGTGACGATCATCACACGCTCGAACTCACCGATGGCGCTTTTCATTAGCGCCGCTTTGGGCGCCGCCGTAGTCCTAATGAGTTGGCGGATATTGAGATAGGCCTTTCGCTAACATTGCGGCCTCGTTCAAGCGCTGGCCCGCGTATCCTATAAGAGCGTCCGCGCTGAGAAGCATCGCGTGCTGCGGATTTGCGCCAAGAGCCGACCTGAATAGGAGCAAACTATCGAAACCGCCCGCTCGGCGGCGGTTTCGGCCGACCGCGTCGGCGAGGGCGACCCACTTGGCTAGCGTCGCCGGTTGGAACCAGACTTGAGGGGTCGTGCATGCGGCGGCGGAGTGTTGGCGCAATTCGCGTTTGGGTGCGCCGCGGCAATTCGGCGAGGACGTTCGTTGGTTCATCGAACAGCCTATATCATCGGCGGCGGCATCTCCGGGCTCGCTTGCTCGGTCGAGACGATACTTTCGCTCCGTGCGCCGGGTAGCTCGAAATGTGTTGTGATCTCCTCCTCGGAGAGGTTGTTCGCCACACTCGCGAAGAGGTCGCCGCTTTGGATCATCACCGGCTTCGTGCGAGTTGCGCAGATGGGGTCATCGTTTCGCTGGCGCCGCGCTCGCGCAAGTGGAAAAAGTCGCGCCGGCCCGTCAGCATCGGCGCCAGCACGTCGATCCCCGCGAAGGACGGCGTAAATTGGCTTCCAACCATGACCCCATTCAGAATTTCTCATCATGAAAATTCATTGCTCATTTGCGTGACCGCACGCAGTGCGATCGGCGCAGGGGCGAACACCGTCTGTACGAGGTCGGACATTGGCCCCAGCCGCCTTCGTTAAGACGGTCAGACGTGGTAAAAATGCCAATCTTTGCGGAAAATAGAGCATGGAAATGATCCAAAGGTCATGCGGGGACACGGTCGCCATGGAGCGACGACATCTGCTCGAGGGCGAGCAATTGGTCGCAAGACGACAAGCCCTCATGGAAAAACTTATTGAGAGAGGGAATTACGATCTTGTGGAGGCGGCGAACGAATTGCTGGATATCTTGCGTGAATCGATCGACCTTTCAATGACGCGCCTTCGGGAATTAGAAGATCGCTTGCGCGAATCGCCGGGACCAACTCAGGCCGCCAGCGCGACGGAACTGAGGTTCTCTTTTCATAAAAAGCACTATAATGGGCGGGGACGGGAAGGCGGCGATGTTTCAGGTTCGAATCCACGGTCGCGGCGGCCAGGGCGCAGTCACCGCCGCTGAATTGCTTTCGGTCGCGGCGTTTCTCGAAGGCAAATATGCCCAGGCCTTTCCGAGCTTCGGCTCGGAGCGCACCGGCGCTCCCGTGGTCGCCTTCTGTCGCATCTGCGACAAGGAAATCCGCCTGCGCGAGCCCATTCAGGAGCCGGACGCGCTGATTGTTCAGGACCCGACGCTGTTCAAATCGGCGGACGTGCTGGAGGGGCTCGCACCGCGAGGCTTTTTGCTGGTGAACACCAATATGAGCTTCGCGGACATGCATCTCGACGAGATTGTCGCGCGCCTGCCGAAGGATCACGCGCTGATCTCCCCCGCCACGGAACTCGCGATGACTCACGTCGGCCGGCCGTCCCCCAATACGGCTTTGCTTGGCGCCTTCACCGCCTTCACCAAGATCGTTTCGCTCGATTCGGTTCTGGAGGCGATCCGCCGCGCCTTTCCCGGGAAGATCGGCGAAGCCAATGTCGCCGCGGCCCGGGCCGCTCACGCCCTCGCGGCTCACGCCTGACGTTCCGGGGAGACGGCTCGACATGCTCGAACAAATCGAAGGCTCTAAAGCGATGGCGCGGACCATCGCCTTATGCCGGCCCCAGGTCGTCTGCGCCTACCCGATCACGCCGCAGACCCATATCGTCGAGGGTCTCGGCGACTTGGTGCGCACGGGGGCGCTGGACAATTGTGAATTCATCAACGTCGAGAGCGAATTCGCCGCTCTGTCGGTGGCGATCGGCGCCTCGGCGGCGGGCGCGCGGGCCTATACCGCGACGGCCAGCCAGGGACTGCTGTTCATGGCCGAGGCTGTCTACAACGCGGCGGGCCTCGGGCTGCCGATCGTGATGACCCTCGGCAATCGCGCGATCGGCGCGCCGATCAACATCTGGAACGATCACTCCGACGCGATGGCGATGCGCGAATCCGGTTGGATCCAACTCTTCGCGGAGACCAATCAGGAGTCCGCCGACCTCCATATTCTCGCGTTCAAACTGGCCGAAGAGCTGTCCGTGCCGACGATGGTCTGCGTCGACGGCTTCATCCTCACCCACGCCGTGGAGCGCGTCGATATTCCGGATCAAAAAGCCGTCGATGATTTTCTCCCGCCGTTCGAGCCGGTGCAGGTTCTCGATCCCAACGATCCGATCTCGATCGGCGCGATGGTCGGCCCCGACGCCTTCACGGAAGTGCGCTACCTCCAATATTACAAGCAGCACACGGCGATGGGGCTCATCGTCGACCAGGCGGCGCAGTTCGAACGGCGATTCGGCCGCGCCTCTGGCGGATTGCTGCGCGAATACGCCACGGCGGACGCCGAGACCATCGTGGTCGCGCTCGGTTCGATCAATGGCACGATCAAGGATGTGATCGACGAAATGCGCGAGGAAGGTCTACGCATCGGCCTCGTGACGCTGGTGACGTTTCGTCCGTTCCCGACGCACGCGCTGCAAAAGGCGCTGGCGCACGCCAGCGACATCGTGGTGATCGACAGAAGCGTCGACGTCGGCATGGGCGGCCCGCTCGCCAGCAATGTCGATCTTTCTCTGCGCAACCTCGCCAGCGCGCCGGATATTCACTCCGCCATCGTGGGGCTCGGCGGACGCGCCGTGACCAAATCCTCGCTGCATCGGCTGTTCCGGCAGGCGCTGATTCAGCCCTGGGAAGGTCCGCATTTTCTGGACCTCAACGAAAAAGTGATTGCGCGGGAAATCCATCGCCGCGGCAAGGCCCGACGCTCCGGCCCGGCGGCGGAAAACATCTTGAAACATCTGGAGCGCGAACGCACCGAGCGTTTCCTGACCCGCGAGAACGCCGATGAGCGATGACAGCGAGACCATGACGGGCGTGCAAAAGCTCAAATTCTACCAGAAGGGCACGCTCACCGTCGGCAACCGCCTCGTCGACGAGGCGCAAAGAAACGTGCAGGCGAGCCGCGACCGCGCCAACTCCCTGACCAGCGGCCATCGCGCCTGCCAGGGTTGCGGCGAGGCGCTGGGTGCGCGCTACGCCATCGACGCGGCGATGCGGGCGAGCGGCGGCGATCTCATCGCCGTGAACGCGACCGGCTGTCTCGAAGTGTTCACGACGCCCTACCCCGAAACGTCCTGGCAAATGCCATGGCTGCACTCGTTGTTCGGCAACGCGGCGGCGGTCGCGACCGGCGTCGCGGCGGCGATGCGCGTGACGAAACGCCCGGGAACGCGCGTCGTCGCGCAGGGCGGCGACGGCGGCACCACCGACATCGGCTTTGGTTGCCTTTCCGGCATGTTCGAGCGCAACGACGACGTGCTCTACATTTGCTACGATAACGAAGGTTATATGAACACCGGGGTGCAGCGCTCGTCGGCGACGCCGCCGACGGCGCGCACAGCCACGACGCCGGCGCTGGGCGCCGAACCCGGCAACGTCTTTGGAACCGGGAAGTTCACGCCCAAGATCGCCGTCGCCCACGACATACCCTATGTCGCGACGGCGAGCGTCGCCGATCTCCATGACCTCGAGGCCAAGGTGACGAAGGCCATGTCGTTCCATGGCGCGCGCTACATTCAGATCAGCGTGCCCTGTCCACTGGGCTGGGGCGCGGCGTCCCACGACACGATCAAACTCGCGCGCCTCGCGATCGAGACCGGGCTTTATCCGATCTTCGAAGCGGAAAGCGGCCGCATAACCCATGCGCGTAAGATCCGCCGCAAGACGCCGGTCGCCGAATATCTGAAGCTGCAACGGCGCTTCGCGCATCTCTTCCACGATGGCGTCGAAGACCCGCGCGTCGCGCGGTTGCAAGCGCTCGCCGACCGAAACATCGAAGACTATCGACTGCTCGACAAAGAGGCGTAATCGCGGAGAGACGCCATGAAACATCCCTATGCGATCGCGCTCGACGTCGGCACCAGCCAGCACAACCACACCGGCTCATGGCGCACGCAACGGCCCGAATATGTCGATCGGCTGCCGCCCTGCAACAACGCCTGCCCCGCTGGCGAGGACATTCAAGGCTGGCTCTCCGACGCGGAATCGGGCGACTACGAAGCCGCCTGGCGCGCGCTGACGACGAACAATCCGCTACCGGCGATCATGGGACGCGTGTGCTATCATCCTTGCGAGACGGCGTGCAATCGCGCGACGCTCGACGAAGCCGTCGGCATTAATTCGGTCGAGCGCTTCCTGGGCGATCTCGCGATCGAAAAAGCCTGGGCCTTCGCGCCGCCGGCCGAACGCAGCGGCAAGAAGGTTTTGGTCGTCGGTGCGGGTCCGGCGGGCCTCTCCGCCGCCTATCATCTGCGGCGCCTCGGCCATGACGTGACGATCTGCGAGGCGGGTCCGCTGGCTGGCGGCATGATGCGCTTCGGCATCCCCAAATATCGACTGCCGCGCCAGATCATCGACGCCGAGGTGAAACGCATCGTCGATATGGGCGTGACGCTGCGGCTTGACGCCAGGGTCGACGACATCGAGCGAACGATGGTCGACGGGGCTTACGACGCGGCGTTTTTGGCCGTCGGCGCGCACATCGCGCGGCGCGCCTATATTCCGGCAGCGGGCGCGGCGAAAATCCTCGACGCCGTGTCGTTGCTGCAATCGATGGAAGGCGAGACGCAGCCGTCGCTGGGCCGTCGTGTCGTCGTCTATGGCGGCGGCAACACCGCCCTCGACGTCGCCCGCACGGCCAAGCGATTGGGAGCGGAGGAGGCGATCATCGTCTATCGCCGCACGCGCGAGAAAATGCCGGCGCATGACTTCGAACTGGAGGAGGCGCTGGAGGAAGGCGTTTCGATGAAATGGCTGTCGACCATCAAGACGGTCGATGGCGGCGCGATCGAAATCGAGAAGATGCGCCTCGACGAAAAAGGCTTTCCCCAGCCGACCGGCGAATTCGAGACATTGGCGGCGGACTCCTTGGTGCTGGCGCTCGGTCAAGACGTGGATCTCTCGCTGCTGCGCGGCGCGCCCGGACTTGTCGTCGAAAACGGCGTCGTCAAAGTCGGGCCGGACATGATGACCGGCAGGCCGGGTGTTTTCGCCGGCGGCGACATGGCCCCATCCGAACGCACAGTCACCGTCGCGGTCGGCCACGGCAAGAAGGCGGCGCGCCACATCGACGGATTTTTGCGTGGCGTCGCCTATAAACCGCCCGCCAAACACGCGCTCGCCGGGCCAGAGCGGCTCAACGCCTGGTATTACGAGGACGCGCCGGCCACCGTGCGGCCAATGCTGGAAGCGGCGCGGCGCGTCGAGAGCTTCGCGGAGGTGCAGGGCGGCCTCGACGAGACCAACGCGCTTTACGAGGCGCGGCGCTGCCTCTCCTGCGGCAATTGCTTCGAATGCGACAATTGCTACGGCGTATGCCCCGATAACGCGGTGATAAAGCTCGGGCCCGGCGCCCGCTTCCGTTTCAATTACGACTTCTGCAAGGGCTGCGGCCTCTGCATGGTCGAATGCCCCTGCGGTGCGATCGACATGGTCCCCGAAGAAATTTAACGAGCGTGAACCTGACAAGATCAAGACGCCTCGGCAGAATATGGATCATCCGGTGAAGAGATGCGAGGTTCCGTGGCCCTCGGCGGAGTTAAAACCCGTCGAATCGCGACGCCCGGCATGCCCAACATCAATACATTGATATATTTTGTGAATGGGCGTGGCGTTCCGACAACGATCGGCGCGGGGCGCGCGTATCGGATCGAGGCGTGGGGGAGTCGTCTCCAGCATAATCTGCGGGACGGCGCCGCCGTGACGACCTCCTATCGCCGAATGCTCCTCGCGGTAGACGGAGGCGCGAAGACGCGGGGGACATAAAACCCGGTTTTCAACCGCCGATAAGCAAAAAAATCTGCCGACCAAATGAGTCCTCTCGTCTCCACATAGCAGCCGCACCAATGGCGTTCTCACGCGGCAGGGAGGCGCCAGATCATCGGCGCGCGTGATCGAGACCGCCGGCGAGAGACGGCGCATCGGGAACGCCGCCATGCAGGTGCGCTGCGTTCCTCTCGCTGGCGAGTTCGGCTCGCGACGCTGATCGCGCCCATTTCGAGCGCGCGAAACGCTTCCGCGGCGACGAGCCGAACGTGTCGGCTCGTCAGCCTGGCTTGAGACAATCAGAACGGTAGCCGTCTCGCAGTTGGTCGGCCCTCCACCAATCGCCGCGCCGCCTGGCCTCCCGCTCCTCTCGCAAGTAGGTCGCGCATTCTCTGCGACTTGCGCGCTCTGCAATGAAAAGCATCGCCGTGCGATCTCCCGGCTTTGCTCGGCTAGGCTCGACGCCCAAACGGCCGCCTTGCGCATCGCTGCTCGCGCCGGCCGGGGCCGTCGCCAGCAATCCCATCAGCAGCCCCGCCGCCAGAGCCATCGCGGTGGCCTGTCTCATGCTCGCCTCCCCATTACGTGACTTGAAATGAAATGGCGCGCGCCCGAACGGCGGCAATTACATGCGCGTCTGGGAACGTCGCAAAAGCATGGACGCGCGGTCTGCGCTGCTCGGCGTGCGGGCCCGCCCTATCGACGGCCGTCCGGACTGGCGCGGGCATCGGTCGCGTGGGGCGGGGTCGAGCAAGAGATAGGGATCCAGCGCGTCGGGTCCATTGCGCGTCAAATCCAGCAGCGCGCTCGTTGCGGCGTCGACGGCGGCGGACGGAGCGCCCAATCTCAGCAGCGCGCCGCGGAAGCTTTCGAGCATCGCAAGCGAAATCACGAGCTGCGCGGGGCGTCCGCCGATTTCGCCCGCAAGCATGGCGTCGACGAGCTTTTGGCTGGTGGTCCCTCGGCGCCCAAGCCGGCGGCTGAGGACGTCGGTTACGAAAATGTTGACGTCGAGGACGATGCGCAGCGGTCGGGCGGCCGTCACCGCGCGTCGCCCTCCGGCTCGAGCCGCCAGCCGTCGAGCGCTGGGTCGAGCGTTTGGTCGTCGATCCCTTCGACGATGGCCACGCGCGCCGCCTCGAAGCGACGGTGCGCGAGCGCGAACATCAGCTCGCGGCTGGCCTCGCGAAACGCAGCATCGTCGGGACCGCCAACCGCGAGGCGGGCGACGAGCTGATCGCGCAGCTCCTTGGGCATGGCGGTGAAGACGCCGAGCGCGTTCTCGACGACGTTCGATAGCGAGCGGTTTTCCTGGCGGGCGATGGCGCGCGCGCGCGCCTCGAGCGGCTCAGGGACGGTGGCGGAGAGAGCCTTGGGCATGGGGAGGCCTCCTTTACTTTCAATCATATCATTTGTTTTATGGTATCTCAAATGACATGGGAGCCGGTGAAATTCAGCCGCGGCTGCCCCCGAGGCAACAAGCTCATGTGTGGCGTACCAGACCTACGTTTGCATCACACAGCTTCGCAGTTTTTTTCGGGTAAACTATGTGCAAACCAAGGATGATGTTGATCAACTCAGCTTGATTGCGGTTTTGAGGCGGGATTTCGTTGTTTCAGGTGCTTCGCATGCGCAGCTTGATCCAGTCGGACAGCACGGTCGTGCCGCCTGTCGCGGCGGAGCGGTCGCCGCCGGCCTCGCGAATGACCGGCGGCGAGCCACCGACGCGAACGTACGCGAACGAAATCACCGTGTTGTGGGTTGACGGGCATTTTTTCCTCGAAACTTTTCAAATCCGATTCCTCGGAACCGTATGCCAGCGGCCGGCTTCAGCCTCCACTTTGAATATACCGTGATCCATGATCTACGAAATGGCGCCGACTATTCACCCCAGTCGAGGCCATGATCGAAGGTTTCCATGCATGAGTCTGCCCACCCATGACGTCGCCTTTGCCGAAGTAGCCCAAATCATCGCCTCCGCGCGCCAGCGGGCGGTGCAATCGGTCAATACGGCCCTGATCGATCTGTATTGGCAGGTTGGGGAATATATCAGCCGCAAGATCGAAAGCGCGGAGTGGGGCGACGCCGTGGTGCCGCAGCTTGCTGATTACATTGCGCGGAGCCAGCCGGGATTGCGCGGCTTCACCCGTTCAAATTTGTTCCGCATGCGCCAATTTTACGAGGTATATCAAGAGGATGAAATTGTCGCGGCGCTGCTGCGACAATTGTCCTGGACACATCATCTCATCATATTGGGCCAAAGCCGCGACCCGGAGGAGCGAGCATTTTATCTGCGTATGGCGGCGCAGGAAAAATGGTCCAGCCGAGAGCTGGAGCGACAGTGCAAAGCGGCCCTGTTCGAGCGCTCGGTTCTCCAGCCCCCAAAAGTCGCGGCGGTGCTGCGACAAAATCAGCCGGAGGCGCAGGGCGTATTTCGGGACATGTATCTCGTTGATTTTCTGAAACTGCCAGATGGCCACAACGAGGCCGACCTCCACCTCGGCCTCGTCCGCCAGTTAAAGGATTTCCTGATCGAACTGGGGCGAGATTTCTGTTTTGTGGGCTCGCAATATCCCTTGCAGGTCGGCGGGCGCGATTTTGCGCTGGACCTGCTGTTTTTCCATCGTGGCCTAAATTGCCTCGTCGCCATCGAGTTGAAAGTCGGGCGGTTCGAACCTGAATATCTGGGCAAACTCAGTTTTTACCTGGAGGCGCTGGATCGCGACGTAAAGAAGCCTCACGAAAATCCGGCTATCGGCTTGCTGCTCTGCGCCAGCAAGGACGATGAAGTTGTCGAATACGCCTTAAGTCGCACCTTGTCTCCGGCGCTAGTGGCGCAATACAGGACGCAATTGCCCGACAAAAATCTGTTGCGCGAAAAGTTGCATGAATTTTATCGCCTCAACACGCAGGACGAGGGCGCAGCATGAGCAGTGGGTGTCGCTACCACATGCTCCAGACGTCGCTACGGAACGTCCCGATATCCGCGCCGTCTCTTGCGGCTAGCCTGAAGTGTCAGAGCGTTGGTCGCGAGGGTTTCGTCGTCGTAAAGTTCGGCGACGATCCGCCCGTGCGCGCCGATTCGACCCCACGTTTTGACGAGCAAGACGTGGCCGAAAAGATCGCGCTGTACATCGAGGAGATAGAAACGTCTCAAGTTGCGCGATTGATCGATGCGACGAAGATGCACGGCGTTCATCCAAACAGCGCCCTCGAATTTCGGTCGGCGTCGCAATTTTTGCCCTTGCGCCGCGATAGAACAAATACAGAACTTATCAGGCTTTGTCCACTTCCGAGCATGCCGCACGAACTGGGAGGAGCACACGATCTTCGTGCCGCAGGAAGGCGTCATATGAGAGTCGGGTACTGCCGCAAACATTGCATGGCGGAGGCTCGACGTATGATCGATTGCCGGACACGCGATTGGAGGCGCTGTGGCGCAATCGGAGGGGGAAGGCCTTCCCCCTGACCGGCGCGAAGGTCGCCGGCACACCCCCATCTGCGGGGAGACCCCGCAACGCCCCCTCTGTTCGATCAAGCTGAATCGGCGGCGCCGTCGGACATTCCTGGATGATGCGCGTGGCGGCATTCGAGCGGTTCGTTTCCGCTCGCAGCCCGCGGCCGGCCGCCGCCTTCCGATCGAGAGTGAGAGTTCGGCCGGGTCGGCCGTGACGGGTTGAGATTCGCGAGAGAGGCTCGCGGCGCCCGTCGCGGAGACTCCCGATGTCACGTTCGGCTGCTCGCGCTCGTTCCGGTCAAGACCGGACGAGCCTTTATCAAGAAATCACCGACAAAATCATCGCCGAGCTGGAAGCT
>Ga0265328_10000108_pt1 | contig 39432 bp, 38 predicted proteins | sample 41624metaG_FD_202086 | JGI IMG/M metagenome (GOLD analysis project Ga0265328, IMG submission 202086) | Rhizosphere microbial communities from Carex aquatilis grown in University of Washington, Seatle, WA, United States - 4-16-24 metaG | ecosystem: Host-associated > Plants > Roots > Rhizosphere...
CGTCTCCAGAATTTCGTTGGAATCATAAGTGTCATAGACGACCTTGACGCCGGTCTCGCGGGTGAAATCCTCGAGCACGCCCGGGTCGATATAATCGCTCCAATTGAAGATATTGACGATCCGTTCCGCGCCCTGCGCGCCGACGGCGCCGCCGAGCAGAAACAGACATGCGGCGAGGATTCTCATCTCCTTGGCCTCTCCCTTTCGCTTGGCGGTTCGTTTCGCCGCTTGCGCGCCGCGCCGCCTCATGGGCACAATGTCTCGCGACCGAACTCCCGCCGTTTCGAGATGTTCCCGATGGACTTGGCGCGTCCAATCGAAAGTCTGCGTGAACAAAACGCCCGTCTCGTGACGCGCGGCGCGCGACGCTATCTTCGCGCCGCCGGTTTTTCCGTGCTCGCGGAGCTGCCGCTGCCCGGCGCCCGGCGCGCCGATCTCGTGGCGCTCGGAACGGATGGCGCGCTGCGCATCGTCGAGGTGAAGAGCTCGCTCGCCGATTTCCGCGCCGATCGCAAATGGCTGGACTATCGCCTCCATTGCGACCGCTTTTATTTCGCCATTCCCTGTGATCTTTCCGAGGAGGCCTTTCCCATGGACGCGGGCCTCATCGTCGCCGACGCGCATGACGCCATGCTCGTGCGCGAGGCGCCGGTCCACAAGCTCGCGCCGGCGAGCCGCAAGGCCATGCTGCTGCGTTTCGCCAATGCGGCGGCGGAGCGGCTTCATTACGCTTTGCATCGCGACGAGTTCTGAACCGCGCCGCCGCGCCGTCATCGCGGCGCGCTCATCTGGGCGCGCGCTTGGCCAATATGCGCTGCAGCGTGCGGCGATGCATGTTGAGGCGGCGCGCCGTCTCCGACACATTGCGGTCGCAGGATTCGTAAACGCGCTGAATATGCTCCCAGCGCACGCGATCCGCCGACATCGGATTATCGACCGCATCCGGCTTGTCGATCTTTGTCGCCATGAGCGCGTGATAGATTTCGTCGGCGTCGGCCGGCTTGGCGAGATAGTCGAAGGCGCCGAGCTTCACCGCCGTCACCGCCGTGGCGATATTGCCATAGCCGGTGAGGATAATGCCGCGCGCATCCGGTCGCTTGACCTTGAGCGAGGAGATGACGTCTATGCCATTGCCGTCGCCGAGCCGCATGTCGATGATGGCGAAGGCGGGCGGGGCGGCCTCGACGGCCGCGAGGCCGTCCGCGACGCTCTCCACCGCGGTGACGAGAAAGCCACGCGCCTCCATCGCGCGCGTGAGCCTTCCGAGGAAGGGCTTGTCGTCCTCTACGATCAGTAGCGAGCGCTCCTGCGGGAGCTCCCCGAGCGCGGCCTCCACGGCCGCGTCGAAATCCGTGTGTTCGGCTGCGCCAGCGTCGTCGATCATGCGTCGTCGTCCTGGTTTAGGGTGGCTCAATATATCATCACGCCGCGTCGGACGAAGGCGTTTGTTGGTCTAAGTCCCGCTCGCGCCCGGCCATCTCGCCATTCGCCGGCGACCGCTCGAACGCGGTCCGCGGCCAGGCGATCGTCACCTTGGCGCCCGTCTGCGGAGCCTGGACATTGGCCGTCGTCACCGTCGCGCCGGAGCGCTCGAGCAGCGTCTTGGCGATGAAGAGGCCGAGGCCGAGGCCGGAGCCGGGCTCGTTCTTCGTGCGCCGATCCGTCGGGCGTCCGCTGACATATGGGTCGCCGAGGCGGTTCAGAATCGCCTGCGAGAATCCAGGACCGTCGTCCTCTATGACGATGACGACGAGCTCCCGCGACCATAGCGCCTCTATGCGCACTTTCGAGTGGGCGAAATCGACGGAGTTCTCGACCAGATTGCCGAGACCGTAGACAATGCCCGGATTGCGGGAGAAGGTCGGCTCGTCCGGCGGGCCGCGCCGCGTCAATTCGATCTCCACGCCGAAGGCGCGATGCGGCTCGATGACCTCCTCGAGCAAAGTCTCGAGCGTCTGCATGTCGAGCAGCCCGCCCGTATCGGCCTGGCCGAGCGAGACGAGCTTGCGCAAAATCTCGCGACAACGCCGCGCCTCCTGCGCGAGCAGCGCGAGATCGTCGGCGAGCGCCGGCGCCGTCGCGAGCGCAGATTTCTGCAGCTCCTTCGTCACCACGGCTATGGTCGCGAGCGGCGTGCCCAGTTCATGCGCGGCGGCGGCGGCGAGACCGTCCAGCTGCGAGAGATGCTGCTCGCGCTCGAGCACCAGCTCGGTCGCCGCGAGCGCGGTCGACAATTGGCGCGCCTCGTCGGAGACGCGGGCGGCGTAGAGGCCGACGAAGGCCGCGCTCAGCACCAGCGCCGTCCACACGCCCGTGCGGTAGAGCAGCGGGAAATGCAGCTCGACCCCCTCGTACCAGGGGAGCGGTTGATATTCGACGGTCAGTATCGTCGCCGAGGCTATCATCAGCACGCCGAGCAGGATGGTCAGCTTGCGCGGCAACGACACGGCCGAGATCATCACCGGGGCCAGAAACAGCATGGCGAAGGGATTGGCCACGCCGCCGGTGAGATAGAGCAGAGCCGAGAGCTGCAATATGTCATAGGACAAGAGCAGCGCCGCCTCGCCGTCGTCGAGGCGGAACGTGCGCGTCGTGGCGAGCCGCAGCGCGGCGTTGAGGCAGGCCGAGGTCGCAATGGCGATGAAGCTCAGCCCGATCGGGAAATCGAACTGGAAATAGAAGAAGGTCGCGAGCGTCGCTATGGTCTGGCCGGCGATCGCCAGCCAGCGCAGGATGATGAGCGTGTCGACGCGGAGCTGGCGGGCCTGATGGCCGAAATCGGCGTCGGCGGGATTGGTCATGAGGCGGCGTCGGGTCTCGATAATTGCAGCAGCGCGAGACGCGCGGTTGTTCGATTGATAGCGCGTTTCGGCCGCCGCCCGCAGCGATTTTCCGTAGGACTATATGCCGCGGCCCCGCGCCGCGCGCCACAACCGCCATTGCCGCCGCCATTGCGCGGGCTCGGCGATGGAGCGGAACGGGTCGAAGCCTTTGCGTTCCATTTCGCCGAGATAGAGTGGAATCAAGGCTGCGGGCAGCAGGGCCGCGCGCGCCGGCCCGTCGCCGCGCACCGCTTTCCGCGCCTTTTCGAAATAATCGCGCGCGCGTCCGCGCAGCTCCGCCAGAGCTGCTACGACGGCTGGCGTCGCCTTGGCCTCGGTGAAATCGGCCTCGGCGCGGTGGCGCGCGAGAAGATCCACGGGGAGGAATCGTTGCCCCTGCGCCAAATGGCGGGGCAGGGCGCGCAGAATCGCCGCGAGGCCGAACGCGCGTCCGGCATAGCGCAGCGCCTCCTCCTGCCGCTTCGCATCCTGCGCGTCGATGACGAGCGCGCGCCAGCGCATGGGCGCGCCGAAGACGCGGTCGCAATAGGTCTCTAGCGCCTCGAGGGTCTCCATCGGCTCGTCATAGAGATCGAAACTATGGGCCTCGAGCAGCTCGACGACGTCTTCGCGCGCAATCGCATGGCGATCGAGCGTGTCGAACAGCGCGTCGGCGATGGGATGGGCGCGCGCGCCCTCGCTGTCGACCGCCGCCTCCAGCGAATCGTACCACCAGCGCAGCCGCATCTCGCCGAGAATCGGCTGTGAGACGCGCGCGCGCACGCTGGCCAGCTCGGCGGCGAAAGCGCCGATCGCATGGAGATGCGGACGCGCGCTCGCCGGCGCGAAGAGGCCCGCGAGCCAGAGGTCCAGCTCCTGCTCGCGCAGCGCCGCCTCGCAATGGCGATAGTGGTCGGCGAGCTCGGTCTCGCGCTTGGTCGCGGCGTCGTCCATGGGCGGAAAAACCCTCGTCAGCGGTCACACCACGATCAGCACGGCCGCGACGCGCCGGTCTTCGTCGAGAAGCATATTGAATGTTCGCACCGCCGGCCCCGTGGCCATGGCCTCGACCATGATCCCCGCGTGCCGCAGCCGGGCGCGCAAGGCGGCCGAGGGCGGCCGCAGATTTTCGCCGGAGCCGAAGATCAACAGCTCGACCGTCCCCGCGGGCTCGGCGAAGAGCGGCGCGAGCGCCGCCACGTCGATCTCCGCCGCCGCTAAGGCCTCGATCGCGTGAATTCCGGAGGGCAGGGCGAGCAGCGATCCGCGATGCGACATGTCCGCGAAGCGAAAGCCGCCGCCGCCATAGGCCTCGATCCTGTGGCGGCCCGGAACGAAGCCTCGACCCTGCTCGGCCATGACGGCGGCCGGCCTCAGGCCGTTTTCGGCTTGGCGCGCGTCGTCGCTTTGGCGGCGGCCTTGCTCGGCGCCGGCTCCTTTTCGGTGTCCTCGTTGCGGAGGCCCAGATAGATCAGCATGGGCGAGCAGATGAAGACGGAGGAATAGGTGGCGACGAAAATGCCCCAGATCATGGCGAGCGAGAAGGAGCGGATCACATGGCCGCCGAAGATCGCCAGCGACAGAAGCGCCAAAAACACCGTCGTCGCCGTCATGATCGTGCGCGGCAGCACCGCGTTGATCGAGAGATCGATCATCTGATCGGTCGGCATTTTCTTGTATTTGCGCATCATCTCGCGAATTCGGTCGAGCACGACGACGGTCTCGTTCAGCGAATAGCCGACGATGGTCAAAATCGCCGCGATGGAGGTCGTGTTGAACTCGAGTTGGGTGAGCGAGAAGAAGCCGACGGTGAGCAGAAGATCGTGCATCGTCGCGATGACCGCGCCTATGGCGAATTGCCATTCGAAGCGGAACCACAAATAGGTCAGCACGGCGACGATCGACAGCACGACGCCGAGCGTGCCCGATTGCACCAGCTCGCCGGAGACGCGCGGGCCGACCACCTCGACGCGGCGCAGCTCGTAATCGCCGCCGACGGAATTGCGGACTTTCTCCACCGCGGCCTGCTGGGCGGAATCGCCGCCCGTCTGCGGGCCGAAGCGCAAAGTCGCATCGGAGTCATTGCCGAAGGACTGCACCTCTATGTCGCCGAGATCGAGCTTCTCGAGCCCCGTGCGCAGCGTCGCGATCTCGGCGTGGCCGGATTTGGCGCGCAGCTCGATGACCGTGCCGCCCGCGAAGTCGATGCCGAAATTCATGCCGATGAAAACGAACAGCAGCACCGAGCAGATCGAAAGAACCGCCGAGAAAGGATAGCTCACGCGGCGGAACCGCATGAACGGGAATTTGGTGTTCTCCGGGGCGAGACGCAGCAGCTTCATATCTGTTTCACCCTCAGATCGGCAGGCGCGTCGGGCGCGCGAAATGATACCAGACCGCGATCATCATGCGCGTCATGGTGACGGCGGTGACGATGGTCGTCAGAATGCCGAGCGCGAGCGACACGGCGAAGCCGCGCACGGGGCCCGATCCGAGGAAGTAGAGGATCGCCGCCGCGACGAACATTGTGACATTGGAGTCGACGATCGTCGCGAAGGCGCGGTTGAAGCCCGCGTCCAGCGAGGCGAGGATCGATCGGCCGCCATGCTGCTCCTCGCGAATGCGCTCATAGATCAGCACGTTGGAGTCGACCGCCATGCCGATCGTCAGTACGATTCCGGCGATGCCGGGCAGCGTCAGCGTCGAGCCGAGCAGCACGAGGCCGGCGAAGATGAAGGCGATATGGACGAACAGCGCCAGATTGGCGAAGATTCCGAACACGCCATAGGTGATGAGCATATAGACGACGACGAGGCCGGCGCCGACATAGGCCGCGCGTTTTCCCGCGTCGATCGAATCCTGGCCGAGGCCGGGGCCGACGGTGCGCTCCTCGATGATGTCGAGCTTGGCGGGCAGGGCGCCGGCGCGCAGCAGGATCGACAGATTATTGGCCTGCTCGACGCTGAAATGGCCGGAAATCTGCCCCGAGCCGCCGGTGATCGGCTGCAGGATGCGCGGCGCCGAAATCACCTTATTGTCGAGCACGATGGCGAAGAGCCGGCCGACATTCTTGGAGGTGACTTCGCCGAATTTCTGCGCGCCGCGAATGTTGAAGCGGAAATTGACCACCGGCTCGCCGCCGCGCTGCGAGTCGAAGCCGGGCTGGGCGTCGGTCAGATCCTCGCCCTGCACCATGATCTGCTTCTCGATGGCGATCTTGCCCTGCTGGTCGACCTGGTCGAGCTCCTCGAGCTCGGACTGGCTCTGGCCCGGCTCGGCGACGAGGCGGAACTCCAGCTTGGCGGTCTGGCCGAGAATGGTCTTGAGTTGCTCTGGATCCTGCAGGCCGGGCACCTGGACGATGATGCGGTCGTCGCCCTCGCGCTGAATGCTGGGCTCGCGCGTGCCGAGCGCGTCGACGCGGCGGCGGATGACCTCGATCGACTGGTCGACGGCGTGGCGGACCTTATCGGTCACGCCGGCGTCGGTGACGAGGATCTGGACCAACCCGTCGCCCGAATCACGAACTTCCAGCGGCGCCGCGCCGCCCACTCGCGCGCCGGCGAAGCTCTGCGCCAGATTGCGGAATTTCGGCAGCACTTTGGCGCGGTCGGCGGCGTCCGGGATGCGCAGCTGCACGCCGCGCGTCTGCGCGCCTATGCCGCCGGTGATGGCGACCTTCTCCTCGCGCAGGATGCGGCGGACGTCGTCGCGCAGATTGGTGATCTGCGTGTGCAGCACCGAGGCCTTGTCCACCTCGAGCATCACATAGGAGCCGCCCTGAAGGTCGAGGCCGAGCACGATGGTGCGCGGCTGCGCCCAGGAGGGCAGTGCGTTTTCGAGCGCCTTGTAGCTCGCCGGCGCGAGCGTGCTCGGGACGACGACGAGAACGGCGGCGAGCGTCAGCGCCAGAATCGCGATGATCTTCCAGGTGGCGAAGCGCAGCATGGATCGTCGGTCCTGTGAGGCGGTCCAGAGGGAATTGTCCCGGCGCCGGGGATCGGCGGCCGGGGCGGGCGGCGGCGGCGGGTCGCAGTCAGCGGGTGGCCGCCTGGTCCTTCACCGGCTCGCCCTTGGCGCGCACCTCGGTAATGGCCTGGCGCAGCACACGCACGCGGATGTTCTGGGCGAGCTCGACCTCGACCTCGGAGTCGTCGACCGTCTTGGTCACTTTGCCGATCAGCCCGCCGCTGGTGACGACAGTGTCGCCGCGGCGCACATTCTTGAGCGCCTCCTTCTGCTCCTTCGTGCGGCGCGCCTGCGGCCGCAGCACGATGAAATAGACGATCAAGGTGACGAACAGCAGCGGGACGAGCTGCGTGATCATATCGGGAGCCGGAGCCGCCGGGGGAGCGCCCGCATCCGGCGTCGTCTGCACTGTCGCGCTCGGCGGAACGGGCGGCGCCGAGGGGGCCACGGGAACCGGAGGAGCGGCGGGGGCGGGCGCAGCAGGAGGCGTCGCCGCAGGGGTGTCGGTCTGGGCTTGGGCGGTCTGGGCTTGGGCGGTCTGGATCAATTTCATGTTCGATCTCTTGGAAGCGGCGCGCGCGCCTTCGTGCCGGCAGGAAGCCGCCTTGCAACGGGCGCGGACTATAGCCGGCCCTATCCCGAAATCAATGGCGGCCGCCGACGGGGCGCCGACGGGCGCTTCGACTGCGTCGGTAGGAATTCGGCGAGGTCTGTGCGACAACTCACAGTCGTCGACCTCGGCGGGGATTAAGTCACGTCTTGGAAGCATCGGGGCGGAGAGGCTCCGCGCGCTTCGCAGCGAAGGTGAGGAGAATTCCGATGTTGCACAAATTATCGCTCGTCGTGGCTCTGGGCGCTGCGCTCGCGCTGCCGTCCGAGGCTTTTGCTCAACATCATGGCGGCGGTCCCGGCGGCGGCGGTTGGCAAGGGGGCGGCCACGGCGGTTGGCAAGGGGGCGGCCACGGCGGCGGCTGGCATGGAGGCGGCTGGCATGGACGCGGCGGCCACGGCGGCTGGCATGGAGGCGGCGGCCCCGGCGGTTGGCGCGGGGGCGGCCCCGGCGGTTGGCATGGCGGCCCCGGCTACGGCGGACGCGGCCGCTATTGGCAAGGTCGCTGGTATGGCTATGGCGTCGGGCCGTGCTGGCGTTGGGCCGGCTATTGGGTCTGGGCCTGCTACTGAGAGCTCGCGCCCGCTCGGCGCTCTATCCGATCCGAATGGATCGGATAGAGCTCTAGCTTTCTTTCGTTGGAGCGAATTCTGATCGATCGAACGATTCCGTTCGATCGGAAAGCGCTCTAGGCGCCGAGCTCGCGGGCGAGGCCGCGCATGAAGTCGACGCAGGCCGCGAGCTCGCCGACTTCGATATATTCGTCCGGCTGATGCGCCTCGTCTATGCGGCCGGGGCCGCAGATTACGCTCGGAATTCCCGCCAGCTGGAATTGCCCGGCCTCGGAGGCGTAGGGCACGGCGATGGTGCGATTGGCGCGCGCCAGACGTAACGCCAGCGTTTCCGCCGGCGAGCCTGGCTGTGGCGCGAGGCCCGGAACCTCCACCTCCATGCGCGTCTCGATTCCCGTTCCGGGGAAGGCGGCGAAATAGCGCTCCATCAGCTCCGCCGAATAGGCGGCCAGCTGCTCCTCGACGATGCGCGTGGCGTCGGTCCCCGGCACGCCGCGCAGCTCCCAATGGAAGGAGCAGTCCTTGGCGACGATGTTGCGCGCCGTGCCGCCCTCTATCGCGCCGATATGAAGAGTGGAGTAGGGCGGATCGAAGCGGCCGGTGGGATCGCCCGTCGCGACCAGCTCCTCGCCGATTCGCAGCAGCTCCGCGCCCAGCAGCAGAGCGGTATGCACCGCGCTGACGCCGCGATGCAGATTGGCGGAGTGAATTTCGTAGCCGCGGACCGTGGTGACGAAGGTCGTCACGCTCTTATGCGCATCGGCGACCTGCATGGAGGTGGGCTCGCCGATGACGGCCGCCGCCGGCCGCGGCAGCTCGTGGCCGAGACGCCCCAATAGGTCGAGCGGGCCGAGGCAGGTCGTCTCCTCGTCATAGCTCAGGAAGATGTGGATCGGGCGCGCGAGTCCCGCCGTCTTGAACTCCGGAATCATGGCGAGGCAGACGGCGGCGAAGCCCTTCATATCGACGGCGCCGCGGCCGAGCAGCCGGTCGCCCTCGCGGCGCAGAGTGAAGGGATCGGCGGTCCAACTCTGCCCCGTCACCGGCACCACATCCGTGTGGCCGGAGAGCACGACGCCCCCTTCGATCGGCGGCCCGATCGTCGCGAACAGCGCCGCCTTGTCGCCCTTTGCGTTGGGGGCGCGGATGAAAGGCACGCCCTGCTCACGCAAATAGGATTCGACGAAGTCGATGAGCCCCAGATTGGATTTGGAGCTCTCGGTGTCGAAAGCGACGAGCCGGCCGGTCAGCTCGATCGCGCGCTCGATGGTCGACATGTCCCGCTGCGACATGCGACCGGCTCAGTTGAGAGTCGGCTTGGAGAGCGGGCTGTCCAGCGAGAAGGCCGGCACTTCTATGTCGAACGTCTCACCGTGGGGCGTGATCATCGTATAGCTTCCCTTCATCAGTCCCGAAGGCGTCGAGAGCGGACAGCCCGAGGCGTAGCGGAACGTCTCGCCCGGCTGGAGGATCGGCTGCTCGCCGACGACGCCAGGCCCTTTCACTTCTTCCCGACGCCCATAGGCGTCGATGATGATCCAATGGCGTGACAGCAATTGGACACGCTCTTTGCCGAGATTGGCGATCTCGATCGTATAGGACCAGACGAAACGATCGTTGGCGGGGTCCGACTGCTCCGGCAGGAAGTCGGGCAGCGCGGTGACCTGAATGTCGCGTGTGACGGATATATACATGGGGCCTACTCTAGGACGCGGCGCGTCGGAGGTGAATGTGGATTGCGTCGGCGCCTGCCGTAATTGCAGGCGCCGGGCCGCATCTGCGTAGCAAAATCTGTGACATAATTGACACGGGTCAAGGAAAAGCTTTTCCGTCGCGCGTGAGTTCGATTGCCCGCGTCGCGGCCGACGCGTAGCTTTGGCCTGGGGAAAAACGTCCCCCGCGGTGACCCGGTGGCGATGCGTCGATTTTCTCTCCGCAGCATATTGGCGGCCGTCGCCTTGGCGCTTCAGGCGCTGACCGCCGTCTATGCGCTCGGCGCTCCGCCCGCTGTCGCGCATGGCCACGGCGACGCCGCCTATTGCGAGGCGATCGGCAGAACGAGCGACCGGCGCGCGCCGATCGGCGGCCATAGGGACGCCGGAGCCTGCCTCGCTTGCCAGCATTGTCTCGGCGGCTTTTCGCCCTTCCTTCCCTATTCCGCGGCGGCCCACTCCCCCGATCGGCGCATCGTCGCCGCGGCGGATCGGACTCCCGACGCGACGGCTGGACTTGGTTTCGGCCTCGCCCATGCGCATCGGGCTCGCGCGCCCCCCGCCTTCTGCTGACGCGACGACGCTGCGGCCGGAGGCCGGCGGCGTGAGCCTATGAGGCGATTCCGTCGAGGCGCCAGAGCCGTCGACGGCGCGCGCGCCCATCGAACACCCATCACAGTCGAGAGCATTCGCGCCGGCCGTCGAGCCGTCGGCCGCGACATGTCGAAAAGCGCCCGTCCGAAGGCGCAGGAGGTCGAAAATGAACGATCGTTTCCATTTGCTGCGCGGCGTCTCCGCCTGCGCGCTGGCTTTTTCGCTCGCCGCTGGAGCGGCTTGCGCGCAAGAGGCTCTGCCGTCGATCGAAATCGCCGGCGATCAGAACGGCGGCCAGGGACAGGGCTCCGCGCGCGGACCCGAGGCGCCCGTCCGTCGCGCCATTCCCGACAATATCCCCGCCGTGGTGGAGAGCGTCACGCGCGCCGACATCGATCGCACGGTCAATGTCATGACGACCGCCGAGACGATGAAATATCTGCCGAGCGTGCTGGTGCGCGAGCGCTTTATCGGCGACCGCAACGGCATATTGCAGACGCGCGTGAACTCGCCGATCGCCGGCGCGCAGAACCTCGTCTACGCCGACAATGTTCTGCTCTCCAATCTCTTCGGCAACAGCTTCAGCACGGCGCCGCGCTGGGGCATGGTGTCGCCCGGCGAGATCGACCGCATCGATCTGATCTACGGGCCGTTCTCCGCTCTCTATCCCGGCAACTCCATGGGCGGCGTGATGAGCATCACGACGCGCATGCCGGAGCAATTCGAGGCGCATTTCTCCGGCAACGCCGGCCTGCAGCCCTATTCGCTCTACGGTTCGAAGGAGACCGATCTCGCCGGCGACATGAATATTCTCGTCGGCGACAAGATCAACGACTTCTCCTTCTGGGTCGGCTACGACCGGCTCGACGCTCAGGGCCAGTCGCAGACCTTTCCCGGCGGCAATGTCCGTACCGGCGCGGGAGCCCGGATTCTCGGCGGCTACGCCGATATCGACCAGGCGGGCAATCCGCGTTTCGTCGGCGGCGCCAATCAGGCCGACCATTCCGAGCAGCATATGGGCAAGATCAAGCTCGACTACGAGCTATTGCCGAAGGTCCACGCCACCTATCAGCTCGGCTTCTGGTCGCTGATCGACAACACCTATCCGACGACCTACATTCGCGACACGAACGGCGTGCCCATCTACAACACGCAGACCGGCAATGTGCAGGTCGGCAACGCCATCTTCCCCTTCACCATCAACCCGAGCCACGGCAACGCCTCGCATCTGATGCAGGCGCTGTCCTTGAAGTCGGACACCAAGGGCGTCTTCGACTTCGACTTCTCGGGCACGTCGTACAATATGCTGCGCGACTACAATAATTCAGCCAAGGCCTATGGCCTGCTGCCCAATGCGACCTCGACCGCCTATTCGATCAATCCGGCGGGTTCGAACGTCAATCAGACGGGCTCGTTCTGGCACACTTTCGACGCGCGCGGAATCTGGCGTCCCGAATGGACAGATCTCGGCAAGCACGAAGTCTCGATCGGCGCGCATTGGGACATTTATTCGCTCGCGCAGACGCAGACCAACACCAATGTCTTCACCGACAATTACTACAACTCGATACAGGCGATAAACCTCGGTAAGACCGAGACGAAAGCCGTGTATCTGCAGGATGTGTGGTGGTTCGCGCCCAAGTGGAAGCTCACCTTCGGCGGACGCGAGGAGTTCTGGAGCGCCTTCGGCGGCGTCAACAACACGCTCGGGCAGAAATATACGCCGGGCTTCGCCGGCTATCCGCCCATGCTGGTCACGCCGCCGACGCTGCCTGCCGTCGCGAAATCGGCCTTCTCGCCCAAGGCGGCGATCGAATATCAGGTCTTTCCCGATTTCACGCTGCGCGGCTCGATCGGACGCTACTATCGCTTCCCCACCGTGCTCGAGCTGTTCCAGAACATTTCCGGACCCAGCTCGATCTCGATCAGCAATCCGACTCTCCAGCCGGAGAGCGGAACCTCCTATGATCTGACCGGCGAATATGTGACGAATGATGTGTTCGACGGCCTTATCGGCCAGGCGCGGCCGCGCATCTCGCTGTTCATGGACCATCGCTGGAGCGCGATCGTCTCGCAGACCGACTTCACCACCGGCATAGGCGTCTCGCAGAACTCCAATGTCGGCAAGGCGATCTTCCGCGGCGTCGAAGCCGCCGTCGTGCTGAAGGATGTCGCCTGGCATGGGCTCGACTTCAACGGCAGCGTGACTTTCACCGACGCCAAGGTCGTGTCCGACTATCAGCAGCCCTGGGTGCAGGGGATGCAATATCCGCGCATTCCGCGCATCCGCATCCGCGCGGTCGCCTCCTATGCGCCGACCGAGGAGTTCTCCGTCGCGGCGGGCGTGCGCTATGCGACGGGCGCCTTCGTCAGCCTCGCCAACACCGACTTCAACCACAATAATTACGGCAGCGTCGACAGCGAATATCTCGTCTTCGACGCCAAGGCGACCTACAGGCTCACCAAGGAGTGGACGCTCAACGCCGGCGTCGACAACATCGGCCGCTGGAAATACTACGTCAATCCGAACCCCTATCCGCAGCGGACCTATTTCCTCGGCCTGAAATATGACTTCGGCGGCCCGCGCGACGGGCTGTTCTCCGATGTGAAGCTCGGCGCGAAATAAGCGCTTTCCGCTCGAACGAAATCGTTCGAGCGATCGAAATTCGCTCCAAACGAAAAGCTCGACCAGTCCGACTGGTCGAGCCGCGCCCGAAACGACGGCGGGGAGCGGATGCTGCGCCGCATCACGTTCCCCGCCGCTCGGTCTCTTGCCCCGCGACGTGAATTACGACAGACTTACGCCCCGTCGCAGGCAGGAGCTTTCATGCGCCGCAATTTGGCGAGCATTATCTTGTTTTCGTTAGCGCTGGCCATTCAGGTCATTGCGCCGGCGACGGCAGGGCTCGCCCAGTCGGCGCTCTTCCCGGCCGTGCTCGCTCCGGGGCAGATATGCGCGACCCTGGCCGATGTTTCCGCCGCTGCGTCGGTCACGCCCGCGGGCCATGCCGAGGCGGGGCCTCGGCTCTGCGATCTCTGCGCTTTGTGCTGCGGCGGCGCGGCTCCGCCGGCGGCGCGGCCCGAAATCACGGCCGTCGCTTCGTCGGCCTGGGTCTCGGCCGAATGGGCGGCGACGGTCCGCCGGGCGGTGGTTTTCCAGCCCGATCACGCGCGGCGGGCGCGGGCGCCGCCCCTCTCCATCTGACTTTCAAACCGACGTCGACCCCCGAATCGCTCGCGGGCGCCGGCAATCGTTTCGAAAAAGATGATGCGTCGCGAAAAGCGGCGCGGGGAGGGGAAAAAGTGTTTCGATTTTCGATGAACAGTCGCGCCGGGCTCGGCGCGTTCATACGTGATTTTCTGCGGACGCTCGCCGGCGAGCGGCGCGCCTTCGGCGTTTTCGAGACGCGCGGCGCGATCGTCATCCCGCTCCCGCAGCGAGAGGCGGCGTCCGAGCCGCAGCCGGCGCCCATGGTCGCGGCGCGACGCGGCGGCCGCTTGATCGACCTCGAGCGCCGCGCCAAATTCGGCCAGTTCGGCTCCTGATCCGTCAGCCGCGCGCGGCGGCGAGGCCGCGCGCCAGATCGTCGAGGAGATCCTCGGCGTCCTCGAGCCCGACCGACAGACGCAGCATCCCGTCGCCGACGCCGATGCGCGCCCGCGCCTCCGGCGTCAGCCGCTGATGCGTCGTCGTCGCCGGATGGGTAATGAGGCTCTTGGCGTCGCCGAGATTATTGGAAATCTTGACGATCTCCAGCGCGTTGGCGAGGCGGAAGGCCGCCGCCTTGCCGCCCTCGACATCGAAAGTCACCAGAGTGCCGCCGCCCGACATCTGCCGCCGCGCCAGCTCCGCCTGCGGGTGATCGGCGCGGAAGGGATAGAGAACGCGGGCGACGCCCTTCTGCTCGGCGAGGAAATCGGCGATTTTCGCCGCGCTCGCCGTCTGCTGCGCGACGCGAAGCGGCAGCGTCTCCAGCGCCTTCAGCATGGTCCAGGCGTTGAAGGGCGACAGCGCCGGCCCGGTCTGGCGCAGGAAATTGTGGATATTTTCCTCGATCAGCGCTTGCGATGCGAGAATGACTCCGCCGAGGCAGCGGCCCTGGCCGTCGATGTGTTTCGTCGCCGAATAGACGACGACATCGGCGCCGAGCTCGAAAGGCTTTTGCAGCAGAGGCGTCGCGAAGACATTGTCGACGACGAGCCGCGCCCCGGCCTCATGCGCAATGTCGGCGATGGCGCGAATGTCATAGACTTCGAGGCCGGGATTGGTCGGGCTCTCGAGGAAGAACAGCTTCGTCTCCTTGCGGACGGCGGCCTTCCACTCGGCGAGATCGGCGCCGTCGACCAGCGTCGAGGCGACGCCGAAACGCGGCAGCAGATCCTCGACCACATAGAGACAGGAGCCGAACAGCGCCCGCGCCGCGACAATATGGTCGCCGGCCCGCAGCTGCGCGAGCAGGGAGGCGGTGACGGCGGCCATGCCGCTCGCCGTGGCGCGCGCGGCCTCGGCGCCCTCGAGCAGGCACATGCGCTGCTCGAACATGGCGACGGTCGGATTGGAGAAGCGCGAATAGATGAAGCCCGGATCCTCGCCCTTGAAGCGGGCCTCGGCGGCCTCCATCGTCGGATAGGCGAAGCTCTGCGTGAGGAACATCGCCTCGGATAATTCGCCGAACTGCGAGCGCAGCCCCCCGCCATGCACGAGCCGGGTGGCGGGACGCAGTTTCTTCTTGTCGTCGCTCAATTTTCGTCTCCCCGTGCGGCGCGAGACGCGCCACTGCGGCAAAAAAAGCGGATTTCACATGGAAACCCGGCCTTTTAGCGCCTTTTTTTTACGTGGCGGCAAGCCGGCCGGCTCAAAGAACCACGTGTTCGATATATAGAATGCCCCGAAGGACGCGGCCAAGTCAACCGCGGCGGCGTTTCCTAGGTGTCCTGCGTGTTTTCGTGGTTTTTTCATCGGTAAGACACGATAGGACACGAAGGCGCGGGGCGTGTAAGGTCCGGCGACGAGTAAACGCATGTGCTATAGGAGTCTCGATGGCGTCCGCGCCGAACGCCGCCGCTTACGGCGTGCTCTCTTGCGAGCAGATTTGCGAATTGGCGGCCGCGGGCGCGATTTTCGCGACACGGCCGATCGAGGATGGGCAGCATCAGCCGGCGAGCCTCGATCTGCGTCTCGGGCCAAAGGCCTATCGCGTGCGGGCGAGCTTTCTGCCGGGCAAGCGCCGCAGCGTCGAGGCGCTGCTCGCCGAGCTCACCTATGACGAGATCGATCTCGAAGGCGTCGGCGCCGTGCTCGAGCGCGGCTGCGTCTATGTGATCCCGCTTCTGGAGAGTCTCGCTTTGCCGCCGGATATTGCCGGCGTCGCCAATCCCAAGAGCTCGACCGGCCGGCTCGATATCTTCACCCGCCTCATCACCGACGACACGGAGATCTTCGATCATGTGGCGGCGGGCTATCGCGGGCGGCTCTATGCGGAGGTCTCGCCGCGCAGCTTCAGCGTGCGCGTGCGCCAGGGCTCCCGGCTCGACCAGCTGCGCCTTCGTCGCCGCGATGTGAAGGCGGAGCTGACGCTCTCCGACGCGGCGCTCGCGGCCGAGCATGCGCGCGCGCCGCTCGCCGATGGCGAGCTGACCTTGCGCGACGGCCTGATCCTGCGCGTCGCGCTCGACGCACTCGGCGATGTCGTCGGCTATCGCGCGCAAAAACATACGGATGTGATCGACGTGGACCGCGTCGATCATTACGCCGTCGAGGATTATTGGGAACGGCTGACGCCGCGGCGCGGCCGCAAGCTCATCCTGGACCCGAATGAATTCTACATTCTCGCCTCGCGCGAGCGCATCCGCATCCCCTCGCATCTCTCGGCCGAGATGATGGCGATCGACCCGGCCATGGGCGAGTTCCGCGTCCATTACGCCGGCTTTTTCGATCCGGGTTTCGGCTATGGCGAGGCCGGGCGGCCGGGCAGTCGCGCCGTGCTCGAGGTGCGCAGCCATGACGTGCCGTTCATTCTGGAAGATGGGCAGGTCATCGGCCGGCTGGTGTATGAGCCCATGGCCGCGGAGCCGAAGATTCTCTATGGCCAGGGCGGCGTCTCCAACTATCAGGGGCAAGACCTCAAGCTCTCCAAACATTTCAAGGCGCCTTGACCGCGACAGGGCGTCGCCTCGCTTTTCGTCGAGAAACTGCAATAGTTCGGTGAAACAAGGAACAGGCCGTCACCGTTTCGTCGCTCCGCTCCATGCGATGACGGCGCGGCGCCGATTTCGAACGCTAGATGTCGTGACATGGATAAAGGCATGGCCGAGGCCCACTCCATCGTCGACGCCGCAGGCCTCGAGGCTCTGCTCGCAGCTTTGCGCCAGCGAGGCTATTCGCTCATCGGCCCCACCGTGCGCGACGAGGCGATCGTCTATGACGAAATCGCCACGCTGAATGATCTGCCGCGCGGCGTCGGCGACGAGCAGGACGGCGGCCATTATCGCCTGACGCGTCGCAATGACGAGGCGCTGTTCGGCTATGTCGTCGGCCCGCAATCCTGGAAGAAATTTTTGCATCCGCCCGTGCTGCGCCTGTGGAGCGCGCGGCGCGAGGGCGACGAGCTGCGCGTCGAGGCCGAGCCCGAGACACATGCGAAATTCGCCTTCATCGGCGCACGCTCCTGCGAGCTGCACGCCATCGCTATTCAAGACAAAGTCTTCCTCGGCGGCGCATATACCGACCCGCATTATCGCGCGCGGCGCGAGGATGTCTTCATCGTCGCGGTGAATTGCGGCGTCGCCGGCGGCGCCTGTTTCTGCGTCTCGATGGATACGGGGCCGAAGGCGACGATGGGCTTCGATCTCGCGCTCACCGAGATCGTCGCTGGACGCTCCTTTCTCGTCGAGGCGGGAACGGAGGCGGGCAGGGCGCTGCTCGAGACATTGCCGCACCGCGCCGCGACCACCGGCGAGATCGAGGAGTCCGAGGCGATCCTCGCGGGGACGGCGGCCAATATGGGCCGCAGCCTCGAGGCCGGCGATGTGCAGCAATTGCTCGCGCGCAATCTCGATCATCCGCGTTGGGACGATGTCGCGTCGCGCTGCCTCGCCTGCACCAATTGCACCATGGTCTGCCCGACCTGCTTTTGCACGAGCGTCGAGGACACGAGCGATCTCGCGGGCGTTGAAAGCGCGCGCTCGCGGCGCTGGGATTCCTGCTTCACGCTGGATTTCTCCTATATTCACGGCGGCAGCGTGCGACAGAGCGTGAAATCCCGCTATCGCCAATGGATGACGCATAAGCTCTCGACCTGGCATGACCAGTTCGGAACCTCGGGCTGCGTCGGCTGCGGACGCTGTATCGTCTGGTGCCCGGTCGGCATAGACCTCACCGAGGAAGCGCGCGCCATACGCGAAAGCGACGCGCAGAAAGGCGCGACATGATCGAGAACATCGAGCATATTGTCAAAGAGCATCGATTTTTCGTTGGATTGGATGCCGGAATCGTCGAGCTCGTCTCCGGCTGCGCCAAGAACGCGCGTTTCGATCCCGGACAATATCTCTTCCACGAAGGCGATGGCGCCGATTGGTTCTATCTGTTGCGCAATGGCCGGGTCGCCATCGAGCTGCGTGATCCAGCGCGCGGCGCCGTGACGCTGCAAACGCTGCGCGAGGGCGAGCTCTGCGGACTCTCCTGGCTCGTGCCGCCCTATCGTTGGACCTATGACGCGCGTGCGCTGGAACTCGTGCGCGCCATCGCCGTCGACGCCGCCTGCCTGCGTCGCAAGAGCGAGGCCGATCCGCGGCTCGGCTATGAGATGATGAAGCGCTTCATGCCGCCGCTGCTCGAGCGGCTGCAAGCGGCGCGACTGCAGATGATCGACATATATGGCGCCCATGGCTGACGTAATTCCGACCGCCGACTCCATTGTTCCGCCCATGGTTCCGCGCGTCGCGCGTATCGCCAAGCGCCGACGCGAGATCGCCGATGTCGTGACCTTGGAAATAGAAGGCGGCGCTTTCGATTTCGCGCCCGGGCAGTTCAACATGCTCACCGCTTTCGGCGTCGGCGAGGCGGCGATCAGCGTCAGCGGCGATCCGGCGAATAGCGCGCGTCTCGTTCATACGATCCGCGCCGTCGGCGCCGTCTCGCGTGCGCTCGCCGCGCTGCATCCGGGCGAGCCGATCGGCCTGCGCGGACCTTTCGGGCGCGGCTGGCCGATGCAGGAGGCGGAAGGGCGCGATGTGATCGTCGTCGCCGGCGGGCTCGGCCTCGCGCCGCTACGCCCGGCGCTCTATCGCCTCTTCGCGGAGCGCGAGAAATATGGCCGCATCGCGCTGCTCTTCGGCGCGCGCAGCCCGCAGGACATTCTCTTTCGCGACGAACTCGCGGAGTGGCGCAGCCGCCTCGATGTCGAAGTGGAGGCGACGGTCGATCATGCGCGCGGCGACTGGCGCGGCAATGTCGGCGTGGTGACGTCGCTGATCTCACGCGCGAGCTTCGATCCGTCGCGCGCGCTCGCCATGCTCTGCGGGCCAGAGATCATGATGCGTTTCGTCGCCAATGCGTTCATCGAGATGGGCGTCGCCGAGGAGCGCATTCATCTCTCCATGGAGCGCAATATGAAATGCGCGATCGGCTGGTGCGGCCATTGCCAATTCGGGCCGGTCTTCATCTGCCGCGATGGCCCGGTGTTTCCCTATTCGCAATTGCGCGGCCTGCTCGCGAAGAAGGAAATCTGACATGAGCGCGCAACATCACGCGCCGCGGCTCGCGGTGTGGAAGTTCGCCTCCTGCGACGGCTGCCAGCTGAGCCTTCTCGATTGCGAGGACGAGCTGCTCGCCGTGGCGCAAGCGCTGGACATCGCCTATTTTCCCGAGGCGACGCGCGCGCCGATCCGCGGCAATTACGATCTCTCGCTCGTCGAAGGCTCCATCACCACGCCGCATGACGCGGAGCGCATCCAGGAGGTGCGGCGACGCTCGCGCGCGCTCATCGTCATCGGCGCCTGCGCGACGGCCGGCGGCATACAGGGTTTACGCAACTTTGCCGATGTGCGCGACTATGCGTCCATCGTCTATGCGCGGCCGGATTATATCCATACGCTTGCGACGTCGACGCCGATCGCCGATCATGTGAAGGTCGATTTCGAGCTGCGCGGCTGTCCGATCGACAAGGGCCAGCTGATCGAGGTGATCTCTTCCTTTCTCGCCGGCCGCAAGCCCGCGACGCCAGCGCATAGCGTCTGCCTGCAATGCAAGCTGAAAGGCAATGTCTGCGTGATGGTGGCGCATGGGACGCCGTGCCTCGGGCCCGTCACTCATGCGGGCTGCGGCGCGCTGTGTCCGTCTTACGATCGCGGCTGCTACGGCTGTTTCGGTCCGATGGAGACGCCCAATGCGCCCTCGCTGAGCGCGCGGCTTACGGCGCTCGGCATGGATGAGGAGGCGTTGCGCCGCGTCTATCGCACGTTCAACGCCGATGCCGACGCCTTCCGCAAAGAGAGCGAGCGCCATGACGACTAGAACGATTTCGGTCGGCGCGCTCGCGCGGGTCGAGGGCGAAGGCGGCCTGGAGATCATCGTGCGCGACGGCGTGGTGAAGAGCGCGGCGCTGAACATCTTCGAGCCGCCGCGCTTTTTCGAGGCGCTGATCCGCGGGCGCGCCTTCTCCGAGGCGCCGGACATAGCCGCGCGCATCTGCGGCATTTGTCCCGTCGCCTATCAGATGAGCGCCGTGCATGCGATCGAGGACGCGCTCGGCGTCCAGGTGACGGGGCCGCTGCGCGATCTGCGGCGGCTGCTCTATTGCGGCGAGTGGATCGAGAGCCACATGCTGCATGTTCATATGTTGCATGCGCCGGATTTCCTCGGCTACGCCGGCGGCGTCGAGATGGCGCGAGACCATGGAGACATCGTGCGCCGTGGGCTCGCGATCAAAAAGGTCGGCAACGAGATCATGACCCTCGTCGGCGGACGTGAGATTCATCCGATCAATGTGCGCGTCGGCGGCTTCTATCGCGCGCCGCGCAAGCGCGACCTGCTCGCGCTCGGCGAGCGGTTGGAGCGGGCGCTCGAGCAGGCGCTGGACGTCGTGCGTTTCGTGGCCGGGTTCGATTTTCCCGATTGCGAGCGCGACTATACATTCGTGTCGCTGCGCCATCGCCGCGAATATCCGTTGAACGAGGGCCGCATCGTCTCGAGCCGCGGGCTCGACATCGCGCCGCGCGAATTCGACGCGCATTTCGAGGAGTTCCACGTCGAGCGCTCGACCGCGCTGCATGCGCGTATGCGTCATGGCGATGGCGCCTATCTGGTCGGTCCGCTCGCGCGCTATGCGCTGAATTTCGATTCTCTGTCGCCCCTCGCGCAACAGGCGGCGCGCGAAGCCGGCCTCGGGCCTGTCTGCTCCAATCCCTATCGCAGCATCATCGTGCGCGCGGTCGAGACCGTCTATGCGCTGGACGAGGCGCTGCGCATCATCGCGCGCTATGAGGAGCCCGATTCGCCCTGCGTCACGGTCGAGCCCCGCGCCGGCGTCGGCTTCGCCGCGACGGAGGCGCCGCGCGGCATGCTCTATCACCGCTATCGCCTCGAGGCGGATGGCTCGATCGCCGAGGCCGTCATCACGCCGCCGACCTCGCAGAATCAGGGAATGATCGAGGAGGATCTGAAGAGCCTCGTCAGCCGTTTCCTCGATCTGCCGGAGGACGATCTGCGTCACCGCTGCGAGCAGACGGTCCGCAACCATGACCCTTGCATCTCCTGCTCGACGCATTTCCTGCGGCTCGACATCGACCGGGGGTGAGATGGAGCGTCGCATCGTCATCTGCATCGGCAATCCCGATCGCGGCGACGACGCCATCGGCCGCCGGGTCGCCGCCCTGCTGAGGGGGGCCGCTACGGCAGAGTTCGAGATCGTCGAATGCGGCGGGGAGGCGACCCTCGTCCTCGACGCGCTCGCGGGCGCTTTCGCAGCGTTCATCGTCGACGCCGCTCTTTCCGGCGCGCCGCCGGGGACGGTGCGGCGCTACGACCTCCATGGGGAGCGGCCGCCGCTGGTCGGCGATTTCGGCTGGTCGAGCCACGGCTTCGGCGCCGCCGAGGCGATCGGCCTGGCGCGCGCGCTCGGCGATCTTCCGCCGGTTTGCGTTCTGTTCGCGATCGAGGGGGAGAGTTTTGTGCGGGGCGCGCCCTTGTCGGCGGGGGCCGTGGCCGGCGCCGCCGAGGCCGCGCGTCTGATTCTGGCCGAGGCGGGGCCGGATCGGCGATTTGCCGGTCGGGCGTTTTCCACTGACGGGGAAAACGCCCGACCTTGCCCACGCGCCGGAAAAACCCTATAGGATAAGCAATCTTGAGGCGGTTCGCGGGCGTAGTTCAGTGGTAGAACGACAGCTTCCCAAGCTGTATGTCGTGGGTTCGATTCCCATCGCCCGCTCCATTTCGCGCAGTTCGTTTCAACAGCGCTTCCTTTTCGGCCGCCTCGCTCGAATACGTCGCATGTTTTCGTGGCGGAGACGGTCGGAAAGTTTCATCCGGATCGTGTGAAAATGGCGGATTGTCTCCCGACGTTGTTGCTGATGCATTCGTTCGTCTTCGCGGTTCTGGGCGCCTTTCTCTACCTCGTCTGGCGCGAAGATCCGGAGGCGGCGGAATATCGCTGGTGGTGCGCCGCTCAGTTCGCCATCAGCGGCGGCGTCGCCCTGCTGTCGTTTCGCGAATCCTATCCGCTTCTCGCAGTCGGTCTCGGCAATGCGCTCACGCTGTGGGGCATCGGGCTCGTCTGGGGCGGGGCGCGGGTTTTCAGCGGCCGGCCCGTCGATATGCGGCTGGTGTTCGCGGGCGGCGTGATCTGGTTGTTGTTCTTCTCCTTGAGCGTCGATTCTGTCCGTATCGTCGATCGCTGCGCAATTTCCGCCGTCTACGCCTTCCTGCTCGCCGACGAGTTCGGCTCGTTTCGCCGGCAATGGACTTTGACCCTGCAGGCGACGATCGGGCTCGCCGCCGCGCATGCCTGTTTCGGCGCCGCCGTCGCCGTCTTCGTGGTGGCGTTGATGGCTCGCGGCGGCGTGTTCGATCCGCGGCCCTTCGTCGTCGCCGTCTCGCTGGAGGGGATGAGCTACGCTCTCCTGCTCGGCTTCGCACTGCTGGCGGTGACGAAAGAGCGGGCCGTGGCGCGCCAGAAGTTCATGGCGGCGACCGACCCTCTGACCGGCCTCTCCAATCGGCGCAGCTTCGATCACAACGCCGATGTCGTGATCCGCAACACGCGCGGCCAAGGCGATTCCGCTCTGCTCATCTTCGATCTCGATCGGCTGAAGGCGATAAACGACAGCTTCGGCCATTCGATGGGCGACCGCGCCTTGACGACCTTCGGCGAGGTGGCGGCCAAGAGCATTCGCAACGAGGATTTTCTGGCGCGCATCGGCGGCGACGAATTCGCGCTGCTGCTGACGCGGGTCGACAGCGCGCGGGCCGTGGCGGTGGCGGAGCGCATCCGCTCGGCCTATGGCTCCGCCGCCGCGGCGCTCGGCGACGGTCTCGCCTCCGTCAGCGTCGGCATCGCGCTCTCGGGGCATGAGACGCCCGATCTCTCCGCGCTGAAGGAGGCCGCCGACAAGGCGCTCTATGTCGCGAAATCCGGTGGCCGCAATCAGGTTTTCGTCGCCCAGCAATAGGTGTCGCCGCGGCGGGGTCTCGCGCTGGAGCGATCAGATTCGCTCCAGACGAAGTCAGATCAGCCCGCCCATGCGCTCGATGAAGGCGGCGATCGTGTCGAGCCCGATATTCTCCTTCAGATTGGCGAAGACGAAGGGCCTCTCGCCGCGCATGCGGTGGGCGTCGCGGTCCATCACCTCGAGCGAGGCGCCGACCAGCGGCGCGAGATCGATCTTGTTGATGATCAGGAGATCGGAGCGCGTGATGCCGGGGCCGCCCTTGCGCGGAATCTTGTCGCCGGCCGAGACGTCGATGACATAGAGCGTGATGTCGGCGAGCTCGGGGCTGAAGGTCGCGGCGAGATTGTCGCCGCCGCTCTCGATGAGGATCAGATCGAGGTCCGGGAATTTGCGGTTCATCTCGGCGACCGCCGCGAGATTGGCGGAAGCGTCCTCGCGGATCGCCGTATGCGGACAGCCGCCGGTCTCGACTCCGACGATGCGCTCGGGCGCGAGCGCGCCGGAACGCGCGAGGAATTCGGCGTCCTCCTTGGTGTAGATGTCGTTGGTGATGGCGGCGAGGCGATATTTGTCGCGCAACGCCTTGCAGAGCCGATCCATCAGCGCCGTCTTTCCGGAGCCGACCGGCCCGCCGACGCCGACGCGCAGCGGGCCATTGGGAGATCGCGTCATGAGCGGAACAGCCTCGTATATTGGGTTTCATGACGCATGGACGCGAGGTCTATGCGCAGGGCGGAGGTGGAGAGCGCGTCGAGCGGCGTCTCTTGCGCGGCGCGCGCAACGCTCGTGACGACGGGCGCGAGGGCGGCGAGCGCCAGCAATCCGTCGGTCTGGCCGAGCGGGACGAGCCGCACGCCGGCCGAGACGAGATTGGCGGCGAAAGCCTGCGCAAAGGCGAGAAGAGCGGCGTCGAGCGGCGTCGCCGCGGTCGCCGCGCCGACCGCCACAGCAAAAGCGATCTCGCCGCCGCGGCGCTCGGCGAGCGCGTCGAGCGGCGTCCCGGGAAAAGCGGCGCATGTGGCGCGCGCGAAGGCCGCGCCCTGATGGCTCGATTCGAGCGCCGTCTCCGCGCTGCCGCGCCAGGCGGCCGCGAGATCGGCGATCTCGTCGAGCGCTTTTGCCTCGCCGGCCCGCGCGGCGCGCCAGGCGGCCGCCATAAAGACGAGATCGCACCAGCCGCCGCCTTGCTCGAGTGCGGCGCGGATATAGGCCTCGAGGCCGCCGCGATCGCAGACATCGCCCGTCTCGACGGCCCATTCCAGCCCGTGACTGAAGGCGAAGCCGCCTACCGGATAGGCCGGCGACATCCATGTCAGCAGTGGCAGCAGCCAATCGCGCGGCTCAGCCATGGCGGTGTCCATGCCCATGCTCGTGCTCGTGACCATGCTCGTGCTCGTGACCATGATCGTGCTCGTGATCGTGTTCGTGATGGTGCGACGCATTGCCCCCATAGGCGCCGCCTTCCGGATCGAAGGGCAGTTCGCGCCGCGAGACGATGCCCCCCAGCCCCTCGACCATAGCGGCGATGACGGCGTCCTCGCGAATGACGAGCCGATCGGCGAAAATCTGAATGGCGAGATGGCGGTTGCCGAGATGATAGGCGAGGCGCGCGAGTCCCGCCGCGCCCGCCTGGATTTCCAGTACCGGCTCCGGCTCGGCGACGACGCGGATCACCGAGCCGTCCTCGAGCGCCAGTCCGTCGCCGTCGCCGAGGCGCGCCGCCTCGGCGAGATCGAGCAGAAAGGGCTCGCCCTGATCGCTCGTCAGGCTGCGCCGCCGCCGATGCCGCTCGTCCCAGTCGAGAGTCGCGGTTCCGCGTTCGCGATTTTTGTCCCAGCTTCCGGCGGGAAGAACATGCGCCGCTCGCATCTTCCCCTCCTCAGAACAGGAAATAGCGTTGCGCCATCGGCAGAACCGCCGCCGGCTCGCAGGTCAAGAGCTCGCCGTCGGCGCGCACTTCGTAAGTTTGCGCGTCGACTTCGATCTTCGGCGTCGCATCATTGAGGATCATACTGCGCTTGGAGATTCCGCCGCGCGTATCGGCGACGACATGCAGCGGGCGCGTCAACCCGTATTTCTGCGCGACAGAGGCCTCCCGCGCGGCGCGGCTGACGAAGGTGACGCAGCTCTGCGTGAGGCTGCGGCCGAAACCCGCGAACATCGGCCGATAATGCACGGGTTGCGGCGTGGGGATCGAAGCATTGGGATCGCCCATCGCCGCCATCGCAATGCTGCCGCCCTTCATCACGAGCTCCGGCTTCACGCCGAAAAAGGCCGGCGACCACAATACGAGATCGGCGAGCTTGCCCGGCTCGATCGAGCCGACGAGATCGGCGATGCCGTGAGCGATCGCTGGATTGATCGTATATTTCGCCACATAGCGGCGGGCGCGGAAATTGTCGTTGCCGGCGCCGTCGCCGGCGAGCTTGCCGCGCTGGCGGCGCATCTTATCGGCCGTCTGCCAGCAGCGGATGATGACTTCGCCGACGCGCCCCATCGCCTGACTGTCGGAGGAATACATCGACAGAGCGCCGAGGTCGTGGAGAATATCCTCCGCAGCGATCGTCTCCTTGCGAATGCGGCTCTCCGCGAAGGCGATGTCCTCCGGAATCTTCGGGTCGAGATGATGGCAGACGAGCAGCATGTCGAGATGCTCGTCGAGCGTGTTGACCGTGTAAGGCCGCGTCGGATTGGTGGAGGAGGGGAGCACAGTGGGCTCGCCCGCTACTTTGATAATGTCCGGCGCATGGCCGCCGCCGGCCCCCTCCGTATGGAAGGCGTGAATGGTGCGGCCCTTGAAGGCGGCGATCGTCGCTTCGACGAAGCCGCTCTCGTTCAGAGTGTCGCTGTGCAGCGTGACCTGCACGTCATATTCGTCGGCGACGGTGAGCGCGCAATCGATCGCCGCCGGGCTCGAGCCCCAATCCTCATGCAGCTTGAGGCCGATCGCGCCGGCCTCGATCATCTCGACGAGCGCCTGTGGCCGGCTGGCGTTGCCCTTGCCGAAAAAGCCGAGATTGACCGGCAATCCTTCGGCCGCCTGCAGCATGCGCTTCAAATGCCAGGGGCCGGGCGTGCAAGTGGTGGCCTTCGTGCCTTCGGCGGGGCCTGTGCCGCCGCCGAGCATCGTCGTGACGCCGCTCGCCAGCGCCTCTTCGCACTGCTGCGGGCAGATGAAATGAATATGCGTGTCTATGCCGCCGGCGGTGACGATGCGGCCTTCGCCGGCAATGATCTCCGTGCCGGGTCCGATGATGATGTCGACGCCGGGCTGCACATCGGGATTGCCCGCCTTGCCGATGCGCGCGATGCGTCCGTTGACGATGCCGATATCGGCTTTGACGATTCCCCAATGATCGAGGATCACGGCGTTGGTGATGACGGTGTCGACAGCGCCTTCCGCATTGGAGCGCTGGCTCTGACCCATGCCGTCGCGGATGACTTTGCCGCCGCCGAATTTCACCTCCTCGCCATAGATGGTGTGGTCGCGCTCGATCTCGATCAGCAGCTCCGTGTCGGCGAGACGGATGCGGTCGCCCGTGGTGGGCCCGAACATTCCGGCATAGGCGCGCCGGCCGATTCTATTCGCCATCGCTGGCCTCCAGTGGTCCCATCACCGCGCCATTGAATCCGTAGACCGCACGCTCGCCGGTGTAAGCGACGAGCGTGACGATACGCGTCTGTCCCGGCTCGAAGCGCACGGCCGAGCCCGCGGGAATGTCGAGCCGCATGCCGCGCGCTTTTGCGCGATCGAATTTCAGCGCCTCATTGGTCTCGCCGAAATGATAATGCGAACCGACCTGGATCGGACGGTCGCCGGTGTTGGCGACATCGATCGCGATCGTCGCGCGTCCCTCGTTGAGGATGATCTCGCCCTCGGCGGGAATGATCTCGCCCGGTATCATCGGATCGGCTCGTGAACGGTGACGAGTTTCACGCCGTCCGGGAAGGTCGCCTCGACCTGGACCGCCTCGATCATCTCGGCGACTCCCTCCATCACTTGCTCGCGCGTCACCACGGTTGCGCCCTCGGCGCGCAATTGCGCGACCGAGCGTCCGTCGCGTGCGCCCTCGACGACGAAATCGGTGATCAGCGCGATCGCCTCCGGATAGTTGAGCTTGGCGCCGCGCTCTAGGCGCCTGCGCGCCACCATCGCCGCCACGGCGACGAGAAGCTTGTCTTTTTCGCGCGGCGTCAGATGCATTCCGCGTCCTCCCCTCTCGAGCGAGCCTCGAGGCTCGCGGTCCAGTAGCGCGCTCGGGTCGCTCCGGCGCATCTTCCCACTTTAGTTGAGCCAAAGGCGCGGCGCGCTGCCGCGCCCGCCGGTCGCCGAGGGTCTGAACGTAGCCAGCGTCTCGATCACCGCGCCGCGCAGCCGCGCCGCGTCGGAATCGAGAAAGCGCAGGAGCAGCACGCCATTGACGAGCGTCGCCGCGCCTTGCGCGATGTCGCGCGCTCGAGGCAGAAGCGCCGCGGCGCTCGGCCCCGCGATGACGATCGTCGCATAGCCGGCGGCGTCGCGGATTCCGAAGCGCCCGGCGCGATGCGCGGCGATGTCGCCCGAAAGACCGATGGCGTCCGCCCAGATCGGCCGGCCGCCGACACATAGAGTCCAGGCGTCGCGCAGCGCGCCGCTGTTCAAAAATTCGCCGCTCGCGCGCCGCCCGAACAATATCGTCTCGACGCCGAGGAAGCGCGCATTCGGCGAAAGGTCGATCTCGAGGCGCCGACGCAGGCGCGCGCCGTCGAAGAGGATCGTCTCCTGCGGCAGCCATTCGAGCCGCGCGCCTTCGCCGCAGCGAAGATGCGTGACGATCTCGGCGCTTTCTCCGCCCGAACGATAGATTTTTTCCGCCGCTGGCGTGGTGATCGTCAGCGCGGCGCCCGCCTCGACCTCTATGTCCAGAGAATAGCGATCGCCGCCGACGACGCCGCCGCCGGTGTTGACGATCGCCGCCTCGGGCGCCTCATCCGGCTCGACGGTCGGAAACAACGCCCTGAGCGGCGCCTCCTGCGCCAGATGTCGCAACCGGCTCGCTCCCTGAACTTGCGCAAAGCGCAATTCTATGCGGCCCCTCGCGCGTTGGGGGCCGTTCACAACGCCACGAAATCCCTGATATTGTCCTTGTCCATATCGGCTCCGAGACCCTGCTTCACAATCTGTCCGCGCGACATGACCATGTAATGATCCGCCAGCTCGCGGCCGAAGTCATAATATTGCTCGACGAGCAGAATGGCGAGATCGCCGCGCTTGCTCAAGCTCTTTATCACCTCGCCGATGAGCTTGATAATGGAGGGTTGAATGCCCTCCGTCGGCTCGTCGAGGATGATGAGCTTGGGATCGGAGACGAGCGCGCGGGCGATGGCGAGCTGCTGTTGCTGGCCGCCGGAGAGATCGCCGCCGCGCCGCCGCAGCATTTCCTTCAGCACGGGGAACATCTCATAGATTTCGCTCGGCACGCAGGAGGCTTTGCGCGCGGGCTTCACCGCCATGCCCATCAGCAGATTCTCCTCCACTGTGAGGCGCGAGAAAATCTCGCGGCCCTGCGGCACATAGGCGACGCCGCGAGCGGCGCGCTGATTGGGCGAGAGCTTGGAAATATCCTCGCCATTGAAACGAATGGCGCCGCTGCGGATCGGCGTGACGCCCATTATGCTGCGCAGCAGTGTCGTCTTGCCGACGCCATTGCGTCCGAGCAGCACGGTGCAGGCGCCCGTGGGCGCGCTGAAGGAGACATCGCGCAATATATGGCTGCTGCCGTAATATTGATGGAGGCCGCTAATTTCGAGCATGGTTCTAGCGCCCCAGATAGACTTCGATAACGCGCTCGTCGCTCTGCACGTCCGAGAGCGGGCCCTCGGCGAGCACGGCGCCTTCATGCAGCACGGTCACTTTGCGCGCTATGGCGCCGACGAACTCCATATCGTGCTCCACCACCATGATCGAATGTTTTCCCGCGAGCGATAGGAGCAATTCGGCGGTGCGCTTCGTCTCATGGTCGGTCATGCCGGCGACCGGCTCGTCGAGCAGCAGCAGCAGCGGACGCTGGGCGAGCAACATTCCTATCTCCAGCCATTGCTTCTGGCCGTGCGAGAGCAGGCCGGCGCGCTCCTTGGCCTTGTCGGCGAGCTCCACCGTCTCCAGCAATTCACTGACGCGGTCGAGCTGCTCGCCAGTGATGCGTCGGAACAGTGAGGCGCGCACGCTCTTGTCCGCCTTTATGGCGAGCTCGAGATTCTCGAACACGGTCAAATGTTCGAACACGGTCGGCTTCTGGAATTTGCGGCCTATGCCGGCGGCGGCGATCTGCGGCTCGTTCATTTTGGTGAGATCGAGCGAGCGGCCGAAATAGACGGTCCCCGTATCCGGCCGCGCTTTGCCGGTGATGACGTCCATCATCGTCGTCTTGCCGGCGCCATTCGGTCCGATGACGCAGCGCAACTCGCCGACATCGATGGACAGCGAGAGGCCGCGCAGCGCGCGAAAGCCGTCGAAAGCGACGTTCACATCGTCGAGATAGAGCGCGACTCCGTTGGAGATATCCGGCTCGCCGATCATCGCGCGCGCTCCTTACGGAAGGCGGCGAGCGTATCGAAGAGGCCGATGACGCCCTTGGGCAACAGCAGAGTGACGAGCACGAAGAGGAGGCCTAGGAAGAACAGCCAATATTCGGGAATGGCGGCGGTGAAGAAGCTCTTTGCGCCATTGACAATGAAGGCGCCGACGAGCGGTCCGATCAGCGTGCCGCGCCCGCCGACCGCCGCCCATATCGCGATTTCGATCGAGGCTGCCGGCGACATTTCGCTCGGATTGATGATGCCGACCTGCGGCACATAGAGCGCGCCGGCGAGTCCGCAGATCGCCGCCGAAAAGGTCCAGATCGCGAGCTTGTAGGAGAGCGTGTCATAGCCGCAGAACATCACGCGGCTCTCCGCCTCGCGTATCGCCGTGAGCACGCGGCCGAATTTGCTGGTGACGAGAAAGCGGGAGACGAGCAAGAGAGCGAGAAGGCAGGCGCCGGTCAGCGTGAACAGGACCATGCGGGTCGCGGGCGTCGCCAATGGAACGTCCAATATGCGCTTGAAATCGGTGAAGCCGTTATTGCCGCCAAAGCCGGTCTCGTTGCGGAAGAACAGCAGCATCATCGCATAGGTGAGCGCCTGGGTGATGATGGAGAAATAGACCCCCTTGATGCGCGAGCGAAAGGCGAAATAGCCGAAGACGAAGGCGAGCGTCGCCGGCGCGAGAATAGCGAGCGCTGCGGAATAGGCGAAATGATCGGTGAAGCTCCAGAACCAGGGATAGGCTTTCCAGTCGAGGAAGACCATGAAGTCCGGAAGATCGGAATGATAGCTGCCGTCCTGGCCGATCTGGCGCATCAGATACATGCCGAAGGTGTAGCCGCCCAGTGCGAAGAAAATGCCGTGGCCGAGGCTGAGGATTCCGGCATAGCCCCAGACGAGATCCATGGCGAGCGCCAGCATGGCGTAGCAGAAGAGCTTGCCGATGAGCGCGACGGAGGCGTCGGAGAGATGGCCGAAGGAGCCCTCCGGTATCGCGAGATTGGCGAGCGGCGCGGCGACGAGTATGGCCAGCGCCGCGGCCGAAAAGAAGGCCCAGCCGCGGCGGTCGAACAGGCGCGTGGCGAGCGATGGGGCAGGGGGGATGTAGAGCATCGTTCGAAACTCAATCGACCTGCCGACCGCCGAGCGCGAACAGGCCCTGCGGACGTTTCTGAATGAAGACGACGATGAAGATCAGCACGGCGATCTCCGCGAGAACGGCGCCGGCGATATTCTCGAGAATCTTGCCGGCGACGCCCAATCCGAGCGCGGCGTAGACCGCGCCGGCGAGCTGGCCGACGCCGCCGAGCACCACCACCATGAAACTGTCGACGATATAATGCTGGCCGAGATCCGGTCCGACATTGCCGACCTGCGACAACGCCACGCCGGCGAGTCCGGCGAGGCCTGAGCCGAGGGCGAATGCGATGGTGTCGATGCGTGAGGAGTCGACGCCGACGCAGCGGGCCATGCCGCGATTCTGCGTGACGGCGCGCACGAAGAGGCCGAGGCGCGTGCGGGCCAGCAGGAAGGAGACGAGCAGCAGCACGTCGACCGAGAAGACGATGATGACGATGCGATTATAGGGGAGCTCGAGATTGTCGGTGACGAAGACGCGGCCGGACATCCAGGCGGGATTTTCGACCTGCACATTCTGGGCGCCGAACAGGCTGCGCACCGCTTGCATCAGTATGAGGCTGACGCCCCAAGTGGCGAGCAGCGTCTCGAGCGCGCGGCCATAGAGAAAGCGGATCACCGTGCGCTCTATGGCGACGCCGACGAGAGCGGCGACGATGAATGCGACCGGCGCGGCGGCGGCGAGATACCATTGGAAATGATCGGGCAGATGCGTTCGGAACAGGTTCTGCACGACATAGGTCGCATAGGCGCCGATCATCATCATCTCGCCATGGGCCATATTGATGACGCCCATGAGCCCGTAAGTGATAGCGAGGCCGAGTGCGGCGAGCAGCAATATGCTGCCGAGGCTGAGGCCGGAGAAGACGACGCCGAGGTTTTCGCCGACGGCGAGGCTCGATTCGACATTGCGCAGCGAGCGGGTCAGCGCGACGCGCACCTCGCCGTCTTCCTCTGTCGAAAGCCGCGTTTTCAGCGCTTCGCGCACGCGGCCGGAAATAGTTGTGCGCAGCGCCTGCGCGGCGGCGAGGCGCAGCGCGCGGTCCGAACTCTGCAGCTCGCCGAGGGCGCGCATCTGGCGCAGCGTGTCGCGCACGCTCGCATCGCGCTCCTTCTGCTCGGCTTTGGCCAGCAGCGCGACGCGGCTCTCGTCGAGTTCGGCGTTCTGGAGACGCTTCACCGCCTCGAGGCGGAGCGCGCGATCGGGCGAGGCGATCTCGAGCAGAGCGATCGTCTCTTCGATCGCGAGGCGCAGACTATTGCTGGTCGAGACGTCTTCGGCGTCGGCGGGAAGTTCGGCCGGCGTGCGGTCCAGCGCGTCGACGGCTTTGTCGCCGTCGACGATCAATGCCTTGTCGCCGGCGAGCTTCACCCGATCGGCGAGCAGATCTCGGAGAAAGGGGATGGCGGTAAGATCGCCGCGCGCGGCGGCGTCGTCGAGCGCCTTGTGCTGCTCGTCGGGATCGCCGCCGGTCCAATGAGCGATCGCCTCACGGTCGAGCGCGGTGGCCGGCGCGCTGAACATCGCCAGCAGAGCCAAGCCGACGATCAATCTGAGCATACGCAAAATGACACGCTCCATTCCAAAGCCGCATCGGGCGGCCCGATCGTCGGGCCGCCCATTATTCGTCAATGCGTGTCCGGCTCGTCTTTTTTCTTGTCGTTGCCGGGTATGAAGGGGCTCCAGGGCTGCGCGCGCACCGGGCCTGGCGTCTTCCACACGACGTTGAATTGGCCGTCCGCCTTCACTTCGCCGATGAACACCGGCTTGTGGAGATGGTGGTTCTTCGCATCCATCTCGGCGGTGAAGCCCGAGGGCGCCTCGAACTTCTGGCCGCCGACGGCGGCGATCACCTTGTCGACGTCGGTCGTCTTGGCCTTTTCGACGGCCTGCTTCCAAATATTGACGCCGATATAGGTGGCTTCCATCGGATCATTGGTGAGCGGCTTGTCGGCGTTGGCGATCGCATGCGCCTTGGCGTAGGCGGCCCATTTCTTCTTGAACTCCGTATTGGCGGGGTTCTTGAGCGACATGAAATAATTCCACGCCGCGAGATGGCCGACGAGCGGCTTGGTGTCGACGCCGCGCAGCTCCTCTTCGCCGACCGAGAAGGCGACGACTGGAACTTCCGTCGCCTTGAGGCCGGCATTGCCGAGCTCCTTGTAGAAGGGCACGTTGGAGTCGCCGTTGATCGTCGAGACGACGGCCGTCTTGCCGCCCGAGGCGAATTTCTTGATATTGGCGACGATCGTCTGATAGTCGCTGTGGCCGAAGGGCGTGTATTCCTCCATTATGTCGGCGTCGGCGACGCCCTTGGAATGGAGGAAGGCGCGCAGGATTTTGTTCGTCGTGCGCGGATAGACGTAATCGGTGCCGAGCAGGACGAAGCGCTTGGCGCCGCCGCCGGCTTTGCTTATCAGATATTCGACCGCGGGAATGGCCTGCTGGTTCGGCGCCGCGCCCGTGTAGAAGACGTTCTTCTCGAGTTCCTCGCCCTCATATTGCACCGGATAGAAGAGGAGGCCGTTCAGCTCCTTGAACACCGGCAGCACGGATTTGCGCGACACGGACGTCCAGCAGCCGAAGACGACGGCGACCTTGTCGGTGGCGAGCAGCTGGCGCGCCTTTTCGGCGAAGAGCGGCCAGTTGGAGGCCGGATCGATGACGACGGGCTCGAGCTTGCGCCCGAGCACGCCGCCCTTGGCGTTGATCTCCTCGATCGCCATCAGCGCCGTGTCCTTCAGCACCGTCTCGCTGATGGCCATGGTGCCGGACAGTGAATGCAGAATGCCGACCTTGATCGGTCCCTTGTCCTCCGCGCGGGCCGGAAGGAGCGCGGTCGACGCCAACAAGGCGCCTGCGGCGGCGATGCCCAGGCTCTTCACCAGAACTCTACGTTTCATTCGTTTCTCTCCCACGTCGGATCGAGGGTCGCGCGGAGTTCAGAATTGGATCTGAACGCCGAGGATGAACTTGTCGATGTCCTTGCGCGCCGTGAACTGATTGATCGCGTAATTGGCGGTGATGCGCAGATTGTGGCCGTCGATCACATAGGTGACGCCCATGTCGTATTGGCGCTCCCATGTCGCGGCGAGCGTGTCGCGGAACGATTGATAGCGGAAATAGGGCTGCAGTTTTCCCCATCCGATCACGTAAGGGATGAGATATCCGGCGCCGACCATGTAGGCTTCGCCCGGACGTATGCCGCCGACGAGATCGGTGGATCGGGCGTTGTTGAAATTGGTGGCGACGTCATTCACGCCATGGGTGTAGTAGCGGTAATAGGCGCCCTCGAAGGTCGCGGCGCCGAATTCGCCGAGCTTCTTCTCGAACAATACGTCGACGTTCCAGGCGGTGAAATCGGCGTGCTGGAGTTGATTGCCGACGCCGTCCTGCTGATATTGCGCCGCGACACCGATGGCGAGCACATCCGCTCCGCCGAAATAGGTGCTGCTGGTGTAATAAGCGGGATCTGGATCTGGATCGAGCAGATTGAGGTTGAGGCGGCCCGCGAACAGCGGATGGCCATATTGGTTCGACGCGCCGATGATCTCATTGTGGCCGTCATAGACGCCGAAGGAATAAGTGAGGCGCTTCTCGAACAGTTTGCCCCAGACCGTGCCGCCGTCCATGCGGCCCGAGACCTTGCCGGGATAGCGGGAGACGACGCCGGGATAAGACCAGCCGAGCAGATAATAGGGACCGTCGAGATTGGCGCGGTCGCTCGGCGGCAGCATGCGGCCGCCCCACAGATTGATCTCGTCCAACGGCTCGAGCTGACCATAGCCGTCGAGCACCTGGATGGTGTTGTTGCTGGAGACCTCGGTGTTGAAGGTCGCCTTCAAATATTGATTGAAGGAGGCCGAGGAGAAGATGCGGAAGCTCTCGAGGTCGACGCGGTCGGGATTGGTTCCCGGCGTATGATTGCGCGTGACGTCGCTGAAGAAGGGACGAAGGCCGAAGCCGACGCTGAACCATTGATCGTCGCCGAGCGGAATCACCACACGGGCCTGCGCCGTCTGATCCCCCATCAGACAGCAGACCGCCAAGGCCATTGCCGACGCGGCCTTGGCCGTGAGCTTCGACCGACGGCGCGGCGTGATTCGCGCCGTAGGTGCTTCGTGGGATTGGTTCATCTGTCCCCCTCGTGTCGTCCGCCGGCGATTCGCGCCGGTTTCGTCACCTCAAGGACTAGTCGCGGACGCCATTACGTAGGAATACGCTGAAATGCGTATTGCTCCGTTTGCGTCTTATCGTCGAATAGCGCATGAGCCGGCGCAGATTCGCCGGCGCGGGGGAGTGAGGCGAATGCGCAAATCGACGGCATTGGACATTTTCGGACTGACCGCGGGAGCTTTCGCTCTCGTCGTCGCGGTCGGACAGGCGAACGCATCGTCGAAGAGCCAGAAGGGCGCGAAGCCGGTCGCGGCTCTCGCCGCGCAGCGCTACGCAGTGGACATGTGGTGGAACATCGGCGGCGATATGGGCGGCCTGAAGAAAGCCACAGACGCATGTGTGAAGAAGCTCGGCGAGGCCGAGCGACCGACGCTGGTCTCGCCGCCGCCCTCGACGACGATTCTGACCAAGCCCATGCTAGACTGTCTCGAGGCCGAGGGCTGGAGGCCCGCGGGAGAGCCGCGGCCGGTCTGAGGAGCGGACGCTCGAGCCCATCCGAAAACACAAAAGAGAGTATGCGCGAGCAGCAGCGAATTTTCCCTGTCCGTCGGACCTATAACCAGTTCGTCGCCGACCAGACGCTGGAGGACTATTCGCTGCGCTACACGGCGGAGGCGGCGCGCCGCTTCACGCCTTGGCGCGTCGCCAACACCGCGCTCGGGGCGATCTCGTTCCTCGCCTGCGAGGCGCTGGGCGGCGGCGTGACGCTGATGTTCGGCTTCACCAACGCAATCGCGGCGATCCTCGCCGTCGGCGCGCTGATCTTTCTCGCCAGCCTGCCGATCGGCCATTACGCGACGAAATATGGCGTCGACATGGATCTGCTGACGCGCGGCGCCGGCTTCGGCTATATCGGCTCCACCGTCACCTCGCTGATCTACGCCTGTTTCACCTTCATTCTCTTCGCGATCGAGGCCACGATCATGGCCGATGCGCTGAAAATGTGCCTCGGCCTGCCGCTCGGCCTCGCCTATGCCGTGTCGTCGCTCGCGATCCTGCCCATCGCCGCGCTCGGCATTCGTTTCATCAGCCGCTATCAGCTCTGGACGCAGCCGATCTGGCTGGTGCTGCAGACGGCGCCCTTCGTCTATCTGGTCTCCGTCGGGGCCCCCGCCGTCTCCGGCTGGATGGCCTTTCCCGGCGTGGCCGGCGCGCTGGACGGCTCTTTCGATCTGCGGCTCTTCGGCCTGTCCGCCTCGATCCTGCTGTCGCTTCTTCCGCAGATCGGCGAGCAGGTCGATTACCTGCGCTTTCTGCCGACCAAGACGCGCATCGGCCAGAGGAGCTGGCGCTTCGCCCTGTTCGCGGCCGGGCCGGGTTGGATATTGATCGGCGTCGCCAAGCTCGCCGCCGGCTCATTCCTCGCCTATCAGGCGCTGTCGCTCGGCGTGCCGGCGGAGCGCGCGGCGCAGCCGAGCGAGATCTATTATCTCGCCTTCTCCAGCCTGTTCCATTCGCCCGGCGTCGCTCTGGCGCTCACCGGCGTTTTCATCGTCGTCTGCCAGACGAAGATCAATGTCACCAACGCCTATGCCGGCTCCATCGCCTGGTCGAATTTCTTCTCGCGCATCACACACAATCATCCCGGCCGCGTCGTCTGGCTGGTGTTCAACGTCACTCTGGCGCTGCTGCTGATGGAGTTCGGCGTCTCTCATGTCATCGACAGCATTCTCGCCTTCTATTCCAATTTCGCCGTGGCCTGGATCGGCGCGCTGACGGCCGATCTCGTCGTCGACAAGCCGCTCGGCCTCAGCCCGCCGCAGATCGAATTTCGCCGCGCCTATCTCTATGACGTCAATCCGGTGGGCTGCGGGGCCATGCTCGGCTCGCTGCTCGTCTCGACGGCGGCGCTCTATGGGCTTCTCGGCGACACTTTGCAGCCGCTCTCGGCGCTCGTCGGTTTCTTGGTCGCCTTCTCGCTCGCCCCGCTCATCGCCTATGCGACTGGCGGGCGCTATTACATCGCGCGGCCGGCCGCCGCCTTCCGCGAGGCCTTGCGCTGCATGATCTGTGAAAACGAGTTCGAGCCGCGCGACATGGCCTCCTGTCCCGCCTATTGCGGGCCGATCTGCTCGCTCTGCTGCTCGCTCGACATGCGCTGCAAGGACGCCTGCAAGCCGGAGGCGCGGCTGGCGGCGCAGGCGCGCGCGCTATTTTCCACTTTGCTGCCGAAATTCTCGCTGCCCTTTTTCTCGACGCGCGCGGGTCGCTTCATCGTGGTGCTGGCGCTGCTCGCGGTGACGAGCGGAGCGATACTCGGCGCGATCTATTTTCAATACGCCGCCGCCGTCTCGCCGGCGGAGTGGCCGATCATTCGCACGACGCTCGAGATCGTCTTCGTCGGCCTGCTGCTGGTCATGGGCGTCGCCGCCTGGACTCTGGTGCTCGCCCAGGAGAGTCGCCGCGTCGCCGAGGAAGAGACCCGCCGCCAGACCGAGATTTTGCGCGAAGAAATCGCCGCCCATGAGCGCACCGACGCCGAGCTGCAGCGCGCCAAGGAGGCGGCGGAGGCCGCCAATATCGCCAAGACGCGCTTCATCGCCGGGCTCAATCACGAGATTCGCACGCCGCTCAACGCCATCAACGGCTATGCGCAATTGCTCGAGCGCGACGCCGCCGAGCGCCCGCAGGACGCCATCCGCGTCATTCGCCGCAGCACGGAGCACATCACCAATCTGATCGACGGCCTGCTCGACGTCGCCAAGATCGAGACCGGATCGCTCGATGTCGCGCGCGATATTTTCCGCATCGACGAGACGCTGGACCAACTCGTCGACATGTTCCGCCTGCAGGCCGCGGCCAAGGGCGTCGCCTTCCGTTATGAGCGCAGCGCGGAGCTGCCGCGCTATGTGCGCACCGACAAGAAAAGGCTGCGTCAGATTCTGATCAACCTCGTGTCCAATGCGGTGAAATTCACCGAGCGCGGCCATGCGGGGCTGAAGGTCTCCTATCGCAACGACATCGCCGAATTCGTCGTCGAGGATACGGGGATCGGCATCATGCCGGAGGATATGGAGCGCATCTTCGCGCCCTTCGAGCGCGGCCGCATGGCGGCGGTCTCCTCCATTCCGGGCACGGGCCTCGGCCTCACCATCACCAAGCTGCTGACGCAGATCATCGGCGGCGAGATGCGCGTCGAGAGCGAGCTCGGGCGCGGCAGCCGCTTCGTCGTGCGGTTTTATCTCACCGCCGCGACATCGCCGGAGGAGGGGCCGACGCCGCCGCAGATCCACGGCTACGCCGGGGCGCGCAAGACCATTCTCGTCGCCGACGACACCGCGACGCATCTCGATGTGATGCGCCAATCGCTCGGCGGACTCGGCTTCGACGTGCTGACGGCGACCAATGGCGCCGATTGCGTCGCGCTCGCGCTCGAGCGCAATCCAGATCTCGTCATGCTCGACATCGCCATGCCCGGCATGGACGGATGGGAGGCGGCGCGGCGACTGCGCGACGCGCTCGGCCCCGAGACGCCGATCATGATGGTCTCCGCCAACGCCCATGAGCTGATGGAGCGTCGCGGCCCGGATTCGCCGCATGACGATTTTCTGGTGAAGCCGATCGAATTCTCCGAAATGCTCGACCGCATCGGCAATCTTCTGGGGCTCGACTGGTTCTATTTCGCGGCGCGTGCGACGCCGCGCGAAGAGCCGTTCGCGCCGGCGGCGCTCGCTCTGCCGCGCGAGAGCGTCGAGCGGCTGCTGCGGCTCTGCCGCGTCGGCCACAGCCGCGGCATAGAGACCGCTCTGCGCGAGATCGAGGCCGCCGCGCCGGAACGCGCCGCCGCCATCGCGCAATTGCGGTCGATGGCGCAGAATTTCGAATTCGAGGAGCTCGCGCAGACGCTCGAAGCCGCTTTGACGCTCGAGGCCGACCATGTCGGCTGACCTGCGGCAGCGCGACACGGCGCTCGTCGTCGACGACAATCGCGACGAGCTGAGCCTGCTCGTCGAGGCGATGGAGCGCGCCGATTTCACGGCTCTCGCCGCGACGACGGGCGAAGCGGCCCTCGCTCTGCTCGAGCGCGTGACGCCCAATGTCGTCGTGCTCGACGCGGTGATGTCCGGCCTCGACGGTTTCGCGACCTGCCGGCGCATCAAGCAGAATCCCCGCTTCGCGCATCTGCCGGTCATTTTCCTCACCGGGCTCAAGGACACGGGCCATGTGCTCATGGGCCTCGAGGCCGGAGGCGTCGATTATGTGGTGAAGCCGGTCATCATCGAGGAGCTCGTCGCCCGCATCCGCATACATGTCTCCAACGCCAAGGCGGCCTTCGGCGCGCGCGTGGCGCTGGATGCGACGGGGCGCCATCTTCTGGCGATCGACCGCGGCGGTCGGCTGCTCTGGTGCACGCCGCAGGCGGCCGATCTTCTCGCGACGCGCTTCGGCCCGTTCGAGATTTTGCGGTCGCAGCCGCCCGAATCCTTTTCGGCGCTGCTGCGCGAGGCGGCCGAGCGCCGCGATCACGAGGCGCCCGCGGCCACGGGGCCCGTCTCCGTCTCCTTTCTCTGCGAGATCGGCGGCGAGGAGCTGTTGTTTCGCCTCACCGAGCCGCAGAGCGTCAGCGACGAGGCTTTTCTCGCACAGAAATTCGCGCTGACGCTGCGCG
>Ga0265328_10000110_pt1 | contig 38888 bp, 29 predicted proteins | sample 41624metaG_FD_202086 | JGI IMG/M metagenome (GOLD analysis project Ga0265328, IMG submission 202086) | Rhizosphere microbial communities from Carex aquatilis grown in University of Washington, Seatle, WA, United States - 4-16-24 metaG | ecosystem: Host-associated > Plants > Roots > Rhizosphere...
GGCCAGAACGAGGGGGATGGGTCGAGCGTCCTGGGGGGGGCGGGCGCTGGTGGAACGCTCGCGGAAGGAGGCGTGGGTGGGGCGGGCGTCGGCAAAGGGGGGGCCGGCGCGGGCGGGGCGACGGGCGCGCCCGGAGCTGGGGGCGCGCCCGCCGGTGGTGGGGGCGGCGGTCCACAGCCTCGGGCGGTCCGTTTCATTGCTGGCCGAAACTACCCCGCGGGTTACGCCGTCGGCATCGCCGTTGGCGACGCCAACCGTGACGGCAGGATCGACATGATCGTTGCCAGCGACCTGGGCGTGAGCGTTCTCGCGGGAGCGGGGGACGGCACATTCGCCGCGCCGCTGACGTCCGCCATGATTCCCCCGTCGACCGCGATCGCGACAGATGACCTGAACGGAGACGGCAACCTGGATGCCGTCGTCGTGAGCAGTGACGGCGGCTTGCATGTCTTGTTCGGCGGCGGAGACGGAACCTTTCGCGCGGGCGGGCAGTACGCGGTCGCCGCGGTTCCGTTTGGGGTCGCCATCGGAGATCTCGACGGCGATGGCAAGCCGGACTTTGCCGCGACCAGCAGCGTGCTCGACACCAACGTGGGGCGCACCGGGACGTTGAGCCTGTTTCTCAATCGCGGCGACGGAACGTTCGTGGCAGGCGATACGTACACCAACGCCGCGGCCCCATTCACGGTTGCGATGCGAGATCTCGACGGCGATGGAAATGTCGACGTCATCGTCTCCGATTCGTTGCCGCCGGCCCAACCAACGACGGCCACAGCCGGGCTGTGGGTGTTCTTCAACGCGGGGCGCGGAAAGCTACAAGCACCGATCCAGCTGATCCCGGGCGAGGACCCCGAGTCTGTCACCGTCGCCGACCTGAACGGCGACGGTCGGCCTGACATTGTTTGCTCAAAGGACAGTAACAGCGTGAGCGCGCTGATCAATCGCGGCAATCGAACCTTCGACGACCTGCCCGTCTCCGGCAGCAACGCCTCTGGTCCGGTCGCCATTGCCGACGTCGACGGTGATGGGCAGGCCGACCTTGTGGCGGCCGACCACCTCGGCACCATCGAGATCATTCCGGGACACGGCGACGGCACTTTCGGTGAGGCAACGGTCTACGCGGGTGGATACCAGGCCAAATCGCTGGTCACCGCCGATTTCGACGGCGATGGACGGCCGGACGTCGCGACCGCGAACGACATGTTGCACGACACCGTCGACGTTGCGAGTGGTGGCTACGTCAATGTCTTGATGAACCGGGGGGCTGGCGCGTTCGTGGCGCCGATGACTTACGGCGGCGGGCCCCCTGCCGTGGGCATCGCGATTGCCGACATCGACGGCGATGCTCGGCCGGACATTGCGATCGGCGCCCCCGGCGCCGGCGTTTCAGTGTTCCTGGGGTTCGGGGACGGCTCCTTCGCGGCGAGCCTGGCGATGCCGTTGCCTGACCCCGGCTTTCTAACGGCCGGCGATCTCGACGGTGACGGCCGGCCGGACCTGGTGACGGTCAACAGCCATTCAGGGACGATCAGCGTTCTGCTCAATCAAACGGCCGGCGCGCCCACCTTTCTTCCGCCTGCCGACTATGCTGTGGGGTCGAGCCCGCTGGCCGCGGCTCTCGCCGACTTGAACGGGGACGCGCTCCTCGACATCGCGGTCTCCAACGGTGCGGACGGCAGCGTCAGCGTCTTGCTCAACCGCGGTCAGGGGGTCTTCGCGCCGAGCGTCGAGTACGCGGTGGGGACCGACCTGGCCTTCGTCGCCGCGTCGGATCTCGACGGTGACGGTAAGCCGGACCTGATCGTCGGCGACGCGGTCGTTCTACCTGTCCCGTCCGGCTACGTTCGCGTCCTGTTCAACAATGGCGACGGAACCTTCGCCGCGCCGGTGAGCCACCCGGTGGGCCTGGGGACGGGCGTCGCGGTCGCTGACCTGAACGGCGACGGATACCGCGACCTGATCGCGACCAGCGGTACGGACGGGACGGTCTCGATCCTGGTGAACGACGGCCGCGGAGGCTTCGCGGCCGCGGTTCCTTACTTCGCCGGGTGGAACGCGACCCAGGTCTCCGTCGCTGATTTCAACGGCGACGGCGCGCTGGATCTCGCGGTCATCTGCGCCACGGGCAACGTCGCCCTGCTGCTCAACCGCGGCGACGGGACGTTTGCACCCGCGGTGGGCTACGGTGGTGGCGGCGGGCTGGACGCGATCGCCGTCGGCGATCTGAACGGGGACGGCAAGCCCGACCTGGCCATCGCGGTCAATGCGTCCACACGCAACCTGGCCGTGCTCCTCAACGCCAGCCCATGATCGGTCGGGCTCACAGGTGCCAGTGCTGCCGGAGGTACGCCTCCATGCGCCTGGCTTCGGCGTCGGTGAGCGCGGCGTCGAAGATCACGATCTCCGCGATGTCTCCACGAAAGCGGTTGTCGGTTTGCGTCTCGAACGCGCGCCCGATCGATCCACCAGCGAAGTGGCTGCCCGGCCCGCCCGACGCGCCACCGACGTTGATCTTGACGCCGTTCTGCCAAACCGTGGGAGACGTCGCCTGGGCTTGTGCCAGGCGCAGCATGTCGATTGCCGCCGCCCCCGGCGGCGAATCCGGCGTTCGAGGCGCGGGGCCGCGCGTGCCGCTCCATGGCCGATAGCAGTTGCTCTCGTAGTTCAACGTCGGGTAGCCGTCGTAGTAGGCGTATCCGAGGTTGATCTGATAGCCGGATACGGGGCAGGCGGACGTGCCGCCGCGAAAGTCGGTGCCAATGAGCTCTTCGTTCCGGCCGCGCTCTCGCGTGCCGTCGGCCCAGCGCCGTTCGACGACGAAGATCGTGAAGTCGGTGTCCGTGAGAAAGCTCAGATCGACGTCGAGTGCTCCATCGACGAAGGGCGGCTCGCGTCCGGGCGCGGAAAAATAGGGGAGATCGACGCCGGCCAGCGCGTGGGCGTTCGCTGCGTGCGTCTTCCCTGCGCAGGCCGGGCCCTCGTGCGAACCGCTGACGGCGTGGCGCCCGTTGCCGGAGACATCGGCCCAGAGTCTGACCGTTCCGCCGTCGCAGTCGACGCCGTGATCGGCGGTCAACCAGAGCTGAAGATGCGACGCGGCCACGTTGGGTAACGCCGGCCTCGAGGTCGGTGGCGACCAGCGCGGCGGCTCCGACATGCGCGCCGGCGGCCCCGGATTCCACCGGAAATGAAGCACGATCGCGAACGCCCAGAACACCACCGCCCCCAGCCCCCAGCGCCACATGACGCGAATCCTACCCGTTTCACGGCGGATATCGCAGCGGATTCGCTGTCACGCCGTTTGGACGGAACGAAGTTGCCGCCCGCTTCGTTCTCGTCTATGCGTGAGACCCCATGGACACCGGCGCGCCGTCTGGCTCGAACGATCGCGCTCGATTTCCGCGGGGTTGGACGGCGTGGCCGTGACCAGCGATCGTCATTCCACCGGTCGCACTGCCGCCGGCGATGGCTCGCTGGAACGCGAGGCGCTGGCGCACATCGACGCACTCTACAACCACGCACGCCACCTGACCGGCAACGATGCCGACGCGCAGGAGCTGGTGCAGGAGACGTACGCCCGGGCGCTGGCTGGCGCGCGCACCTTCGTGGGCGGAAACCTCAAGGCCTGGTTGTTCGGGATCATGCGCAACCTGTTCATCGATCTGTATCGCCGCGGCCGACAGCAGCCGATCTTGAGCGAGATGGACGTCATCGACGGTTCGGGCCTGGCGGAGATGCTGCGCGATGATCTCGAGCTCGATCGCTTGCGTCGCGTGGTGGCCGAGGAGATCGAGGCGGCGCTCGCCAGCCTGACCGACGACGCGCGTACGATCGTCCTGCTCGATCTCGAGGGCTTCACCGAGACCGAGGTGGCCGAGGTGATGGGCTGCGCGGTCGGCACGGTCAAGTCGCGGCTGTCGCGCGCGCGCACCTTGTTGCGGCAACGGCTCAAGGACTATGCGAAATGACTGCGGAGGGCGGTGATGCCATGAACGACTGCCGGGAGACGCGCGCGCTGCTGATCGACCATGCGGCGGGGCGGCTGGATCGGGCCGCGCGCGCGCGCGTCGAAGCGCACCTGGAAGGATGCGCGTCGTGCCGCGATTCGTCCGCCGTCGAGACCGCGCTCGAGGACGCGCTGGATCGCCGGCTGCCTCGCTACCAGGCACCCGCGGCGCTGAAGCAGGCGCTGGAGGCGCGGTTTCTGGTCGCGCCGTCGGCGGACGGGGCGCCGGCACCGGCGAGGCTGGTGGCGCTGGCGCCGCCGACGGTGCCCAGGGTGATCGGGCCGCGCCCGCGCCGCTGGATCGCGCCGCTGCTGTCGGCGGGCGCCGCCGCTGCGCTCACGGCGCTGCTGGCGACCAACCTGGCGCCGCGTGCACCGCGGCCCGACGGCGGCGCGCTGGTCGCCGAGGCGCTGTCGGATCACATGCGCGTCGTCGCCAGCACGCATCCGCTCGATGTCGAGAGCGGCGGCATCCACCAGGTGAAGCCCTGGTTCACGGGGCGAATCGATTTCGCGCCGCGCGTGGCGTTCTCGGGCGACACCGACTTCCCGCTCGTGGGGGGCAGCATCGGCTACGTCTTCGATCGCAAGGCGGCGGTGCTGGTCTTCAAGCGGCGGCTGCACACGATCACCTTGCTGGTGTTTCCGCCCGACGGCCTCGCGTGGCCGGCCCAGGCGCCGGTGACCGTGGGCCGCCTTGCGGCGGTCGCGCAGTCGCGGCACGGGTTCTCGGTATTGCTCTGGCGCGACGGCGATCTCGGCTACGCGCTCGTGTCCGACGTCGCGCGCGGTGAGCTGGAGACGCTGGCCACCAAGATCGCCGGCGACGCCCAAGGTGGATGATGGATGACGGGCGACGGGTGACGGGTGACGGCAGGCGCGCAAAGAAAATGGAACCATTGCCGCGCCGATCTCGTTGGAGCGGGCAGGAGGAACGAAGATGCCCAACGACGAGAGCAACCGAAACGAAGACCAGACCCTGCTGCGAAGCCGCGCGCTCGAGAGCCGCGGCGACTATTTGCCGAGCCGGCGCGAGCTCCTGAAGCTCGCGACCGTGGGAGGCGTGGTCTTCGCCTCGGGACTGGCGGGTGCCGCACCTCGCGCGAAGAAGTCGACCGCCAGCGGTGGCGATTTCTTTTTCCTGCAGCTGTCCGACACGCACTGGGGCTACAGCGGCGCCGCCAACCCCGAGGCTGACGTGACGTTGAAGAAGGCGGTCGCGACCATCAATGCGACCGGCGCTGAACCGGACTTCGTCGTCTTCACCGGCGACCTCACGCACACCACCGACGACGCGGCGATCCGGCGCAAGCGCATGGGCGAGTTCCGCGACATTGCGTCGACGATCAAGGTCAAGAGCCAGCGCCTGCTCCCGGGCGAGCACGACGCGGCCAAGGACAAGGGTGGGATCTATCGCGACGTCTTCGGCCAGACCCACTACTCGTTCGACCACAAAGGCGTGCACTTCGTGGCGCTCGACAACGTCTCCGATCCCGAGGGCGCCGTCGGCGCGGACCAGATCGACTGGCTCTCGGCGGATCTCAAGACGCAGAAGCGCGACGCGCGCATCGTCGTGCTCACGCACCGCCCGCTGTTCGATCTCCTGCCGCAATGGGACTGGTCGACCAAGGACGGCGGCAAGGTGATCGATCTCTTGCTGCCGTATCCGCACGTGACGGTCTTCTACGGCCACATTCACCAGGAGCACCACCACCAGACCGAGCACATCGCGCACCACGCGGCGCGCTCGCTGATCTTCCCGCTGCCCGCGCCGGGCGCGGCGCCGAAGAAGGCGCCGTTGCCCTGGGACCCGGCCGCGCCCGGCAAGGGGCTCGGCTACCGGCAGATCGACGTCGCCTCAACGGCGGCGACCGAGCCGAGGCTGATCGAGCTCGCGCCGAGCGCGACGCCGCGGCTCAGCGAGCGCCCTGCGAGCCCGGCCCCCGCGGGCGGCGGTTGGTGAGCTCGCTCGGAGGCGGGCAGTGTCCGCCGGGTGCGGATGGTTCCTTCAGGCTTCGACGATCTTTGAGGACCGCAAAACCGTGACGGCGACGGCTTTCTCACAGTCGGTTTCGTCACTATGGTTTGGGTCTCACCATGACCAACTCGGGAGATCTCCTCATGCACAACAAGGTTTCTTTTGCCGTCGCGTTGTCGGCTGCTCTCGTGCTCGGTTCGTCCGCGGTTCGCGCCGAAGGGCCAAGAGAGGAACGCCACGAAGAACATCACGAGGCGCAGCACGGCGCAGGTTGGCGCGCGCCGCCGCCGCCGCGCCCGGCGCCCCCGCGCTTCCAGGCGCATCCGCCCGGCGCGCATCCTCACGGCGCTGCCAATCACTCGCACCCGATCCGCATCTTGAAGCCCACGATGGTTCGACGTGGTGCCGAGCGCCCATGGCGGCACTGGGGCCACCCGGAGTTCGTGCGCCCGGTCTACTACTGGGATTGGGCGGTGATTCGCCAGGTCACGTGCATCGCCGAAGACTCCTACGGCGATCAATATCCGGTCACTCAGGCGACCGGGGGCGGCTTCGGCTTGCCTGAGATGACCACCGTCGAGGACGACGCGCTCGATCGCTGCTATCAAGAATCGGGCGGTGACCAGACCTGTTATCTGGCCACCTGCACGCACTATTGACCGCGGCTACTTGACGCCGGCGCCGGCCATCACGCTCGCTGCGACCGAGCTGGCCGGCTCGGCGCTGTACGCGTACGGCGGGGTGAAGGCCGGGCTGTTGATGTTGGTGGTCGATCCGATGTTGCCGATCGATTGAATGATGCTGGCGCCGTTCGAGTGCGTGCTGTCGACCGTGTTGCTCACGCCCTGAAACACGTTGTTCTCCGATCGGATGTTGCAGCTGACGCCGACCTCGATGCAGGCGCTGTCGCCGGTCGCCGTGTACAGGCTGTTGAACACGTGCACCTTGCCGAAGCGCACGCGCGGCATGCGTTGGTTCACGTTGTCCGACCACCACACGTGGTGGAAGGTGGTGTTCAAGAAGCCGGCGTCGCTGGTCACGGTGTCGGCTGCGCCGATGAGGTTGCAGAATCGATGGCCGCTGGCGCCGGCCAGGGGATCGGTCCGCTTGCTCGAATAGTGGAAGATCGTCCATGAGATGGTGACGAAGTTGGCGCCGTTGGTGATGTCCAGGTTGCCGTCCGATCCGTCGGCGATGTCCATGTGATCGAACCAGAGGTTGCGGGCCGTTCCCTCGACGTGAACGGCGTCGTGGCCCGAGGAGCAGTCACTCGGACTGTCGGTGCAATTGAAACCAACCACCTTCAGGTTCCGGATGATGACATTGACGGCGTTTGTCAGATCGAGGCTGCCGTCGACCTCGGCGCCGCAGGTGCCGAGGATCGTCTTGTTCGAGCCGACGCGGAACGTGCCCGCGATCTTGCCGGAGACGTGAATCAGCGCGGAGCCCGAACCCGCAAGCGCGCTCGTGAGCTGGCTCGCCGAGGTGACGACCACCGGCGTCGTCGCGTTCGCACCGGCGCCGGTCGTGCCCGAGCCCTGCGTCGCCCAGCCGATCGGATCGGCGTCCCAGGTCTGCGGCGTGCAGGTCACGCCGATCGAGACGCCGCCGCCCGCGCCGCCGCTGCCGGTGGCGCCGCCGGCGCCGGTGGCGCCGCCCGTGCCGGTTCGCCCGCCCGTGCCGGCTCGCCCGCCCGTACCGACGGCGCCGCCCGTGCCCGTCGCGCCGCCCACGCCGGTGGCGCCGCCCGCCCCGCGCCCGCCCGCTCCGGTCATGCCGCCCGCGCCCGCACCGCCCGCGCCCGTCGCGCCGCCGGTGGCGCTGCCGCCCGCGCCGTTGTTGCCGCCCGTCGCTGACGCTCCCGCCGATCCGTTGTTGCCACCCGCGCCCGTCGCGCCGCCGGTTGCCTCCGTCCCGGGGCTGCTGCCGTCGCACGCGGCGCCGGAGAGAACCAGCAACCAGGCGACGATGAGACGTCGTGGCGTGGGGAGACGATGGCTCGTTGCAAGGGATCGCGTCAGGAGATTCGACATCAAGGGCCTCACTTGGTTTGTTGCGCTGCGCCGGGGCAGGGGCGCCAATCTCCATCAAGTGTGTTCCTCGCCGGTTGCGGCGGCTCAGCGCGCGCAATCTCCGATCGAAGCGGTGCGTTTAACGCAGGCGGCGTGACCGATGCGATGCCCGTCGAGAGACGGATGGATCCGAAGACGAAACCGCGCGAAGGAAACGCGGCGCCCGGGAACCAATCGGACGGCGGTTGTCTATCGACGACTCGCGTGTCGTGGCGCGCGAGCGGGTGTGTCGCATACTGCAGCCCATGCCTTCATCGCCACCCACCGCTCTCGTCACCGGCGCGAGTCGGGGACTGGGCCTCGAGACCGCGCGCCAGCTCGCGGCGCGCGGTTTTCACGTGCTGGCGGCCCGCCGAGATGCGCTCGCGGGTCAGGCCGCCGCCGCCCGCATCGGCGCGGGCGTGGCGCAGGGCGAGCCCTGGGCCCTGGATGTGACCGCCGCCAGCAGCATCGCGGCGCTCGCCGAACGCCTCGGGCGCGAGGGCGTCCGCCTCGATGTGCTGGTGAACAACGCTGGTATCTCGCTCAAGGGCTTCGACGCCGAGGTCGTGCATCGCACGCTGGCAGTGAACTTCTTCGGCGCGATCGCGGTGACCGACGCGCTGCTGACGTCGCTGCAGGACGGGGGCGCCATCGTCATGGTGTCGAGCGGCATGGGCGAGCTCTCGGCGTTCGCGCCGGCGTTGCGCGCGCGCTTTCTCGACGCGCATCTCACGCGCGCGGCGCTGATTGATCTCGTGAGCTCGTTCGAGCGCGCGGTGAGCGGGGGGCGCCACGTCGCCGAAGGCTGGCCCTCGTCGGCCTACCGCGTCTCCAAGGCCGGCCTCAACGCCTGGGTCCGCCTGCTCGCGCGCGAGCTGGCGCCGCGCCGGATCCGCGTCAACGCCGTCTGCCCCGGCTGGGTGCGCACCGACATGGGCGGCGACGCCGCGCCTCGCCCCGTCGAGGTCGGTGCTGCGTCGATCGTCTGGGCCGCGACCCATGACGACGGCGGCGGCCAGCCAACCGGCGGCTTCTTCCGCGACGGCCGCGCCATCTCCTGGTGACGGCCGTAGGCGCGGGTTCGCCCGCGGCGTCTCACGTCCGGGGCGACCGAGTCCGGAAAAATTTGTCGCGCCCCTCAGAAAAGATTGGCCGCCCATGAGGGGCTGAACCGTTCTTGAGGGCGTGGCATGGCGGGCAAAGCCGCAGGCGCCGGGGGTTAACGACGGACAACCTACGTTTTCGCTCTCTCCAACGGCCAAGGCACATCTCTTGCTGGCCGGACAGTTCGATTGTGGCGTTGATGGCTGCTTGCGGAGATTGGAGAGCCAGGATGAGAAACCTTCTCGACCGTTCGACGTTCGTTGTGCGGGGCAACCAACGATGGCGCTGGTCGTTCGCGGCGCTTGCGCTCGGGTGCGCTGGGTGGAGCGGCTGCGGCAGCAATCAACATCCCGGCGTCGAGCGCCCAGGACGTGATCGACCTCGCCAACGCGTGGCACGGTTTGTCCAACCTGGCGGTTCGCGCCAAGTTCGCGCAGAACACCTGCAACGGGTGCCACACGACTCCGCTGGAGACCAACACGTTCGTGTTCCAGCTTCAGCCGCGTTCACAGGGTCAAGAGAGCACCCTGTCTCCGTTCTTGCTCGGGACGCAGGTGCTCGATCCATTTGCCAACGTCATTCGCAACTTCAACGAGCTCGCGCGGCGCGGGCGCGTGCTGCACGACCTGATCTGTCCGGACGAGCACCTGCCGCCGCTGCCGCCCGACGAGATCCCGCTGCCGAGCGGTCCGGACGGTGGCTTCGGCGGCAACTCCGGCGGCTTCGACGGGGGCTCCGGCGCCGGCGGATCGCGCGGAATGATGGGCATCGGTGGCAGCGCGGGCGGGCCGAGTCGCGACGGAGGCACACCGGACGTTTGAGCGGGTAGGGAACAGGGGGCGGCTCTCCCCGGGCCCCGATCGTGGTTGCCGATCGGGGCCCGGGGCTGGGCTGGGGGGGCTCTACAACGGCGGCGTCGCGTTCTTCAGCAAATCGAGCAGGTACGGCTCGAACATTTTCCCGGCTTCGGGCGCCCCGGGGGTCGCGTCGTCTGAAGCGCAGTTCTGGTCGAAGCGCGCGGCCTTGGCGTCGGCGGTTCCGTCGGACTCGCCGGGAACCTTGACGTAGAGGTACGCGTCGATGAGCGGCGCGGGCGCCGCCTGCGGACGCTCGCCGAGGCCGGCGCCTTTGATGTTGCACCAGTTGCCGGGCGAGGTGCGGATGTACGCCTTGCCGTCGCGACTGGTGTCGACGATGAAGCCCTTGCCGGTGATGCCCGCGGCCTCGAGCTCCTTGTTGAGATCCGCGATGTAGCCGAGCTCGTCGCTGGCGGCAGCGTGGGGGTCGCGCTTGGGGTTGGTTGGATCCTTCGCGGGGTTGTAGTTCGACACGTCGGTGGCGAAGCCGCGGATGCGGTCGGGGCCGCCCGCCATGGTGAGGATCTCCTTGAACACCGGCGCGGTCTTCACGAGATTCTTCGGCCAGCCGAGCCACCCCGAGTGCGCGGCGTCGATGTACAGGAACACGTTGGGCAGCGACAGCTTGCTGATGGCGTAGGCGATGCCGCGCTTGTAGATGCCCTCGGCGGTCTGGCACTTGGGGTTGGCGAGGTTGGTGATCAGGTTGCCGACGGAATCGGGCTCGAGGATCGCGGCGATGCGCTGGTCGGGGTGCGCGGCGAAGGCGGCGGCGATGACGTCGATGTAGTCGCGCTGGTAGCGCGCCTCGCCCTCGGGCGTCGCGGGCAGCTCGCCGGCCGATGCGGCGGCGTTGCAGTCGCGGTTCGGCAAGTCATAGACGACAAACGTGGTGATCACGGGCTTGCCGGCGGCCTTTTGCTGCTGCAGCGCCGCGTCCAGGTAGTGCGGCACATCCTTGGTGTCGGCTATCCACGACAGCCAGATGGCGGTCGGCATCACCGACAGCTTCTTCAACAGCTCGGCCTCGGCGGGGTGCGCGGGGACCAGGCCTTCGACTGTCTTGGTGTAGTCGGGGTTCACGAAGAGGCGCGCGTCGGCGAACGGGTTGATCGCGGGCGCGGGCGGCGTGGTGGCCGGCGTGATCGGGACCGGCTTCGGCGTGGCCGCGCACGAACCCAGCAACATCGTCAATCCGACAACCGGTACCCGAGCGTGCTTCATCGTCAGCTTCATCGCGTGGCTCCTAGTTTAGGGCGCCGTCCGGGCGCCGCTTGGCGTGCGCAAATTAGCGCGAACCGCCTCCGGGCGCGACTGCCACGTTCGCGTACCGGAGTGAGTCCGCCGACTGCACCCCCGAGTGACCGACCCGCCTTGTCAGTGATACTGTCGCCGCGGGCGGGCACTGCGCGTGCTCGCACAGTCACTACACGCGGGAGGACACTATGATCAGCGTGGTCGAGCAGGGACGTCAGAAGCCGATGAACGCGACGCCGCTGGGGTGGGACGCCACGGATGTGAAGTATCCAGCGGTCAACACTTGCACGACGGTGACGGCGTGCGGACAGAAGGGGCTGGTTGGCTTGCACCTGGGGCTGTTCATGGGCGCGGGCGAGGAGGGTGGCAAGGGCAGCGAAAACGCGGCGATGATCGACAACGAGTACCTGGACATGTACTTGCACATGATGAAACAGCAGGCGTACGTGCGCGCCGCGGAGACGGTCATGCGCCAGGTCTTGAACGTGCAGCGGCAGGACCGGAAGCTGGATGTGGTCTACGTGGCGGGGGCCCTCCAGGTCTGGGTCGACAGCGCGCCGAGCATGTGGGCGCGCCTGAAAGGCAATCTCGAGAAATTCGCGAAGGAGGCGGGAGCGCGCCTGGAGTACTTTCAGTTCGACGACAGAAAGGTCGCGACGGTCGACATCCTCGTGACCAAAGGCGCGGTGAAGTTCACCAAGGCCGGTGAGGCGGCGGCAGTGAATCGCGACGTGTCGTTCCGGCCTTGAAGGCGGCGGAAGCGGCGCAGGCGGTGGGAGCGGCCGTCGCCTGAATCGTTCGGCGCGGCAACCGGGGTTGCGGCGGGCGCCAACGTGGTTGTCAAATCGGACACGCGAGACGCTGAAACAATACGGGCGCTCCGGGTCCGACCATTGCAAGCAGAGCCTCGGCGGAGGCCCACATGCGCGCGCGCACGATCCGCTCGGCGGCGATCCCGTTCATCGGCTCGCTGCTTCTCCTGGCCGCCGCCGGCTGCCCGTCATCCCCGGCGCCGGTCGGCGCTCCCTGCGATCTCGGGGTGCCGACGTCCAGCGGCGACGTGACGATCTCCAGCCCGGCGCTCGACTGCGCGGGCGGCGTTTGTCTGCAGGTCGGCACCGGGCCGGCGCTCTGCTCGGCGGAGTGCGGCAGCGACGACGACTGCGTCGGCAACGTCCCGCGGAGCGCCGGCACCTGTCAGAACGGGTTCACCTGCACGGCCGCGACCTCGTTCGGGATGTACGCGTGTCGCAAGCTCTGCGTCTGTCGAGATTTGCTGCCGGCGCCGCCGCTTTGTGAGACGGCGCTTTAGGGACGGTGCCGGCAGCTTTTTGCTCTGGCTACTCTTTCAGCCACTTCTTGTAGTCGGGGAAGAGCAGCGCGTTGATCTTCGGGTCGTCGATCTCCTCGCGTCGCACCAGCGTCGCGCCGGTGTCGACGCGTTTCTGCACGACGCCGCCGCGCAGGTGGTCGACGATGGTCTTGACCGCCAGGTAGCCCATGCGCATCGGGTCCTGCACGACGGTCGCGTCCATGTGGCCCTGGCGCAACGCCACGACGATCTTCTCGGAGGTGTCGAAGCCGATGAAGCGGACCTTGCCCGCCAGGCGGTGGTCTTCCAGCGCGCGCAACATGCCGAACGCGGTCGATTCGTTGGGGCAGAAGATCCCTTGCAACGTGGCGCCCGCGGCGGTGGTCTCCGCGGCCAGCAAGTTCTCGCTGGCCTTGAACGCGGTCTCGGTCGTCGCACCGCCATATTGATTGCTGGACACGACCTTGACGTTGGGAAAGGCGGCAATGGCGTCGAGAAAGCCTTGTTCGCGTTGATTGGTGCTGTCGGAGCCTTCCTGATAACGCAAGATCGCGACCCGCGCGTTCACCTGGCCGGCCAGCAGCTGGCCCATGTACTGCCCGGCGAGCTGCCCGCCCTGCAAGTTGTCGGTGGCGACGTAGCTGATCTTGTCGTCGCTGGCGAGATCCGAATCGAAGATCACCAGCGGGATGTGTCTGCGCGCGACCTCGCGCGCCGCCGGCACCAGCGCCTTGCTGTCGAGCGGCGCCAGCGCGATGCCGATGACGTTCAGGTTGGCGAAGGTCTCGACAGCCTGGATCTGCTGCTCGCGGTCGTCCTCGCGCAGCGGACCCTTCCACAGGATCTGGACGCGCAGCTCTTCACCCGCGCGCTTGGCGCCGGCGTGAACCGACTTCCAGAACTCGTGTGTGGTGCCCTTGGGGACCACGGCGATCGCGTTCAGTTGCCGTTTCGGGCAGCTCATCGACGTGCCGACCGCGACCGCGAACACGCCCGCCGTCGCAACCGTGCGCGCGCGCTGCAACCAACCGCTGCAGCTCATGTCAGGCCAGCGCTTTCCAGACCGGCCCGTCCGGGAAGGTATGCGCCGCCAGCGACTCCGCCTTGATGGCGATCGCCGTGCCCGCGGCCACGGGCGCGCGGTAGCGCCCGCCGGTGACGATGCACGGATCGACGAAGTGCTCGTGCAGGTGATCGACGTACTCGATCGAACGCCCGGCGAGCGAGCCGCTGACCGCGATGTAGTCGAAGAACGACGCGTGCTGCACGTACTCGCACAGGCCGACGCCGCCCGCGTGCGGGCAGACCGGCACGCCAAAATGCGCCGCCAGGAGCTGCACGGCGACCACTTCGTTGACGCCCGCCAGGCGACAGAAGTCGATCTGGCAATACGCCAGCGCGCGCGCCTGCAGCATCTGCTTGAACATCACGCGGTTGGCGCAGTGCTCGCCCGTGGCGACCGCGATGCCCAGCGGCTCGAGCGCGCGCGCGATCGCCGCGTGGCCGAGCACGTCGTCGGGGCTGGTCGGCTCCTCGATCCAGAGCGGACGCGTGGCGGCGAGCGAGCGCACCCATTCGATCGCGACGCCCACGTCCCAGCGCTGATTGGCGTCGATCATGAGCACGCCGTCGGGCCCGATCTCCTGGCGCACCAGCGTCGCGCGCCGCAGATCGTCCGCCTGGTCGAGGCCCACCTTGATCTTGAAACGCGTGAAGCCGGCGGCCAGGCCCTCGCGGCAGAGGCGGCGGATCTTGTCGTCGCTGTAGCCGAGCCACCCCGCCGACGTGGTGTACGCCGGGTAGCCGGTCTCGCGCAGCTCGGCCTCGCGCGCGGCCCGCGTCGGCACGAGGCGGTCGAGCGCCCGGCGCGCATCCTCGGGCGTGAGCGCGTCGGTCAGGTAGCGCCAGTCGACGAGCTCGACGATCTGCGCCGGGCTCATGTCGCTGAGCAGCTTCCACAGCGGCTTGCCCGCGATCTTCGCGTACAGGTCCCACAGAGCGTTGACCACCGCGGCCGTCGCCAGGTGCATGACGCCTTTCTCCGGCCCGAGCCAACGCAGCTGGCTATCACCGGTCAGGAGTTTCCAGAATGCGCCCGGCGCGTCGGCGAACGTTGCGATCGCCTGGCCCACCACCATCGGGCGCAGCGCGCCGACGGCCGCGACGACGATCTCGGTGCCGCGGCCGATGGTGAACGATAGCCCGTGGCCGGTGATTCCGTCGCCGCGGTCGGTCTCGAGGATCACGTACGCCGCCGAGTAGTCGGGGTCGGGGTTCATGGCGTCGGAGCCGTCGAGCTGCCGCGACGTCGGGAAGCGAACGTCGACGATGCGCATGTTGGTGATGGTGCCGGTCATCGTCGCTGTGATCGTGCCGGGTGCTTCGGAATCGCGTGCTGCCGTCATGTCGGGCGGCATGCTAGCTCAGCTGTGTTTGGGTTGCACCGGGGTTGCGCCGCCGTGTTAGGGTCGGCCCCACCTCTTCCCCCGACAACGAGGCGACTTCCCGCATGGCGCAAGTGATCCTGAAGGACGTCGACAAGGTCTACGAGGGCCGGGCCAAGGTCGTGGATCGCTTCAACCTCAGCATCCGCGACGGGGAGTTCATCGTGCTGGTCGGCCCGTCGGGCTGCGGCAAGTCGACCACGCTGCGCATGATCGCCGGCCTGGAAGACATCAGCGGCGGCACGATCCAGATCGGCGAGCGCGTCGTAAACGACATCCCGCCTAAGGATCGCGACATCGCGATGGTGTTCCAGAACTACGCGCTCTACCCGCACATGACCGTGTTCGAGAACATGGCGTTCGCGCTGAAGCTGCGCAAGGTCAGCCGCGCGCAGATCGACGAGCGCGTGCAGCGCGCGGCGGCGATCCTCGGCATCCAGTCGCTGCTGGAGCGCAAGCCGCGCGCCCTGTCGGGCGGCCAGCGGCAGCGCGTGGCGCTGGGCCGCGCCATCGTGCGCAATCCGCAGTGCTTCCTGTTCGACGAGCCGCTCAGCAACCTGGACGCGAAGCTGCGCGTCAGCATGCGCGCCGAGATCAAGCAGCTGCACCTGCGCCTCGGCAGCACCACGGTCTACGTCACGCACGATCAGGAAGAAGCGATGACCCTGGGTGATCGCGTGGTCGTCATGAGAGACGGCGTGATCCAGCAGAGCGGCAGCGCCCTCGAGATCTACCACCTGCCCGCGAACCGCTTCGTCGCCGGATTCCTCGGCAGCCCGCAGATGAACTTCCTGCGCGGGAAGTTGCGCGAGGAGGCAGGGGGGCTGATCTTCGACGAGGGCAGCGGGCGGTTGCCGGTCCCGCCGTGGGCCCGCGCGCTGCTGGCGGGCGCGCGCGGCGGCGACAAGGGCGAAGAGGTGGTGCTCGGGATCCGGCCCGAGTGCCTGAGCGATTCAGGGGCGGCCCGGCTGCCGAGCCCGAGCGACGCGACGCGCGGCCGCCTGAACATGAAGGTGAAGCTGGTGCAGACGCTGGGCGATCGGCTCAACGTCTATCTGTCGACGCCCGACCACGACGAGATCGTGGCGCAGGTTCCGGCCGGCAGCACAGGGCCGGCGCGCTTCCGTGTCGGTGACGTCGTGTCGATCGCGTTCGACATGAACGCCGCGCACTTCTTTGCGCCGGGCGAGACCGGCGCGACGCTGGCGTCGAACCGCGACCGCTGGTCGGCGGCGCCGGTGGTCGCGGGAGCGGCGTCGTGAGCGCGGCGGGCACCGGCAAGCGGGTGCTCGTCACCGGCGCGACCGGCAAGGTGGGCCGCGCCACGATCGCGCGCCTGCTCGCTGAGCCGAGGTTCGCGTCGTTCACGGTGCGCGCGCTGTGCCACAGCCGGACTCTGGATCCAGCGCCACGCCTGGAGATCGCGCGCGGCTCGATCGCGCAGCGCGCGGCCGTCGACGAAGCGATGGCCGGCGTGACCCACGTGCTGCACCTGGCGACGTGCAAGGAGACGCCCGAGTCGATCATGGACGTCACGGTCAAGGGCCTCTTTGGGTTGCTCGAGGCCAGCCGCGGCAGCCCGACGTTTCAGCAATTCATCCTGATCGGCGGCGACGCCGGCATGGGCCATTGCGTGTGGCCGCATCCGATCCCGGTCACCGAGACGCAGAAGCACAGCGCCTATCCCGGCTGCTACGCGCTGTCGAAGGTGCTCGAGGAGGTGATGCTCGAGCAGTACTACATCCAATACGATCTCGACGGGTGTTGCTTGCGCGCGCCGTGGATCATGGAAAAGGACGACTTCAAATACCAGATGTCGTTCGGCACCGACGTCTTCGGCGGCATCCGCTGGCGCGAGTACGTCGGCGCCGAGCGCGCCGACCAGTACGCGGCCGAAGGCGCGGTCGCGCAGATGCAGGACGCCGAGGGACGTCCGTTGCTGCGCAACTTCGTGCACCTCGACGATCTCGTCGGCGCGATCCTGCTCGCGGTCGACCAGGCCGGCGCGCGGCGGCAGACGTTCAACATCTGCATGGACGAGCCAGTCGACTACGGGCGCGTGGGGTCGTATCTGTCGGAGACGCGCGGTCTGCGCGCGATCCCGGTGCGGACGCAGTTTCACTCCACCTGGCTCGATAACAGCAAGGCGCGGTTCCGGCTCGGCTGGCGGCCGCTCTACGATTTGCCGAAGTTGATCGACGCCGCGTACGACTACCAGCGCGCCAGCGACGATCCGCGCATCGTCTGGTATCCGGGCTGATGCGCCGCCGGTGGCCTGCGCGCGCTCTGGCGCTGGGATTGCTGCTGCCCGCGGCCGCCGCACGCGCCGACAGCGTCGCGCCGCTGCCGATGCCCGACACACATCCGGTGGTCGTCACGTACTGGGACAAGTGGACCGGGCCCGAGAAGGACGCGATGCAGGTCGTGGTCAACGACTTCAATCGCGCGCAGGAGCGCATCTACGTCGAGTTTCAATCGGTCTCCGACATTCCGCAGAAGACGCTCGCCGCGACCGCGGGCGGCGTTCCCCCCGACATCGCCGGCGGTTGGGCGGTCAACATCGTCGAGTTCGCCGACAAGAACGCGCTGACGCCGCTCGACGAGCTGGCCCGCGGCACGATCGTCAGCCGCGATCGCTACCTGCCCGTTTACTGGGACATGGGCGTCTACCAGGGAAAGCTCTACGGCATCCCGTCGACGCCGGCGACGACCGCGCTCTACTGGAACAAGGGCCTGTTTCGCGCGGCCGGGCTCGACCCCGAGCGGCCACCGCGCACGATCGCCGAGCTCGACGAGTACGCAAAGAAGCTGACGCACGTCGAGAAGAGCGGACAGATCTCGCAGGTCGGATTCTTGCCGTCGGAGCCGCAGTGGTGGCCGTTCTTCTGGGTCAACTTCTTCGATGGGCAGCTCTGGGACGGCGGCGCGCATACCACCGCCGACGCGCCCAACAACCTGCGCGCGTACGAGTGGATCCAGAGCTACCCCAAGCGCTACGGCGTGTCGGCGATCCAGAACCTGTCGGCCGGCTTCGGCAACTTCGCGTCGCCACAGGACCCGTTCATGAGCGGCACGCTGGCGATGATCTTCCAGGGCGTGTGGTGGTCGAACTACATCCATCAGTACGCGCCCAAGATGGACTTCGGCGCGGCGCCGTTCCCGGTGCTGCACGAGGGCGACCCGCCGACCACCTACGTCGACACGGACATCCTGATGATCCCGCGCGCGGCCCGGCACGCGCGCGAGGCGTTCGCGTTCTTCGAGTTCCTGGCGCAGCAGGCCGAGACCGAGAAGCTGAACTTCGGGCAGCAGAAGAACTCGCCGCTGCGCGAGGTCAGCGACGGTTTCATCCGCAACCATCCGCACCCGTACATCCGCCTGTTCCAGGACCTGGCGTCCAGCCCGCGCGCGATCGGGCAGCCGCGCATGAGCACCTGGTGGGAGTACCGCGTCGACTTCGAGACCGCGTTCCAGCGCGTGTGGCTGATGCAGTCGACGCCGGCCGAGGCGCTGCACGTGGTGCAGGTGCGCGCTCAGAAGAACTGGGATCGGGCGCAGGCGCGCGCGCGCCTGCTCCCTTCGCCGAGCCTGCGCGTGGCGCCGTTCGGGGTGCTGGCGCTCTTCATCGCCGCCGCGTTGCTTCTGGTCTGGTGGCAGTACGCGAGGGCGCGCGCGGGGCGTATCGCGGGTCGCTCCGTGCGCGCCAACGTCTCGCTGCGCAAGGGCGTCCTGTTCTCGTCGCCCTGGATCCTGGGGTTGCTCGCGTTCCTCGCCTACCCGCTGGCGGCGTCGATCGTCTACAGCTTCTGCGACTACTCGGTGCTGTCGCCGCCGCGGTGGGTCGGCCTGCAGAACTTCGCCGACATGGCCTCCGACGAGGTCTTCTGGATCGCGCTCAAGAACACCTTGCTGTACGTCGCGCTGGCGCTGCCGCTCGGCATCCTGTTCGCGTTCGCGGCGGCGCTGATGCTCGACGCGGGCGTGCGCGGGTCGGGCGTCTATCGCACGCTGGTGTTCCTGCCGTCGCTCACGCCGGTCGTCGCCAGCGCGATGACCTGGATCTGGATCTTCAACTCGCAGTACGGAGTGCTCAACCATTGGTTGAACAAGCTCTCGTTCGGCCTCGTCGGGCCGATTCCCTGGTTGTCGGACACCCGCGCGGCGTTGCCGTCGCTGGTGCTCATGAGCTTCTGGTCGATCGGCCAGGTCGTGGTGATCCTGCTGGCGGCGATGCAAGACGTGCCGGTCTCGCTCTACGAGGCCGCGGACCTCGACGGCGCGGGCTGGTGGAGCAAGGTCTGGCACATCACGATTCCGCTCACGTCACCCGTGATCTACTTCAACGCGGTCATGGGCGTGATCTCCGGCCTGCAGCTCTTCACGCAGCCCTACACGATGACCGCGGGCGGCCCGGCGCTGGCGACGACGACGTACACGATGCACCTCTACCAGGAGTCGTTCCGCTACCTGCGCATGGGCTACGCGGCGGCGATGTCGTGGATCCTGTTCCTGGTGGTGCTGGCGCTGACCGGAGCGGCCGTGCGCCTGTCGCGGACGCGCGTCCACTACATGGGAGGCTGACGTGAACGCCGCCGGGTCCCCATTCAGCAGCACGTTCCGCCGCCATCCCGGGTCGCGGGCCGTGGTTCACGCCGTGCTGATCACCCTGTCGGTGGTCTTCGCGTTCCCGCTGCTGTGGATGCTGTCGACGTCGCTCAAGCCCATCGAAGAAGTGATGGTGACGCCGCCGCGCTTTCTCCCGAGCCATCTCAGCTGGCGCAACTACGGCGAGGCCATCGCCTACATTCCGTTCTGGCGCTACACCGCCAACACGTTCATCTCCTGCACGCTGGCAGCGCTCGGCACCACGCTGTCGAGCGCGCTCGTCGCCTACAGCTTCACGCGCCTCGAGTGGCCCGGGCGAGATCTCTTCTTCGGCCTGACGCTGGCGGCGATCATGATCCCGTTTCCGGTGGTGATGATCCCGCTCTATGGCGTCTACAAGGTGCTGGGTTGGACCGGAAGCCTCAAACCGCTGTGGGTGCCGCCGGCGTTCGGGACCGCGTTCAACATCTTCCTCCTGCGGCAGTTCTTCCAGCGCATCCCCAAGAGCCTGCCCGAGGCGATGATGCTCGACGGCGCGAGCGAGCTGGCGATCTTCCGGCGGCTCTACCTGCCGCTGTCACGCGCGCCGCTGGCGGTGGTCGCCTTCTTTCAGTTCACGTTCACGTGGAACGACCTGCTGGCGCCGCTCTTGTTCCTCACCGACCAGCAGACGTTCAATTTGCCGGTGGGGCTCGACTTTTATCGCGGCCGCCTGGGCGGCACGCAGTGGCACTACCTGATGGCCGCGTCGTTCCTGACGACCGCGCCGCTGATCGTGCTCTTCTTCGTGCTCCAGCGCTGGTTCTTGCGCGGCCTCAGCTTCATGAAGAACGTCGACTGACCAGAGCATGGCGACGGCTGACGACGAGCTCGAGCTCTGGTACGACCACCCCGCGAGCGGGAGCGACCCCTGGATCGAGGCCCTCCCCGTGGGCAACGGACGCCTCGGGGGCATGGTGTTCGGCGGCGTGGGCGTCGAGCGCATCCAGCTGAACGAGGAGTCGGTGTGGTCGGGGTCGCCGCAGGACGCGGACAATCCGGCGGGGCGCGAGGCGTTGCCGCGCATTCGCGAGCTGCTGTTCGCCGGGCGTTACGCCCTGGCGCAGAAGCTGACCTACGAGACGATGGTGTGCCTCGGACAAGGTTCGGGGTTTGCCGACGGCGCCAACATTCCGTACGGGTCGTATCAGACGCTGGGCGATCTGACGTTGCGCTTGCTGGGGCGGGGCGGGGGAGCGACGCCGGCGGACTATCGGCGTTCGCTGAACCTCGACACCGCCGTTGCCACCACGACGTTCGTGCTCGATGGCGTGCGCCACACGCGCGAGGTCTTCGCGAGCCGCCCCGATCAGACGCTGGTCGTGCACTGGACGGTCGGACGACCAGGGGCGCTCTCGTTCGAGGTCGAGCTGTCGCGCATCGCGCGCGCGACCACGGCGGCGGTCAGCGGCGACGGCGGCATGGCTTACGACGAGCTGGTGATGGAGGGCGCGACGCCCGACGGCCGCGGCGGCGCGGGCCTGCATTTCGTGGCGCGCGTGCGCGCGCAAGTCACGGGTAAAGCGGCGTCGGTGATGTCGACGGGAAATCGCCTGCTGATTCGCGGCGCCGACGCGGTGACGCTGCGGCTCACGGCCGCGACCAACTACGACATGAAGGCGCCGCCGACGTATCTGAGCGGCGATCCGCACGGCCTCAGCGCCGAGCCGCTCGCGCACGCGGCGGCGCGCGGCTACGCCGAGCTGCGCGCGGCTCATGTCGCCGATCACCAGCGGCTGTTCCGGCGCGCGCGGCTGGATCTGGGCGGCCACGACAGGCGCGCGATTCCGACCGACCAGCGAATCGCGGCGGTCTCGGCGGGCGCGATCGATCCGGATCTCGTTGCCATGTACTTTGCGTTTGCCCGCTATCTGTTGATCGCGTCATCGCGTCCAGGCGATCTCGCGGCCAACCTGCAAGGTATCTGGTGCGACGGACTGCAGGCCGCGTGGAACTCGGACTACCACAGCAACATCAACGTCCAGATGAACTACTGGCCGGCGGAGGTGACCAACCTCGGCGAGTGCGCCGAGCCGCTGTTCGATCTCATCGAATACATGCGCGAGCCCGGGCGGCGCACGGCGCGCGTGCAATACGGCGCGGGCGGCTGGGTCACGCACACCATCACCAACGTGTGGGGTTTCACCTCGCCGGGCGAGGGTGCCTCGTGGGGGCTCAGCAACGCCGCGGGCTGGTTGTGCGCGCACCTCTGGGAGCACTACGCGTTCACGCTCGATCGCGCGTTTCTCGCTCGTGCCTACCCGACGATCAAAGAGGCGGCGCAGTTCTACCTCGACACGCTGGCCGTCGACCCGTCGAGCGGCCACCTGGTGACCGCGCCGTCGGTGTCGCCGGAGAATTCGTTTCGCCTGCGAAGCGGCGAGGTGGTCGCTGTCTGCTACGGCCCGACGATCGACACCGAGATCGTGCGCGAGCTGTTCACCCGCGTCATCGCAGCGGCGCGCATCGTCGGTGACGGCGACGCCGCCTTTCTTGCGCGAGCCGCCGATGCTCTGGCCAGGTTGCCGCCGCTGCGCCTCGGCCGCTTCGGCAACATCCAGGAGTGGCCCGAAGACTTCGAGGAGATCGAGCCCGGCCATCGCCATGTCTCGCATCTCTACGCGCTGTTTCCCTCGGACCAGATCTCCCCGACCGCGACGCCTGAGCTGGCCGCGGCCGCGCGCGCGACGCTGGCGCGCCGCCTTTCGCACGGGGGCGGGGGCACCGGCTGGAGCCGCGCGTGGATCGTCAACTTCTTCGCGCGGCTGCGGGACGGCGCGGCGGTGCAGGAACACCTGCAAGCGCTGCTCGGAAAGTCGACGCTGCCGAATCTCTTCGATACCCACCCGCCGTTCCAGATCGACGGCAACTTCGGTGGCGCCGCCGGCATCGCCGAGGCGTTGTTGCAAAGCCATGGAGATGACGGCTTCCTGGCGTTGCTGCCGGCGTTGCCGCCCGCCTTGCGCGACGGCCGCGTCACCGGCTTGCGGGCGCGCGGCGCGTTCGAGGTCGACATGGCCTGGAGCGGCGGCAAGCTCGCGGCAGCGGAGATCCGGTCGCTGGCGGGCAGCGAATGCCGGGTCCAGTTGCCGCCGGGATCCGCTGCTCGAGTGACGCAGGCTGGCGCCGAAGTGGCCTCCGTCGGCCAACGTCTGAGCTTCACGACCACGGCCGGCGCTACTTACGTGATCGCCGTCGAACACGATGGTTTCCGGGCTTCCGCCGAGCTCGTGTCGCGGTCACGCCAGTGACCGAAAACGTACAACGATCGACCGAATCGCGGCTTGCCGCGCCGGTACGAAAAGGCGAACGTGCGAACGGTTGCGGCGGGGGGCACTTGCCCGAAGTTCACGAGCGCGGTGTTTCTGATAGGATGCGCGACCGCGCCCCTGCTGATTCTTCGTGCTCCGCACCGACGGCGCTCAAAACGACTTAGGAGGATCCGGATGCAGTCGCTTCGTCTCGTGTTGTTCGCTTTGCCGCTGACGTTGGTGGGCGCCGCCTGTTCGCAGTCCGGACCGAATCTGGGGGGTGGCACCGGAGGCGCGGGCGGAGCGACGGGGATGGGCGGCATGATGGTCACTGTCGATCAGGTGGCCGGTACGCCGAACGCGAACGGCGACAAGCTCGAGGACTCGTGGATGCTGTTCCCCTGCTACGCACAGCAGGCGCAGGATTGCATCACCGTTGCGTCGGGCGCCTGTCCCAATCAACTCACTGACAATCCGAACCTGACGTTCGAGCAACAAGGACTGCAGATCGACCAGAGCTACACCGTCGGTGGGACTCCGGGCGTCATGTACAACGTGACGTTCCAGATCAACGGGATCACCGAGGGGAAGTACTACGAGAACGGCACGCGCGCCGACGGCGACCTCGCGCCTCCGAACCCCGACGTGCTCACCGGGCTCAACACGCTGTACACGGGCGGCGATCCGGTGAACTTCGAGAACTACAACATCTACAAGATCACCGTGCTCGACACGAGCACGCCGCCCAACGAGCTCCAGCACTACTACCTGAACTCGATGCCGGCCGGCACCGCGATGAACTTCGAGAACCACGACACCTTCCCCCTGGGCTACACCGCGGTCATCCCGGTCATGGGCGGCGGAACGATTCAGTACCACCAGTCCGATCGCAACTGCCACGCGATCGACAACTGCGGGATTGGCTCGCGCTCGGCGACCTGCGCCGTCACCGCGGGCCGCAACATTCCCAACGAGCCCAGCGTCGTCATTCCGTCGACGTATCTCGGAACGCCCATGGAGAACTTCAACACCCGCAACGGGGCGATGCAGCCGTTCCACGCGCAAGGCATGCACCTCACCGTGACTGACGTTCAGGTGATGCCTCCGTCGATGTAGCGAGCGCGCGCTCGAAGGAATCGGCGGGGGCCGTGAGCCCCGCCACGTCGCGCCGCGATCTCGTCGGTTGATAGGCCCCAGTCTCGCCCGCCAGAGGTCAAAAACGTGAAACTCAAAGCCGTCATTGCGTTCTCGATCACGATCTGTGCTGTTGCTCTCACCAGCCGAGTCGCCTCCGCCGAAGTGACGTTCGCGAACATGGATGGGTGGGAGCTCTATACGTCGGGGCGCGCCAACGTCTTCTTCAGCACCGCGTTCGGCGACGGCAATCCGGTTCCACCCGCGGGCGTCACCGAGAGCATCGTCCAGGGCGGCGGCCTGCCGATCTACAAGGACAGCATGCCCGCCGATCCCGGCGTGCAGAGCAAGTTCCTGAACATGCGCTTGCGCAGCGGCTTCGTGCCCAACGTGTTTGCGATCGGGCTGCGGCGCCAGGTCACCGAGTCGACGATGCTGACCGCGCACATGGCGCTGTGGGCGACGATCGACACCGAGGGGCAGCGCAAGACCGAGCCGCTCTTCGCGTGGGTGCAGGAGTGGTACCTGAAGCTCGAGGGGCCGTGGGGCAGCGTGACCGGCGGCCGCGCTCTCGATCTGTTCTCGCGTGGCGCGAGCCAGAACGACTATATGTACCTGCACGCCTACGGCCTCGGCTTCCCGGGCAACGTCGAGGCGAACCCCAACGGATCGGCGGCCGGCTTGATCGGGTTCGGCGTGATGGCCGCGTTCTATTCCACCGGGGTCGCGTACGCGACGCCCAGCCGGTTCCCGCTGCAGAACACCATCGGCGTCTACGATCCGACGCCGTTGCCCGGCGGCTACGAAGCGACGCGCTACCCGCGCTTCGAGGACGAGCTGACGTTCGACATGACGATGCGCCGGCTCAAGCTGCACCTGTTCGCCAACGGCGAGTATCAGACGGTCTACCTGAGCGGATCCAACCGGCACGCCACGTCCTACGGCGTCGGCTACGGCGGGCGCGCCGAGATCGGCAACCTCCATCTCGGGGTCGCCGGGCACTATGGCAAGGGATTGGGCCTGTTCTACGCGCTCGAGCCCGATGACGTCAGCGTGTCGACCTCGACCTTCGAGCTCCGCACCTTCGATGGTTACTCCGCCATCGCGCAGTACGTGCTCGGTCGGTTCGACATCAACGCGGGCTGGGGCATTTCGCGCGTTTTCCTCCTCGACTCGGACACCTTCAACCCGAGTGGCGCGCTCAACCCCGACGGCAGCCGTGTGCTGTCGAGCGCGAGCGTGCTCAAGTACCAGATGGCGTACGCAGGGGCGCTGGTCTTTCACCCGCGACCCTACCTGCACTTCGACATCGACTACCTGCGCGCGCAGGCGCAGTGGTACGGCGCGCCGATCCTGTTGAAGCCGCCGCAGATCGTGCCGGGCTACCAGGCCGAGCACCAGAACGTGAACATCGTCAACGTCGGCATGACCGTCACCTGGTGACGAGAGCGCGCGCCATCGACATCGCGTCGGCGTAGCTCAGCGCCAGCGACATGCCGTGCTCCAGCAGGGGCTCGGCCGCGATGAACTTGCGCGGCACGTAGCCGGCGGTTTCGAGGCGCGGGTAGAAGCCGAGCACGGCGATGCTGCCGCGCGCCGCGCCGCGTGCGGGCGCAGGCGCCACGTCCCACGCGAAGAGCGCGCCGTGCGTGGCGCCGTCGACGGCGATCGCGGTGAACCCGCGCAGCCGATCGCGCGCCAGCTGCCAGACGGCGTCGAAGTCCACCAGGGGCAGGTTGTCGTCGATGGCGATGCGATCACCGGCGAGCGGCTTCGCGCGGTGCCAGCCAGGGAACGCGAGCCAGTTCCCCGGTACGACCAGGCTCGCGGCCAGCGCGTCGGGGTCGAGCGCGACCGGCACCGCGACCGCCACCGACGCGAGGTGGCCGTCGGGGGTGCGACGCACGGCCGCGACGGCGCCGCGCGGGCGAAAGGGATCGAGCGTCGGGCTCGACGCCAGCGCCGCGGCATCGGTCCTCAGCGCAGACGGCGCCGGCGGGGAGCGGCTGCCGCGCGGCCGTCGCGCAGCGGTGTCGGTCGGGTGCAGCGCGCGCTCGACGGCGGCGCGCAGGACGACGTACGCGGCGGTGACGTTCATGGCGCTTTCGCCGAACGGGCTGCGCGAGGCGACGCGGCGGAAGATCCAGCCGGCGGAGCGCATGTTGACCTGAGACTCGAGCACCAGGATCGTTCCTGCGCCCGGCCGTGACGCTGGCGCCGGCATCCAGGTGAACGCCAGCTTGCCCGGGGCCAGGTCGCCTTCGGCCAGCACCAGGTCGACGCCGTCGGCGCGCCGGCTGACCCACGCCTTGCCGTGCAAGTTGAAGAGCGGGATCTCCAGCTCCCATTCGATCAGCTGGTCGTCGATGTCGCCGCGGGCCGCGCGCCGGCGCCCGACGACGTCGGCGCGCACCAGCGAAGGAATCGCGTCGCGGTAGGCGCGTGGGTCGCCCAGCGTCGCTGCCAGCGCGGCGGGCGAGACCGCGGCGCGCGTCGCCAGCAGCGCGGCAGGCGCGCGCCCTGGCACGGGATCGTCGACGACCACCAGGTCGGCGCCGCGCAGCGCCGCCAGCGCGGCTTCGATCGCCTGGGGCTCGGCGCGCGCGGGCAGCGCGCCGGCTTGCGGGGTGGTCGCCGCGGCCACCGACCAGGCGCCGCACAGCCCGGCGGCGATCGCGAGCGCGAGCGCGCGGCGAGCGCCGCGTCTATGGATTGGTTCGGCGGTGAACGTCAATCGAGACGAGGCCATTGTCGCCGAAGACGTTCGCGAAATCGCTGAAACCGTCGCCATCGAAATCGCCGGCGAACCACAGCTGCCCGTCCCAGAACCCCCCCTGCCGCGTGAACCAGTGCTGTTCGTAGACCAAGGCCGACAGGCGGACATCGGCGGACGCGAGCCCGGCGTCGCCGAAGACGTCGGCCAGATCGGCCCAACCGTCGTTGTCGAAGTCGCCGGTGAGCCACTTCTGCCCGGCGGAGAACTCACCTTGCTTCGTGATCAATCGTTTGTAGGTGAAGGCGAATCCGTTCGACGAGTGGAGGTCGATCGAGATCGCGCCCCAATCATTGAAGACGTTGATCAGATCGTCGCCCGGGTCGTTGGCCTGAAAACGGCCGGCGAGCCAATTCTCCGCGTCCCAGAACCCGGCCTGTTGTGTGGCCCAGCGCTGGACGACGAAGCCGGATCCCGTCGACAGGTGGACGTCGATCGATATTTGGTCCCGGTCGTCGAATATGTTGGCGAGGTCGGCCCTGCCATCGCCGTTGAAGTCTCCCGCGACCCACTTCTGGCTGTCCCAGAAGCCGTTTTGCCGCGTGGCCCACCGCGCGACAGAGAAGCTGGATCCGGTCGACAGATGGACATCGATCGAAGCCTGGCCCGCATCGCTGAAGACGTTCGCCAGGTCGACCTTGCCGTCGCCGTCGAAGTCGCCGGCGACCCACTTCTGGCCGCCCCAGAAGCCGTTCTGTTGCGTGGCCCAGCGCTGCGCCACGAACGTCGTGTTGACCGAGCGGTAGACCCCGATCGTAGCCGAGCCATTGTCGGCGGAGATCTCGGCCAGGTCAGCGCGGCCGTCGCCGTCGAAGTCGCCGGCGAGCCACTTCGCTCCGTCGAGGAAGACGCCCTGCTGCGTGGCCCATCGTTCCTGGTTGACGCCGCTCGGCGACGCATCCGAGAGCGGGCCCCCGTCGGCCGTTCCACCGGCCGCCGCGGCGCCGTCCGAGCCCGGTCCTGCTCCGCCGTGGGTCGCGCCGGTGCCGCCTCCCGGCGGCGATGGAAGGGGGCCACCGCCTGGCTCGCCGCCGCCGCCGGCCGGCGGTGGAAGGCCGAGGCCCGTGAGGCAACCGCCCGTCAACATCACAACGCCGACGACGACCGCGCCACTTCCGATGCGAGCGACTACGACCACGCGTTCCCTCCGCGCTCCTGAGCTACAGCAGCTACACCGCGACATCGGCGGATCGGCGCGCGCCTGAAATCAGCTCGTCTTCTTTATCAGCACACCCGACGGCATTCCCGCGCCGGGCGTCTCGTCCTTGGGTGTGCGTCCAGAACGCAGATCCTCGATGTAGCCATCGACTTCGGCCTGCGCCTTGGGCGAGAGCTCCTGAAAGCGCACACCTATGTCGCCGGAGTCGTCCCCGCCCAGGTGGGCGACCTGTCCCGGCAGGTGCAGCCGCTTGCCGTTGGGCAGCGTCAGGATGATGTCGACCGGCAGGCCGATGCGCGCGTGCGGTCCGAGCGAGATGCGCATGCCTCCCTGAGAGACGTTCACGGCGTGAACGCTGCGGAACGCCTGCCAGTTGGGGATCTTCACCTCGACGAGCGAGCGTGTGCTCACTCGCTCGCTTGTGCGCCTGTCCCCTTCTGCCTCGGAACCCGCCCGTCGATCGTCGTCCGGTCGCTTCATGCGTCACCCGCTAGACACGGCTAGACCCGGGAATTATCTCATAACGCGGCGTTCGAAACTTGTTATCGTGCGCCGTCGGCGCGCTAGCTGGCGCCCAGTCCAAAAGGGGGTCCCGAATGAAACGATCCGTATCGATGCTGGCGATGGCGATGTTACTCGCGGGCGGTTCCGCGGCGTACGCGGCCAAAAAGGTCAAGGTTCCGATGAGCCTCGTCGACGCGAACGGCGTCGGAAAGTCTGTCGGAACGATCACGCTCCAGGATTCGAAGGACGGTGTCACGATCACCACCGACCTCAAGGATCTGCCACCAGGCGAGCACGGCTTTCACATGCACGAGAAGCCGAGCTGTGATCCCGCCGACAAGGACGGCAAGAAGACGGCGGCGCAGGCAGCCGGCGGCCACTTCGATCCCGACGGCACCAAGGCTCACAAGGGGCCGGGTGGCGGTGGTCACAAGGGCGATCTGCCGAAGATCGAGGTGTCGGACAAGGGCGTGGCCAAGGCCAAGCTCGACGTGGCGGGGCTCAAGCTCGCCGACATGCAAGGGCACTCGCTGATGATCCACGAGGGCGGCGACAACTATTCGGACACGCCCAAGCCGCTCGGCGGCGGCGGCACCCGGATGGCGTGCGGCGTGATTCCGGCGGGGAAGTAGCGGCCGACCTCCTCAGCCCGACCCTCTCCTCCGCGGCGGACCGCAGAGGAGAGGGAGACGGAAGAAGCCGTCGAGGACGGACGGAGACGTCTATGCCGCGGCGGACGTCGTCGGCTCGGAGCGGTCTTTCCCTGCCATCGCGCTCGGCAGCGTGATGCCGAAGGACTCCGCCTTCGCGCGGGCGGCCTGCTTCATCTTCTCGACGATGATCGGGCGCTGCTCGACCCACTCCTCGCGCGCCTGCTCGAACAGCACCGGCGAGCGCTCGGCGGCTCGCTTGCGCAGCTTCTCAATCGTCGCCGGCAGCGCGCGGGCGGCCGCGAGCGCCTTCTTCGCGAACAGCTTGGCCTTGATCACGCGAATCTCGTTCTCGCTCTTGCCGATGAACGGCGCCACCTCGGTCAGGCGGTCGGCGGCGGTGCCGGCGGCTGCGTGCGGCGAGCGATGCAGGCCGCTCGCCATCTCCGGGTGCGCGCCGAAGAACGCTCGCACCTTCGCGGCGTCGAGCCCGAGCTTCGCCAGCGTATCGGCGTACTCCTTCTGGGCGGCGATCCGCGCCTTGAACAGGAACATCTGCACGCGGCTCTGGACGTTGACCTTGCCGTCGCCCGAGGTCTCGATCGCGCAGAAGATGCTCTGCGGATAGAGGCCGGTGATCAGGCTCTGCACGCCGTCGGAGACGCCCGACGACGGCATGCACCCGAACGGCTTCACCGACAGCGTCATGTGCGCCTTGTTGCGCAGGACGTTCAGGATGAACTTCCCGACCTCCATGTGCCCTTCGCCGCCGCGGATCTGGTTGTTGTAGTACTTGTGCGCGGTCTCGGCGATCTCGTCCATCTCGGGCAGGTGATAGCCGCGGTACCCGACGGCGGCGCCGAAGATGTGGAAGACGGCGCGGATCGCCAGATCGGCCACGAAGAGGCCGGCCAGCTTCTTCCCGATCTGCACGTTCTTGAGGCTCTTCTTCGCCTCGTCGACGCCGCGCAGCTCGGCGCGCAGCTTGGTGTCGTAGCGGCCTTCCCAGAGCATGAAGAGCAGCCAGTTGGTGACGAACTGGATGTCGCACTCGGCGCCTTCCGACTCGAGGAAGCGCTGCAACTGATAGTTGCCGTCGCCCTCGGTGGTCATCGCCCAGAACTCGCCGATGATCGACACGCGCGGCGCGGGGCGGGTCCAGTCGAGCTGGATCTTCCCGAACTCGCGCTTGCCGCGCATCAGCGCCGCCAGCACCGACTTGCCCGAGATCAGCGCATCGTGCACGTAGCGCTTGGTGTTCTCGATCGCGCGGTCGGTGGCGCCGGCCTCGACCTCGAACGGGCGCAGGCGATAGCCCATGCCGTTGATGACGTCGCCGGCCAGGATCGCCTTCAGCAGGCCGATGAAGAACCCGGGGTTCATCTCCAGCCCCGCCTCCTCGCCCGTCGCCTGCTTCAAGCCGCCCTTTTGCTGGAACAGCATCACGCGGAAGCCGTCGAAGCCGGCGTCGCGCAGCGCCTTGCGGTACTCGGTGGCGTACATGCCGAAGCGGCACGGACCACACGCGCCCGCGGTCAAGAAGACGTACTTCTCGACCATGTCGCGCTGGCCCAGCTTGTCCTGCTCGGCCCGCTCGGTCAGGAACTTGACCAGGTTGCCGACGGTGAAGTAGGTCGGGTTGCACTGGCCGCGGTTGCCGAACTCCTTGCCGTAGCGCAAGGCATCGTTGTCGGGCACGTCGATGACCTCGACGTTGTAGCCGAGGCCGGTGAGCGCGCCCTTGACCAGGTAGTCGTGCGCCGCGGTCAACCCCGAGACCAGCAGCGTGGTCTTCTCGCGCTGGCTCTTGGTGAACTGCGGGCTGACCATCTGGTCGTACCAGTGATCGGTCTGCAGCGCGCCGCCCGGGCGCGTGTTGATGGCTGCTTCCTCGTCGAGCTTCCGTAGCTCCGCGTCGATGTCGATGTCGCCGGCGAGCCCACTCGCGACGTCCTCACCCAGAATCGGCAACCGAAACGCTTGTTGGTCCTTGGCAGTTCCCATGTGTCATCGTCTCCTATTGGGTCAGCCCAGGCTGCGCGCCTGCGCGGTATCGATCGGTTTGACGTGTCCGTCCCGGCTTCGGATGCCAAGCTGGACGATTCCCTGTTTCTTCATTTCGTCGCGGGCCGCCGACGCCAGCTCCAGAGCCGACGGCTGCGCGCGCGACTGCTCGTACGCCTTCACGCGCTCCGTGATCTCTGCAATCTGACGTTCGACCGACGGATCCTTCTGCGAACGCTCCGCCAGCTGCTTGGCCTTCATCGCCAGCAGCGTCAGCCGTTTCTTGTCGATCTGGTTGAGCAGCGACTGCTTCTCGGAGCTCACGTCTTCGAGCCGCTCCTTGTGCAGCGTCAGGCTGTGCGCGTAGGTCTTGACGCGGATCTTGATCGACCCACCCGGCTTGTTGGCGTCGATGTCGTGCAGCGCCGAGTACGGCGTCTGCGCCGTGCCGATGATGCCGTCGATGATGCCGTAGGTCGGCGCGTCGTGGCCGCACTTGAACGACGACAGGTCCAGCACCACGACGTTGGGGTGGTGCGCGGCGAACTTCGCCGCCCAGACCTTCTGCGCCGAGTTCGACGAGTAGTTCTCCGGCCAGACGTCGCCGATCTCGAGCGGCGTCGTGATGCGCCCTTTTTGCAGATCCTCGGCGAAGAAGCGCGACAGCCACGCCTCGTCCTTTGGAATCGACCGGATCGACAGCACCGGGTAGCCCAGCACCTGGAACTCCTCGGGGATGCTGTGGTTCAAGCCCGGGTCCAGGTGGTAGGGACGGCCGATCATCAGGATCGCGATGCGGTCTTCCTTCTCGACCTGCTCGAGGATTGTCTTGCCCTTCGCCTCCATCTCGACGTCGAGCTTCTTCATCGCCGCCCAGGCCTCATCGCAGGCGAAGTCGTTTTCGTCCTCGGTGATGTCCAGGTGCTCGCGGAAGGTGTCGAAGAGCTGCTTGCGCAGCAGCGTCGGCTCGATCATCGAGCAGGCCGGATCCAGGTACTTGATCCCGCGCTGCGCGAAGAAGTCCGTCTCCTTGGTGAACGCCGCCTTGAGCACGTTGGGCGCGCCCGCGACGATCGGGCAGGACGTGTAGTCCATCGCCTTCTTCACGAACGACGGCACGTGCGTCAGCGTCGGGAAGAAGATCAGGTTCAGCTTTCGCTCATCGGTGTGGTGGTGAAACAGGAGATTGTGGATGTGCGCCTGCCCGACCTTCGACGGATAGCAGGGATCGATCGAGCCGTACTTGCCGCCCTCCATCCACATCTCTTCCGAGGTGTAGTCGCTGAAGACCACGTGCTGCTTGGCAATGCCCAGCGTCTCGAGATAGGTGCGCCAGAACGGCGCCGTCGACCAGACGTTCAGCACCTTGGGGATGCCGATGCGGATGCGCGAGCGCTTCTTCCACGCCTCGGCGCTGGACCGCTTGAACGTCCCTTCGATCGGGATGCGCCGCACGTTGGTCAGCGTGCGCCGGACCTCGATGTCCATCTTCTTCGCGCCGTCCTCGGGCATCGGATGCTGGTCGTAGAAGTGCCGGAACAGCAGCTTCGACTCGGTGTCGACCAGGTTCGGGTACGCCTTCATCAGTCTCTTGCGCTCGGCGGACAGCGCGAGCATCGCGTCCTCCGACTCGACCGTCCCCTTTTCGCAGGAGAAGCCGCTGATGTAGCGCGCGGTGTCGCCCGCGGGCGTGCGTGTGTCGATGAACGTGCGCGCGCACAGGTTCGGGCAGAAGTGGCAGCGCGTGCTCTCGTCGTTCACCGAGACGTACTCGATGTTGATCGCCGAGTCGATGCCGACGAACGTCGAGTAGCCGCGCCGCCCGACCACGCGCAGGGTCTCGAACGCGGCGCCGATCGCGCCCGCCTCACCGCAGTGCGGGTGGACGTAAACCTCCGCGCCCGGCACGCGCTCCTTGATGTAGTCGACCTGGGCTTTGACCGCCGCCAGGTTGTACTGCGTGCCGCCCTGGAGCACGTACTTGGTGCCCAGCGCCGCCATGCGCGGGATCTGCACGACGTACTGCCAGACGTTCTTGGGCAGCACCTGCGCCAGGCCGGCCAGCAATTCTTCCTTGGAATAGCCTTCCTTCTGGAAGTTGACGCGATCGCTGTCGAGGAACACCGCGCAGCCGTAGCTGAACTTCGGCGACAGGTCGGCGCCGAACGCGGTCTCGGCGTACTCGGTGATCTTCACGCCGAACTGATCGGCCATCGCTTGCAGCAGCATGCCGTTGCCGGCCGAGCACTGGTTCGACAGACGGAAGTTCTTGATGTCGCCGTTCTGCATGAACAGGACCTTGATGTCCTGCCCGCCGATGTCGCAGATGACGTCGATGTCGCCGAAATAGGTGGTGGCCGACATCATGTGCGCGACGGTCTCGACGATGTTGACGTCGGACTTGACGGTCTTCTCCAGCACGTCGGCCGCGTAGCCGGTCGCGCCGAAGCCCAGCACCTCGAGCTCGCAGCCGGCGTCGGTGACCCACGCCTTTAGCCGCGCCAGGATCTCCTTCACGTCCTGGATCGGGTTGCCCTTCGAGAGCTGGTACTCCTTCTTGAGGATGTTCTTGTTCTCGTCGACGAGCACGGCCTTCGACGACGTCGAGCCGCCGTCCATGCCGATGACCGCGCGCACCTTGGTGCCGGGCGTGAGCGTCGCCGGGATGAACTTGGGGATCTTGTACTGCTCGCGGAACGCCTCGAGCTCGGCGGCGTCGCGCGACAGCGGCGGGCCCGCCGAGTCGCCGAGCTTCGACTTGCGGCCCGAGGTGATGAACTCGTTCAGCTTCTCGAGCCCCTTGTAGATGCCGACCGACGCGTCCTCGTGCAGGCCGTACATCACCGCGCCGAACGCCGCGTAGTACTGCGCGTTGGCGGGGATCATGATCAGCTCTTCGAGCGGCACGTCCTTGGGATACGCGTAGCCGCGGTCTTCCCAGGTCTGCGGGATGCGCTTGCGCCAGCACTCCTGGAGGAAGGGCAGGTACGTGTTCGGGCCGCCCAGCAGGAGGACCTTGTGCCGCAGCGTATTTCCCCGCGTGAGCACCGACAGGTTCTGCATGACGATCGCGTCGGCGAGGGAGCACATGATCTCCTTCGACGGGATCGATGCCTTGACCAGGTTCACGATGTCGGTCTCGGCGAACACGCCGCACTTGGCGGCCACGTGGTGCAGCTTGCTGTCGTCGAAGTGCAGCTTCATCGCATCTTCGGACGGCATGCCGACCTTCATGAAGCACTTGTCGATGGTGGCGCCGGTGCCCGACGCGCACTTGTCGTTCATCGAGGCGATGGCCGTTTTGCCCGTGCTCTCGCCCTTGTCGTTCTTAGCCTCTTTGAAGATGATGATCTTCGCGTCCTGGCCACCGAGCTCGACGACCGAGCCGACGTCGGGGTGCAGGCGCTCGACGGCCAGCGTGACCGCGTTCACTTCTTGCACGAACTTGGCGCCGATGGGGGCCACCAGCGGGGACGCGCCCGAGCCGGTGATGAAGCTGCGGATGCTTCCCGGCGGCAGGTTCGGGAACTCGTTGCCGATCGCGACCAGCAGCTCGAGGACCTTTTCCGCCTGCTTGGTCTGGTGACGCTGATAGTCGGACCAGAGAATCTGATGGGTCACGGGATCGACCACGACCGCCTTCACGGTCGTGGATCCAACGTCGATGCCTATGAAGACGGGGTCGGTTCTGGGATTCGGAATTCCGGCCTCGGGCATCAGGTCACCTATCTTTCGAAGCAAGCCGCGCGGGCTTGGCTGATGAAAGTTTCCGCGGTTTCGGCGTCGAGAATTGACACATGTTCGCGAACACCGCGAGCCTATTCGCCGTCGCCTCCGCAAACCGGTGAAAAGCCAAAATAGATCTCAAAGGTTCGCCGGAGGTTAGGTCGCGGACCCGTCGGTGTCAATGGACGAGCTGCCCGTCACGTTCGGCGCGTGCACACGCCCTCGGGGAGCGCGTGTATGCTCCCGCCCGTGCGCGGGCACGTGTTTCGTCTCCGTCAGCTCGGCGCCTTCGTCCGCCTGGGACGTCCGCTCTTTCTCGTCGGGGGTTTGGTTTTTTACGGGCTGGGCGCGGCCATCGCCGCGTTCGCAGACGGTGCGCTCGCGATCGACTGGCGACGGTATGGCTGGGGACAGGCCGCCGTGACCGCCGCACATCTGATGACTCACTACTGTAACGACTATTTCGATTTCGACGCCGATCGAGCTAACAGCACGCCGACGCGGTGGTCGGGGGGCAGCCGCGTGTTGCCCGCGGGCGAGCTGCCGCGCGCGGCAGCGCTGGTCGCAGCCCTGATTCTGGTCGCCCTCGCGTGCGTGGCGACCGGGATCCTGGTCGGTCACGCAGGCGCGCCGGCGGGCGTCGTGATGCTGATGGCCGCGATCCTCGTACTGTCCTGGGAGTACAGCGCGCCGCCGTTACGCCTGCACTCGACCGGTTGGGGCGAGCTGGACGTCGCGGTCGTCGTATCGGGGCTCGTGCCGCTCACGGGTTTTTATCTGCAAGCAGTGCAATGGAGATTACTTCCTTTTGTCGCCATTGCGCCACTCGCCGGCCTGCAGTTCACGATGCTGCTGGCGATCGAGTTTCCCGACGCTGCCGGCGACGCCGCCACCGGCAAGCAGACGCTGGTCGTCCGCCACGGGGCCGAATGGGCCGCGCGGCTCTATCAGGGCGTGATAATCGCGGTCTACCTATCGCTGCCGCTGCTCGTGACGGTCGGCCTGCCTTCGATCGTGGCCGGCTGCGCGCTGTTGACGGCGCCGATCGGCGCCTGGCAGGTGCTACGCATGCGTCGGGGCGCCTTCCGCGATCCCGCGCGCTGGGAGAGCATCGCGTTCTGGTCGGTGGCGCTCCTGATGCTGACATCGGCCGCGGAGCTCGTCGGTTTTTTGTTAGCCGCGCGCGGTCGCTCGCTTGGCTAGTGCACCTTGGCCGCGACGTTGATCAGGCGCGCCTGCGGGGCCGCCGCGCTTGCGGCCGTGATGGTCTCCACGCGCTCCGCGAGCCCCGCCAGCAGACCGGCCTCGGTCGGTTCGTCGACGGCCAGCACGCGGCGGCCCTCGACGATGACCGCCTGGACCTCCTCGGCGTCGATCGTGCCGACGTACAGCCCCTGCCGCTTGGCGAGCGCGTTTGCGTAGCGCACCAGGTTGGTGCACGAGCCGCGGCCGCCCTCGTCGTAGGCCTCGAATCCCGCGATCGCCTTGGCGACCGACGCCGGCAGCGTCCACTGCGACGCCAGCGACGCGCCGACGTCGCGGTGAGCGTTGTCGACGACCTTGAGCCACAGCGTCTCGCTCATGAACGGTTCGTCGAGCTCCTCCATCAGGCTGCGCTCCGCCTCCAGCAGGAGCGCGCCGACCACAGGCTTGCCGACGTCGTGGAACAGGCCAGCCAGGTAGGCGGAGTCTGCGTCGGCCGCGCCGGGCAGCTTGCCGGCGATGTCGCGCGCGAGCATGCCGACGGCGAGACAGTGCTCCCAGATGCCGCGAAAGGCCTGGCGGATGCGCTGGTTCTTCGACGCGAACACCTCGCGGGCCGCGAGCTCGATCAGGATCGTGCGGAACGGCTTCATGCCGAGGCGGCTGATGGCGTTCTCGAGGCTCGTGATCGGCTCGCGCCCGCCGTAGGCGGGGCTGTTGACGATGCGCAGGATGCGCGACGCGATCAGCGGATCTTTCTCGACGGTGGCGGCCAGCTCGCTGAACTTCGCGTTCTGATCGCGCAGCTGCTCGAGGCAGCGCACGGCCACCGCCGGCATCGACGGCACCGCCAGGCGGTTCTGCGCGATGCGCTTGGCGATGATCTCGCGCAGCTTGCCGCCCACCTTCGTGGTCTGCACGCGCTCCATACGCTCGATGCGTTCGATCCTCTGGACCTCGCTCTCGACCTCGCCTTTTTCCTTGGCGTGCCGCTCCTGGACGGTGACGTTGGGCGGCGCCGGCGGCGCTGGCGCGGCCGCGGCCGGCGGCGGCGGCTCGACGAGGGGCGCGGGTGCCGGCGTCGCCACGCGCGGTCGCGGCGGGGCGATCGCCGCCTCCATCGCCAGCCGCAATTCACGCATGTTGGCGAAGCGATCGTCGGCCTTCTTGGCGAGCGCACGCAGCATGACGTCGTTGATCGCGTCGGACAGGGCGGGATTGCGCTCTTTCGGCGGCACCACCGCGCCGCGCGCGTGGCCCATCATCACCTCGAGCGAATCACCGACGAACGGCAGCCCGCCGGTGAGCATCTCGTAGCCGACCACGCCCAGCGCATAGACGTCGCTGCGGTGGTCGAGCCGCGAGTCGCCGAGGCACTGCTCGGGCGACATGTACGCCGGCGTGCCGATCGCCGATCCCGGGCGCGTCTTGTGCGACTCCTCGGGCACGCCCATCAGCTTGACCACGCCGAAGTCGAGCACCTTCACGAAGTCGGGATAGTCGGGGTGATTGGTCAGGAAGATGTTTTCCGGCTTGAGATCGCGGTGCACGATCCCGTGCTCGTTGACCGCGCCGACCGCCGACGCGACCTGACCGAGGATGTGAACCGTCGTCCTCTCGTCGAGCGAGTGCTCCATCTCGAGGCGCGCGCCCAGCGTCTCCCCCTCGAGCATCTCCATGATGATGAAATAGATCGGATCCTTCTGGCCGAAGTCTCCCTGTCCGAAGTCAGTGATGTCGACGATGTTGGGGTGGCGGATCGAGTTCACCGCCTTGGCCTCCGTGAAGAAGCGCGCGACGATGTCCTCGTCCCTCGATACGTCGGCCTTCAGCACCTTGATCGCGGCGCGGCGTCCGATCAGCGTGTGCTCCGCGAAGTAGACCGTGCCCATGCCCCCGCTGCCGAGCTCGGTTACAATTCGGTAATCGCGAATCAGAGTTCCGATCATGGCGGTCAACGGGATGGGGGGAGCCGCGACCACCATGGCCCCGCACCACATTATATTGTTCGGCTTATTCGCGTGAAACTACACGAAAAAATTGCGCGAGGACGCGTTGAAGCCCGCGCCTGGCCGCGATAGTACGGGTGAAATGGCCGCTGATCGTCCGCTCGGGGCCGCCCACGGCGCGGCGCTGGTCGTGGCCAGCATGATCGGCACCGGGATCTTCACGACCACCGGCGTGCTCCTCGCGTCGCTGCGCTCGCCCGGGTTGGTGCTGGCGGTCTGGGTGGGCGCCGGCGTGCTCGCGCTGTGTGGGGCGGCGGTCTACGCCGAGCTCGGCGCGATGATGCCACGGGCGGGCGGCGAGTACGTTTACCTGTCGCGCGCGTTTCATCCCGCGGTCGGCTTCCTTTCAGGGTGGATCGGCCTCCTCGTCGGTTTCGCCGCGCCGGCCGCCGCGGGAGCCCTGGCGTTCGGCCGCTACGCACACGAGGTCTTTCCCGCGCTGCCGCAGCGGCTTGTGGCGCTCGCGCTGATCGCCGCCGTCACCTGCGCGCACCTCTTCGACGTGCGCTTTGGCGCGCGCCTGCAGGCGACGCTGACGGCGCTGGTCGTCGCCTTGATCGTCGTCTTCATCGGCGGCGCCATCGCGTCGGGGCGCGGCGACTGGTCGAATCTCGCCGGCAGCTTCGCGGGCCCGTCGCCGGCGGCGAAGGGCGGCGTGGCGGGCGCTGACGCCGGCGCGCTGGCGCTGGGGCTGGTCTACGTCTCGTACGCCTACTTCGGGTGGAACAGCGCCGCCTACGTCGCGGGCGAGCTGCGCGAGCCGACGCGCACGCTGCCGCGCGCGTTGATCGCCGGCACCGGCCTCGTCACCGCGCTCTA
>Ga0265328_10000111_pt1 | contig 38764 bp, 58 predicted proteins | sample 41624metaG_FD_202086 | JGI IMG/M metagenome (GOLD analysis project Ga0265328, IMG submission 202086) | Rhizosphere microbial communities from Carex aquatilis grown in University of Washington, Seatle, WA, United States - 4-16-24 metaG | ecosystem: Host-associated > Plants > Roots > Rhizosphere...
CGAAACAGCGCAAAACATCGCATAACACATTGTTTTCCAATAAGCCCCGCTCGTTCGGGACGAGGGGGTCGGAGGTTCGAATCCTCTCACTCCGACCAATCTTTTCAATTACTTGCCTAAACATCACGCCCTCTTCGGTGTTCTTTTCGGTGTTCTAAACGCCTCGGCGTGGTGGCCGTAAACTCGCTCGATCATCTCCGCTGTTGCCCCTGCAAACCCGGCCACGTCCCATATCGACCAGCCCTCGTGCAGCCGCCAGGTGATCGCCGTGTGTCGCAGGATGTGGGGCGTCACGTCCGGGCCGAGGCCCGCGCGCGCCACGGCGCCACGCCAGGCGCGCTGCATCCGGTCCATGCGGGAGCCGTCCCATGTGACGATATAGAGCCCCGCCGCCGGCATTTGCGACCATCTGGCGAGGTGGGGCGCAAGCGCGGGCGGGATCGCGACGGGCGGGCGTCGCTTGGCCGTCTGGCGCGCGCCGGGCGGGGCGCGGTAGAGCACGCCGCGGGCGAGGTCGACATGGCCGCCGTCCGTATGCACGCGCCAGCCGAGCCCGAGAATCGCGTCGTGACGCGTCGCCGTGTAGAGCCCGATCAGGACGAATCGCGCGACGTGCCGGTTGCGCTCGCCGGGCCGGCCCCAGATCGCCAGCCGCTCGCGGCGCGTCGCAATGTCGCAGCAGGGCGCGAATCGCCAGCCGAGCGCCGCCGCGATCAGCCGCGCGGCTTCCCCGCGCTCAAGCCAGCGTTCGCGCGGCGGGGATTTTTCCGGCAGCGCGATGGGGATTTCGCAGGCGATCTTGCGGGATTTGAACGCGTGGCGCAGTGCGGCGCGCAGATCCTCCAGCTCGCGCCGGGCGGCCTGTTCGGCCCCGCGCGCGCGGACATAGGCGGCGCAGCTCGATGGCGTGATTTCGTCGGCGACGGCGGTCTTGAAAAAACTTAGCAGGCGCGCGAGGCGGGCGCCGGTCTCTTTGGGGCGGGCGGTGGCGTTGGCGCGGTCCTGGGCGTAAAGCGCGATTATGTCCGCGACTCGGACCGCAGCGGGATCACGCGACCCGAAATTCGGGCGGGCGGTTCGCGCAAGGTGGCGTTCGAGGGCTTCCCGAGCCCCTTCACGATCGCCAGCGCCGCAGCCAGTGCTCGTTCGGCTTCCTCCGTCGCGGATATACCAAACGGCGTCCCCGTCTTTTCTGGCTTTGAGGTAGAGATGCGGACCTCTGCTTTGTCGCGGCACTTTTTCCTCCAAGCGGCGATATCGGCCGGCGTCGTCACGGTCAGCCGCCCCAGGCGCTCCGTGGCGAGATCGCCCCGCGCGGCGGCGGCGCGCAGCGTGGACTCGGTGACAAGATCGCGCAAGAGGGTCCGCGCCGCCTCGGCGAGCGTGAGGGGCGCGTCGGGCGCGAGCCCGGCGGGGTCTGCGTCCAGCATGGCTGGCGCGGCGCGGCGGGTCATTGGGCGCTATCCGTTTCAGCGGGGCCGTCCATCGGTCCCCAAATGTTGACATTAACCCATTCGACAAACGCAAAGATAAACCGCCGATCGCTCCCTGTCGCTTCGTCGATCATCCGTTCCAGCGGCGTTTTGCCCGGCGCCCAATTGTTCCCTGTCTCGGCTCGAAACGCCGCAAGGCAATTGTCATCTTGCAGCGCCCATGAAATGCAGCCCAGCCACAGCGGCAACATGTAAGTCGGCGTATCGGCGGGCAGTAGCGACTCGATCGTCGCTTCCGGCTCTTTGTCGCGCGCGCGGGTCATGTCAGGCGGGCTCCTGCGGGGCGTCGGGCGCGAATTCACGCATGGCGGCGTCGGAAACAGCTAACCGTTGCCCCCCCCCATGACGACGAAAGGAATTTCTCCCGAATCCATCATGCGCTCGCATTCCGCCAACGCTTGAATTTCGCTCTTCGTAAACTTGTATTGTTCGGTCATTTCCCTGTTCCTTCCAAGATCACCCACAGCGCCCCGCACCACGCGGCCATGACGCCGACAATCGCCAGCACGGCGAAGAGGCGGGCGCGCTGGGTCATTGCGGAGCGCGCCCAACTTCATCGATGTTCGCGTTGACCACGCGGAATGTGCGGACGACGACCCAGGGGTTCGCGGTCCATGAGCCGGCGCCGTTTATCGATTCCCAAAGCTGCGCAAACCCGCGCTGCGGCCACCGCAAACGTCGCGAACACTGCTCGGCGGTCTCATCGTAATCGTCCGCGTGTCTTTCGATCGCGGCGACGGCCTTGCTCATGTCGGCAACCCCCTCGGCAATCGCGTCGTCGTAACTGATATCCTGCAACCGTTCGACCCGCACGGCGTCGATCAGCAGCGTGAGGCGGCTCGCCCATTGCGGCATGAACATGCCGGGGCGTTTCCTGCCGACGCTTTTGTTGTCGCTCCAATGGGCGTCCGCGTCGAACAGAATGCTCGTGTCTCTGGGCAGGTCGCGCGGCTTGATCTTGTCGAACGCGGCGTCTTCCGTGCGCCACGATTCGCGCACCCATTCGCGATCGCCGGGGGCAACTCGCGGCGATTGCACATCCTCGCGCTTAATCATCATCCAATTGCCGATACCCCCAAACGCGGGCGCCCCCTTTTCAAGATCGGCGATCGTCACCCCTTTGCGCGGCTTCAACACGCGCCGCGTCTGCGTCTTGCGCCCTTCGCGCAACGCCCGCACCATCGGCGCGGAAAACAGGATCGGTCTATCGGTCATGGGGCGTGTCCTCTTTTTTAACGGCGTATCCAGCGTTAAAAGGCGCCGTGTCCATGAAATTGAGGCATGGATACACACCGTTTGCGCCAACCGTGAAAATCGTCCACGACTGCCGCTCGCCGCTCGATTTCGTCCCGCTCTTTTCGGATCGATAGCAACGCCATGCCGCCGGGCATATGTCGTTAGCGCACATCTGTATGTCAGGCATCGCCCGCCCCTTTCGCTTCGTTGTTTTCTTCGTCGACGGCGGCGACTGTCGGAGCGCTCTCGATCTGCTGCCGTTCCTCCCGCACGCTCGCGGCGGCGATCAGCGCGGCGCGGCAAACGTCGCTCCACATGACCGTTTGATCGGACGAAAGAAGCTCCAGGATTTTCGCTTGCGCAACTTTCACCTCTTCGATGCTCGGCTCATATGTCATTTCGCCGCTCCGTCGCTCGCGCTCCGAGCTTCATGCACCTTGATGTGGGTCGTGATGAAATCAACGCAGTCCGTTGCGTTCCCCGCAAACGTAGGGGTCTTTACCACGCCTGGACGATAAACAGTGTTGTCCAGCACCGCGTAGCCGCCGTTCGTGGCGCTGATGATTATCAGTTCGATGTGTCGGTTGTTCATCGTCATCCCCTATTGAAAAAGCCCGAGCCGATAAGCTGCGTCGGCAAGAATGAGCGCCCCGAAAGTCATTGGGAAAAACTGCGCCCAAAGAGAACTGAACATCGAATGCGTCTCAATCCGCGCCGCGATAAAAAACAGGTTCAGCGCAGCCGCCGCTTCGGCGTAAGGAATGGCATGCACCATCATCATCTCTCTCTCACGCCGCTTGCGCCGGCGCTTGTTTCAGCGTCACCCCGAGATAATGCACGCCGGTTTTTGTGCGGGTTTTTTCGAGCCCGGCGGCAAAGAGCGCTGCTGAAAACTGCGCTGTGGTCAGCGACGGGTAATCGCGCAATGCGGCCCATGGATCGTAGGCGGCGGCGAGGAGGCTCGCTTTTGTGCGCGCGCTCTCGTCCATCGTGCATTGTTCGAGCAGCCATTGCGCGACCTGCGCATTTGCGTCTGGCGCGATCATCGTCATCGTAACCAAAGGACCGTCGCCAAGCGCGCGCATGTGATCGACGTCGGCCGCGATCGCTTCCGCCATCGCCTGGGCCGTGCTGCGCGTGTCCTCATGCGCTTTGGGCGCTGGCTCTGGCGCAGCGCGCGCGAGAACGTCGGCTATGTCTGGCGGGAGCCATTGCCTGTCTTTCGCCAACGTCGCGGCGCGCTTGGCGAGGTCGGTCTTTTTCAGCTTCGGCGCATCGCTCGCGGCGGCTTCTCCATCCAGCGCGCGAATCGCTTCGATCGCGGCGTCGCGCGTCGCGGCGAGAAAATATTCGTCGTAGTTGAGCGCGGCGGCGAGGTCGGCGCGTATACCCGACAGGCGCGCGGCGGTTGCGATCAGGATCAGCGCCGGCTGCATGTCGCTCTTCGACACGTCGATCGCGCGCGCGACCAGCTCGGCGAAGGCGGTCGTCAAATCGTTGAGCGGCGTCGAGGCGCAGCGCGCGAGCGCTGTTTCGAAGCGCTCGCTCTTGATGCTCTCCAGCAGATCGGAGCGCGGGCGCTCGCGCCAATAGCCGTTCGGATCGGACAGGCCGATTCCGTCGCGGCCATAAGAGCAGCCGAGCGCGGCGACGGCGAAGGCGAGCGCGAGATTGAGATTGCGGCCGGTCACGTCGCGCAGCGCGGCGTTCATCGCCTCGTCCAGCACGCCGCGGAGCGCCTTGCTGGGCTTTTCGGGCGTTGGCGCGGGCGGCGCTGCGGGGTCGGGTTTGGCGGTCGCGGGAACGGGCGACTCGTCGTCGTCTGCGTCGTCGTCCTGCGCGGCGTCTTCGCTCGGCTGCGCCAGCGGGACGGCGCGATCAATAATGATCTTGCCGAGCGAATCGATGTCGACGCGGACGCCGAGCGTTGCGCGCTCCTCGGCAGAAAAGGCGCGCAATAACGCGCGCAATTCGATTTCGTCGAGTTCGAAAATAAGAGCGCTTGTTTTGTCGCTAGACAACCCAGGACCGCGCAACGTGCTCGCAATTTCGTCAAAACGTTCGGCGTCGTCGGCGTAGTCCCCGTCGCGCTCGATCGGGTCCGGATCATCGCCCGTGGTCAACAGCGCCGCGCCCCAGCCCTCGGCCTGCATGATCTTCTCGGCTTCCGCGAGCAACAGCCTGTCGCAGGTCTGATGCGCGATGCTGGCGTCCAGAAAACGCGCGCCGTCTTCGTCGAAGAGGCTTTCCTCGATCCGCCCGCCGGCGGCGATATAAGCGTCGATTCGCGCGGGGTCGGCGCGCAAGAATTTAGCTTCACTGCTGCCGCTCGCCAGCTCGTCCAGGCGCAAGCGGCTGCGGATAAAATAGGGGCGCTCGATATCGAAATCCGCGGCCTCGTCGAGCAGCGCCTCCTGCGCCGCGATCGTCCCGGTCGTGAACGCTTCGGCGCAGTCGCGGTCGATCTGTCCCGCGCGCCACAACTCAAGCACGCGCGGCGAGAGACGGCCGAGCGCGAGGCGCTGGCGGACCTGCCTTTCGCTTTGCGCAAAGTCGTGCGCGATCTGCGCCGTCGTCATGCCGGCGTCGGCGAGCTGGCGGAACGCCTCATATTCGTCGACAGGGTGCAGCGGCTTCTGCGTGATCGACACGGCGAGCGCCGCCTCGCGCGCTTCGGTCTCCGTGCCGGAAAACACGTCGCAGGTAATCACATTTGGCGCGTCGCCCTGCTCCTCCAGCAGGCGCAGCGCGCGCCAGCGCCGGCCGCCGTCCAGCACTTCGTAGCCGCTGTCGTCCGGCGATTTGATGACCAGCGGCGGCTGGCGCAGGCCGACCGCGCGGATCGTCGCGGAAAGGGTCGTCACGTCGCTGGTCGTGTCCTGGCGGGGATTGAGCGGCGACAGACGCGTGATGCGCGACAGCGGGAGATCGATGAGAGTGGCGACGGACATGTTGGCTCCGGTCAATGATGCTCTTGCGGGCGGCGCGCGCCGGGCGGCGCGACGAGATATTCGACGAGCTGGATCAGCCGCGCCGTTCGGTTCTGCGAGATAAACGGCGGGGCCAGCGGCGAAATGTCGAAAGCGGCGATGCGCGCGATTTCGAGCAAGGCGAGTTCGATGTCGCCGGCGTCGGCCGCGTCGCGCGCGGCCTTGTCGCAGCGATCAAAGAACAGCACAGCGTCATTGGCGGCGCGGGCGGTGGCGAGACGACGCTGCTGGATCGCGCGCAGCCGCGGCGGAAAGTCGAGAACGACGCCGGTCATTGCGCAGCGTCCGGCTCGGAAACGTCGGGCTGCGTCAGCAGATTCGCGCCGCGCATCTGTCCGACGAGGATCGGCGCGACCGACCATCCGGACATGCCGGCGGTCACCGCCCATTTCACGGAGTCTTCGGCGGCTTTGACGGCGTGGAGGCGGCGGCGTTCGAAAGCCTCGTGAACGGCGGCGAAAAATTCGGGAGGCGTAGGCGTGTCCCAATCGTTCGACATAACCACGCTGTCGAAAATTATGCAGTCGGACGCTGTGCCCCGGACGTTCAAAGCGTTTTTGCCGTTGCGCTGCAAATCAATCGCGAAAACGCTTTCCTGTGCAGCCTCCGCCGCGTTCTGTGTCCAGTCCGATGTGGCGACGCGATAGCCCCAGCGGATCAGATGGCTGATCGCGAAAGCCCAGAAGAAAACCACGAAAAAGATCACATGCTTTGGCCATTGCGCCAGCTCGTCGAGCGGCGGCTGCAGGCTGGCGAAGGCGATCGACAGATGATCGGCGGCGCTGATCGCCTGCGCCATCGCTTCGCCCGGCTCGAGCAGCGTCAGTTGCGGGAAGGTCACAAAGGCGAGGACGAGGGCCGCTGTTCCGATGATGTCGCCGACGAGGCGGCGGGACAGGCCGCGCAGCGCGTTGGCGTGGGCGCGGCGGCGGCTGACGGCGGCGCCGGCGAGGCGGGCGATCTCCGGGGCGGGGAAGCGCGCCCTGTGGAGCGCCAGCGCCACGGCGGCGGGGTCGGAAAGATCGGTCGTCGCCGGGATGGCGTCGGCCATGAGGGCGATGCGGTGGTCGTCGTCGGGTTTGGGGGGCTGGGTCATTGGGGCCTCGTCGGGTGTAGGACGGGGGAAGGCTAGATTATGCGTTTCGCATTGTCAATGCGTTTCGCATAACCGCTATACGCGCGCCGGGCGAATTGTTACATTTGCCTCGGCCTTGGCCGGGGCGGCATTGCGGGAGGGCGAAATGGCGACGCAGCTCATTGCGTATGACGACAATGTTATAATAACGACAGCCTTAGCGACGATTGCGGGAAAGTCCTATCAGCTCTCCGCCATCCAATCTTTGGAGATTGTTCGCATCGAGAAAAATACAGGGTGTCTGTCGGCGACGCTGTTTTTGACGGGCGCGGCTTTTGTCGGCGGGGCGTCAATGTTCATGCTCGCCGATTACTCGAAAGCGCATACATTACTAGATATTTCATTGCTTTCTATTGCATCCGCGACGTTTGGTCTGGCGCTTATCATTGGCAGTATCTTGATAAGCGGCGACAAACCGGATTATGCGATTGTCATTGCATTCATATCCGGCGATCGGCTGCAAGTGCGATGCAGAAGCCTTGCTTATGCGGCGTGGCTGAAACAGAATTTTGAAGCGGCTATGCAAACGAAATAGTTGCATACACAAGATTAAAGCGAAGGCAATGTCCCTAAATATCGCCATGCCGCTAGCAGTTCCAGATTATCTTCGGCTGGCGCGTTATGCGACTCGACCCGCCATGTCCCAGCTTTTCTGCCTTCGCGTAATATTTTAATCATCAGCCGGCCGTCTATTGTTTGAACGATTGCGTATTTATCGACAAGCTCGCGCGGCGTTACAGGCTCTCGATCGTAAAGAACATATTCGCCGTCGAAAAAGCGCGGATACATCGAATCGCCGCGGACCTGTAAAGCGCCGACGTGCGGCCCGCAAGGCATCATGACGCAGGCGGGCAGCGCATAGGCTTCGACGTCGGACGCCCATTCGACGCGCGCGCCGGCGGCGACGACGCCCAAGAGAGGGACCGACGTTTCCGCCGGAACGGCGGCGCAAAGATCGCCGTCGCCTGTGCGCAGCCATTCCGCCGAAACGCGGAAAAACGCGGCGTAGCGGTCCAGCGCCCGCACAAAACCGCGCGTTCCGTTTTCATGGGCGTGATAGGTCGGCTCGGAAACGCCCATCGCCCTGGCGGCCGATGCGGCGTCTTCATAGCCGGCTTTGCGGCGCGCAAGAATCAGCCGTTCATTGGGCGTTTGCATGTTTCTCCGTCGACAGGTGCAGCAGTCTGATTTTTAACAAATCCGCCTATTCGTTCCGCATTGACTTGCGCTATGCGTTTGGTATAGCCTTGCGGTCATGAACAGGATCAAAGCCCTCCGCACCCGTCTCGAATGGCCGCAGTCCGCGCTCGCCGCGTTCCTCGGCCTGGCGCAGCCGGCTGTGACGCGCATGGAGGCGGGGCAGCCCGAATCCGGGCCGGTGTCCCGTCTCGTCGACGCCCTGACCAGCGCGCTCGATCGCGGCGCGATCGCCAAGGGCGCGACGCCCGAAGACTGCCTGCGCGCGATCGGCGCGACGCCCCCCGACAAGCGGGAGAACGCCGCGTGACGCAGCATCCTGTTCTCGCCGCCGGCTTCCCCTATCGCTATGCCCTTATGTTCGAGTGCATCGCCATGGGCGACACGGGCGGTCACGACTGCGCGGCTCTTCTCCAGCTCGCGCAAGCGGGGCTGATCGATTTCGAGCCGCGCCTCGCGCATCCCGCATCCGGCGGGCGGTTGAGGTGGGCGGAGCCTGTGTTGACAGAGCGCGGTCGGGCGGCGCGCGACGCTTATCTCGCCGCGCGCGCCAAAGAGCATCCCTTGCTGCGCACATTGGTTCTGACGCCACGCCGCGGAGCGCCCGCATGATCTCCTCCTTTCCCCTTTCGCGCCGCCTCGGCGCATTCCAGCTTCGCGCGGCTTGCCGCCGCGCGGAGGGGCGCTCTCGCGCTCTGCCTCGTCGCCCGGCCATGGGCGTTTCCTGCCTTGACTGCCGCCGGCTCCCTCGGGGTCGGCGGCTTTTTTAGCGGAGCCGATTTCTCGTCTTCCGAACGGGTTGTCCTGCCGTTCGACAGCGCGTCGCCGGGCGCGCGCCGGAAGAAAGCCCGGGCTTTTGCGTTTTGTGTCGCGCCGCCGGCGTTCCCCCGCCGGCGGCGCGTGTTTCGCCTTCTCTTTGCGGAACATTGGCGAAGATCAATCGACCACGAAGGAGAGTTCCGTGTCGTCAGCGTATCGTGACGAAATCAGCAGAGCCGGCGACGCCGACGCGCAAGTGCGCGGCTGGACGCGTTTTCTCGAAGGCTCTTACGCGCGGCGGCGCGGCGTCGGCCTGAGCGAGGCGCGGCGTCCGCTGGCGCGCGATCTCGGCGTCGCGCCGGGCGCGGTGGAGCGGCTGCGCGCGGGGCGCGTCAAGGGCGTGCGCGTGCATCTCTATGACCGCGTCCGCGCGCTGTTTCTCGCCGCCGTCCAGGACGAAATCGCCGCGCTCGAACATGCGCGCGATCTCGCCCGGCAATGCGGCGCGGACCCGCGCGGCGGCGAACTCGGCGCGATCGAGGCGCATCTCGTCGCGGCGCGCGCGCTGCTGGGGGCGTGATGGACCTGTTTTCGCGCCAGCGGCCTGCGGAAAAGCCGGCGCCGCCGCGCGCGGATTTGGCGATCTGGGCGGTCCGCGATCTTCGCGGGCCGCGCGCGCATGCGTGTTTTCGATGCGGGCGGTTCACGCCGCCCGGCGTGCAGAAGCGTGAATGGGGCGGCGTCGTTTTCGCCTGTTCGGATCATATCGGAGAGGTCAAATGAAAGCGCAATTTTACGCGCCGGCGGAAGCCGTCGCGGCGATTCATGCGGCGGCGCGGCGGGAGACCGACGCGATGCGGGACTGCAATTTTTCGCAACACGCCTCGCCGCAGCGGGCGCAGGTTCTGGCGTTTGGCGTGTTGCGGCGGCTCTATCCCGGCGCGGCGTCGCAATCCATCGCGCGCGGGCTCGGCTGCGTCGGGCGCGAGGCGGTCTCCATTCGCGGGCGGCTCTATACGGCGCGGCAAAATGCGCGCGAGGCAAAAGAGGCGGGGCGCGCCTTCTGGTGGTCTCCGGAGCTTGAGCGCCGGCTCGTCGCCGCCGCGTCGCGCCTGCCGGCCGTGTGGATCGATCCTTTTCCGGAGCGCGATTTCGTCCGGCCCGGCCATGTGCGCCTGGCGGAAACCGCGCCCAAGGCCGATCTCGTGTGGCGGCGCGAATTTCATTGGGTTCGCCCGCATGTGATCGAGCTGTTCGACATGCCGCGGCCGGGCTGTTCGGCGCTGGATCAGCGACGCGCGGGGGTTGCGTGAAAGCCCCGTCCGGACATACCGCCGTTCGCGCGCAAAAGCGGCCGCGCGGGCAGCGCGACGCGGCGCTTCCGTGGCAGACGCATGAGCTGTTCCCGACGCCGCCCTGGGCGACGCGGGCGCTGTTCGAGAATGTGTTTCCGGCGATGGGCTTGCCGGCCGTCGATCGCTCGCGCGCGATATGGGAGCCCTGCGCCGGGCTGCGGCATATGGCGGATGTCTGCGAAGAATATGCGCGGGTCGTCATCGCCTCTGATGTCTGCGTTTACGACGAAACGCTCGATGTGCGGATGTTCGATTTCGTCGGCGGGCCCGTCCAGCAGGCCCCGGGGATCGATGCGGGGTGGATTATCACCAATCCGCCGTTCGGGCTCGCCGCCGATATTTTCGAGCGCGCGCGCTGCCTCCTATCGGGGGAGCCGCATGGCGGCATCGCGCTGCTGCTGCGCCTGTCGTGGCTCGAGGGCGCGGATCGTTTCGAGCGCATTTTCAGCCGCGCGCCGCCGACGGTCTTTGCGCCTTTCGCCGAGCGTGTGCCGATGTGCGAGGGCGGTTATGACCCCGCCGGATCGACGGCGACGGCCTATGCGTGGTTCGTCTGGCGGATCGAGGACGGGCTCGTCGCGCGGACGCCGAACAGCCTTCCGTTTTTTCCGACCTTCGTCATTCCGCCCGGCCGGCGTGAGGCGTTGACCCGCGCCAGCGACCGGCGGCTCGCCGCGCGCCATGTGCCGGGCTGGGTCGCGCCCTCGACGCTCAAGGCGTCCGGCAAGGATCAGGACTGGCTCGATCTCGTGGGGGGCAAGCTGTCGTGAGCATTGGCGCTGTCAATTGGGCGATCGAGAGCGACGATCTGTCGCCGAATGCGAAGCTCGTCCTGATCCTGCTGGCGAATTACGCCGATGAATTCGGCGAATCCTATCCGTCGCAGGAAATTCTGGCGCAGCGCACGAAACAGTCGACCGATTCCGTCCAGCGGCGCATCGCCGATCTGATCGCGGCGGGGCTGCTATTCAAGATCGCGCGTTCGGGCGCGGACGGGCGGCGGATGCACAACCGATACGTGGTTTTGCACGACGAAAAGGCGCGGCTGCATGCGGTCTCGCTCGGCTGGACGCCGCCGGCGTCTAGCGCGGCCGATCGTTCTTTAAACCGAATGGAAGAGGGCGAAACGGGCCTCCATGCCGCAGATTGCGGCATGGACCATGCCGCAAATGGAACGGAACCATGCCGCAACCAGAACGAAACCATGCCGCACTGTTGCGGTGTAACACATCAACTAACCATCAATAACACTTCCCCCCTACCCCCCAAGGGGGTTTTGGGAGAGGGGGACGCTTCGCGTGGTCAAGGGAAGAAAACGCCGTCCGATCTGGCGAACGAGGCGTGGGAGGCTCTCCGGAAGGTCTGGCCGTGGAACGCGACAGAGCTTCCCGAAGCGGCGCGGACCGTTTTCCTGCGATTGACCGACGACGAGCGCCGGCAGGCGATCGACTGCGCGCCGCGCTACATCGCCGAATGCCGGCGCGGCGACCGCAAGATCGCTCATGCGAAGTCGTGGCTCGCCGGCAAGGGCTGGCAGGTGTTCGAGGGGCGTTCGGCCGAAAGCGCGGCGGCGCTCGCCGGCGCGGCGTTTTTCGTGCTCCGCGATTCCCGGCAGGCGGCGGCGTGGATGCGCTACGAGGCCGCGGTGCATGGCAAGCCGCTGCTGAAATTCATTCCGACGAAGCGCGGCGAGGGCTGTTATCGGCCCTCCGAATGGCCGCCGCCCATTCCCGAAGAGCTGCGCGGCAAGGGCGATGCGCCCGGCACCGCGGCGTGAGGCGTGAGGCGTTGGCGTTCGGCGGGAATGGGCGATGGGGCGGGCGATGGCGAAACGCTGGTATGTGATCGAGACGGTCGATCGTCGCGACGAGGATGCGACGCTGCGGCTGTGTGCGGCGGGGTTCGAGGCGTGGCGGCCGGTCGATGTCGTGCGTTCGCCGCGCCGGCCGGTTGGGCGGCGGGCGGCGGCGACGCGCGGCGAGCCGCGAATCGAGCGCAAGATTTCGCGCTTTGGGCGATTCGTTTTCCTGCGCGTCGATCTGAACGCCTGCGTACGCTCGGCGGTGCTGTCGGTTGCGTCGGTGCGGCGGTTTCTGTGTTTTGCCGGGACGGACGATCCGGCGAGCGTGCCGGACGATCTGATCGCGTATTACCGCGAGCATGTTCCCGTGCGCTGGCCGTCGCTGGTTGTTTATCAGGTCGGGCAAGTGGTTGAATTTACGGGCGGTCCTTTCGAGGGCCGCGCGGCGCGGGTGAAGCGGGTTGACGAGCGGGGAATTTTGAGCGTAGAACTCGACGTGTTAGGTCGCGCTACACCAATCGTCGTCGAAGTAGCGCATGTGCGTCCGTCCGAGTTGTTGAAGGCCAAGCCTCCGCCGGGACGCGCATTCGAAGAAGTCGCCTGAGCCCAATGGGTCAGGCGCAAAGTGCGAAGCAATGGCGCATTCAACCCCGGAAGCCGAGAGGCTTGCCGGGGATTTCCCTATGGGGTCTGGCCGGTAGGCAGGACAGGCGGGCAGGCATGGCGCGGGCTCCAGCAGGGCTGTCTCGATCGCGTGCGGGCGTCGGCGTTGGCGCGCCGGCGTCGGCGGCGCAGGGCGCGAGCGACGATTACGAGGCGCGGCGGCGGGCGGCCTTCGACTGGCGGCGCTGGTATGGGACGGCGCGATGGCGCGCGGTGCGGGCGGAGCAGCTCGCGCAGGAGCCGTTGTGCCGCATGTGCGCCGCGGACGGCGAGGTTCGGGCGGCGACGGTGTGCGACCATGTCGAGCCGCATCGCGGCGATGAAGCGAAGTTCTGGAATGGGCCGTTCCAGTCGCTTTGCGCGTTCCACCACAACCGCGACAAGCAAAGCGCAGAACGAGCCGCCGGCCGCTGATCACCGCCGGCAAGTAATGGCAAGGGGGGGGGAGGGCAAAACCCAAAGCCACCCCCGCCGCGACCGGTCTTCCAGTCAAGCGCGGAATTCCGCGAAATTGTTGGAATGTTTTTTTTATGGTGGTGCGATGCGGGGACGGCGCAGAGACAGCGCGGATGCGCAGGCGGCCAAAGGCGATCCGCGCAAGCGGGGCGCCAAGGTCACGCGCGCCCGCGCCGACAAGCTGGCCGCGTTGCTCGCCGCGCCGCAGGAGTCGTCCGACCCGCTGGCCCCGCCGGCGCTGCTGACCGACCCGCGCTGCGCGCATGCGCTGGCGGTGTGGCGCGAATACGCCCCGCGCCTGGCGCGAAACAATCTGCTCGTCGAGCTGGACCGTCTGACCTTCGCGATGTTCTGCGTCTATTACGGCGAGTTCATCGAAGCGACCCAAGACATCCGCGACAAGGGCAAATATTTCCTGGTCAAAATGACCTTCAGCGAAGACACCATGCCGCGCGCCAATCCGAGCGTCGCCATTCGCGACAAGGCGTGGGCCGTCGTCATGGAAATGTCCAAACGCTTCGGCCTCACGCCGCTCGATCGCTATTCGCTCACCGCGCAGCAAGCGAGCGCTCTCGGCAATGGCGGCGGCCTGTTCGATCATGCGCAGAAGCCGGCGGCCGAATCGCCCGCTGCGGCGCCCGATGATCTCGTCGGCTCGCTGGGCAGTTTCGATTCTCCGCCTCCCCGCACGCTGCAATAAACAGCCCGGCGGCATGACCCAATCCCTGCCGGGAGGTTGAGCCGCCCCGCGCGTTCTCGGTTTCTCAGGCGGAGAAACGCGCGGGGCGGTCTTCCCCGCCTTCGTCCCCCAACCCCCGCCCCGCATGCCCCAAGCGTCCGCGTGCGCCGCTCTCCCCGCGCGGCCCGCGCCGCCGCCGGCGGAGCCGGCCTGTATCGTCGAAGCGACCGCGCTCGGCTGGTCCTGGCCGAGCATCGCCTGGCGGCGCAGCGCGGCCGTCGCCGGCGCGTGGTATGATTCCGCCAAGGCCGACGCCGTCGTCGCGCTCTGGCCGCAGGTCTTCCGCCTCACCGAAGACCGCTTCGCCGGCCAGCCGTTCCACCTGTCGCTGTGGCAGGAAATCGTCGTCCGCCTGCTCATCGGCTGGAAAGTTCCGGTCGAAATCACGGATCCGCAAACCCGCGGCGCGCGCATCGAACAGGTCCGCCTGTTCCGCCGCCTGCTGCTCTGGGTGCCCCGCAAAAACGGCAAAAGCGAATTTCTCGCCGCCCTCGCGCTGCTGTTCTACGCGCTCGAGGGCGTCGTCGGCGGACAGGGCCTCGTCTTCGCCCGCGATGAAAAACAGGCGAAGATCGTTCTCGACAAAATGAAAGCGATCGTCGCGCAGGATGCGCGGCTGCTCGCCTCGATCCATCTTCTCGCCAAGGCGCTGTGGATTCCGCAAAAGCGCGCGGGCTTCCGCCTGCTGTCCGGCAAGCCGGAAGGCAAACACGGCCTCTCGCCGACCGTCAGCGTCGGCGACGAAATGCACGAATGGGAGACGCTCGAACTCGCGACGACGATCCGCCAGGGCATGGGCGCCCGGCTCCAGCCGATCGAGCTGTTCGCCAGCACGGCGGGCCTCAAAAGCGCGCAGGTCGGCTATCAGCTCTTCGACGAATCGCAAAAGCTGCTGACCGGACCGATCGAGCCGCCGCAGGATGGCGAAGACGACGGCCGCGGCCTTTATGATCCGACATCGCTCGTCGTGCTCTTCGCCGCCGACGAAGACGATGATTGGCAAAGCGAAGAAGTGTGGCGCAAGGCCAACCCCAATCTCGGCCTGTCGCCGACGCTCGAATTTCTGCGCCGCGAGGCGCGCCTCGCCAAAAACAACCCGCGCGCCGAAAGCCATTTCCGCCGCTATCACCTCAACCAGTGGGTGGAGTCGGTCACGAAATGGCTGCCCATGAAAAAATGGGACGCCTGCCCGCCGGACAAAAACGCCTGGCGCGAGATGGCGCAGCAGATGCGCGGCAAGCGCTGCTTCGGCGGTTTCGACGTGTCGTCGACTGTCGACATAACGGCGCTGATCTGGTGGTTTGTTCCCGAACAGGACGGCGGCCCCGTGCGGCTCGTGTGCCGCTTCTGGGTTCCCGAAGAAAACATCCAAAAACGCGCCGCCGTCGATCGCGCGCCCTATGATCGCTGGCGCGACATGGGCGCGCTCGAAACGACGCCCGGCGATTATGTCGATCAAGCCTATCTGCTGGCCGCGCTCGAAGACGGCTTGCAACAGTTCGATGTGCAGTCGATCGGCTTCGACCCGTGGAACGCAACAAAGCTGATCACGGATGCGCAAGCGAACGGCGCCGCGCCGGAACGTTTCATAAAAGTCCGGCAGGGCATTCCCTCGCTCGGCGAAGCGACCAAAGATCTGGAGCGCCTCGTCTTCGCCGGCCTGCTCGATCACGGCGGCCATCCGGTCCTGCGCTGGATGGCGCAAAACGCCCTCGTGCGCTTCGACCGCAACATGAATTTCGCGCCCGACAAATCGCGCAGCCGCGAAAAAATCGACGGAATCGTCGCCGCCGTCATCGCCGATGCGGTGGCGCTGCAAGGCGTCGAGCCCGCCGGCATGGGCGTCATTCTCTAACCTGCGAGCATCTGCCGGCATGGGCAAAAAGCGCGACGCCGCACAGGCGATCAAACGCGAGCGCGACTCCTTGCGCGCGCAAATCGCCAAAATGCAGGAAGAGGCGGCGGTCGTCACCAACAGCGGCGCGACGGCGACTTTTCCGCTGTCGGACCCCAACGCCTACGCCAATCTGTTTGGCCCGGTAGCGCCCGGCGTCACGCCGCAAACTGCGCTTACCTATGGCCCGGTCTATCGCTGCGCGTTTCTGATTTCGGGCGCGATCAGCATGCTCGATTTTAGAAGCTACGACGACGCCGGAAACCCCGACGAGCGAATCGATACGACGAGCGCGCAAGCGCGGCTGATCGGCAGAAGGCCCAACCCGCGTTATTCGCTGACAGGCTTCTGGCGTTCGGTCGTGACCGACATGCTGCTCAACGGCAACGGGATCGTGTGGATCGAGCGCGATCGCGGCGGCAATCCGCTCAATCTCTGGTGGGTTCCCTGGGGCCGATGCGGCGTCCGGTTCCAGAAAATGCCGTGGGGGTCAGTCGACCTTGTTTATTCGCTGACGATGGACAGCGGCGAAATGGTCGTCGCGCATCAGGACGACGTCATGCACTTCGGCGGCTCGCCGTTGTGGAACCTGTTTTTCTACGAATCGCCGATCTCGGCTTACGCGCTTTCCATCGGCATTGGCCTCGCGGCCGATAAATACGCCAAGTCCTATTTCGACAACGGCATGTCGATGGATTCGGTCATCACTTACCCGACCGGCAAGACGCCCGACCAGGCGCAGGAAATTCGCGCGCGGCTCAACGCATATTTCGGCGGCGCCAACCGCTTTTCCGGGCCGCTTGTTCTCGATGGCGGCGCAAAGTTCGAAGCGTTGCGCATCAATGCGCAGGATGCGCAGCTTCTCGACACGCGACGCATGCAGGTCTCGGATATCGGCATGATTTTCGGCGTGCCGGATCATTTGCTCAACCAGTCCAGCAAATCGACGAGTTTCGGCAAGGGCCTCGAAGAGCTGACGCAAGCCTTTCTCGATTTCACTTGCGGGCCGCATCTGAAAACGATCGAGGACGAGGTCAATTACAAGCTCTACGGCAACGGCCCCCGCATCGCGCGGTTCGACCGCGACAGTTTCGTGCGCGGCGATCTCAAGTCGCGCGCCGAAGCGCTGCAAGTGCTGCTCGGCGGCGCGCAGGGCCCCGGTTCCATCAGCCAGAACGAAAGCCGCGCGCGCCTCGGCGTGCCCAAAAAGCGCGGCGATCAATACGAAGAAATTCTCGGCTGGGGAACGCCGCAAAGCGCCGCGTCGTCGGCCGTTCCGCAATCTCTGGAAGAGCAGCCCGCGCCGGAGCCGGCGCAGCCTGCCAAAGCTCGCAGGGTCAAAAAATGAACCGAACCATGCGCCTTATCGCGCTCAACAAGGCTGCGCGTCCGCCCAAATTTGTCGCCAATTTCGACCCCGATTTCGACGGGGACGACGACAGCTCCCCTGCCTTCGATCCGGATCAGGACGGCGAAGAGGCGACGCTGTTTTTCTACGACGTGATCGGCGGCTGGGATCAGCCGACGACGGAGCAGATCGTGCGCGGCGTGCGCGCGCTAAAGGCGTCGACGATTCATCTGCGCATCAATTCGCCCGGCGGCATTGTGGTCGAATCGACCGCGATCAAGACCGCGCTCGAACAGCATCCCGCGCGCGTTATCGCGCATGTCGACGGCGTCGCTGCCTCAGCCGCGTCGACGCTCATGCTCGCCGCCGACGAAATCGAAATCGCGCCCGGCGGCTTCGTCATGATCCACAACGCCGAAACGGTCGCGTGGGGCAACAAGACGACGATGGCGCAGGCCGTCGACATGCTCGGCAAAATCGACGCGTCCATCGTGTCGCAATATGCGGCGCGCACGGGCCTCGCGCCCGACGCCATCGCCGGCATGATGGACGCGGAAACATGGATGACGGCGCAGGAAGCCGTCGACATGAAATTCGCCGACCGCATCGCGCAGAAGTCGCCGCAGGCGAGCAATCTGCGCCGCTTCGACCTTTCCGCTTACGACCGCACGCCCGCGGCGCTTCTCGCGCCGCCTCCGCCCGCCGAAGACCCGGCGCTTGCGGCGCTGCGTCAACAGCAGGCTCAAAACGAGCGGCGGCTGCGCCTGCTCGCGATCGCCTGACACCCTTTCCGGGGATAGCCCGGAACATGCCCAACCAAGGAGACAATCATGGGCTATCTGCAGGAGCTTCGCGAAAAGCGCGAAGCAAAGGTGAAAGAGATTACCGATCTTCACAAGTCCGGCGCGAGCGGCTGGACCGACGAGCATCAAACGAAGTTCGACGCGCTGGAGGGCGAAATCGCCAATTTCAGCCGTCAGATCGCCAACGCCGAACGCATGCTCGTGTTCGATAACCCCAGCGAGCGCGACGCGATCGTTCTGTCCAACGAGAACGGCAAAAGCGTCGACGAAAACACGGCGTTCGTCGCCAAGCATCGCGGCGCGATGAACAGCTTCTTCAAGGGCGGCGCCAACGCGCTGAATGAAGAACAGCGCGGTCTGCTGACGCCGACCGACATGGCCGATCGCGCCGGCGCGGGCCGCCGCGCGTGGAACGTGGCGGAAGGCACGACCGGCGGCGTGATGGTGCCGACCGTCGTCATGCCCTACGCTCTCGAAAAGCTCAAAGCGTTTGGCGGCATGCGCGAAGCGGCGTCGGAAATCGCGACCGCCGCGGGAAATCCGCTGTCCTGGGCGACTTATGACGACACGGCCGCCGAAGGCGAGCTGGTCGCCGAAGGCGTCACAGCGTCCAACGACGACATCACTTTCGGGTCGGTCGGGATCAATGCCTGGAAGTTTTCGTCGAAGATCATCCCGGTCTCGCTCGAAATCATTCAGGACTCGATCGTCAATGTCGAGCAGCTCGTGACCGACGCTATTCTGAAGCGCATCGCGCGCGGTCAGAATCGCCAGTTCACGACCGGCACGGGGATGAGCGCGCCCAAGGGCGTCGTTACGGCCTGCGCGTCCGGCGAAGTCGGCGCGACCGGCTCCACAACGTCGGTTTTCTATGATAACCTCGTCAATCTGATGCACTCGGTCGACCCGGCTTACCGCGCCGACCCTTCCGCGCGCTGGATGTTCAACGACAACACGCTGAAGATCATCAAGAAGCTCAAGGATACGGTGGGCCGTCCGCTGTGGCTGCCGGCGCTCTCTGGTTCGTTCGACGGCGGCGAGGGCCCTGCGACGATCCTGGGCTATCCCTATATCATCAACCAGCACATGCCCGACATGGCGGCCAACGCCAAGTCGATCGTCTTCGGCGCTTTCGCAAAATATCTGATCCGCGACGTGATGGCTATGCAGGTCTTCCGCTTCACGGACAGCGTTTATGTGACCAAGGGCCAGATCGGCTTTCTGGCCTGGGCTCGCGCCGATGGCAACATGATCGACGCATCCAATACGTCGATCAAATATTACCAGAATTCGGCGACCTGATCCGCGCGCGTTGCGGGCCGCCGCCTTGCGTGGCGGCCCGGCTGCTCTTGCCTGGAGGCTCATTCGCATGAAAGTCATGATGACGGACCCGATCGCGGGCCACGATTTTTCGTTCGCAGCGGGGGAGATCGTCGATCTCGCAGAACAATATGGCGATCGGGCGCAGGAAATCGGCGCCGCGTGGAAATCGCGCGGTCTGTGTGTCGATGCGCCGTCCGACGCCGTCGCCGCGCAGCAGATCGCCAGCCTTTCCGACGCCGTCGAAAATCTGACGCGGGAACGCCTGGCGCTGCAAAGGGAAATCGACAGGTTGCGCGGCGATGTCGCCGAGCAAAAGTCATTGGCCAAAACGGCCAAAGCGGAAGCCGCCCGCGCGACAAGCGATCTCAACGCCGCGCGCGAATCGGTGGCGGCTCTCGAAAAAGACTTGCGCGACGCGCGCGTCGCCAATCCCGCGACGCCGCCGGCCGCCGACCCGCTTATCCCCGAGCGCGGCGTTTAAGCCATGGCCTATCGCGAGTCCTGGTCGCTGATCACGCCGCCGTCCGCAACGCCGGCGCTCGATCTTGCGGCCGTCAAGGCGCATATCCGCGTCGATGCGGATGTGACGGACTATGACGGCGGCCTCGCGATCTATATCGCCGCCGCGCAGGCGGCCGTCGAGCAACGGCTCGGCTGCGCGCTGCTCCAGCAGGTTTGGCAGGCGGGATTCCCGGGTCTCGACCCGGACAATCGACTGACCCTTGCGCGCGGGCCAAACCTCGCCGTGCAAAGCGTCGCCGCGCTCGTCGGCGGCGCCTATCAGACGCTCGATCCGAGCCTCTATGCGGTTCGCCCGCTCGCGGGCCGCAATGTGGTCGCCATCGTCAAGCCGTCGACGCAGGCGACGCCCTGGCCCGTCGCCGATGTCGACCCCGCCGCATGGATCGTGACGGCGCAAGTCGGCTGGGCCAATGCGGCGGCGATCCCCGCGCCGATCATCGCGGCGATGTTGCTGATTGTCGGCGACCTGTTCGACAATCGCAGCGCCAAAGTGCAGGCGAACATCGTCGAAAACCCGACCGTCGACGCGTTGCTGTCGACCTATCGCACCATGAGCCTTTGATGCGCTTCGGGCCGAACAGCGGGATAATCACCATCCTGCGCCGCGCCGCGCTCGCCAATAATGCGGGCGGCGTCGCGCGCGGCGATTTCGCCATCGCCTTCACGACCTTCGCCGACTGGCGCTATCAAAGCGCCCGCGAGCTCGTCGAAGCCGGCGTCGCGCAAGATGAAACAAACCTCGTGATGCGCGTGAATGACACAATGCGTAATCGCGGCATCACCGCCGCGGATCGCCTCGCGATCGGCGATTACACCAATTTCGGCACGCTCGCCGGCGTGCTGACCTATGACATTCGCAACGTCGCCCCGCGCGATCGCGTGCAAGGATCGATCACGATGGTTGTCGTGCGGCGGTTGTCGTGAAATGAAAGGCTGCAGATGATCGCCGTGCATGTCTTCAAGACCGCGCTGATCAATTTGCTTCAGGCAGACGCCGCCGTCGTGGCTTTGGCGAGCAATCGCATTTACGACGAAGCGCCCGAAGATCAGCGGGGCGTCGCCGATGTCGCTTCGCCATATGCTTATCTTGGCCCCATTCACGCGACGCGCCTCGAATCGGACGGCGTGCCGGGTTGGACGTTGCGCCTCCGCCTGTATGCGGCGTCAACAAGTTTTGGGCGCAGCGAAGCATGGTCGCTTATGGACGCGATCTGCGCGGCGATCGACGGCAAGATTCTGATTTTGCCGGCGCCTTATGTCCATGCGCAGCAATCCTATGTAGCGAGCGGCGGCGACGTGATCGACGCGCTCAACCCCAAGCTCGTTTATGTCGATCTATCGGCCATCGTGGCCGGCTGAAGGAGAGCATCATGACGACCGCATACCCGAACCTTTCGCGCGGGACGCAGCTTCAAATCCTGCTTGGCGATGGCGCAACGCCGACAGAAAATTTCACCCAGCTTATCACCGCGACAACGCAAAAATTCTCGCGTTCGATCGAAACCGAAAAGCATGGCGAGATCGACGCCAATGCGCCGACCAATCTGCCGGGTCGTTTTTCCGTCGCTAAAATGCAGTCGTCTGATTTGAGCATCGCCGGCCGCTGCGATTTCAAGACATTCGAGACGCTGGAATCGTGGCTGGACGGCAATCCGCATAATGTCAAAGTGTCGCGGCTCGGGACGGGAGCGAACGGCGGCGGCGTCCACCCGATTCCGGTTGTTCTTACCAAGCTCGATTTGGACAAAGCCGACAACGGAACCGTGACGTTTTCTGCGGCGTTCGACGGCCAAGGCGCATTGCCGATCTTCACGGCCAACGCCTAATGGAGCGCGTCATGACGATTTCCAAAACGACGGCGCACCACGCCGTCTTCGCCGGCAAGCGCCGCCGTTTCTGCCTGCGTCTGGGCGAAATCGCGGAGTTGGAACAGCTTTGCGGCGCCGGCGTCGGGCTGATCACCAAACGCCTTGCCCGCGGCGAATTCAAAAATGCGGATGTTCGGGAATCGATCCGTCTCGGGCTTGTCGGCGGCGAAAATGACGATCTGTCGCCGGGCCTGGTCGATGCGATGGTGGAGCGTTATGTCGACGGTCGACCGGTTTTGGAAAATCTGCATCTCGCGCAATCGATCATCGCGGCGCTGATGGACGGTGTTGAAGAATCGGCACGGCAAATGCCGGGAAAAAGCGAGGAGGAGAGGAGCGACTTCCGGGAGACCTCTCCTCCTTTGTAAAAGCAGGCGCTGTTCTCGGATTGAGCCCGACCGACGTGCGGCGCATGACATTTCCCGATTTCGTCGCCTGTCTTTGCGCCGTCAGCGCCAAATATGGATCGGTCAAAGACGCAAGCGACGCCCCCGACGAAAAGAAATATTTCGCGGCGCTTCTGGCTCTTCGAGAAAGCCAATAATGGCGTTGAATTTTCGCTTTCCCGTAGTGTCCGAGCGCGTCGTGTTCGGATCGGGGAACATCTTTTCGCCAGAAGCGCAAGCGCGCGCTTTCGCAGCGCTCGCGTCGAAAGATATCAAGCGAATCGACGACGCCAACGCCGTTATTGTCGGACGACCGCTCGCGCGTAAATTGTTTGTTGACGACAAGCCGACGACAGATCTGTATATCGCCAAATCGACAAGTGTCATCATTGCGCGTTGGAGCATCGGCGTCGAAGCCGTGCGTTACATTTGGAATTTGCTGCACGGCGCGGGGCCGTTCAAATCGGGCGCTTATCGCGCGTCGGCGCGGATGTATGCCGATGGCGTGCAGATCGACAATCCTGATGACGCGGTCGGCGCGCGCGAAGTTCTGTTCGTTCCGCTTGTTCCTTATGCGCGCAAGATCGAACGCGGCCTCGCCGGTTATGCGCCCGGCAAGGTTTATGAAGCCGTCGCCGCGCAGGCAAAATCCAAATTTTCGCGCGCCGCCCGCATTAAATTTACCTATGCGGAGCCCGAAGGCTCGGCGCCGTCGTTCGACCCGCGCCGCGGCGGGCGGCGCAGCGCGGCGGCGCAAAACCGTCGCCAGCCGGCAATTCTTGTCTTTCTCGGGTGAATCATGGATGAGCTGAGACAAGAAGCTTCCTATGTCATGACGACAGAGGGCGTGGACGAAGCTGCGTCCAAGCTCGATGATCTCGCGTCCGCCAATGAACGCGCCGCCGATCAGGCCGGCGTGTTGTCGCGACAGACTGTTCTGCAAGAGCAGTCGATTACGCGCGTCGCCGCAAAACTCGAGGCGTATACGCGCGCGCAAGACCCGCTGTCGCGCGCCCTGGCGCAGGTGGAGCGCGGCGAGCGCCTTGTCGAGGCGGCGCGATCGCGCGGCGTCGATGTCAGCGCGAGAACGTTGACGGCGCTGGAGGCGGCGCGCGAAAAACATCGATCGCTTGCCGAAGCCGAACAGGAATCGGCGAAGAAGCTGGACGAGGCCAGCAGCGGCGTCGGGGCCTTCCGCAGCCAGCTCGATCGGATCAGCTCGTTTCTGTGGCAGAACACGTCGCTGTCGGGGCCGGCAATTGATCGCGTCATCAATCCGATCAAGGGCCTGTCGGGGGCGATTGGCGTCATTCCGACGATCGCGGGCGCGACGGCCGCCGCGGTTGGCGCGATGTTTGCCATTATCGGCGATCGCGCGCAAGAAGCGCTTGCAAAGCTTGGAGAAGTCCAGAAACAGACAGGCGTCGGCGCGACGGCGCTGGAAGGCGGCAAGATTGTCGGCTCCCGCGTCGGGCTGGATTTGGATAGCTCGATAGCCGCATTTCAAAATGCGTCCCGGCAATTTGAACAGTTCAAGCGCAACGCCGGCGAGGTAAAGGACGTTATCGAAAAAATCGATGAAGCGTTTTTGAAAGTCGCCGATAAAGCCAAATCGTCCGGCGAGTTCATCGAGATTGTCGGAAGGAAAATTCGAGAACTGCCGCGAGAAGAAGGTATCGATCTCGCGAAAGCGCTTTATGGAAGCGACGCTGGCGAAAAGCTCTATGAGCCTATTGTCCAGGGCCAGCTCGAAATGAAAAAGCTTGGCGAAACTGCCTCGGCCGCTGGCGTCGCGCTCAATGATGGGGTCGTCAAACAGGCGGAAGAAGCTCAAAGGAAAATTGACGAAGCCGCGGCGACGGCCAACGGGAAGTTTCTCGCGGCGCTGCAATCTCTGGCCCCGCCTGTCGCCGCGCTGAAAACAGAATTCTACGGCGTCATCGGGGCGATCGCCGACGCAACGGCGAAGGCTGTGGCGTTTGTAACCCAGCTTCATAACGGCGTTCAAGAATTGCGCGACCTGACGCGCGCCAGAAACGATGTTGGAGGCGGAAAGCCATTTAGCGAGGTATTCGCTCCATACCGACGCGCCATTGTTGGCGATGAAGTCCAAGGGCCGAAACAGCAGCGGGACGCCGGCATTTCTCGCGCGCGTTATGTGGCGCGCGACGCCGAAGAATCAGGCGGGGGGCGAAAATCTGCGGCCAAATCGCCGCGCGCGCAAACCGACGAAGTCGAGCGCTTCACGCAGTCGCTGCAAAAGCAGACCGCTGCTCTTGAGGGCGAGGCCGCGGCGATCGGCAAGAGCGACGCCGAGCGCGAAAGGTCGATAGACCTTTCCAAAGCGGCGGAAATCGCCAAAGAGGCTGCGGCCAATGGCTCGCGCAAGAGCGCGGAGCTGACGGATGTTGAGCGCCAGAAAATCGAAGGTCTCGCGCAAGCCCATGTCGATCTGAAAAAGCGGATCGACGATGCGGCCAAGGCCAAAGAAGCGGAGCATCAGGCCGAGTCGTTTTTTGCGACCGAAGCCTATGACGTCGTCGACGGCGTCATCACCAAGCATGAGAAGCTGAAAAACGTCCTGGCCGATGTCGCCAAGGCGTTCGAACAGGCGGCGCTCAAGTCGCTTCTGCTCGGCGAGGGCCCGCTCGCGGGCGTGCTGGGCACGGGAAGCAATGGTCCGCTTGCCGGCGGCGTGTTCGGGTCGCTCTTCAGCTCTGGCGGCGGATCGGGCGGCGGTGGCGGCGGTTTGCTGTCCGGCATCGCGAATGCTTTGCCAAAATTCGCCGATGGCGGCGGCGTCGGCGCGGTCGTTCATGAAGGCGAAGTAATCCTGAATCAGGCGCAGCAGCGCAATGTCGCGGGCGGCCTGCAAAGCGGGCCGCCGAACATCACGGTCCACAATTACGCCGGCGCGCGCGTCGCGACGCAGATCACGCCCGAAGGCGTTGCGGTCATGATCCGCAGCGCGATCGCGGAAAATAATTCGGCGATCCCGGGCATGCTTTCCGATCATGCCAATCGGCAATGGTGACGATGCTCGATCCGTCGATTCCTTCCTGGCCGCGCTTTCTCTCGCCGGAAAGCGTCGCGCCGCTCGCGCCCATGGCGCCGATCATTGTCGGCCCGCAACCGCTGTCGGGCACGCCGCAAACGACGCAAGGCGACACGGGCTATCTGCGGCTCCAGCTCGTCAATCTCGCGCTCTATGACGCGCAGACGCTCGGCGCGCCCAATCGTCGCCGAGCCTTTCGCGCGCTGTGGTTTACGACGCTGGCGCAGGGTCTGCCGATCTATATGCCCTTTTACGAATGGTGGCGCGGCCCGCGCTTGCGCGTCGGCCTGCCGCCCTTCGGGTCGGCCGTGCCCTTGTCGGATGGCGCGACGTTGTCCGATACGACAGACTTCGCGCAAAGCGCCGGCGACGCCATTCTCACGGCCGATGCGGCGCTGCGCGCGACGACCATTGTCGTGACCATGACAAGCGCCGCGGTTCCGCAGGCCGACGATCCAATCACGATCGGCGATCGCGCCTATATCATCACGGGCGCGACGCCCGACCCGACCATCGCCGGGCAATGGAGCTTTACGATCTGGCCGCCGCTGCGCGCCGCCGCGAGCGCCGGCGATGCGGTGGAAGTCGCAGAACCGTTTTGTCGCATGGTGCTCGATCCGAAAGACCGGCAGCAGGCGCCGGTGTTTCAGGGCGGGCGCGTCGCATCGATCACATTGACCTTCAACGAGGCCAATTTCGCATGAGCGCTTTTGCCGCGGCCGTCGAGGCGATGCTCAAGGGCGATACCGTGCGTTATTGCTACGGCGTCACCTTTCAATTCGCGTCGGGCGCAATGAGCGTCTGGCAGGGCTTCGGCGAGCTGGACGCGACGCCGTTCGGCGGACCGCTGTTCTCCGGCGTCGGCAATATGGGTTCGATCGGATCGGTCGAGATCGGCACGTCGGCGCAGACGCAGAGCGTGACCTTCCAGCTCTCCGGAGTCGACCCCAAATATTCGGCCTATGCGCGCAATCAGGCGACGGAAATCAAGGGACGGCGGGCGCTGCTCTATTTGCTGTTTTTCACGGGCTCCGGGCCCGACGCCGGCGCGTCGCTTCTGGATTGCCGGCTGCGCCGCACGTTGCGCATGGACAAGATCACCGGCGAAATTCAGGCCAACCAGGCCGGATTGCAGATGGTCAATACGCTCGTCTGCGAACCCATTCTCGCGACAAAGAGCCGCGCGCCTTACGCCATGCTGTCCGACTCGGATCAGCGCGCGCGCCATCCCGGCGACAGGGCCTGCGAATTCATGTGCTCCCTGACGGGGAGCGAAACGATCGTGTGGAACTGATGAGCGAGATCGTCGCTTTCTTCCGCGCGTTTCCGCATACGCGCGAGACGGTGTGCAGCGAACCGGTCGTCGCCTGGCTCGCGTCGCGCGGCGTGATCGAGGCCGCCGATCTGCCGGCGCAGACGCAGCGCGATCTGTGGCGGCGCGTGCAGGAGCGCCGCCTGACGCTGCGGCAGGCCGTGCGCTTGTGCGCCTCGCGGCTGGATATGACGCTGCATGAAGCCGGCTGCGCCGCGCCCGGCGAAGCGGTTGTCATGCGCAGCAAAGGCGGCGCGGCGGCGCTCGGCGTGTTTCTCGGCGATGAGCTGTGCATCGCCTCGTCATTCGGACAGGTCGTCATTGTGGCCGCAGATATCGCGGTTGTGTTTCGCAAACGGGCGGGCTGATGGGCAAGGTTCTCAACTTTGCGATCGGCGCCGTCGAAATCGTCGCCGGCCTCGCGCTCGCGCCGTTTAGCGGAGGGCTCAGCATGGCGCTGATCGGCCTCGGCGTCACGACGCTGGCCTATGGCGCGGAAAAGCTTCTGACGAGCGGAGCCAACAAGTCGCGGCCCAATTATCAGCTCCCGCCATCGCCGGTGTCCTATCAACCGCAGGCGCAGCCCCTCACCTATCGTTTTTACAGCTACGGCAAGCAGCGCCTCGGCGGGAATTTCATTTTTCGCGCATCCCCCAGCGGCACGACGCTGCTTTATGCGCATGTGATCAACTGCCGGCCGATCGACGGCATAGAAGCCTATTTCATCGACGACGAATTGCTGTCCTTGTCGAGCGGGCCGTTTGCATCGATCTCATGGAGTTCGGGCGTTCAATGGCCGAACACAGGGATGAAATACGGGGCTTATATCGCAAACGTTTATTACAAGGGCCAGTGGATTCAGATTTCTGTCGGCAGCGGTCCTTATTGCTATCTCGAGTTCAAAAACGCGACCGAAGCGGGCGCGGTCTCGGAAATTCTGTCCTATTACGCGCCGGCGCTATGGGACAGTTCGCATCTCGCAAAGGGCCTTGCGGTCGTCTATTCGTCCTATCAGGTCGTCGATATCAATTCGCGACTTGCGCGTTATCCAAACGGCCTTCCCGTCCCGTCCAATGTCGCGCGGACCGCGCTCGTCTATGACCCGCGCGACGAAACGCAAAGCTTTCTGGACCCGTCGACGGGGCTCTATTCGATCTTCAATCCGACATGGAAATACACGCCCAACGGCGCGCTGCATTTGGCGGATTACATCACTTTCCCCGATGGAATGGGCCTCACCTACGACGATGTGAATTGGGATAGCGTCAAGCAGGCGGCGAGCGATTGCGAGCGCAGCGTGCCTGTCTATGGCGGCGGGACGGGCCAGTTCGCGCAATGCCATCTGACATGGACGACGGAGCAGGAACCTCGCGACGTCATCGGCAAGATCGAAGCCGCGATCGACGGCGAAATGTATGAAAACGAATATGGCAAGGCGACGATCTGGGTCTCGCAATGGATCGAGCCGACCGTCACACTGACCGACGCCGATCTCTGCGCGCCCATATCGTGGGACGAGCTGAATGGCGTGATGGCCGAGAAAAATCTCGTCATTCCGTCCTATGTCGAGCCCCGCGCAAAATTCGTCCGCAATTCCTCTCTCGTCGTGACCGACGCAGCGTCGATCGCCGTGACCGGCGAGCTGCGCGGCACGGCGGATTACGAAGCCGTCCAAGACTTCAACCAGGCGTTCCGCAACACGACGCGCGCGTTGCGCCGCAAGAATACGCCGCTGCGGCTTACATGCGGCGGCGGGCCGCGCATGCTGCTCGCCGATGGCCAGCGCGTTGTGCGCATCACGTCGCGTCTGCTCGGAATCGACGGCGTGTTTCGCGTCATCAGTCTGGGTGCGCGCGATCTCGCCAATATCAGCGGCACGTTCCATTTGCTGACGCGGGACATGTTCGAGGATGTTGTCCCGCCCTTCGATCCGCTCAACCCGACGCTGCCGGGCACGCTCGCCGCGGCCTATACGCCGCAGACGCCCAATGCGCCGACGCTGTCTTCCGCTTCCGCCGATGGCGGCGCGCAAATCACGGCGCAGGTCGCAGCGCCCACATCGCCGCCTGATCCAACCGCGCGCGCCGTGTTCCGCTCGCGCGCCGTCGATCCCTCGACGCATGCGCCGCTCGGCTCTGGCGATTGGACGATCTGGGTCGATTATCTCGGTCAATATGAGGCCGCATCGCCGCTGATTACCGGCGTCGCCGGCACGCCGCAGGCGTTCGAAGTCGATGCCTGGTTCATTTCGATCAACGGCCAGCCGAGCGCTTTCTCGTCGTCGTCGTTTATCACCCTAACGTCCTTCTAAGAGGCCGCTATGATGCTCTTCCTTCGCGCGCTGTTTGCGCTCGGCGCTTGCCTGTCGTTTGCGTTCGGCGCCGCTGCGCAGACGCCTGCGCCCGGCTCCGCCAATATGATCTGGCGCGATTACGCCGTCGCGGGCGTCGCGACGAGCGGGCTTTACAATCCGCACAAAGCCGATATTCGCACCTGGGGGAGCCAAGTCGAAACCGGTCTTTCTGCGCTTGCGGCGGGGCAGGCCGGCGGCGCTTATGCGTTCGACACGCGCGCCGATCTCAACGCCTTTCTGTCCCCCGGCCCGTGGTCGATGGCGTCGGTTTTCGCCGATGGAACGCCGGCCAATAACGGGATTTACTACAAGATCGGCGCAGCCGGGTCGGGCTCCTGGTCGCGTCTGTCCGGGTTTATTTACGGCCTGCAGCCGACCTTCTCCGTCGGCGCGGTCACGTCGGTTTCCTGTTCCACGGCGCCGGCCGTGTCGATCGGCGGAACAAGCGCCGCGGTCATTCTCAATTTCAATATTCCTGTGTGCGGGGGCGCGGGGGGCGTCGACGCCGCAACGCTGGTTGGCGGACCGATCCCTTCGGGCATTGCGGCGACGACCCAGAGCGCGACGGACAATTCGAACAAGCTCGCGACGACGGCTTTCGTCCAAAGCGCCATCAACCCGACGCATATCCCTTATCAAAATCCGCTGCCCAACAGCGCGCCCACGACGCTCGCGGACGCCATGTATCATTGGCAGCGCGTGAGCGTGAAAGAGTTCGGCCCGGTGCGGGCCAAGGGCGATGTCCTGCCGCTGCACAGTCTGTCCTATGCGTCTGGAAGCACGCTTGTTTGCGACAGCATCGACGCGCCCTTCACGATGGCGGATGTCGGCAAGCAGGTGCGGCTCGATCGGTTCGGCCCCGGCGGGACGCGCGTCTTCACGACATGGGCGAGCTATGTGTCGCCGAGCTGCATGAATGCAGCGACAGCGACAAGCGTCCCGACGCCCAATAGCCAGACGGCCTATGCGTCGACGACGGCGAACAACATCGCCGCCGGCTTCGCGACATGGACCGTCGCGGCGTCGCTTCCTTTCGCGCCCGGACAGACCGTGACGGCCTATTGCGGCACGCCGGCCAGTTACAGCTATCTCGAATATGGCGTTGTCCAGAGCTATTCAGGCGCGAGCCTGACGGTCAACGTCACCAACCCCGGCGCCTGGGCGTCTTCGCCGATCTCCTGCAGCGCATGGAGCATCGTCATTCTTCCGGGGTGGGGTCTCTACGGGACAGACGATTGCGCGGCGCTGAGCAATGCTGCAATCACGACGGCGTCGAGCGGAATCACGCTCGTCTTTCCGCGCGACACGGGAGATTATTTTACGAGCTGCACGGTCGATTTTGCGCCGACGCTTAATCGCCAGAACGTCATCGCCAATACGTTCGGCGATCAATATGACCATCTTTACGCGCCGTCGCTTTCCTTCACGGTGGAAAGCCCCGGCCGCGCGACAATTATCGCGCTCGGATCGCTTTCCGGCGATGTGGTCGCGCTGCCTTACGCTGCCGTTGTCGACCCGACAAAGAACAACCCGGCGTCGTGGAAAGCGGTCATCAATGATCTTGGGATCGACGGAAGCGATGTCGCGACAAATTGTCTGCACATCTATTCGATGCGCGAAATGCGGATCGACGGCGCGACGATTTCAAACTGCTTCATGGGCGTCGACAATGACGGCGTCTATGGCGGCCAGCGCATCACCTCGACAGGCTTTTACGGCAATACGATTGCTATCGGCGGAACGGCGACGGGCGACTCGGAGATCGACCACAACACAATATTTGTTTACTCGAACCGCGTCGGGTCCGGTCCTGTCTATGGAATATTGCCAACCGGCTGGTCTGGAGACACGCGCATAATCGGAAATGTCTTTTCCTCGAATAGAAACTCGCCTTTCTCGCGTGAAACAGCGCGTTTCGCGATTTGGATCGAAGGCGCCGCAGATCCGAGCAAGACAGCGCGCGACTACGCGATAATCGGCAATGAAGGCATGGGAGACGACGCGTTTCTCTATTGCAACGGAGCGCCGTCGAATTCGAACGCCGCAAAAATCAAGCTGATCGCGAACCACAATATCCCCGATGATATCGGTTACTTCAGCGGCACATTCGCGCAGCTTCATTATTGCGACGATGTCGATTTTGTCGCCAATGACATGGGAATGGAGCAAGGCGCGGCGACGTCTAATTTCTCGCTCGTCATTTACAACAGCAGGCGCTGGTCGGTTATCGGCGGAACGATTGCGAACTCCCTGGCCCCGGCGATCTATGTGAACAACGGCGATCAGGGCTTTATCGGCGGGGGTCTGCGGCTTGTCGATGTCGCGAAATATTCGACAAGCGTCCCGCTCATTCAATTCGTCGGCGTCACGCGCACCATCGTCAACGGCGTCAACGCGGTCCAAAATTACGCGGGCTATGGAACCACTTTTGTGACAGACGACGCGGCGTCCAGCAACAACGGCGCGAGCGCAAACAGCTTCCTGACGCCGGCGTCGACCTACACGAAATACGACGCGCACGGCACCAACGATCATCTCGGAACATTGAACTGAGGGCTGCACATGAAAGCGATGTCTTTTTTTCTGATCCTCGCGCTCTCGTCGCCTGCCTCGGCGCAGACGACGCCGAGCGACGACGATGTGCGCAACGCGGCGGCGCTGTGTGGCGGCCATCTCAAATGGAACGGGCCCGGCCGCCCGGCGACATATGAGTCCGGGTTCGAGCAATGCGACGCAATCGTCGCCGAAAATCAGCGTCGGCTCGCAAACGCCATCGCTGCGCAAGCGGCGGCCTCCGCCGCCGCGATCAGTGATCTGGCGCGCCTGCTCGCGGCGCCGAAATAAGAGGGGAGTCCCATGAGCAATTCGGTCACACTTCCCGATGGAACGGTTGTCCCGGTGCAAGAGCCGGCGGGATACGCGCCGCTCGTCGCCGTTGTGGCGCTTGGCGCGTCGGGCGGCGGCGGCGCGGTCACAGTCGCCGATGGCGCGAATGTCGCGCAGGGAACGACGACAGACGCCGCATGGAGCGGAACAGGCGCGGGAACGCTTGTCGCGCTGCTCAAAGCGATCTTCGGCGCGTTCGCGTCGCTCGTCACGACAAGCGCCGGCAAGGCCGCGCGCGTCGTTCTCGTCGATCCGACGACGGGTAACGGCTCGCTCGTGCAGGCGTTCCACAACGCAGACAATCAGGCGCTCGGCGCGACCTCCTACGGCCTGATGACCGGCGGCGTTGACCAGCTCCTCAACGGCGCGGGGAATCTCGATCGCAAGCGCGCTGTTTCCGGCGACGCGATGGCGGCGACGGGCCTCGCGGCCGAAGCGCCCATGCTGTGGAATGGCTCGAGCTACGATCGCGCGCCCGGCGACAAGACGAGCGGCATGTGGGTCAACATTAAAAACGCTTCTGCGTTGTCTGTGTCGGACCCGCAGAACGCAGCGTTTCAAGGCGCCGTCGCGATGACGGTCGGCACGACCTACACGGCACAGCGCTCTGTTGGCGTGCTTTGCACGGTCGCGGGCAATGTCGCGATGACGCTGGTCGACGCATCGACGATCACGCTGCCGGTCTATGTCGGCTGGCAAACCTTTCCCTTTGCGGCGACGGCGATCAATTCGTCGGGCACGACCGCGACGGCCACTTATTACAACCTCAAGTGAGGCGCACATGATCGCTCGTTTTCTCGCGCTGTTCCTCGCGCTCTTTCTTGCTGCGCCCGACGCGCGCGCGGTGCCGCCGAGCACGTCGCCGCCCGTGACGCCGACGCAGACGATCGGATCGAAACTCCGCACGCTGTCCGCGGCCGCCGCGCTCGGCACGCGGCTCACCAACACGCCCTGGACCGCCTATTCGGCGTGGGCGCAGAGCACGGCCTATGCGCAGGGCCAGGTCGTGACAAACAATGGCATGGCGTGGGTCGCGGCGGTCGCCGGGACGAGCGCGGCGAGCGGCTCCGGCCCCACGACGATCTCCAACCTCGCGACAACCGACGGCACGGTCTATTGGCAGCCGCTCGGCAAATCCGTCGCCATCGCGAGCACCAACGATTCGAAGTCTCCGACGATCACGGTCTCGACCACAGACCCGGCGCTCGGCAATGTGTGGGATTTGCACACGACGACGCAGTTCCAGTCGCTCGCGCGGATCTATGGCGGCTACTACGACGCAACGCAGACGAACTGGATCAAGCCGAAAACTTTCGGGTCGCCGACGCAATGCGGCTCGGCGGTCTCGCTGGCGTTCTACAGCGACGACGTGAAAGTCGCGATTCAGGTCTCTCCGCAAAACCCGGTGATGACGCTCTATATCGACGATCGCTACGCGGCGACGGTCCTCTACAACGGGTCGTCGTCGCAATATGTAAAAATCGACTGGTCCACGATCAGCGCCGCCGCGCCCCACAAATATGAAATGTTCCCGTTCTCGCGCTACGCGTGGGCCACCAACTGGGGGAACATCGAAACGACTGCGGCGGGGTCTATCTGGGCGCCGCCCGCGGAAAACGACGTGCGCGTCGTGTTTGTCGGCGACTCCTACAGCGCCGGCTCAAACATCTCGCCATGGGTTCCCGGCGTCGGCTTCGCGCAGTCGATCGGCGTGAAGCTCGGCTGGCGCGATGTGTGGGACATGTCGATCGCCGGCACGGGTTATCTCAACCCCGCCGGAACGAACACGACCTTTCGCCAGCGTCTGAGCGATGTCACCGCCGCCGCGCCCGATGTCGTGATCCTGATGCTGTCCGGCAACGATGGCCATTGGAACAACGCCAGCTACACCACCTCGGCGGTGGCGACGGAGGCGGCGCTGACCTGGACGCAAATCCGCGCCGCGCTGCCCAATGCGATCATCATCCAGCTCGGCGTGGTCTACAGCGAGGCCCACGCCGCGAGCGACAACCGCCCGATGGAAGTCGCGGTCGCCGCCAGCGCCGCGACCTATGCGGCGTCGGACGGGAAGTTTTTCTTCATTCCCGGCCTCACCAACACGAACCCGATCATGACGTCGACCTATGACACGTCGCGCCCGAACACCTCGGCGAACAGTTCGGCGCTGTATCTGGGCTCGGACAGCACGCATCCGAACGAGTTCGCGCGCGACGCGATCACGTCTCGACTTGCGCGCGAGATCGCAGCGCGCGTGGTGCGCGTGTTGCCGTGACGCTGTTTCGCGCGCGCCTCGCGCTGTGCGTCGCGGCGATCGTGCTGCGGTGTTTTCGCGAGGGCGTCGCGCGCAAATTGTGAGGTGAAACCATGTGGCATTTCGACACGACGCAACTTCTCGCGCCGCTCTGCGGAATCATGGCGCTCGTGCTCGGCGCGATCGAGCAGTTTCGCAAAGAGGCGTAAATTCGAAAGGAAGCATCATGCAGGAAAGCTTTCCCGAAGCGCTCGTTTTCACGCTGCAATATGAAGGCGGTTATGTCGACAATCCGCGTGACCCCGGCGGCCCGACAAATCTCGGCATCACCATTGCGACTCTGTCGCATGAGCTGGGGCATCAGGCGACGCGGGCCGATGTGCGCAACCTGACGAAGGCTCAGGCCAGCGCGATCTACCGCAAGAAATATTGGAACGCGATCGGCGCGGATGGCCTGCCCAAGGGCGTCGACCTGATCGCGTTCGATATCGCCGTCAACATGGGCGTCGGGCGCGCGCTGCAATTCCTGACGATCACGGGCAATCAGCAGCCCGTCGCGCGCATCGCGCGGCTGGACGATTTGCGTCTCGGATATTGGCGGCATCTGTCCTTCTTCGCCACCTTCTGGCGCGGCTGGAAAGCGCGCGAGACGGCGTGCAAAGCGGCGGCGCTCAAGCTCGCGGGAGGCTGACATGCTGCGCGAATTTGTTCGATGGCTGGTCATCAAATTTCTGCGCTTCGCGTTCCGAGTCGAGTGGGGCCGCAACGACGATACTGAAAACGGAGGCTGAAATGTTCTTTTCAATCCTCTCCGCAATCGCTGTGGCGAATGGCGTCCTATTGATCGTCGTCGGCGTCTTCTGGGCCGGCGTCGTGCTGTGGATCGGCTCGATCACGACGCCGGAATTCTGGAGAAATCTCTCGCTTTCCGTCGTGGCAATCCTCTTAGGCGCCGCGCTCGTCAAACTGTTTCTCATGGGAGGCTGACATGGACGGACAACTCGGAAAACTTGTCGCGGTAGTCGTGCTGCTCTACGCGGTCGCGGTGTCTTTCGGCATTGGCGCCGACGCGCACGATTGGGCGCTCGGCGCAAACTTTTTTGTTGGTGTCGTCGGCGCGACGGGCGCGGCGCTCGTCGCCCTCGCGTTCTGAGGCTGCAATGACCGGCCCCGCACTTCTCACCCACGCCGGGCGCGTCCTCGCGGCCATCGCCCTGTTCCTCGCCGTGTTCGCGCTCTCTGGCTGCGCCGGCGTCGAACTCGCGCGTTGCGCGGCCTTCGCGTCGCGCTGCAACTGATCCTCATTTTAAGGAAAACTGGAGAACGAAAATGAGTGAAGTCAAAAAGAAAATGCGCGCAAAAGTTTGCGTTGGGTCCGCCATTCCTTACGAATCGCCGCAAGGGAAAATGCTTGTTCTCAAGCTGTTTGGCGTGGCCAAAAATGACGGCTACCCGGCGGACGGGAGCGACGAAAACAATTCCTTCGCGCGATGGAGCCCGAGCATCTCAGTCGACATGCTTATCGCAAATCCGGCACTCGTCGACGCGTTCGAGCCGGGCGATACGTTTTACATCGACTTTATCCCCGCGCCTAAATGACGCGCTGCGACTGATCCGCGTCGGGCGGTCTCCCGATATCCCTGAAAGGAAGAACATGTCCAAAGACGAAGCTGCGATCGAGGCCGAAATTCAGGCCAAGGGACTGGACGCCCCGCGCCTCACGCCCGCACACATCGACGAGCAAATTGTCGGCGAAGCCTATCACGTTTTTCCCGGAACGACTCTGACGGTGTGCGCTCTGACGCTGCGCAACGGGTTCCACGTCACCGGCGAGAGCGCCGCCGCCAGCCCGGAAAATTTCGACGCCGAACTCGGCCGAAAAATCGCTCGAGACAATGCCCGCAACAAGATTTGGGCGTTCGAGGGCTACGCGCTGCGCAATGCGCTCTGCGGTCGCGCGCCGTTGAACATCGGCTTCTGACTGAATCCGCGCCGGGCGGCTTCCCGGTAAATTGGAGCATCATCATGAAGTCCATCACGATCAATTGGAAAACATCCGCCGCTGGCGCGGTCTCCCTGCTAACCGGCGTCGCTGGCCTGATTCAGCTTCTGTCGTCCGGCGCGCCGCTGGCGCAAATCATTTCGAGCCCGGCGGCGGCGGAAATCATCACGGGCGTTGGCTTGATCTTCGCCAAAGACGGCAACGTGACCGGCGGCACCGTCGTTCAGCCGAGCGCCTGACGTGCTCTCGGCGGCCGACGTTTCCAACATCGAGGCCGGCGCGAAAATCGCCGCTGGCCTCAATTGGACGGCGCTTGGCGGCGCCTTCCAGCAGCAGCGCCTCGCCGATCTCGCGGAAATCACCGTCGAAGATGCGTTGACGGTCGCCGCGCCGTGGCTCCCGCAAGCGGGCGTTGCAAAATTCATCCTCCATCTCGCTTATTCGATGGTCTTCAGCGTCGCCGGCGGCGTCTCTTCAACGCGCACGTTTCGCCTTGACGATCTTCTCAAAGGGCTTGCCGCCGCCGATGGCGTCGATTGGCGCGGCTTCCTTGCTGCGCTCAAAGGCGACAACGCAATCATTGTCGCGGCGGACACGGCGGAGATCGTCGCCAAGCTCGCCGCGCCATTCTTTCCGCCTGCGGCCATCGCTGGCGGCGTCTTTGGCGCTCTTGCCGAGGTGGGAAAATTCACGCATCCGACCAATGCGGAGCGTGTGCCGGGATATCATTGGGATGTCTGGCGCGGTTGGATCAGAAATTGAAAGGACTGAACATGAATCGCATCGCTCTTATTCTCGCTTTTTCCATCGCGCTCGCTGGCTGTTCGCAGGTCACGACCGGCGTTACCAACGCGCGCAACTGGCTAGCGGACCCGAAGACAACCGCTGCTGTCCAGACCCTCAAAGCGGGCGCTATGGCGTTCGTCTGCACCGTGCAGGGCAACATTGCACTCGCCGCCAATATCGAAGCCGCGGTCAACGCCGGTCAGGCGCTCCAGCGCGACACGCACACGGCGCTTGTCGTCTCGACGCTGGTCTGCGACGCGCTCGGCGGAAATGTCACCGGGACAGCCGTCGTCCCCGCCTCGTAACGCCAGCCGCAACGCGAGACGGGAGGGGTAATGCCGGACATGGATTGCTACCGCGATATCGGAGCGCTCGGGGCGCGCATGGACGAGATCGAAAAGGCGCGCACGGTGCGCGACGCCGGCATGGAAGCGCGGTTCGAAGCGCGCTTTGAGGCCATTGAGAAAAAGCTCGACGGCCTGACGACCGAGCGCAACATGCTGACGGGCGTCATCTGGGCGTTCCGCATCCTGTTCTGGGGCGGAGGCTCGCTGGCAGTCTACGTCATGACGAACGGCGTGCCGTCTTGGATCAAGCGCGTGCTGCAATAGGACGATCTGGAATCATCTGTGGAAAGGCCCCGCTGGCGATGGCTGGCGGGGCTTTTTGCGTTTTAAGGAGCCGGCGCGCTCACTACGAATCGGGCGTAAAAATCACGGCGCCGTCCAGCCGAGCCGCCGCGCGGGAAATCTCTGCGCCGCGCTTTTCGCACAGGCGCCGCAAGTCGTCGTCGACGCCATCAGGAATGGCCCCTGCGTCAGACGCCCATCGCCGCATCGTGCGGTCGGACACCTCAAGCGCGCGGGCCAATTCGGATTGCCAGCGGGCGCCGTAAAGCGCCTCGCCGACATGGCGAAGAAGCTCATGCGTCATAAGCGCGCCTCAGAATGGCTGCGGCCTCGGCGCTGAATGCGGGGGCCGGAGACGCTGTGCGCGCCCACGCCTCATATGCTTTTCGCAGCCCTTTGCTGGCGTCCCGAAGCTCGCGGGCGTGCGCCCATGCGTGAGACGACCCCGCGGATTGGGCACAAAGAGCGGCCGCATTCGCTTCCCGTTCCATGCCCCGAAGCGCTTGCCTGACGCGCGTCGCTGCGTCTTTAACCGCTTGCGGCATCGCATGAAGATGCGGGGCGCAAGCCGCGCCGAAAAAATTGTCCTGGGGCATGTTCACCTCCCATCGTCGGCGAGCTGAGCGCGCTCATCGTCGCTCAGCTCATCGGCGAGGAAATCGCCAATGAGCGGCGCGGCGGAATAGCGGTCCGGCGTGAAATCGCAGACAAGCCAGCGCCCGTCCGAAAGCGGCTCCGGGCCGTCGACAGCGGCGCTGATCATGCGCGCGGACACGCCGCCGCCGATCCACGCGCAAGCGCAATCCAGCGCTTTCGAAAGCGGCCCAAGGAGGCCCGGCTCATGCCGCATCCTGATCTGTGCGACCGAATCTCCCGGCGCGGTTGCGTGGGCGATCATCGAATAAGTGCGCGTGACTTCGTCGCCGGGCTCGGTCTGAAAAATCGCGATTGTGAGGTAGCTGTCGATCATTGCTTTCGGGCCTCCTGCCCAATATCGGCGGGGCCAGCCCCCGTCCGTCATGTCCTATAATTAGGACGTAGCGCGGCGCATGTCAAGCGCGATTTTTCATCGCCTCATCGCGTTGCAAGCGGCCCACTCCAGCCGGTCTTTCGCCAGCGCCTCGGCGTCGGTCTGCCACTGCATATTCTCCGGCGCATCCGCCCCGCCAGCGCACAGCGACTCGATATGATCGACGCGCCAGCCGGCGCAGGCCCCGGTGACGCGCCCTGTCGCCGGGCAAGGATGAGCCCGCACAAACGCCCGCCGCGCAGCGCTGGACCGCCGCCGCCGCGCAAAGGCGGGGGAGGCGACGGCGGAAAAGAGCCCGGCAAGAAAAGCGCGACGATCCATCATGCCGCACCTCATATCACGGTGCGCAAACGGTGCTCTAACGTCCGAACAAATCCCGAATAAACCAACACCGAAACAGCGCAAAACATCGCATAACACATTGTTTTCCAATAAGCCCCGCTCGTTCGGGACGAGGGGGTCGGAGGTTCGAATCCTCTCACTCCGACCAAT